>Ga0209370_1003503_pt1 | contig 9954 bp, 10 predicted proteins | sample AgamicAtPrz_FD_187164 | JGI IMG/M metagenome (GOLD analysis project Ga0209370, IMG submission 187164) | Agave microbial communities from Guanajuato, Mexico - At.P.rz (SPAdes) (version 2) | ecosystem: Host-associated > Plants > Phyllosphere > Phylloplane/Leaf | place: Guanajuato, Mexico... | reverse complement strand
CGGGCGTTTGCGTGGTGTCGGTCATGTCGGTGCGCGTTGATGGGCGAGCGCCGATGATCGCCTGCCTGAGGCGGCGGCGCCAGCCCGATTGTCGGTGCAATGGCCACAAAGTCCTTCGGCCGATGGGGTGGGCGCAGTTGGACAAGCCGTCAGCCTGTACAGCCTGCGTTCGGCTGCCTGCTGAAATCGGCCGGTTACTGGGGTAAAATTGCCGGCTTTAGCTGCAAGGCGAGCGTCGAGGTTGCATTCGCCACCTGGCGGCCGACTGCGTTATCGCGTTCAGGGGGTACGGCCTGATGGGCCTGCTGCGTTGCTACGGTGTGTTGATCGTCGCGTTGCTGTCATGCACTCGCGGCCACGCCGAGCTGCGCATCCTCACCGAGCCGGGGCCGCCTACGGCCTTCATGCAGGATGGCCAGCTGCGCGGGTTTGGCGTCGATGTAGTGAACGAGCTGATCGAGCGCACCGGCGCCCACGCGCAGATCGAAATGATGCCCTGGACCCGCGCCTACACGATTGCCCAGCGCGAGCCGGATATCGCGCTGTTCGCCATGGTGCGCACGCCTGAGCGTGAAAAGCGTTTCCAGTGGGTGGGGCCGATATTGCATGGCAAGGTTCGCTTCTATTCGCTGAAGTCCCGGGGCATGCAGGTGAACAACCTCGAGGAGGTGGCGGCCAGCGGGCCGCTGGCGGTGCCCAAGCAGTGGTACAGCTACGAGGCGCTGCAGGCCAAGGGGCTGCCGAACCTGTATGGCGTGCCGACGCCGCAGACCATGGTCACGCTGTTCGCCCATGGCCGCGGCAACCTGATCCTGCTGGAGGACATCCTGCTGCGCGACATGCTCGCCCCGGCAGGCCTTGAACCGGCGGATGTGCAGCCGCAGATGGTGTTCATGGAGTCCTCGTATTACATCGCCTTCTCGCTGGACAGCGATCCGGCAGTCGTTGCCGACTGGCAGGCGAAATTGGCGGAAATGCGCCGCGATGGGAAATTCTCGGCGATTTTCCGCCAGTGGCTTCCCCATGTAGAGCTTCCTGCCGCCCTACGCTGAGTTGGCGGGAAATTTGCTGCGAGGCGAGCAGCGGCCGACAACCACCGGCCATCGCTCGCGGCACGACACAAGAATTCGCTTCAGACGGCAGGGCCAATGCCGTCGGGCACCCGATTCATTTGACGTCTGGACAATGCCTATGACCAACATGCAACGTGCTTCCCATCATGAATTGCGGCGCGCCTTCCGTGCGCTGCTGGCTTCCGGCTCCTGCTACCACACTGCCTCGGTCTTCGACCCGATGTCGGCGCGCATCGCCGGCGATCTGGGTTTCGAAGTCGGCATTCTTGGCGGCTCGGTCGCTTCGCTGCAGGTGCTGGCTGCGCCGGATTTCGCGCTGATCACCCTGAGCGAGTTCGTCGAGCAGGCCACCCGCATCCACCGGGTTTCCCGCCTCCCGGTGATCGCTGACGCCGACCACGGCTACGGCAACGCCCTGAACGTGATGCGCACCGTGGTCGAGCTGGAGCGCGCCGGCATCTCCGCGCTGACCATCGAAGACACCCTGCTGCCGGCCCAATTCAACCGCAAGTCGACCGACCTGATCAGCGTCGCCGAAGGCGTCGGCAAGGTGCGTGCCGCCCTGGAAGCGCGGGTCGATCCGGACCTGGCGATCATCGCCCGTACCAACGCCGGCGTGCTCAGCGTCGATGAGGTCATCAAGCGTACCGTGGCCTATCAAAAGGCCGGTGCCGATGCCATCTGCATGGTCGGTGTCGAGGATTTCGAGCACCTGGAGAAGATCGCCGAGCACCTCAGCGTGCCGCTGATGCTGGTCACCTACGGCAACCCCAAGCTGCGTGACAACGAGCGTCTCGCCAAGCTGGGCGTACGCATCGTGGTCAACGGCCATGCTGCCTACTTCGCCGCCATCAAGGCCACTTACGACTGCCTGCGCGAGCAGCGCAACGCCGTCGCCAGCGACCTGAGCGCCTCGGAGCTGGCGCACAAGTACACCCAGCCCGAGGACTACGTGGCCTGGGCCGACGAGTTCATGAACGTCAAGGAGTAACCGAGCTTCACCTGCCACGCCGGACAGCGGCCGCGCAACGCGAGCCGATTCGTCCGCCGTCGGCTACCCCTTGCCAACCCCGCCCGCACGCTCCTATCTTCCGGTCAGCAGCTTATTTCGGGAGAGCGACATGGCCACCGGTTGGGCGCAAGACGGCGCCGTGCAGGAACAGATCGACAGCACCATCGAAGACGCCGTGCAGCGCGCGCGCAGTCAACTGCCCAAAGGCGAAAGCCTGACCCATTGCGAAGAATGCGATGCGCCGATTCCCGAAGCGCGACGTCAGGCCGTTCCCGGCGTCCGCTTGTGTGTGAACTGTCAGGCCCAGGCGGATAAGGAGCAGGCCAAGGCTGGCGGCTTCAACCGTCGCGGCAGCAAGGACAGCCAGCTGCGTTAGGGGCTGTACGAAAAGTCTCCGAGCGAAGGTCAGGCGAGGCAAAAAAAACGGTGAGGCCGCGGAGTTTACGAGCTGTAAATGAGCAGGCCGAATCGATTTTTAACGAAGCATCACCGAGCGCAGGTACTTTTCGTACAGAGCCTAGGGGCGAAAAAGGGTCTTGTAGTAGATGGCATTGGCCCGGTACTGGCCGTCCGGCCCGCAGGCGTAATCGGGCAGGCCGCCGATGCTGGTGTAGCCCAGGGCGCGATAGAGATTCTCCGCGTCGCTGCCGGCCTCGGTATCCAGGTAGAGAAGGCCGCGCTGCAACTGCCCGGCATGGGCTTCGAGCTGCTGCATCAGCAAGCGGGCGATACCGCGGCGGCGCGCGTTGCTCAGCACCAGCAATTTCTGCACTTCGCCGCGATTCAGGCCATTGGGCTTCAGGCATAGACTTAGCTGCACCGAGCCCAGCACTTCTGCATCCTCTTCAGCGACCCAGATCGCCAGGGCGCCGCTGGCCAAGGCGCTTTTTACCCCGTTGAAGTATTCATTCGCCTGCTGAGCGTCGATATCGGCCAGGAAACCGACGGACGCGCCGTTGGCCACTGCGTCGATCAACAGGGCGATCAAGCCCGGGCGGCAGTTTTCGAAGCTGCTCTCGTCGAGCTGGCGAATCCTGAGGCTCATGGCGTGCTGCGCTGTGGAGTCAGGATCAGCTGCATGAAGGTCAGGTCCAGCCAGCGGCCGAACTTGCAGCCGACCTGGGGCATCTGCCCGGTAATGGTGAAGCCCAGGCGCTCGTGCAGGCGTACCGAGGCGGCGTTGCCGCTCTCGATGGCAGCGACCATCACGTGCTTGCCTACCTCCCGTGCGCGCTCTATCAGCGCTTGCATCAGCAGTGGGCCGAGGCCCTGGCCGCGGGTATCGTGGCGCACGTACACGGAGTGCTCGACCGTGTTGCAGAAACCCTCGAAGGGCCGCCAGTCGCCGAACGAGGCGTAGCCCAACACCTGCTCGGCGTCATCGACCGCCACCAGAATCGGATAGCCTTGGGCGGCTCGTGCGTCGAACCAGGCCTGGCGGTTGGCCAGATCCACCGGGTGCTCGTTCCATATGGCCGTGGTGTTGAGCACGGCATCGTTGTAGATGGCGAGCAGGGCGGGGAGGTCGTCCGCGGCGGCGTTACGTATGGCAATGGACATGGGCAGACTCGGGCGGAGATGTAAGTGGCGCCGGTCAGTATCGGGCCGGGCGCTCGTCGGAGGCAATCGCCAATTGCCCGAGCTTGAGCGGTTTATCGTCGAAAGGCGCTTGCTGTAATGGCAGATGGCCCTAGTATGAATAATCGTGCGGTTAGGTTGAAAAGCCCCGATAACAGCGGAGAAGAGACATGGCATTGTTCCCCGTCACCGTCGCCAAGCGCATGACCGTAGGCGTACTGCTGTTGTTGAGCCTGACTGCTCTGGCGGTGTATTCGGTTATGGCATTGCGCGGCAAACCGCAGCTGATGACGGTCGGGGTGACATCCGCCGAGCAGACTGCTGCCGCGCTGGCGCGTCAGTTGGCGTTGCAGCTCAGTGAAATTCAGGGCACCACGGCTGCGCTGGCGCATTTGGCCGAAGCCTTGCCGCGGGACGCCGAGTTGGTGCGTAACGTGCTGCCGGGCGTGATCGACAGCCAGGGTAATGCCGCCATCGCCGGTGGCGGCCTGTGGCCCGAGCCGGGGGCCTTCGAGAGCGGCGTGGCGCTGCGCAGCTTCTTCTGGGCGCGCAGTGCGAGCGGCGGCCTCGAGTACAGCGACGATTACAACGCCGCTTCAGCGACGCCCTATCAGCAGGAGTCCTGGTACAGTTCGGCGCGCTCGTCTGCACCTGGTCGTTGCGTGTGGTCCGATGGTTATCTCGATCCGGTGACCAGTGTGGCGATGACCACCTGCAGCGTTCCCTATCAGTTGGCTGGAAAGTTTGCCGGCGTGGCGACAGTGGATCTGCGTCTCGACGGCCTGGCCACCTTCCTGCGAGAGCGTGGCAACGTCACCGGTGGCTATGCCTTTGTGGTCGATCAGGCCGGCAATCTGTTGTTCTTCCCGGATGCCAAGGCAACCGATGGGTTGCCGACCCTGGCTGGGATGGCCCAGCGCGAGCCCGCCATCGCCCCGTTGCAGGCTGCCTTGCAGGCCGCGCGAAATGGCACGCCGACCAGCATGCTCGATTTCGACGTGCGCCTGCAGGGCCGCTCCTATGTCAGCTTCGCGCCCCTGGGTGACACTGGCTGGGAGCTTGGGCTGGTCACGCCCGAGGCGCAGGTGGCTGGCCTGAGTCACCGTCTGACTGGCGAACTGCTGCTGTTCCTGCTGCCGCTTTTGGCCGTGCTGCTCGGTCTGGCGTGGCTCGCCGGGCGTCGCTTGCTGGCGCAGATCGAAGAAACCACCGGGCAGATCGAGCAACTCGGCCAGGGGGGCGGCAGCGAATTGCCGATTGGCCGTCATGACGAAATCGGCGCACTGCGCGCAGCGGTAAATCGCTATGCCGGTTCGCTGCGCAATATGCTGCTCGACATATCGGAACAATCGCGGGTGCTCGAGCGCCAGGCTGCCGAGCTCGCCAGCCTGTCGCAGGCCATCGCCGAGCGGGCCGAAACCCAGCGCGAAGACAATGCCTTGCTGGCCACCGCCATCACCGAGATGTCGGCCAGTGCACAGGAAGTGGCCGGTAATACCACCGACTGTTCGGATACCGCGGAGCGCTCGCTGCTGTCGGCGCGAGCAGGGCAGGTGAACGTGCGCAGCAACAGCGCCTCGATTCAGGCGCTGGCCGAGGAGATCGGTCAGGCCGAAACGGCCATAGGTCGCCTGGGTAACGATATCGAGCGGGTCGGCAGCGTGCTGGATGTGATCACCTCGATTTCCCAGCAGACCAACCTGCTGGCGCTCAACGCGGCGATCGAGGCGGCGCGCGCCGGCGAGCAGGGGCGCGGTTTCGCCGTGGTGGCGGATGAGGTGCGTACCCTGGCCGGTCGCACCCAGGCGTCGGCCAACGAGATTCAGGTGATGATCGGTCAGTTGCGCGAAGCATCCGGCCAGACGGTCGCCACAATGCAGGCCGGCGTGCGCCGCACTCACGAAGCAGTCGAGCAGGCCAACGGTGTCGCGGTCACCCTGGAGGGCACGGTCGCAGGCTTCGAGGATATCGTGCAGCGCGCCCAGCAGATCGCCGTCGCGGCCCAGGAACAGAGCCACGTGACCCAGGAAATCAGCGAGCTGGCCGTGCGCATTCACGGCGCCAGCGAAGAGGGTGCCCGCGACTCTGGCACCTTGCGCGAGCTGGGCCGAGCTATCGAAGAGCTGTCCCAGCGGCTGGCGCGGATGAGTCAGGGGCACAAGTGACACAGCCGGGCATGAGCCCGGCGTTGATCACTTGTCGCGGTCGACCGCGAACGGCCCCCAGGCCTGACGGCTGGGCATGATTTCCAGGCGGTTGATGTTGATATGGGCGGGCAGGGTGGCGACGTAGAAGATCTGCTCGGCGATATCTTCCGCGCTCAGTGGCGTTGTGGTGCTGTACAGCGCATCGGAGGCCGCCTGGTTGCCCTTGGTGCGCACCAGGGTGAACTCGGTTTCCGCCATGCCCGGGGCGATGTCGGTGACGCGCACGCCGGTGGACACCAGGTCGCAGCGCAGGTTGAAGCTGAACTGTTTGACGAACGCTTTGCTGGCGCCGTACACGTGGCCGCCTGGGTACGGCCACTCGCCGGCTACCGAGCCGATGTTGATGATGCTGGCGCCCTTGCCGGTTTCCAGCAGCTTGGGCAGCATCGCGTGGGTGACGTTGACCAGGCCGGTGATGTTGGTGTCGATCATGGTGTGCCAGTCCTGCAGCGCCACCTTTTGCGCAGCTTCCGGCGCCAGGGCCAGACCGGCGTTGTTGATCAGCGCGTGGATCTTGTCGAACGGCGCGGCGAGAGAATCGACCAGGGCCTGCACTGCGGTGGCATCGCGCACGTCGAGGGTGGCGATATGCACCGGCACCTTGCTCTCCAGCTCGGCCTTGAGTTCCTCCAGGCGCTCCTGGCGGCGGCCCGAAAGCACCAGCGCCCAGCCGGCCTCGGCGAAGCGGCGAGCGGTGGCGCGACCAAAGCCGGAAGTGGCGCCGGTGATGAAAACTACCTGGGTCATGTTCTGCCTCTTGTCTGTCGTCAGTGAACACCGCCGGGCCAGTGGCCTGGGCGATTCGTGCTGATCGACTGCCGGAGTGGGCTCGTCGACGCGGATCGTCGCCACCCCTGGCGCCTGCAGGTTGGCCGGCAGGTGAAAGTGGGGTGGGCGGGCGGCAAGAATAACCGGCTTGGGCCGCTGCCGCGTAGGTACAGTGGCGGTCTTTTACGCCTCAGAATTTATGCGCCTGAAGTGGCGCCTACAAGGTAGAAGCGGACATCGGGCGTCGCCGCTCTTGTAGGAGGGGCCGGCCGTTCTCGCCAACTAGCTACCAAAATCGGCGAACCTGGGCTGAGAGATCATGAATAGGTGCTCAGATCGCCACCAACCCGCGCACGCCGTCCGCCTCCATGGTTTCGCCTCGGCCCTGCTGGACGATCTCGCCGCGGCTCATCACCAGGTACTGGTCGGCCAGTTCGGCGGCGAAGTCGTAGAACTGCTCGACCAGCAGGATGGCCATGTCGCCACGGGCGGCGAGCTTCTTGATCACCGCGCCGATTTCCTTGATCACCGAGGGCTGGATGCCTTCGGTGGGTTCGTCGAGGATCAGCAGGCGTGGCTGGCTGGCCAACGCGCGGCCGATGGCCAGCTGTTGCTGCTGGCCGCCGGACAGGTCGCCGCCGCGGCGGTGCTTCATTTCCAGTAGCACCGGGAACAGCTCGTAGATGAACGCCGGCACCTCCTTGGCCTGGCTTCCGGGAAAGCGCGACAGGCCCATCAGCAGGTTTTCCTCGACCGTCAGGCGCCCGAATATCTCGCGGCCCTGGGGCACGTAGGCGATGCCGGCATGCATCCGCTGGTGCGGTTTGTAGCCGGTGATGGCCTTGCCTTCCCACTGAACGCTGCCTTCCTTGGCGGGCAGCAGGCCCATCAGGCATTTGAGCAGGGTGGTCTTGCCGACGCCGTTGCGGCCGAGCAGGCAGGTGACTTCGCCGACTTTCACGTCGAATGACAGGCCGCGCAGGATGTGGCTGCCGCCGTAGTACTGGTGAAGTTGTTGGACTTGCAGCATGTCGATGTCCTTTGCGTAGGTGGTCGGGGTGCGTAGCTCACGCTCGACCCACCGTGTGGTGCCTTGGTGGATGAAAAAAGCGTCGGCTACGCGCCCCGATCCACCCTACGAATCCTTTACCGTCCCAGATAAACCTCGATCACCTTCTCGTTGGCCTGCACGGCGTCGAGCGAGCCTTCGGCCAGCACGCGGCCCTGGTGCAGCACGGTGACGTGGTCGGCGATGGTGCCGACGAAGCCCATGTCGTGCTCGACCACCATCAGCGAATGCTGGCGCGCCAGGGACTTGAACAGCTCGGCGGTGAATTCGGTTTCCGCGTCGGTCATGCCTGCCACCGGCTCGTCGAGCAGCAACAGTTGCGGGTCCTGCACCAGCAGCATGCCGATTTCCAGGAACTGCTTCTGGCCGTGGGACAAGAGGCCGGCCGGGCGCTGGCGCGAGCCGTCCAGGCGAATGGTGGCCAGCACCTCGTCGATGCGGTCGTGCTGCTCACCGCTGAGCCTGGCGCGCAGGCTGGCCCACACCGACTTGTCGGTCTTCTGCGCCAGCTCGAGGTTCTCGAACACGCTCAGCGCCTCGAACACGGTCGGTTTCTGGAACTTGCGGCCAATGCCGGCCTGGGCGATCTCGACCTCGCTCATCTGCGTCAGGTCGAAGGTTTCACCGAAGAACGCGGTGCCGCTGTTCGGCCGGGTCTTGCCGGTGATCACGTCCATCAGGGTGGTCTTGCCGGCGCCGTTGGGGCCGATGATGCAGCGCAGTTCGCCGACGCCGATGTACAGCGTCAGGTCGGTCAGCGCCTTGAAGCCGTCGAAGGCGACGTTGATGTCTTCCAGGGTGAGAATGGTGCCGTGGCGCACGTTGAGGCCGCGCCCGGCACTCTGGCCCAGGCCGATGGCGTCACGGGCGCTGCCCGCTGCATCTGGAGTCGGTTCGATGAGCATTTCGGGAATCGGTGCGCTTCTCATGATTTGTCCCCTCGTTTGAGCAGGCCGATGACGCCCTTGGGCAGGAACAGGGTGACCACGATGAACAGCGCGCCGAGGGCGAACAGCCAGTACTCGGGAAAGGCCACGGTGAACCAGCTCTTCATGCCATTGACCAGGCCGGCGCCGAGCAGTGGGCCGATCAGTGTGCCGCGCCCGCCGAGGGCCACCCACACGGCGGCTTCGATGGATTGCGTCGGGGCCATTTCGCTGGGGTTGATGATGCCCACCTGAGGTACGTACAGCGCCCCGGCCAGGCCGCACAGCACGGCGGAAAGTACCCAGATGAACAGCTTGTAGCCGCGTGGGTCGTAGCCGCAGAACATCAGGCGGTTCTCGGCGTCGCGCAGGGCGGTGAGCACCCGGCCGAACTTGCTGCGCGCCAGGCGCCAGCCCAGGTACAGGCTGCCGACCAAGAGCAGCACGGTGAGCGCGAACAGCGTGGCGCGGGTGCCGGCAGCAGTGATTTCGAAGCCGAGGATGCTGCGAAAGTTGGTGAAGCCGTTGTTGCCGCCGAAACCGGTCTCGTTGCGAAAGAACAGCAGCATGCCGGCGAAGGTCAGTGCCTGGGTCATGATCGAGAAATACACGCCCTTGATCCGCGAGCGGAAGGCGAAGAAGCCGAACACCAGCGCCAGCAAGCCGGGCGCCAGCACCACCAGGCACAGGGCCCAGAGGAAGTTATCGGTGCCGTACCAGTACCAGGGCAGCTCGGTCCAGGCGAGAAAGCTCATGAACGCCGGCAGGCCGTCGCCGGCGGCTTCACGCATCAGGTACATGCCCATGGCGTAGCCGCCGAGGGCGAAGAACAGGCCGTGGCCGAGGGACAAGAGACCGGCATAGCCCCAGACCAGATCCAGCGCCAGGGCGACGATGCAGTAGCAGAGGATCTTGCCGACCAGGGTCAGGCTGTAGGCGGAAACGTGCAGCGCGTGTTCGGCTGGCAGCAGGTGCAGCACTGGCATGGCGGCCAGTACGGCGAGCACCAGCAGGCCGATGGCCAGCGACACCTGCGGGCCGAGCCTGTGGCTGGCGCGGGCCAGAAGCGTTTGGTTGGCGGCGTTCATTGTTCTACCTCCCATGAACCGATCTGTGGGAGCGCACCATGGGCGCGAACGATGGTGGGGAAACAGTCGCTGGCATGGCCAGCTCCCACGGTGCAGAAGGTCATGGTGTTCAATCGATCACCCTCCCTTTCAAGGCGAACAGGCCCTGCGGACGCTTCTGAATGAACAGAATGATCAGCGCGAGGATGAGGATCTTGCCGAGTACGGCGCCGATCTGCGGCTCCAGGATCTTG
>Ga0209370_1003502_pt1 | contig 9955 bp, 7 predicted proteins | sample AgamicAtPrz_FD_187164 | JGI IMG/M metagenome (GOLD analysis project Ga0209370, IMG submission 187164) | Agave microbial communities from Guanajuato, Mexico - At.P.rz (SPAdes) (version 2) | ecosystem: Host-associated > Plants > Phyllosphere > Phylloplane/Leaf | place: Guanajuato, Mexico | collected... | reverse complement strand
CACATCGGTCTTGCGCGCTGGAGCAGGTGCCTGGGCCAAGTCCTTGGGCGCCGTCACCAGCTTGGTCGCGTTGTCGCTGAGGCTGGTATTGACCACATCGTTCTTGGCTGCGGCATGCTTGGCGACCTGCTCCTCGATCATGCGCAGGAACTTCTTGTAGGGCGAGAAAAAGGCCTGGCCGATGCTGGTCGGGTTGTCGATGAGCTTGACGATGGTGGCATCCCAGTCATTGCCCGCACGGTCGTAGAAGACGCCGTTGCGCCCCACGAACAGAAAGTCCACATCGCCTGCCGTGAAGGCCGCGACGATCGTCTTTTTTTGCCCCTCGCGCTTGCATTCGCAGTAGGCCAGATAGGTTTTGGCCATGGCGGCCAGCGTGGAGTGGGCTGCCGCATCGGCAACCTCCACGGTCAGATCGCAGCTGCGGCCGTCCAGGAACAAGGTACCGGCCTGGAAGGCCGCGCCTTCGCGGCGATAGAAGCGGGAGAAGGAGACAAAGTTGTTGAGCAGCTCCAGCAGATCGCGCTGCAGGCGGATCAGCTTTTCCAGAGCCATGGCCTGCACGGCATGCTCTTTTTCGGCATCGTCATGGTCCAGCAACTGCATCACTGCGTCTTTCAACCCGCTGGAAAGCAGTTGCTGAATTTCGGCCTCGCCCACTGCGCCCAGCGGCGTTGCCGGGCACTCCGACAACCATTGCTGGCAATGGGCCAGCATGGTCTTGAGCTGATCCCACTGCACCTCGGTCAGCGCCGTCAACGCTTCGCCGAACACGGGTTGCACGGCCTGCTCGCGCAAGGTCTGCAAGGCAGCAGCCCAGGCGGGATTGACGCCATTCACCAGCGGCAGGCTGCGCTCGCCGGTCACTGCGGCCAGCGGCAGTGCTGCCAGAGACTCCGATGCATTGCTGAGCACCTGCGCGCCCAAAGCGGCATAGCCTTCTTCCGTTGGGTTGAGCGGTGCACGTGCATTGGCATCGAACTCCACCAGTCGCGTGCGGGCAAAAAAGTCATCGACTTTGGCCTGCACCGCGTTTACGGCCTCCGCTGCCGCCAGCGCCAGTGCACGCGGCTGCAGATTGCAACCCAGCTCTGCCGCCTGGGCAAACCAGGTCTGCAGGGCTTGCACGTCTTCCCAGAAGGCCTCGGCCTTGCTGCGATCGATGCCTGCAACGCCATCGCTGCCGTCCACCGCGCCGTAAAGCTCCTGAATGCGCGCAATCAGACCGGCCAGGGCCTCGTCGCCTTCGGCCGTGGCTGCACTGACGACGCCGTCGCCATTGAAACGCAGGGCCTGCAGCGAAGCCATGCGCTCCTGCACCTGGGCCAGCGTGATGGACTGGGCATCGGGCAGGCCCGCGAGCTCCAGCACGCGTCTGGCCTCTGCCAGCAACAGCGCGCCCTCCTCCGTCGCATCGTTGATGCTGTTCAGTTGCAGCACATCGCCGCCATCGGCCAGAACCTGCGGATCACGCACTCTTGCCACGGCCCATTCACAGGCGGCCACCAGCTCTGGGGGGCGAATACGCCCGTCCTTGCTCTCGTCAATCAAATCCAGCGTTGCGCTGTCGAACTCGATACCTCGCGTGGGACAGGCCAGAGCCACCCACAGCTTCTGATCCAGCTCACCAATATGGGCAATGTCCTGGCCCGTGCGAATCACCACCTGATCCACCTCGCCGGCGCGGAAAAACTGCCACTCGTACTGCTTCTGCATGAAACCACCAACTCCCAGGCAAGGATTGCCCTTGTCAAAGCACATTGCAACCAATGGCTGCCTGCACTATCTGCTATCAAAAGCGAGGAGTTTAAAAGTCATTTGCACTGTCTGAATGGTGACATTTGTGAACTCTTGCGCTTCTTTGGGCTGGCTTGCACTCCCGTCCGCTGCCTTATTGCGCCATCTTGAGTGTCTGCTGGTCTTTTTCAATAAAGTACTTTTTTAGATACTTTATTTGCTACACTGCCCCGCAAAACCGTGCTTATGACTGCTGCGTCCACCGCCTCCCAATCCCGCGACAAGCTGCACCTGCAGCTGGCCCGACTGTTTCGCAACAAGCTAGCGACGGGCGAGTGGACGGTCGGACAAAGCATCCCCACCGTCGAGGAACTCGAGGCCCTGCACAGCGTCTCGCGCACCACGGTGCGCATGGCCGTACATGCGCTGGTCGATGAAGGCCTGCTGCAGACCCGCAAGCGCGGCGGCACCAAGGTCGTGGGCCAGCCCTACAAGCCCCCATCCTTTTTGCTGCCAACGACCTGGCAGGAGCTGGTGGCCTTTGGCGAGCAGATTCAACAAACCACGCTGCAGCAAGCGAATGACTGCGTGCCGCCTATTCCGGCCGGCTTCCCTTCCCCTGGCGAACTGGCCGCTGCCTATACCTATTTTTTGCGCGTACACAAGCACGGCGATGCACGCTTTTGCCTGTCCGAGCTGTACCTGGAACAAAACCTCTACCCCAGGCTGCAGGAACAGCTGGAGCGCACCACGCTGGCTCAGGCGCTGGGAAATGATCCAGCGCAGATCGCCACGGCCCGCCAGTACCTGAGCGTAGCCCCGGCCGACGAGCTGATTGCCGAGCATCTGGGCGTGCCGCTGGGCACGCCGTTGATGCAGGCGCTGCGCTGGGCCTGCAATCCACAGGGCTTGATCGTCTACTGGGCCAAGGTACGCTTCATCAGCGAATACGTGCATATCGAAATGGACCTGCTCAAATGACCATCGTCCTGCCCCAAGTCCAGCAGCTCTCCAGGCCCCATAGCGGCCGTGTGGCCTGGATCACCGGCTCCACCAGCGGCATCGGCTGGGCCATTGCCAGGCAACTGGCCGGCGAAGGCGCCGCCATTGCCCTGCATGGCAGCGCCCAGGCGTCTGCCAGCACCGATGAACAGCTGGCCGAGCTGCACGCACTGGGTGTGGCCGCCCGCTATTACCCACTGGATCTGAGCGACGGCCTGGCCATTGCCCCGCTGGCCCGGCGCATCGCCACCGAGCTGGGCGCTGTGGACATTCTGGTCAACAACGCGGGCATGCAGCATGTGGAATCCGTGCTCAGCTTTCCGCCAGACCGATGGAACACCATGCTGGCCGTCAACCTGAGCGCACCGTTTCACACCATACAGGCCTGCACGCCGGCCATGCTGGAGCGCGGCTGGGGGCGCATCATCAATATGGCATCCGTCAGCGGCCTGGTCGGCGTGGCCCACAAGCCCGCCTATGTGGCCAGCAAGCACGGCCTGCTGGGCCTGACCAAATCCGTGGCGCTGGAGCTGGCCACCACGCCCGTGACCTGCAACGCCATCTGCCCCGGCTGGGTTCTCACGCCGCTGGTGCAGGCCCAGATCGAAGCCCTGGCGCAGCGCGAGCAGCTGGACGAGGCGGAAGCCCGCGCCAGGCTGCTGGGCGCCAAGCAGCCCTCGCAGGCTTTTGTGACGGTGGAACAGGTCGCGGCACTGGTCGGCTTTCTGGCCAGCGACAACGCCGCCCAGGTGCGTGGCGCACAGTGGAACATGGATGGGGGCTTTACCGCTGCATGAAGGATCCACAAGCCAGCACAAGCCAGATCCCATAGATCAGTCATAGATCGATGGCTGACAGCGCACAGCAGATCAGCGCTGCAGCCTGTTTTTATTCAAATCGTTTAAGGAGACGAACATGGCATTGAACGAAACCCACGACGCCGGCCTGCAAAGCTGGGTCGCCAGCGCCAACACGGGCAGCAGCGACTTCCCCATCCAGAACCTGCCGTTTGCAGTCTTTCGCCGCAAGAACAGCAGCGAGGCTTTTCGCGGCGGCGTGGCGATTGGCGACCAGGTGCTGGACATGGCGGCCGTTCGCGATGCCAAGGCACTGGGCGGCGATGTGCAGGCCCAGGTCGACGCAGCGGCGCAAGCTCAGCTCAACAGCTTGATGGCCATGGGCCCGGCGTCTTGGTCGGCCCTGCGTCTGGCCCTGTCGCGCGCCCTGCGTGCCGGCGCTGCCCAGGAAGCCGCCCTCAAGGCCTGCCTCGTGCCCCAGGCCGATGTGGAATACAGCGTACCCGCACAGGTGGGCGACTACACGGACTTCTACACCTCCGTGCATCACGCCACCAACGTGGGCAAGCTGTTCCGCCCCACCAACCCGCTGATGGAAAACTACAAGTGGGTGCCCATCGGCTACCACGGTCGTGCCTCCAGCATCCGCATCTCTGGCGTGGACTTCAAGCGCCCCAACGGCCAGCTCAAGGCTCCCGATGCCGACCCCGTGCTCAAGCCCTGCAACCGCCTCGACTATGAGCTGGAGATGGGCATCTATGCCGGCTCGGCCAATGCCTGGGGCGAGGCCATCGGCATCGAGGATGCCGAAAACCATATCTTCGGCCTGTGCCTGCTCAACGACTGGTCGGCACGCGACGTTCAGGCCTGGGAATACCAGCCACTGGGCCCTTTCCTGTCCAAGAACTTCGCCACCAGCATCTCGCCCTGGATTGTGACGCTGGAAGCACTGGAGCCCTATCGCACAGCCTTTGTCCGCCCGTCCGAGGACCCACAGCCCCTGCCCTACCTCAGCTCCGAAGCCAACTCGCAGCGCGGTGCGCTCGACGTTCAGCTCACGGTTGCCATCCAGACCGAGAAGATGCGCGCCGAAGGCAAGGCCGCCGAGCAGATCACCCGGACCAGCTACCGCCACGCCTACTGGACCATGGCCCAGCTGATTGCCCACCACACCGTCAACGGCTGCGATCTGCAACCCGGTGACCTGCTGGGCACAGGCACGCTGTCCGGCCCCACCATGGCCGAAGCCGGCGCCCTGCTGGAAATCACCGAAGGCGGCAAAAAGCCCCTGAGCCTGAGCAACGGCGAAACCCGCACCTTCCTGCTCGACGGAGACGCCGTGGTCTTTGCCGGCTGGTGCGAAAAGCCCGGTGCCGCGCGCATCGGCTTTGGCGAATGCCGTGCCACCGTTCTGCCCGCGCACCAGGCCTGAGTCTGCCTCGGCCATCCCGTAAAAAACCGGCCTGGCGCCGGTTTTTTGTTGGGAATCTGCCTTCGGCCTGCTCGTAACGCCATGACACAATTGCAGCCATGCCTTCCGCTTCGGACACCCCCACCCCTGCGCTCGCCCCTGCTGGCCGAAACCAGCGCCAGGAGCCCGTGCTGAACCAGCCTTCGCGCTCGGATGCCAGCCCCTTGCCTGCCTCCATTGCAGGAGCCTTTGCAGCCGCAGCCTATTCCATGCAGCACAGTCTGCAACACGAGGCCGAGCAGAGCACTGCACCCGAAGAGGAGGACAGCGGCCTGCTGCCCCAGCTCTATGCCAGCCGCCTGAGCCCACGTTCACGCGACTTTTACCTGGCCCAGTTCAAGCGCTTCGATGCCCTGGACCGCAGCCTGCCCAGCTGGAATATGGCGGCAGCCTTCCTGACCCTGGCCTGGTGCAGCCTGCACGGTCTATGGCGCGAGGCGGGCAAATACCTCGCAGCCGTCACGGCAACCGCGCTGATCTGGTGGTTTGGCCTGCGCCCGGCTCTGCCCGAGGCCATGGCTCTGGGCCTGGGCATTGCACTTTGGCTGGTGGCTGTGGCCGTGCCCGGCCTGCTGGGCAATGGCTGGTACTGGCGCAAGATCAGGGCCCAGACGCTGCAGGCGATTACGGACGCGCCCAATATGGCTGTCGCCCATGCCGCCTTGCAGGCGCAGGTCGGCTCTCCTCGCAACAGAACCGCAGCCATGCTGGTGCTGGCCCTGCCTGTGGCAGCGGCCGCAGGCGCGGGCCTGGCCTTGCTGCCCGCCGATGGCCCGGCACCGACCCAGAGCGCAGCGCCTGCAGCCGCCGCCGTGGCCAATCGTCCAGCTGCCAGCCCGGACCTGGCAAAGCCCGCCCCCGAGGCGACCTCTGCTGCCGCCCAGCCAGACAACCGCCCGGCAGAGCCAGCGCCTACGACCGCCACCGAGACAGACACACGCGCAGAGCAAGCTGCGCCTGACGCAGCTGCCTCAGTGCCAAGCAAAGCGGCGGTCAAGGCCGAGCTGAGCGAAAAGCCGACAGCCAGGCCCGCGACAGATACAAAGGAACAAGCTGCCCCCTCGACACCCCATGCCGGCTCGGACCTGGTTCCTGGCAAGTTCTATCTGAATCTGGGCGTCTATTCCGAGGCCGGCAATGCCGACAAGGTGCTGGCGCAGCTGCAGAAGTCCAGACTGCCCGCGCTGACGCAGAAGATGGCCAGCAACAAGGGGGAAGTCACCCGAGTACGCAGCGGCCCCTTCGAGAGCCGAAAGCGCGCTGAAAAGGCTGCACGCAAGCTGCAGGCCGCGAATATCGATGCCGGCATCTTTCAAAGTGCAGAAGGAGCCCACAAGCCATAGACTCCGGCGCTGAAGATTCACAGTCAAAATGCCACCATTCCCTTGATGGAATTGCGCATGAAGCTATCAAATTTTCGCATTGCTTTGTTGCACCCGCTTGCACATCAAGGCTTGGTCTGGCATGCGCGAGCACCTGGGGGCGCTATGGTGTGGGGCATGAAGCATCGAACACCCACTCTGCATATTTCCACCCGCCCTTTGCTCGGCATGGCCGCTGCCAGCATGGCTTTGCTGATGGCAGGCTGCGCCAGCAACGGCATGGTCGCAGGCGGCAAGACCGCCCCGCCTGCGCGTCAGCTGCAGGTATGCCACGCGGAGCCGGTACAGATCTACATCGGCCACAACACCGTGGCATCGACGCTGGAAACCATCCGCCAGAAATCCGGCTCGTACTTGCTGCGGGTGCTGCGCGAGGGTCAGCCCGCGACCATGGAATACAACCAGGAGCGCCTGAACGTCATCACCAATGACGCAGGCAAGATCACGGCGCTGCGCTGCGGCTGAGCACCCGCCAGGACTTACAGGAACATTTCCTGCAGGTCGCTCAGAAAGTCAAAGCCGCGTTCGGTGGGCACCACGCGGCCCAGATCGCGGCTGATCAGGCCCTTGGCCTGGGCCTGATCGAGCCCCTTGGCAATGGCCGACATGGGCAGGCCCGTGCGCTCCATGAACTCCTGCAAGGCAAAGCCGCCACGCAGGCGCAGCGCGTTGAGCATGTATTCGAACGGCAGATCGGCGCGCTTGACCTCGTTGTCCTGTGCCAGCGGCGTGCCGGCCAGTGCCATGTCCATATAGCGGGCCGGATCGCGGAAACGCACCTGACGCACGATGCGATGGGCAAAGCTCAGCTTGCTGTGCGCACCGGCGCCAATGCCCAGATAGTCGCCGAACTGCCAGTAGTTGCTGTTGTGAAAGCACTGATGGCCGTCCTTGGCATAGGCCGAGACCTCATAGCGCTGCATGCCCGCGGCCCTGGTGCTGGCCGTGATCAGGTCCAGCATCTCATAGGCCGTATCGTCCTCCGGCACCACGGGCGGATATTTGGCGAAATAAGTGTTGGGCTCGATGGTCAGGTGATAAATCGACAGATGTGGCGGTGCAAACGACAGTGCCGTGTCCACATCGCGCTGCAGATCGACCATGCTCTGGCCGGGCAACGCATACATGAGATCGATATTGAAGGTCTCGAAATTGTCCGCCGCCTCGCGCACCGCAGCCTGGGCCTGCGCCGCATCATGCACACGGCCGACAGCCTGCAGATAGCGGTCGTCAAAGCTCTGCACCCCGATTGACAGGCGGTTCACGCCAGCCGCACGGAAGGCCTTGAAACGGTCCTTCTCGAAGGTGCCGGGGTTGGCTTCCATGGTGATTTCGCAATCGGGCTCCATGCGCAGACGCGCGCGCAGACCGGCAATCAGCTTGTCCATGGATTCGGGAGAAAACAGGCTGGGCGTTCCGCCGCCCATGAAGACGCTGTGCACCGTGCGCCCCCAGATCAGCGGCAGCGCAGACTCCAGATCGGCCATCAAAGCATCGATGTAGCGATCCTCGGGCAGCGCATCTCCCTTGGCCCAGGCATGCGAGTTGAAGTCGCAATACGGGCATTTCTTGAGACACCAGGGCAGGTGCACATACAGCGACAGCGGCGGCAGGCTGCCCAGCTGAAGCGTACCGGGCCGCATGTAGTGCTGAATATCGCGCTGCACCGCCGCTTCGGCGGTCTCTGTTTGATGCTGAATGGGAATCATGGGAAATATGCTTTTCTAGCGCAAACAAAACCGACGCCGCTAAAACTAGCACACCCCAACCATGGGACAGCAAGCAAGGGCCTAGGCGGCCCCGCCGCCCCGCAGCGAGGCCGTCGTCCCCATCCCGCGAAGCGAGAGAGGGGGAAGGCGCGGGGCCGCCTAGGCAAAGCGCCTCAGGGGGAACCGCTGGTTATAACCAGCGCTCTTTCACCAACTCGATCATGGTGCGCGAAGAACGACCGCGATGGCTGTGCGCATGCTTAAGCTCGGGCTCCATCTCGGCAAAGGTCAGGCCCAGCTCGGGAATAAGCAGTACCGGGTCAAAGCCGAAGCCATTGCTGCCACGGCGCTCGGTCGTGAGCAGAGCCTGCACGCGTCCTACGGCAATCAGCGGCTCGGGGTCCTTGGGCGAGCGCACGCCCACCAGGGTGCTGACCATGGCGGCACGGCGGTTGGTCACACCCTGCATCTGCTCGAGCAGCGCACGCACATTGTTGTCGTCGCTTTTCTCGTAGCCGAACTGGGTGCAATAGTAGGCCGTGTCCACACCGGGCAGACCGCCAAAATGATCCACACACATGCCGGCATCATCGGCAATGGCGGGCAAGCCGGTCTTCTCGGCCGCAAAGCGCGCCTTGGACAGCGCATTCTCTACAAAGGTGCCATAGGGCTCGGGAGCTTCTCCCTCGAACAGATCGCCCTGACGAATCAGCTCCACGCCCAGCGGGGCAAACATGGCTTGCAACTCGGCGAGCTTTCCGCGGTTGTTGGATGCCAGCACAATTTTCATAATAAAAATCCATGGAAGCGCTTATGGCGCTTACGCAATCAGCTATTGATTCAGTAGTTTCAAGCCAGCGCCTATTGCAGCGTGCAACCGTGTTCAGGTCTTGGCTTTCTGGCGCTGTGCCGAACGGCGTATGGCCTCGTTGATCTCGGCAATCGATCGCTCGATGGCCTCGTCGTCGAGCTCATCCTCGCAGTCTTCGATCGGCCCCACCTGTATCGTGGACTCGAAGCCCTGATCCTCGATCTCCTGTGTGGAGATGGAAGACGGCTCGAAATTATTCGGTGTTTCCCATACCAGTGCCAGCACGGTGACATTGTCGCTGCCGTCCCCGGCTCGCTTGAGCGCCGTATCGACCAGCATGGGCACAAAGTGGGCCACGGCCTTGCCGTTCATGATCTGGAGAATTTCCGGCGTCGGCACCGCCCCCCAGAGGCCATCGGAGCACAGCATCAGCTGATCGCCCTCCTCAAGCCGCCTTGTCTCGCTCACATCGAAGATGGGCTTGGAAGGCGAGCCCAGGCAGGTGAACAGCACATTGCGGTTGGCAGGCGCCAACGCACCGGAGACCTTGCGCATCTCGCTGTACGAATGATCACGTGTTCGCTCCACGAGCTGCCCGTCGCGCACCCAGTACAGACGCGAGTCGCCGCAGTGTATCCAGATCACCTTGCCGTCCTGCAGCACGGCCGCCACCAGCGTGGTGCGCGGCGTGTCCATCATGCCCTTGGTGCTGGCATAACGCAGTATCTGGCGATGGGCCTGCAGCAGCGCCTCTTCCAGAAACAGGGCAGGCTCTTCCAGCATGGGCTTGGCCTTTTGCTGAAAAAGCGTGGAAACCACCTGCAATGCTATCTGTGCGGCCACTTCGCCGTCCGGATGCCCGCCCATGCCGTCCGCCAGCACGAACAACGCCGCCTCTCGCGTGTAGCAGTAGCCCATGCGGTCTTCGTTGAGGGCACGGCCTCCGCGGCGGCTGAGCTGGAAGACGGAAAATTTCATGGTTTGCGATTGCTGTCGGTCACCGCTCCACGTTCGGAGCCGCCGAGTTTCTGAAGATTCTTCCTGGC
>Ga0209370_1003500_pt1 | contig 9955 bp, 6 predicted proteins | sample AgamicAtPrz_FD_187164 | JGI IMG/M metagenome (GOLD analysis project Ga0209370, IMG submission 187164) | Agave microbial communities from Guanajuato, Mexico - At.P.rz (SPAdes) (version 2) | ecosystem: Host-associated > Plants > Phyllosphere > Phylloplane/Leaf | place: Guanajuato, Mexico | collected... | reverse complement strand
TTGGGTTAGCACCTGGGCCGAATGGCGCGCCAGCACGACGACCGTCTGGGGTGTTACCGGTTTTCTTACCATACACAACGTTAGAGGTGATGGTCAGAACAGACTGAGTCGGGATAGCGTTACGGTAGGTAGTGAGTTTCTGAATTTTCTTCATGAAACGTTCTACCAGGTCAACTGCCATGTCATCCACGCGAGCGTCGTTGTTACCAAACTGCGGGTATTCGCCTTCGATTTCGAAGTCGATAGCCAGACCGTCTTCGTCACGAATTGGTTTAACTTTCGCATATTTGATTGCAGACAGGGAGTCAGCCGCAACGGACAGGCCTGCGATACCACACGCCATGGTACGAACCACGTCACGGTCGTGCAGCGCCATCAGAGAGGCTTCGTAGCTGTACTTGTCGTGCATGTAGTGGATAACGTTCAGCGCGGTCACGTACTGCTTAGCCAGCCAGTCCATGAAGTGGTCCATGCGCTCCATGACTTCGTCATAGTTCAGCACGTCGCCTTTGATAGGTTCAGACTTAGGACCAACCTGCATTTTCAGTTTTTCATCAACGCCGCCGTTGATTGCGTACAGCATGGTTTTCGCCAGGTTTGCACGCGCACCGAAGAACTGCATTTGCTTACCAACAACCATTGGGCTTACGCAGCACGCGATAGCGTAGTCGTCGTTGTTGAAGTCCGGACGCATCAGGTCATCGTTCTCGTATTGCAGAGAAGAGGTGTCGATGGACACTTTAGCGGCGAATTTCTTGAAGTTCAGAGGCAGTTTTTCAGACCACAGAACGGTGATGTTCGGCTCCGGAGAAGGACCCATGGTGTACAGGGTGTTCAGGAAGCGGAAGCTGTTTTTGGTTACCAGAGTACGGCCATCTACGCCCATACCGCCGATAGATTCGGTTGCCCAGATTGGGTCACCAGAGAACAGCTCATCATATTCTGGAGTACGCAGGAAGCGAACCATACGCAGTTTCATGACCAGGTGGTCAATCATTTCCTGAGCGTCTTGCTCGGTGATTTTACCTGCTTTCAGGTCACGTTCGATGTACGCATCCAGGAAGGTGGATACGCGGCCGAAGGACATTGCTGCACCGTTCTGAGACTTAACAGCGGCCAGGTAGCCGAAGTAGGTCCACTGGATAGCTTCCTGAGCGTTGGTTGCAGGACCAGAGATATCGCAGCCGTATTTAGCCGCCATCTCTTTGATCTGACCCAGCGCACGGTGCTGTTCAGCAATCTCTTCACGCAGACGGATAGTCGCTTCCAGGTTTACGCCGTTTTCCAGGTCAGACTGGAGAGAGACGAACTGTGCGTATTTGTCTTTCATCAGGAAGTCGATACCGTACAGCGCAACGCGACGGTAGTCACCGATGATACGGCCACGGCCATAGGCATCTGGCAGACCGGTCAGAACGCCAGATTTACGGCAGTTCAGAATGTCTTTGGTGTAAACATCGAATACGCCCTGGTTATGGGTTTTACGGTATTCGGTGAAGATTTTTTTCAGCATTGGGTCCAGCTCGCGGTTATACGCTTTGCAGGAACCTTCAACCATTTTAATGCCACCGAACGGGATGATTGCGCGTTTCAGTGGTGCTTCAGTCTGGAGACCAACGATTTTCTCAAGGGCTTTGTTGATGTAGCCAGCATCGTGAGAAGTGATGGTGGAAGCAACGGAGGTGTCAAAATCAACTGGCGCGTGAGTGCGGTTTTCCAGTTTAACGCCTTCCATTACGCTGTCCCACAGCTTGGTGGTCGCGTCAGTTGCGCCAGCCAGGAAGGATTCGTCACCTTCATACGGGGTATAGTTTTTCTGAATGAAGTCACGTACGTTTACTTCATTCTGCCAGTCACCTTTCGCAAAACCTTCCCAGGCTGTGGCTAACTTTTCATTAAGCTCGGACATGTAACACCTACCTTCTTAAGTGGATTTTTTATTTACTGCCTGAGACAACCATTAATGATGGTCGTCGCCACGCAGGTAAATGACCCAGTATGTCAACCCAACTAACAGACCCCCACCGATAATGTTCCCGATAGTGACAGGGATCAGGTTATCAGTAATGAAGTTCATGATAGTCAGGTGAGAGAAACTTTCCGGATTTGAACCAACTGCGGTCCAGAACTCCGGGCTCGCAAAGTTGCGGATAACAATCCCCATTGGGATCATAAACATATTCGCAATACTGTGCTCGAAGCCGCTAGCAACAAACATCGCAACCGGTAGAACCATAATCATGGCTTTGTCCATCAGGCTACGACCCGAGTAGCTCATCCAGACGGCCAGGCAGACCATCAGGTTTGCGAGGATGCCGAGAGCAACAGCTTCGATAAATGTATGGTGCATTTTGTGGTCAGCGGTTTGCAGGACGTTAAGCCCCCAGCCACCGTTGGCGGTCATGTACTCGCCAGAGAGCCACATCAACAGAACAAAGAGCAGACAGCCAATCAGGTTACCAACATAGACGTTTAGCCAGTTGCGTGCCAGTTGACCCCAGGTAATTCTTCCGCTGGCTTTCGCCACAACAATCAGCACCGTAGAGGTGAAGAGGTCGGCGCCGCAGATGACGCAAAGAATCAGACCCAGTGAGAAGCAAATGCCGCCAATCAGTTTGGCCATGCCGAAAGGCATCCCGGCAGTACCGGTGGTGGCAGTGATGTAGAAGACGAAAGCGATTGAGATGAACACACCGGCCGTGATCGCCAGATAGAACGTCTTCATCGGGTGTTTCGTTGCTTTATAGACACCCGCTTCTTCGGCAACTTTGGCCATTGCAGCTGGGAGTAAAAGATCAAAAGGGTTGTCAGCTTTCACACTAACTCTCTCTTTATTAAGTCGGCGACGAGATACTAACAAAGCATTATAGAAGAGAAATTGATATAGATCATATCTCGCCTGGCTTATAGGCCCGCAGTGTGTATGGTTTTACAGCAAAAGCGGAGTAAGTATTTGATTATCCGTATAAAAATAAATTTTAAAAGTTATGAAAAGAGTTGAATTTTTTCCTTCAACCTCCCTTAAAACAGTTAATTAAAATGGAGTATTTATTATAATTAGTAACAGTAAAGCACAGGTAAGTTTTTTTATATTTACCCATGGTTAACTTAACTATTACATTTAAATGTCATTGCCTAAAAATAAAAAAAAGGGGCAATGAAATTGCCCCGTAATATAGCTCAGGCGGTTGAATACGCCTACTGCCATTAATGTTATATGCGCTTATTTTGACCAGTAAGCGGCTTTTGCCTTCTGCAATTTTTCATACGCATTCAGCAGCGACTGATGCGCCGGGAAGGCTTTCAGATCGCTGTCAACCGCTTGCAGGCCATAGAACGGCTCTTCACCGCTCAGTGCCGCGCTGGCAGCTTCAACAGCATCTGCACCGTACATGCGGACAAAGGCGTTCAGATACTGCAATGGCTCGCGCTCGTCTTCCTGAGAAAGCAGAAGCAGCGTTTGCAGGCAACGGTAATAGTTAGTGCGCTCGGCGGAGAAGACGGACTGGTTAAACTCCATCGTCCACTCGGTCCAGGCCAGAGCCTGATCCAGATCGCCGCCCGCCAGTGCCAGCATCGCTTTCAGTTCGCCGATGCGCAGCGTGTACCAGCCGTTATCTTTTCCGGTTGCCAGACCCAGCAGCTCACGTACGCGGGTGAAATCATCGTGACCTTCGTCGTCCAGCTGGGCGATCAGGTTCAGATAGTCTTCCTTTTCCCACTCGCTGCCCGGCAGGGCCAGCAGGGTTTCACGCAGATGTGCGCCCATGCTGTTGTTCGCCAGCCACAGATCTTCTGCCGGATAAATGTCGGACATGCCCGGTACAATGATACGGCACGCGTAAACGCCAAGGTGTTCATAGTCGGCAATATAGACTTCCTGATCCTCCGCGTTGAAGATCGCCATCAGCGTGGCGAACTCTTCTTCCGTCGTACCGGCAAAGCTCCAGTCCACGAACGGATAGTCCGCGTCCTGCTTGAACATATCCCAGGAGATCAAACCGCTGGAGTCGATGAAGTGCGTTTCGAGGTTGGTGTGCTCGGCGACCTCTTCATCATCAAAGGTCGGCGGCGTAAACACGTCGAGATCTTTCAGGCTACGACCTTGCAGCAGTTCGGTCACGGTACGCTCCAGCGCCACGCCGAAGTCAGGGTGCGCGCCGAAGGAGGCGAAGCAGGTGCCGTTGGCCGGGTTGAACAGCACTACGCAGATAACCGGATATTTGCCGCCCAGAGAACCGTCGTAGGCAAAGATTGGGAAACCTTCCGCTTCCAGTTTGGCGATGGATTCCACCACGCCCGGGTAGCGGGCCAGCACGTCAGCCGGGATCTCCGGCAGGCTGATGGATTCGGCAATAATGCGGTTTTTGATGTGACGCTCGAAAACTTCAGACAGCCCCTGCACGCGCGCTTCGTTGCGGGTGTTACCGGCGGACATGCCGTTAGACACGTACAGGTTGCCAACGATATTCATCGGAATATAGACGGTCTGCTCATCAGACTGGCGGGTGAACGGCAGGGCGCAGATCCCACGTTCCTCATTGCCGGATTGCAGGTCGATCAGCATGCTGGCGGTCAGTTCGTTTTCCGGATCGTAGAACGCACGCAGACGCGCATCCAGAATACCTTCCGGCAGTTCATCGTCCTGGGTCAGCGGGAACCATTTTTCATTCGGGTAGTGAACGAACGGACCGTTGGCGATGGTGTCGCCCAGCCAGAAGTCGGCGAAGAAGTAGTTGGTCGACAGACGTTCAAAATACTCACCCAGCGCAGAGGCCAGCGCCGCTTTTTTGGTTGCGCCTTTACCGTTGGTAAAGCACAGCGCACAGTCTTTGTCGCGAATATGCACGGACCAGACGTGAGGCACCGGATTCAGCCAGGAGGCTTCTTCGATATTAAAGCCCAGGTCGGTCAGTTTCTGCTGGAAGCGAGCGATGGAATCTTCCAGAGCGGCGTCTTTGCCGGGGATAAACGTTTGAGTCATGGCGTTCACTTTTATCGTACGTAAAGCGCGCAATGATACGGGTTTTGCGTGACGGGTGCTATCTCCGGCGAAAATAAATGGCTGGGCTATGCTTATAAGCAGTAACCTACTGTTAAGGCATAGAAAAATGAAAGCATTTGATCTCCAGCGGATGGCGTTTGATAAAGTTCCCCCCGAGTTTTTAGGTGAAGTGGCGCTGCGCAGCTTCTACACCTTTGTTCTCGTCTTCCTGTTTCTGAAAATCACCGGACGCCGCGGCGTCCGACAGATGTCGCTGTTTGAGGTGCTGATCATCCTGACGCTGGGGTCGGCGGCGGGGGACGTTGCCTTTTATGACGATGTGCCTATGGTGCCGGTCTTTGTCGTCTTCGTGACGCTCGCGCTGCTCTACCGGCTGGTCATGTGGCTGATGTCGAAAAGCGAAAAGCTGGAAGATCTGTTCGAAGGGAAACCGGTGGTGATTGTCGAAGAGGGTCAACTGGCCTGGGAGAACGTGCAACGCGCCAATATGACGGAGTTTGAGTTCTTTATGGAGCTTCGCATCAACAGCGTTGAACAGCTGGGGCAGGTGCGTCTGGCGATTATGGAAACGAACGGTCAAATCAGCATTTATTACTATTCCGACGATGAGGTCAGGCCCGGGCTGTGCATCCTGCCGGATATGCTTATCGAGCGATACAAAACCGTACCTGAGGCGGGCGAGTATGCCTGCATAAAATGTAGCCACGTGGTGGGCATGCAGGCGGGCGATCATCAATTATGTCCTCGCTGTACGAATCCAGAATGGACGAAGGTTAGCCGGGCTAAGCGCATTACCTGACAGCGATTTTGTCGGTTTTGTGACAACGGTACGGCAGATTGTTTTGTGTGACGAGGGGCACATTTCTCCGGCCATAAGTTTTAGACATTGCGGCGCGTGTCACTGAATGATAAAACCGATATCCACAGTTATAACTTATGGCTTTTAGCGTGGTGAGGGGAAATGGCTCAAGTCTTTAATTTCAGTTCAGGTCCGGCAATGTTACCGGCAGACGTGCTTAAACAGGCTCAACAGGAACTTTGTGACTGGAACGGTCTGGGTACGTCGGTGATGGAAATCAGCCACCGGGGTAAAGCGTTTATTCAGGTGGCGGAAGAGGCAGAAAAGGATTTTCGCGATCTGCTGAACATTCCCTCGAACTACAAAGTATTGTTCTGTCACGGCGGTGGACGCGGCCAGTTTGCGGGTATCCCGCTTAATCTGCTGGGCGACAAAACCACCGCTGATTACGTCGATGCCGGCTACTGGGCAGCCAGTGCGGTAAAAGAAGCGCACAAATACTGCACGCCGAATGTCATCGATGCCAAAGTCACCGTCGACGGCCTGCGCGCCGTGAAGCCGATGAGCGAGTGGCAGCTGTCTGACAACGCCGCGTATCTCCACTACTGCCCGAACGAAACCATCGACGGCATCGCCATTCACGAAGAGCCAGACTTTGGCGACAATGTCATTGTGACGGCAGACCTCTCTTCAACCATTCTGTCCACTCCGCTGGACGTCAGCCGCTACGGCATCATTTACGCAGGTGCTCAGAAAAACATCGGTCCTGCGGGGCTGACAATTGTCATCGTCCGTGAAGACCTGCTGGGGAAAGCCCATAAGTCCTGCCCGTCAATCCTGGATTACACCGTCCTGAATGACAACGACTCCATGTTCAACACCCCACCTACGTTTGCCTGGTATCTCTCCGGCCTGGTCTTCAAATGGCTGAAGCAAAACGGCGGCGTGGGGCAGATGGACAAGATCAATCAGCAGAAAGCCGAACTGCTGTACGGCACGATCGACAAGAGCGATTTCTACCGTAACGATGTGGCGAAAGCTAACCGTTCGCGCATGAACGTACCGTTCCAGCTGGCAGACAGCAGCCTGGACAGCGTATTTCTGGAAGAGTCGTTCGCGGCGGGTCTGCACGCGCTGAAAGGCCATCGCGTGGTTGGCGGGATGCGTGCCTCTATCTATAACGCCATGCCGCTGGAAGGCGTTAAAGCCCTGACCGATTTCATGATCGACTTCGAACGTCGTCACGGTTAACGGGCTGTTTTTCACCCCCGCAGCGTTGCTGCGGGGTTTTTATTATGTTGAGTTGAGAGTTGAGTTTCATGGAATCCCTGACGTTACAACCTATCGCGCGGGTAGATGGCACCATTAATCTGCCTGGTTCAAAAAGTGTCTCGAACCGCGCTCTGCTGCTGGCAGCTCTGGCACACGGCACCACCGTCCTCACCAACCTGCTGGACAGCGATGACGTGCGCCATATGCTCAATGCGCTGAAAGCGTTGGGAGTTCATTATACGCTGTCCGACGATCGTACCCGTTGTGAAGTCACCGGTAACGGCGGCGCGTTACGTTCTGCTGAAGCGCTGGAGCTTTTCCTGGGTAACGCCGGTACGGCAATGCGTCCTCTGGCCGCAGCGCTGTGTCTGGGGAACAACAATATTGTGCTGACCGGTGAGCCGCGAATGAAAGAGCGCCCGATCGGCCATCTGGTGGATGCCCTGCGTCAGGGCGGCGCGCAGATTGATTATCTTGAGCAGGAAAATTACCCGCCACTGCGTCTGCGCGGGGGATTTACCGGGGGTAACGTTGAGGTGGACGGTAGCGTCTCCAGTCAGTTCCTGACCGCGCTGCTGATGACCGCACCGCTGGCCCCACAGGATACCGTTATCAGCATTAAAGGCGACCTGGTCTCTAAGCCGTACATTGATATCACCCTGCACCTGATGAATACCTTCGGCGTTGAGGTGGAAAACCAGTCTTACCAGCGCTTCGTGGTTCGCGGTGGGCAGCAGTATCAGTCTCCGGGTCAGTACCTTGTAGAAGGCGACGCGTCATCGGCCTCTTACTTCCTGGCCGCGGGCGCGATCAAGGGCGGTACCGTCAAGGTGACCGGGATTGGCCGCAACAGCGTGCAGGGCGATATCCGTTTTGCCGACGTACTGGAAAAAATGGGCGCGGTGGTGACCTGGGGCGATGACTTCATCGCCTGTACCCACGGTGAGCTGAACGCTATCGATATGGACATGAACCACATTCCTGATGCGGCGATGACGATTGCCACCGCTGCGCTGTTTGCGAAAGGCACCACCACGCTGCGGAACATTTACAACTGGCGCGTAAAAGAGACGGACCGCCTGTTCGCAATGGCAACCGAGCTGCGTAAAGTGGGGGCGGAGGTCGAAGAGGGCGAAGACTACATTCGCGTTACCCCTCCGGCAAAACTGCAATTTGCCGAAATTGGCACCTACAACGATCACCGCATGGCGATGTGTTTCTCGCTGGTGGCGCTGTCAGATACGCCGGTCACTATCCTCGATCCGAAATGTACGGCAAAGACCTTCCCGGACTACTTCGAGCAGCTGGCGCGCATTAGCACCCTGGCCTGATGATCTTATGCCGCATCACCCGATGCGGCATTTCCTTACGCTTTCTGACAGTCATCCTCTTTCATTTCTTCTACACTCTGCTTCAATCATTTCGGAATTTGCACGCAAAGTTAACAGTTGCGCACGTTGGCGCGTATAATGCGCGGCGTTCATGTTAACGGTATGCCTTAATTAAGGAGAAAAAGATGACGGCAATTGCCCCGGTAATCACCATTGATGGGCCGAGTGGCGCAGGGAAAGGTACTCTGTGCAAAGCGATGGCGGAAGCATTGCAATGGCATCTTTTAGATTCGGGAGCAATCTATCGCGTGCTGGCGCTGGCTGCGCTGCATCATCATGTGGATGTTGCGTCCGAGGAAGCGCTGGTACCGCTGGCTGCGCATCTGGATGTGCGCTTTGTCTCTACTGATGGCAACCTTGAAGTGATCCTGGAAGGGGAAGATGTCAGCGGTGAAATCCGCACGCAGGAAGTGGCCAATGCGGCTTCTCAGGTGGCGGCTTTCCCTCGCGTTCGCGAGGCGCTGTTACGTCGCCAGCGTGGTTTCCGTGAAGCGCCGGGGCTGATCGCCGACGGCCGCGACATGGGTACCGTGGTATTCCCTGATGCGCCAGTGAAAATTTTCCTTGACGCCTCTTCGGAAGAACGTGCTCAACGCCGTATGCTTCAGTTGCAGGAAAAGGGGTTTAGTGTTAACTTTGATCGCCTTTTATCCGAGATAAAAGAGCGCGATGACCGCGATCGTAACCGCGCCGTCGCACCGCTTGTTCCTGCAGAAGATGCATTAGTTCTGGATTCAACCAGTTTAACTATTGAGCAAGTGATTGAAAAAGCGCTACAATATGCGCGCCAAAAACTGGCACTCGCGTAATCGCGACCGATTTAGCAGTACCCCCGCTGCAATGGATTGACGGCGGGTATGTGAAACAACCCCATCCGGCACGGAGCCAGGTGGACGTTAATATTAACCTGAAGATTAAACATGACTGAATCTTTTGCTCAACTGTTTGAAGAATCCTTAAAAGAAATCGAAACCCGTCCGGGTTCCATCGTTCGCGGTGTTGTTGTTGCTATCGACAAAGACGTAGTACTGGTTGACGCCGGTCTGAAATCTGAGTCCGCCATTCCGGCTGAGCAGTTCAAAAACGCCCAGGGCGAGCTGGAAATCCAGGTTGGTGACGAAGTTGACGTTGCTCTGGACGCAGTAGAAGACGGCTTCGGCGAAACCCTGCTGTCTCGTGAGAAAGCTAAACGTCACGAAGCATGGATCACGCTGGAGAAAGCTTACGAAGAAGCTGAAACTGTGGTCGGTGTTATCAACGGCAAAGTTAAAGGTGGCTTCACTGTTGAGCTGAATGGTATTCGTGCGTTCCTGCCAGGTTCACTGGTAGACGTTCGTCCAGTCCGTGACACCCTGCACCTCGAAGGCAAAGAGCTTGAGTTCAAAGTAATCAAGCTGGACCAGAAGCGTAACAACGTTGTTGTTTCCCGTCGTGCCGTTATCGAATCCGAAAACAGCGCAGAACGCGATCAGCTGCTGGAAAACCTGC
>Ga0209370_1003495_pt1 | contig 9971 bp, 19 predicted proteins | sample AgamicAtPrz_FD_187164 | JGI IMG/M metagenome (GOLD analysis project Ga0209370, IMG submission 187164) | Agave microbial communities from Guanajuato, Mexico - At.P.rz (SPAdes) (version 2) | ecosystem: Host-associated > Plants > Phyllosphere > Phylloplane/Leaf | place: Guanajuato, Mexico... | reverse complement strand
CGTGGCCGGTGCGGGCGCCGCAAGTCGAAAGGTAGCCGGGCTACCTGCTTGGTATTACGATGCCAGTGGGGTTGGTGCCAATGTGGCCAAGCTGGATGGATACCAGACCGTATTCAACAGCAAGACGGGCAGCTTTGAATACCTTGCTTCGGATGGAAAGCTGTACTTCTATACGGAGTCAGGGCTCAAGCCGAAGGTGGGGGGGAATCTTGCTGAGCTGGCGGCGGCGGAAAGGGATATTATTGGCTCTAGGCCGGGGGCGGGGGAGTCTGGCTTTGGAGGTGCAAAAGGGATTACTAATAGCTCCAGTACGGGGTCGAGGTTTGTTGGGGACTCTGCCGGCAGTATTATTGATCTAAATTATACGAAGGGGCTTTCGGAAACGAATGTGACAGTCACGGGAGCCCGTGGTGGCGTTCAGTATCCGTTGCAGGGGCAAATGCCGAATTCGTACGCTAATCTTGGGAATGGACATGTCATTGTCTATGGTCCAGAAGGACGTGCACTGTATGATGTCTCTAGCTCTCGAATAAAGGTGGTTGAATGGAATCAATCACCAAACGGGCAGTACTTCCCGAAGAAAGGTAGCGATACGAAAGCTTTCGAAGGGAATGTACCGAAATCAGTTCTTAATGACTTGGGTTTGAAATAATGAAGAGTTGTCAGGGTGGTATTTCTACGCAGTCGTTGAAACTGTTTGCTTCGGATATTGGGGCTGGAGAGTTTTTTTCATATGTAGGTAATCTGGTTTCCCTGGAACAGGCGATCGCAGTTCTAGCACTGCTCTCCCCTGATTTTGTTGAGCATGATGACCATGTTTTCTGGTTGCCTACTATTCAGCAGTATGACCCACAAAAATTAATGTTAAGCGGTCTGGCTGAGATGAAGGTTGGGCAGCTGAAAAAAAGTTTGTCTCGAAGGGATGTTGAACGATACAGGAATAACTTCTCAGTGAGTCAGTTTTTTTCAAGGTGGGAGAGTGAGTCGGATCGACCAATTTTTAAGGTTGGTCTTTCGGAAGAAGATTATAAACTTTGCCACATATTTGCTGGGCAACTAAAAAAATATTGGAGAGTGGCACTGTTCGAGTGCTTTCCAGAAAAGGTTTTTGAATTTGAGGTTGCCGATGATCTTCTTGATGAATACGGTGTTTGCCTGACCTTTTGTCAGGTTTGAAACAGGGCCTAAAATAGGGGGTTAAGAGAAAATTGGATAAATTTATGTTTCTGCTCTAATTTATATTACATGGCCAAGACGACGTTGAAGCCCGTTGCTTAAGGTGTCGGTGAGGAAATCACGAGCTGGAAGTTGGTGGCGTCAAAATTAGAGTGTGTAAAATAAATCTGTCCCCTTTTTTACCCTTATGTAAGGTGTTATATGGCCTCGACTGATATTGTCAAAGCTTTGGATTTGGCAGCGAAACATGGGTGCCAAGTTGACTTTGAAGGGGAAAGGCCGGCGGCCCTTGTGGATGCAGCAGAAAGAGCTCTTGATATTGTCTTTCCTCCAAGCTACAGAGAGTTTCTTCTTTCTCTTGGGTGTGGGGATGCAGCGGGTAATGAGTTTTATGGAGTTATAAGTCAAGATTTTACTAATTCGGGAGTTCCTGATGCTATCTGGCTGACGCTTCGCGAGCGAGTAGACTCGAGGCTTCCTGCTCGTCTAGTTATTGTTGGGGCTCAAGGGGATGGCGCCTACTACGCGATCGACTGTGGCCGTATCAAAGCGGACAAAGAATGCCCGGTAATTATCTGGTGGCCTGGTGAGTCAGAAGAAGAGCTTATTGATCGTGCCGTGGAGTTGGCGGTAGATTTTGGAGCTTTCTTTTTAGATAGGATAAAAGCTTCATTGTAGTTGGTCTGGCAGTTAACAACACCGGGCCCGCGCCGGTGTTGTTTTATTCGCGGCCAGTGGCGGGCAATAGCTGCTCGTCCACGACCCTGGCAGGATGCGTAAGTACAATATGCGGATGACCTTGAATCTCATGGTGGTTCTTTCCAATGGACGATACGGTCGAGGATGAATTGACCGCCCGCCCGCTTCAGGCTGAAGAGACCTGTTCGGACGCACAAGTCGTTGTGCGGACTGTCTTTACTGGGGCGGATGGAACCGAGTACAAGGGTTATCTGTATTGGGATGGCTGTGAGGCAGTGGAGTACTTGAAACCGGTAGTGTTTCTGTCGGATGGTTCTGCAGTTTCCTTCTGGAGTGGTTTGATTAAGCCTGCCTGGTCTGATTATTCACCAGCTGCTGGAGTATTGAGGGCGGTCCTGCCGGTGGCCTTTACGTCGGATTCGTTGTTCGGGTTGCCTTCGATCTCCGGTCTCCTTGAAGGTCTGTACTACCTGGATGAAGATACGATTGCTTGTGTAGTCTAGTGTCGCACCTTGGAGATAAGCTGTTAACTTCTGGTGGTGTACGGGTTTCAACGTCGTCCTGGCTATGCAAAGACAGAAATTAGAGTAGGAAAACAAAGTCTGGGAGTCGCTTCTCGAAAAAAGCTCGAGTAATACCCGTGTTTATACGCAAGGTGAGTTTTTAAAGGAGTTCAGGAAGTGACGATGAGTCAGGCAGTTTTTGATGATCTTTGGAGTGGCGACAAAAGTGTATGTTTTTTTGTGCATTCTGGAAAATGTTACTGGGTTGTAGATGAGAAATATAATTTCTCTCTTGATGCGGAAAAAGACTATCGCGCCTATCTTGAAGATGGCTGTATAACCCAAGAGCAATACGAGCAGTCATGTAAGAATTTTAGAGGTGGCATCCTAAAAATGACGGCGGAAAATTTTCCGCAATATTTGAACATATCAAATGGGAAAATACTTTCTCCCGACGATTTAGATAGCTTCATAGGGGCAGATCCTGAGGTTTTTGAAAAAGTCGAATTTTATTTTTTAACCGGTGAGGGTTTGACCCCCGCCCTGTATAAACAGGCCAATATCATTCACTCCAGATTTCCTAGGTTCTATATAAATTTTGACAGGAAAATTTTTATGCACATGGATGATGTGCGCGCCTATGAAAGCCTAGCTTATCCAGACTGGGCTGCTGAATGCTTTGATTTTAGCTTTTTGATTCCTGCTAGCGAGCGGTATTGGATAGTGGCGGGTAAAGATTATTGGAAGCTCCGATTTATATGAATAGAGAAAGCGGGCAGATTTGAAAGGCGCTTACTTGAGGTGAAAAGGGGAAAGATTTATTTTCTACTCTAATTTCTGTGTTTGTATGGCCAAGACGACGTTGAAGCCCGTTGCTTAAGGTATCGGTGAGGAAGTCACGAGCTGGAAGCTGGTGGCGTCAAAATTAAAGTGTGGAAAATAAATCTGTCCCCTTTTTGGTCCCTTTTTGGTCGTGATTGAGTTGGTGAAGGCTAAAGGAGAGGGGGTTATTTGTGGTGCTTAAATTCTGTAGTTTCTATTGAAAGGAGATGGGTGACGGTGCAGGGGGACGTTGTTGGAAAAAATGAAGGGCGCCAGATTTTAGAGATTATTGAACGTTTGGCGGAGACCGAGTGGCGTAAAGGGGCTGCCAGTGAGTATGTTGTAAAAATACATGGGGGGTTATTTCTCAGGAGTCAGGTTCAATATCCTCCATCAATTTGTTTTCGCTTCGTTGATGAGGATGTTACGGCTGTTGCTGAGTTAATCAAGTGTGTGGATATCTATCAGGGGCTTTTGAAGTGGGCGATGATCGGCGAGGGCAGAGAGGATGGGCGCCATAGTTGGGTTATTGCACCTCAGCGTTTATTTGATGTGACGGAGCAGGCAAATCAGGAAGGTGAAACTGCGAAGCAGTTTCTGGCTAAAAATGATCCTGGTTTCGGAAAGCAGGCGTATGAAGATATGGCGGGGCTTGCCGCGCACATGAAGCGTTTTTTTAAGATGGACTAAAGGCAAAGTAAGGCGAATTAATTTGTGTTGCTATAATTTATGCTGTTTTATGGTTGGGGTGACGGCGAGACCTAGTGCTTAAATTGTGGGTGGAAAGTGTTGATTGCCCTGAAGTGGAACGTTGCAGATAAGCCGACGAGGGACAGATTTATTTTACCTGCTCTAATTTCGGTCCCTGCAGATGAAGGGGCCTAGCAGTCATGCAGGGGCGGTAAAGATTAGAGTGGTGAAAATAAATCTGTCCCGAATGGCACTTGGTTGTGGCTTCACGGCAAGGGCAGGGGAAACTTCCCGATTAACCCGTTCGATACCAAAACGGTATATGAAAATCCAGCCGTTCGAGATGGGAAACATCCAGTCACTGATGGCTACAATGGTGCTGATCAGCGTGACATCATCACGCATACGGGGGGCAGCAGTTGGACGGCGTCGTCGTCAATGGAAGTTATGTAGCGCCGATCGACCAGCTCAATCCAGGCTTGATGCTGAGCATCTTTGTCGACGAAGAGATCGTCAAAAACACAGTGCCAACTATCAGTGACCAGACCCGCTTGGATGACAAGGCGGGAAAACTCGGTTCTGTGTTAAGGGCTAAAATAGCGAAGGATGGAGAATTCGCTAGCGAGGGTAAGAGGGTGTCTCGCTTTGATAAGCATGGGAGGGAGCTTGGTCCTGTAGATGTGAATACTTATATGGGGTGGGTAGAGATATAATTCTGATGGGGCAAAAGGTTGAGTGTTTTTATAAGGCGGCTGGTGAGTATGGATCTGCATATGTTAAGTTTGTTGGTAATAACTCTAGGGGTGCGGCAAAGTTTGGGTTTGTTGGGATGAATTCTGACGGGAAAATAACAAGAATACATGTTCAAAGTGGTAAGGATATTTGGAAAACCCTGAGCGGTAGTGCTACGGACAAGGTTGTAATGGAGGTCCTGGAATGATAGCTGAAGCTCAGGTGGTAAAGTGGCCTTGCGAAACTGAAGGTGAGGTTGTACTACGTCTCGGACGATGGGAGATTTTATGTTTTGGGTATTGCAGTTTGTCAGCAGAAGTAGAGAGTGGCAAGGTCTACAAGGTTGACATTACGCCAAATGTCATGGGTGATTATGATGTGGTAAGGCTGGAAGGTGGAAGTGAGCATGGTTTTTGTTCACTAAATGGATATGCTTATTTATTGAAGGGGAAGCTTTCTAAGGGTGGGCTTGAGATTGAGGGGGGTGTGTTTGATGATGATGTGTTTGAAAGGAAATTTTTTTATTTGGATGGTTGTGATGTTGGTTGGGTGGTGGATAGGTTGGATGTTGAGTTTTTAGAGCGGATTATGTAGTTTTTAGGTAGAGAAGGATATAGATTTATTTTCTACTTTAATTTCTGTCTTTACATGGCCAAGGCGACGTTAAAGCCGCTGTTTAAGATGTCGGTGAGGAAATCACGTGCTGGAACCGGGGGTGTAAAAACTAGAGTATGGAAAATAAATCTGTCCCCTTTTTGGAGCCCTTAGGCACCTGACAAAACGCGACTTGTCAGGTACGGTGACGCCCTTGATAACAGCGGCAAGAAGATAGCTCCAACCGAGAAAGAGCTGAATGGGTTCTTAGAATACTTGCAAAATAAATCGGGTTGAGTTTGTAGTGGTGAACGGCGAGGTAAAAAATGATTGACTGCATTACTAAAGAGCGAGTTCAGGTTCTTATTGATCCTCGTTATGGTCCTTATATAAGGATTTTTTCCTTTCAGGACAGTGGGGCGCTCAGGGATCTGTTTGATGATGAGCTCAATGTGCTCTATTGGCTGGGGCCGTGCCCAGACCTTAGTGTTCATGGTGGGACCGAGTACTATTTTGGTACCGTTGCTGATCCGATCAAGCTTCAAGAGCTGCTCGACAGTATCGAGTTGTAGGTGGTTCTTGAAGTGTTTGGATAACGAAGGTGGTTATGATCGATGCAATAATTGGTGAGAAAATTCAAGTTTGTTTGGATCCTGAGCAGGGGCCTTTCGTACGTATTGCAGGGCTTGAAGATTGCAAGAGATTGGAGTATTTATTGGGTGCTGAGTATTTTGTCCCTTATCTGAAGATGAAGTCGCCGGATTTTTCGGCGACTGGGGGAGTCTACTACTTCGGTACTGTTGCTGACCCGCTAAAGCTCCAGGTGCTTCTGGATGGTATATGATTGCTAAATATATAGCTGAGTTGGTGCGAAAAGGAGTAGTTTTATTTGTTTTGCTCTGCTCTTTGCTGTTGCATGGAGCGAGACGACGGCTATGGGCTGCTCCGTTAGTTAAAGCAATATCCTTGCTCGGCTTCAAGAGCTTCGAGGTGGTATCAAACTGCCCGGTTTAAATCCGTGATTAGAGAGTAATATGGAAAAGAGTGAGTTGATTCGTGCTTTGATTCAAGCGGGAAGGGCAGATGATCTTCTCGCTTTCGTCGAGGGGGAGTCGGTGTACCTGACCGATGCTTCACAAGGGGTACCCGAATCACCTGCGCTGAGACGAATCTGGGTGCTTGTTGTGACGCATCTCAGATTTGTCGCCAAGTATGGAGCAGTGGCGGAGCATCAGGTCGCCGGTGGCCAAGTATTATCACCTTACCCCGCAGAGTTCCAGCTATGGTTGGCATCAGGCGCGCCGGGTATAGCACTCGAGGATTTGCGGGCCTATGTCAGAGAGCATCCACTGGGTTGATGGAACTGTAGTAGTTGAAAAAGCGGGGGCAATATTGTTTTGCTACATTGCTGATTCACTAAAGTTTCAGGCGCTTCTGGACGGCATGGCGTGTGCCGATAGATAAAAATTCGGAAAATCAGGATGCCAAAATTCTTGTGTAGGTGTGGGTGCGTCATGAACTTGTCGCATGGCTGGTCAGATCATGAGATGACACTAATACCTGAGTCAGTTATCGAACAGGTTGCAGAGTGCTTGGATGTAGAGTCAATGTCTTCGGAGCAGTTTTACGAGGCGATTGAAATAACTGCCATCACAGTTTACCGTTGCCCCCAATGCCAGCGATTGCACTTGGAGGAAGGTGCAAATAGTTTCACGACTTATGCTGTGGAGCAGATAATTGATTAGGGTCTGTACGAATGTGTCTGCGTGAAGGCCAGACAAAGAGAAAAGGGGGAGGAAGCGCAGTGTACTGGAGTATGAGCATTCCGAGCCTCGTTTCAACGCATTATGGGCGAGTCCAAATAGATTTCGTACAGCGCCTAAGTTGTATGGGTAGGGCTCAGGTAAGCGGGTTGGGCGGAAGGTGGAAGATCTATCTAACCTGCTCTGATTTCGGATTTTTACAGGGACGATGAAGATGTGCTTTGAAACGGGAGACTTGCAGGGTGTTTGACCAAGACAAATTGCCTGGCGCCAACCTCGATGGCCTTTCATTGCACCGGGCGCAGTTCGACGGCCTGTATGCCCAGGCGACGACGTTCATTGGTAGCGATCTCAGAAACGCATCGTTCATCGAGGCGGATCTGAGCGCAGCCGACATGCGAGGGGCAACGTTGGCCAATGCCCTGTTCAATGGCGCCCGGCTGCGCAATGCAGATCTTTCTCGGGCGCTGGCTGCCTTTGCCGACTTCAGTGGGGCCGACCTGCGCGGCGCAAACCTGACAGAGACTGATATCGGAGGGGCTGTATTCAATGGGAGCAATCTGTGCGGTGCTGATCTACGCGCGTGCAGGATAGAGAAGGCAGCATTTCTGTTGGCCATGTTCGACGACAGTACCCGATGGCCGGCAGGATTCGATCCCGTCGCCCAGGGCGCAGTCCGGCGAAGAGATGAGGGGAAATGAGGTAGATGTGAAGGACGCCATCATGCACATAGGTGTGAACAGGTGATCAAATGACGCAGCGCATTGATTGGGTAACCCGCGAAAAACCATAGAGCAACGTGAACAACTCGCTGGAAGAGCAGGAGTGACAGCTGCGATTGGTGCAATGCGTCGGTAGAATTTTCCTGGTTTCGACAGTCTGTATTGGCTTCGGTGAATCGGAATTTCCTTATTCCTTGTAGTCCATTTCCGAAGCATGCTTTTACCGCCTTTCAGCCCTTGCCCCAGGCCAGCTCGGCTTCTAGTCTCGGCCAGCCGCTGCCAATTCAGTGGTCGGTTTTGACAGACCGTAGACGTTGCCCTCGTAGGCTTGCTTTCATGGCGGCTGTACGTGTGGGCACCCCCGTGTGCGCCGAGTGCCAACGTCTCGGTCTGTCAACCCGCGTACAGCTGCCACCCTCTTGTTTGACAGCAAAGTTTGGCGGCTCCATTTCACACGTTGGAGTCAAGACATGCTGAAGATTGTCCCCGATCCACCTTCCCCCCAAGACCACGCCCACTTCCTCGAAGACACCTTGGTACGCGCCATCGAGTACGCCTTTTGCGCCCTCACGGTGGCCAACCAGGCCGTGCAGCTCAAGCCCCGGTCGCCCGGCGCGATCCTGATGCTGGCCGCCGCCCACGAGATGGAGGCGGTGCGCACGTTGCTCGAATCCGCCCTGACCCAGGTGCAGCACTTGGCCCAAGCGCCGGGCGAGCCCCGCACGCTGCACTAGCCGACGACGTTTTCAGGGAGATCGATCATGACCACAGACGATGGCAAGACCCCGCTCACGCCGGGCAAGACCCGTTTCTACCAGGGCGAGGGCAAGGATGCCCAACCGCTGTTCTGCATTGAACCTGGCATTCCTTGCCAGCATGCTCGCGAACAGGCGTCGGAGCTGATGGACTATGTGCGGCACCTGACCTTGGTCGGGGTGATGGATGAAGACCCGAGGATGGTCTGGGCGGCGCATTATCTCAGTGCCCTGGCCAAGGCGCTGATGGATGATGCGGAGCTGGGAATGGCGCATTAGTCCCAGGCTTCGCACATTCCCCTGTAGGAGCGGCCGCTCCTACAGGGCTTGGCGTGACAGATAAACCGACGGCACCTGGTCTACCAGCCAGACACCGTTATCCGCTTGATAGAACACTGCTCCTGCTGCGCACATGGCCTGGGTATCGACCGTAAGCAGCACTGGCTGACCATAGCGCTTGCCCACCGCCAACGCAGTCTGCGAATCCTCGCTGAGGTGTACATGGTGGCGGCTGCCCGGCATCAGGCCCTGGGCCTCGATAGAGGCCAGGAAGCGGCTGGCGGTGCCGTGATAGAGCAGGGCGGGTGGCGATTTGGCGACGTGGCGCACTTCCACCTGGGCGCTGCTATGGCCCTGGGCGGCGCGGATGCGGCGGCCATCGTCGGAGAGGGTGAAACGGCGCTTGTCATTGGTCTCGACCACTTCACGCAGGGCGTGCAGGTCGAAGGCATGACCTTGCCGGCCGGCGCCGTGGATCAGCGCGTCGACATCGGCCCAGCCGTTGCGGTCGAGGGTCAGGTCGATGGATTCGGGGGCGTGGCGCAGCACGTAGCTGAGGAACTTGCTGAGGGCGTCGCGTTGTTTCTGGTTCACTGGAAAGGTCCTTTTCCATGGCTTCTGGTCGCTTGGGTTGGGGCATTCTCCGGGTTTGGGGTTGGCTTCTCAAGCGTGTGCAATGACCTGTGGAAGCGAACTCCCACAGGTGCGTGGGTTACATCAGCCCTGACGCAAGGCGTCGAGCAGCATCTTCAGCTGGTCGCGACCCCGGGCATCCAGCCCGAACACCGGCCGCCGCGGCTCGCCTACCGGTAGCCCGGTCATCCCCAGGCCAGCCTTGATGGTTGCCGGCAAGCCACCCTTGAGGATGAAGTCGAGCAACGGTAACTGGTGGTAGAACAGCGCCTTGGCCTGCTCCAGTTCACCGGCCTGCACCGCCTGGTATAGGCGCAGGTTCAGTTCGGGAATCAAGTTGGCCGCCGCCGTGCACCAGCCCGTGGCGCCCGCCACGAAGGCCTCCAGCGCCAGCGGGTTGCAGCCGTTGTAGAACGGCACCTGCCCCTCGCCGAGCAGTTGCAGCTTGTGCATGCGCTGGATGTCGCCGGTGCTCTCCTTGACCATGGTCACGTTGTCCACCTTGCGCACGATGCGCAGGATCAGCTCCACCGGCATGTCGGTGCCGCTGGTGGCCGGGTTGTTGTAGAGCATGATCGGGATGTCGATGGCCGCGCCAATGGC
>Ga0209370_1003488_pt1 | contig 9983 bp, 9 predicted proteins | sample AgamicAtPrz_FD_187164 | JGI IMG/M metagenome (GOLD analysis project Ga0209370, IMG submission 187164) | Agave microbial communities from Guanajuato, Mexico - At.P.rz (SPAdes) (version 2) | ecosystem: Host-associated > Plants > Phyllosphere > Phylloplane/Leaf | place: Guanajuato, Mexico | collected... | reverse complement strand
CATTTGAGCAGCAGGGGGGCCGCGTGGTGACACGCCACGTAGACCGAGCGCATGCCAACACCGAACAGCTCGGTCATGCTCAAAGGCTTTTCCCAGAACGGTGCAATATCGGTGAGCTCAACAGGGATGGAGATCGCGCAATTGACCAGAATATCCAAATGCCCTTGCTCGCGTTCAATCTGTTCAAACAAGGTTTTGACCTGACCATCGTCACCGTGATCGCATACCACCGCGATGCCCTGCCCGCCTGCCGCGCTTACGTCCGCTGCAGTTTGATAAACGGTCCCAGGCAGCGGTGCATCACCTTCCTTCGTGCTGCGTCCGGTGACATAAACAGTTGCCCCGGCGGCGCCCAGCGCCAAAGCAATGCCGCGGCCAACGCCGCGACTGGCGCCCGTAACCAGGCAAATCTTTCCTTCAAGCATGGTGCTCTCCCGCAAGGTGGTTGGCGGCAATGAAGCCAAAGGTCATCGCCGGGCCCAATGTAGCGCCTGCCCCGGGGTAGGACGGCCCGGTAACCGAAGCGCTGGTATTACCCGTGGCGTACAGGCCGGCAATTACCTGCCCTTGGCCATCTAGCACACGAGCCTGAGCATCGGTGAGCAGGCCGCCTTTGGTGCCGATCTCGCCCGCATCCAGCTTCAGCGCATAATAGGGTGGCTTGAGCAGCGGGCCTAGGCAGGCATTGGGCTTGACGCTGGGGTCGCCGTAGAACAAGTCGTACTGGTTGCCACCTTTGCCGAAATCAGCATCGGTGCCGCTGGCGGCATAGCGGTTGATGCGCTCGACACTGTCAGCCAGACCGGTGGCATCGATCCCGATGCATTGCGCAAGCGCTGTCAGGGTCGGCGCACGATGGTAGACCTTCCCCAGCCATTCGGCAGGCAGCAACCGATCAGGCATGACCGAGCCAGACACCAGCGGGCCGGCGTTGTACTTGTAGCGGAAGGTCGCGTCGAAAATCATCCATGCCGGCAAATTTGCCTGGGTGCTGGCATGGTCTTCATACATGGCGAGGACAAAGTCGAGATAATCCTGCGCCTCGTTGGCGAAGCGCCGCCCCAGGCGGTTGACCACGATGCACCCAGGCAGCGCGCGCTCGGAAAAAATCCCACGCTGCTTTTCTTCCCCTGGTACATGCACTGTCGGCGTCCACCAGGCGTGCTGCATCAGATCTACTGCCGCCCCCAGTTGCTGACCGGCACGAATGGCATCGCCAGTATTACACGGAGGTGCGGCGGTCCATTCGCTGCGGGTTGGCTTGGGCAGGTACTGCTCACGCATCTGCTGGTTTCGCTCGAAGCCACCAGCGGCGAGGATAACTCCGCGCCGGGCGCTGATCACGCAGGGTTGCCCGTCGCGCATGGCCTCGATGCCGGTGACCCGGCCTCCCTCGTGGCGCAGCCCGGTCAGGGCGGTATCGAGCCAGGTGGCGATGTTGCGTTCACGGAGCGAGCACAGCAGCGAGCCGACCAGGGCGTTGCCCATGGTCAAGCGGCGGTCGCGTTTACCGATCAGCCGACCAGGTAGGTCTAGCCAGTAGCGACAGCCCATCTTCAATGCGAGCTGTTTCCAGCCAGGCATGCGCGCCAACAGCGTCATCGCCTCGAATGTAGTCATGCCCATTCGCCCCATGACCAGCATAGTCGGTGACGTCTCGCGCAACTTCTGCAGCCAGCCGCCTAGGCGGCGACCATCAAACGGCAGTGGGTCAAGGGTACGGTAACCCAATTTGGCCCCCGGCAAGCTTTGGTAGTAATCCGCGTAATTGGGCACTGGCCGATACCGCACATGGGTGCGGCTTTCGGCATAACGCAGCATTTGGGGTGCCTGCTCGATATAGGCGGTCACCCGCTCCTCAGAAACCTGACCTTGCGCGGCTGCTTGCAGATAAGCATGTGCTTCTTCGAACGAATCCTGACCGCCGCTGGGCTTGATGTGGTCGTTGTTGGGGATCCAGATTCCGCCACCGCTGACTGCCGAGGTACCGCCAATCTGCGCGGTCTTTTCGATCACCAGAACCTTCAGACCCAGATCGTGAGCGCGTACGGCCGCCAGCAGAGCGCCTGCCCCCGACCCGACCACGACGACATCGTAGCTATGCTGTGTGTCGCTGAGTTGTGTCTGCTCTGCGCTCATGGCATCAAACCGTTGTGTCTTTGTTGTCCAACCCGCACAGCACACCTCCGAAGTTGCGGCCTACCGGATCGGCATAGTTCGCCACATGGGCACGACCTGCATGGATATCGAGGAAGAACCTCACCACCGCGTGCTGACGGTAGAGCCCCGAGCCGCCACAGGCCTTGAGCAGACGGCTGACATGGTGAGCGCAGACCTCGGGCACCTGCGAAGACTGGAAGCGATACAGCAGGCGGTCTTCCAAAGGCGCGGGCTCGCCGCGTTCTGCCGCCTGCATCATGGCGTCGAAGTTGCGGTACAGGGTGGTTTTCAACTGGTCCAGCGCAGATGCGGCTTCGCTCGCCACCAGTTGCGCCGAGGGGTCGTTGGCCGTAGCGCCGAGGAAGTTACGGCTGACCTGCACTGCCGCACTGCTGCGAAACGCATTCAAAGCGCCTTGCAGCCCACCGATGCAGGAAGAGGAAACGGCGCGGACGAATACCTGGGCAAAGGGCAGCCTGTACAGTGGCGCATCGTTGATGGCCAGGCCTGGTCGTGCCGCTGGCGAGTCATCACGGGTTCTATGCGTACGGTGCTCGGCAACGAATACGTCCTCCACCACAATGTCATGGCTGCCGGTGCCACGGAGGCCGAAGGTGTCCCAGTTGCGTTCGATCCGGCAATCGCCGGTTGGCAGCATGAACGTTCTATATTCGGCTGCGCCGCCGTCTTCAAGGGCCGGTACCATGCCTCCCAGGAACAACCAGCGCACATGATCGCAACCGCTGGAGAAACTCCAGCGTCCGCTCAGACGGTAGCCACCCTCAACCCGTGTCACCTTGCCGACCGGCATGTACGTCGAACCGACCAGGGTCGAGGTGTCCTGCCCCCAGACATCCTGCTGCGCCTGCTCGTCGAACAGGGCCAATTGCCAGGGATGCACGCCGAGGACACCGTATACCCACGCGGTGGACATGCAGCCCTCGGCCAGGGTCATCTGAATGCGGTAGAAGGTTGCCGGCGACATTTGGTAGCCGCCGAACCGCTTGGGCTGCAAAACCCGAAAGAAGCCGGCGGCCTGCATCTCGGCAATGGTCTGCTCAGGCACCTTGCCATCCTGCTCGGCCTGCGCAGCGCGCTCGAGGAGCGTCGGAACCATCTCACGCGCGCGCTGCACCAGTTCGTACTCGGTAGGCGTGCCGGCGGTGGTTGCGGTCTGGATAGACATGCTAATTCTCTCTCTAAAGATGTAACGAGCCATTAATCGCCCTGACTTGTGTAAATTCAGAGCGCCTGCCCGGCCTTGGCTACGGGCTGCTCGATGCAACGGTCATCCTCGAACACGTGATGCAGCGCAGGCGTAGCCACCTTCTTTACGGTTTCGAACACCTTGGGCACATGCACGTCGCCAGCCATATCCGCCACATCCACATAGAACTGCGAATACCACTTGCGCAGCTGGTAGATCGGCCCGTCGTTTTCACACAGCATCGGGTTATCTATGCGGATCTTGTTGTCCCAGATAACTTGATCCTGGGCAAATGCGTCGAACACGGCCTGGCAATAGGCCTGAGCCAGCGCATCATTCTCAGCATCGGACAGATCGGGCAGGCGCTTGACGATCACGCCAAAGCGTTGGTGAAAGCTGTTCAGATCGCGCGGAATGTGCGAGTTGAGCAGAATTGACTCGATGGTCTTGCCGCCCTGCTCGGCCACCATATGGGTAATGTGGTACGCCGGGCCAAAATAGGTGTTGTACGTGCGCAAGCCGCCTTCGGTCAGGGTTGCGCTGCCGCCGATAGTGATCTGGGTAGCCTTGTGGCTCTCGAAGATGTTGGCGAAGTACTCGTTGGGCGCATGATGCACCGCGTCGAAGTGGCCTTCGTCGGCCAGGTTGTCGACCAGCTCGCGGCAGTTGGTGTTGAACAACCAATACTTGACAGTCCAGTCTGTCCACTCACCACTGAAGCACGCGTCAATCCGAGGGATTTCCACCTCCGCCGGTGGCGGGTTACCCTCTGGGTCGTTGTAGACGAACAACAGCTGATTCTGCTCGCAGGTCGGCCAGGTACGGGTCTTGGCCCGTGGCGGGATGCGCTTGCAGTAGGGGATGTCGGTACACTTGCCATCCGCGCTCCAGCTCCAGTGATGGAATGGACACACCACCGCGTTGCCCTTGACCTCGCCCATGCTCAGGTCGGCGCCCATGTGGATGCAGTAGGCATCGAGGATATGTACGTTGCCGTCCTCGCCACAAAAAGCCACCAGCTTTGTGCCGAAGACTTCCAGCTTGTGCGGCTTGCCATCTTTATAATCGTTGGCAAGGCCCAGACAGTGCCAGCCCCTGGCATAACGTTCCGGGATCGCTTGTGCCTCGATCTTGTGTCCCAGTGCCATCTCTCTCTCCTCAGTGCTTGTCGTAGCGGTCAGTGCATAGCCTTCGATAACGTGGCTCGCCCACTCGCGCTGCTTGCAATAGCCGCCACATTAGGTGCCGCCGAGGCATCGCACATACCCCATTTGGACGAGCTCGCCGTTAGTCCGTGCAGACGATGCCGATTGCGCTTGACGAAGGTAGAACGAAACCTTGCCAGAGGAGAAAAAATGCACATCGAGAATGATTCAGTCGCTGTGGTAACAGGCGCTGGCAAAGGTCTAGGCAGAAGCCTTGCGCTTGCATTGGCCAGGCGAGGCTATCGCCTGGTACTGGCCGACATCGACGCGGATACCTTACATGCCCTAGGCGGACTGCTGCAGAGCATGAATGCCTGTGTAGATGTCTTCGTCACCGACGTCTCGAGTACCAAATCCGTGCAGGCGCTGGCCTGCCGCACCTATTCACACTTCGGTCGAGTCGACTTGCTGTTCAACAATGCGGGTGTGCTGGACACCGGCGCCAGCTGGGAACACGGCAATGACGCTTGGCAGCGGGTCCTAGGTGTAAATCTGTGGGGCGTAATTCACGCAACCCAGGCATTCGTCCCGCGCATGCTCGAACAACCAGGCGGCGCCCATATCATCAATATCGCTTCGCTGGCCGGGGTAACCTGCGGCCCGTGGGTTGCGCCTTATACCGTTTCCAAGCACGGCGTCGTCGCGCTGAGCGAATGCTTGCACGCCGAAATGCAGGCATTGGGGAATCCGATCCGGGTATCGGTTGCCTGCCCTGGCGCAATCAGCACAGACATCGCAAGCGAATTGCCCGCTCACGCAACCCACGGCGGCGAGTTGAACACGCACCTGCGCACCTTGATCAGCAACGCTATGCCACCTGACGAGGCTGCTGAGCTAATTCTTGCAGGCGCTCAAGCCGGGCATTTCTGGATCTTCACCCACGCAGAAGCCCGCGCGGCTGCGCAAAGACGCCTTGAGCGAATGATCGATACCCCGGGCGCGTCAGCCCTTTGAAAACGAGATCAACATTATGCCTCTGGACCCAAACGCACGTGCCGCCCTGGATATACTGGCCATGATGCCAGCAATGGACTACAGCCTCGACGGCGCTGAAATGCGCGTCGCACTGGCGGCAGTACCCCAAAGCAACTCCCCGTTCGCCGCTGGCGACGAAGTCGATCGGTTAGTCGACATGCATATTGACGGCAATGGACAGCCTTTAGGATTGCGCCTCTATTACCCGAAGTCCACCGCCTCGCTACTACCAGTGACCTTGTACCTGCATGGTGGCGGTTTTGTTTTCGGTTCGCCGGCGATGCATGACAATCTGTGTCGCTGTCTGGCCAACCGCGCCGAGAGCCTGATCGTGTCGGTGGACTACCGACTTGCTCCGGAAACCAAGTTTCCCGGCGCCCTCGACGACGTGATGGCTGCCCTCGGCTGGCTCGAGCAGCACGCCGAACAAATCGGCGGTGACCCTGAACGCATAGCGATTGCGGGTGACAGTGCTGGCGGCAATCTGGCGGCAGCCGCCGCTCAGTTGATGATGGCAAAGGGCGGTTTGGAGCTGTGCCACCAGTTGCTGCTCTACCCCGTCACCGATTGCCGCTTCGATACGGCCAGCTACCAGCGCTATGGTCAGCATTATTTCCTGACCCTGGAGATGATGCGTTGGTACTGGCGTCAGTACCTGCCCGACGCCGCCCATGTGCACGACCCGCGCGCTTCCGTGCTGCGTGCCGATGACCTAGCCGGGCTGCCATCGGCAACTGTGATCACCGCAGAATACGACCCGCTGTGTGACGAAGGCGAAGCCTATGCCAAGCGTTTGTCCAATGCTGGCGTGCCCACCCGGTTACACCGCTGGGGCGGCCAGATCCATGGCTTCATGAGCATGCTCGGCCTGATCCCGGCCGCAGACCAGGCGGTGACGGTCGCAGCGCAAGCGCTGCGTAAAGCATTCAACCAGGCGTGAAAAATCTATGCCCTGGACAGCCAGGGCATCGACTTAGGGATTACTGCCCTTAGGAATTTCGTGAGCAGCCACAGCGCGTCGGCCAACCGCCATGACCAACACCGCCAGCATGATGAACGTGGCGCCCACTGCATAAAACGCTCCGTGAATATCGTACGAGCTGCGCAGCGGCCCCACAGCTAGAGGGTTGAGGAACTGGCCGAGGAACACAGCGCTGAGCAGCAGGCCAACAGCACGTCCACGCATCGTTACAGGCGCCTTGGCGAGCACCAGTGACACCGTGATTGGTTCGACCAGGCCCGCACCAATCCCAGTGATCACACAGCCCAGCACTAAGCCTGCAGTGCTCTCGGCAAGGGCCATCATTATGCATCCGCCGCCTAGGGCCACGCTGGTCAGTATCAATACATTGTTAGGCGCCATGCGCCGGCGCAAACTGCCGTAGCAGCCGGCAGCTACCGCAGCCACCAAGGAATATGCCGAGAGAATCATGCCTCTTGCTGTGGCGCTGTGTACACCGTCCGCTTCTAGCAGAAACGGCCCTTGAATACCGGGCATGAACAGCCCGATAGAGAACAGGATGGTCAATAGATAAAGCGGCCATAGTGAGGATAATTGCAGCTTTTCCTGGCTGCGGGTAGAGCTATTGCGCACTGTGGTGATACCCCAGCCGAGCAACAATACCGGTATCGACAGCAGGTAGAGCGTAAATGGTCCACGCCAGCCCAGCAGGTCAACCAGATAACCGCCAGCGATCATCGCCACAATCGCCATCAGAGCCGCGCCCGCACCTGCGAATCCTAGAACGCGTTCACGGCTGTTACCCTGGAAGTCCCCGGCTAGGGCAAACGACACTGTTAGCAAACCGCCTCCAGCAACGCCCAACAGCAGGCGTGCGGCGATGATCCAGAAAGGATCGCTGAACAATGCGGTGCAACTTCCGGAGAGGGCAAACAGCAACAGCGAAACCAGCAGGGTCACCCGCCGGCCGATCCGCTCAGCCAGATAACCCATTAGCGGGGCAGCGACGATAACGGTGATTGCCGGTACGGTCATGACCAACTGGGCCAACAGCGCGCCGTCCCCGGAATCACTGAAGTACTGGGCCATATCCGGCAGTGCTGGGGCAGCTGCCATGGGGATCAGCGCGACCAATGCCGGCCCTGCCACCACCACGGCAGCTTTTCGAAGCGAGTTGTGCGCAGCGTCGGCCGCGTGGACGTTGTCGCTCATGCCATCTTCCTCTTGATTGTTGTTGTGGAAGCGCGGGCGACGCACACGCTCGACCGCTTGTCGCAGTGCCATTCAATGCCAGTAAAACTTCAAGCTACCGTGAGCATGGCGGGTTGCATCGCATGTCATGCTCACCTCGACGTGCAAGCAACCAGGTGGCCCGCGGTGCACCTCGGTCACACTGCCGGCAATGCGCAGCACCTGCCCGGCATAGCACGGCCCACCCAGGCGAATGTCCATATGGCCTACGCGTCCAGCGGGGCCTGACCAGCTCCTCACCCAGCGCTCGATATAGGCATTGCTGCTGAAGATGTTCAGAAACAATCCGGCATGCCCTTCGCACCTGACCCGGTCCAGATCATGATGAATTGGATGAAAGTCACGAGTAGCGATAGCACCGGCCACGATGCTGCCAGTGCTGACCGCCACTTCCAGCGTTGGAAGCTGCTGACCAGGTCGCAGGTCCTCAAAGTTTACTGCAGTCGACTCGTTCATCCCTGCACCTTTGGCCTATAGCACAGCTGGCGGAAGCTAACCTGCGCCACCTTTTCCTGCGCGCAGTAGACATCCTGGCGCACGGTGAAAAAATAACCCACGCCAAGCCCGGTTGTCTTCAAATCACTCAAATAGGTAAGTGTGCTAATCGAGTACAACCGCTCGCCCTCAATCAGCGGCCGATGGAAGGATTGTTCCACGCCAACTCCGACCAGCCCGGTAAAGCCAGCCTTGGCGAACCAGTCAATTACTTCGCAGGCGTCAGTGGTGGCCGAGCCTTCGGGCCGCCAGCCGCTTGGGCCAGGCTGCAGCCAAACCTGCAACATGCTCGCCGGCGCCCGCAATCGCTCGCCCTGCGCCAAATCCCCGGCCCAGTATCGCGGATCGGTAACTCCATGGGCTTCGCACCAATGGCGGATCATCGTGGCGTTAACCGGGTCGCAGGCCAGCACCTGGGCATAGGGCACATCCAGCCGCTCGCGGATGCGTGCCAGCCAGGTTTCTGCGCTATCTAGCTCGCTCATAGCACTTCGAACAAGCCTGCGGCGCCCATACCGCCACCAATGCACATAGCCACGACAACGTATTTGACACCACGACGGCGGCCCTCGATCAACGCATGGGCAACCATGCGCGTACCACTCATGCCAAACGGATGGCCGATGGCGATGGCACCGCCATTGACATTGAGACGATCAGCAGGGATTGCCAACTGATCGGCGCAATAAATGACTTGGCAGGCAAACGCTTCGTTGATTTCCCACAGCCCAATGTCCTTGATATCCAGCGCGTGCCTGCGCAGCAGTTTGGGGATCGCATACACAGGCCCGATGCCCATCTCCTCGGGACTGCAGCCGGCTACAGCGGAGCCGACGTATGCACCGAGCGGCCGCAGACCACGGCGCTTGGCTTCGGTCTCGCTCATCATCAAGCACGCCGCTGCACCGTCGGAAAGCTGCGAGGCATTACCCGCGGTGATATGTTCACCTGGGCCAGCCCACTCCCCGCCCTTCCATACCGGTTTCAACTTGGACAGGCTTTCCAGTGAGGTATCCGGACGGTTGCACTCGTCCTGCTGAAGGGTGACTTGCTCATGTCCAATCGGAGTGCCTTCTTTGTCAAAGAGCTGTTTGGAGGTCTGGACAAAGACCATCTCATCATCGAACAGGCCATCACGTTGTGCGGCAGCAGTTTTCTGCTGGCTTTGCCAAGAGAACTCGTCTTGTCGAGCGCGACTGATGTCGTACTTACGCGCGACGACTTCGGCAGTTTCAATCATCTGGATATAGGCAGCTGGCGCCGCCTCTAGCACCGCCTGCGACTGCGCCCGGTAACTGTTCTTGTGTTTGTTCTGTGTCAACGAAATAGACTCGACGCCACCCGCAATCGCGATGCCTAGCTCACCGTTAGCGATGCTGTTGCCAACTGCAGCGATACTCATCAGCCCAGACGCACACATACGGTCCAGGGCCATGCCCGCTACCGAATTCGGCAAGCCACCCGTGTAAGTACACAGACGCCCCAAGTTGTAGCCCTGAGTACCCTGCTGAGCCGCAGCGCCCATGACCACGTCCGAGACGTCGGCTGGGTCAACCTGCCCGCGCTCTACCACCGCCTTGACCACCACGCCACCCAACAGCGGCGCCTCAGTGTCGTTAAATGCCCCTCGGAAGGCCTTCCCGATGGGGGTACGGGCAACGGATACAATGACAGGTCTGGACATGTTGAATTCCTACAAGATGGTTGCGCTTGATGCTCGGTCGGCGAG
>Ga0209370_1003484_pt1 | contig 9988 bp, 6 predicted proteins | sample AgamicAtPrz_FD_187164 | JGI IMG/M metagenome (GOLD analysis project Ga0209370, IMG submission 187164) | Agave microbial communities from Guanajuato, Mexico - At.P.rz (SPAdes) (version 2) | ecosystem: Host-associated > Plants > Phyllosphere > Phylloplane/Leaf | place: Guanajuato, Mexico | collected... | reverse complement strand
TCGAAGGCGCGCTGAAGATGAAGGAGATTTCCTATATTCATGCGGAGGCTTATCCGGCGGGGGAGCTGAAGCATGGGCCGCTGGCGCTCGTCAGCAATGAAATGCCGGTGATCGCGGTTGCGCCGAATGACATGCTGCTCGAGAAGCTCAGGTCGAACATGCATGAGGTCAGTGCGCGGAATGGGCGGCTGTTCGTGTTCGCGGATGCGGACTGTGGGTTGGTGCCTAGTGACGGGATCGAGGTGATTCGGCTTAACGAGTACTACGGGCCGTTGTCGCCGATCCTGCATACGGTGCCGATGCAGCTGCTCGCGTATCACGCTGCGCTGGCAAGGGGGACGGATATTGATAAGCCGAGGAATCTGGCTAAGTCGGTGACGGTGGAGTGAGGGGTATTTTCTGTCCCTTCGTGGTGGTTTGCAAAAAACGTCTCATCGCGCCTCGCTGCATGCTCGAACTTCAACAACACCGTAACACCTCGCCGGAATAACACAACATCGAAAGTCGATTCACCGCTTGAATGACCAAGGAATTCCGTCGCCGGCTAAGAAACGGGCGTGTGTAGTTGCGCGCCATCAATTGCAGAGATTGATCCGTGCTACATAGCGGAAAGAGACTGAATGAACGGTGATTCGGGGGTACCGGACTGGAGTGCACGCCACACCGCCATCAAGTTCTCCCGGTTCGCCGCCGCCCACGCCGAAACCGATTTGTCGTATTTGCGATCGAGGGTGCCCTCGATTCTTTCGCCCGTGTCTATGGCATATGTCGCGACATGATTGTTTTTACCGTAATCGACATGAAAATGCGCTCTAGCATGTTGCTTTTCTTGATACATCTTAATTTTTATATTCTCATGCTTAAGCACTAACCGTTCAAGCATGCCGGATGCCTGACCACGAGATGACCGAGACATCAAGTCAATTAACGCAAGCTGGTTTTGGAGTGATGCAAGGTTCAGTTCCACGGCGTCTCTCGTCGGATGTAGTGATCACAATCATATCGGATGCACTTAGAAACCACGAATTTCAATCGTTCCGTATTGCCCCAAAATTGTCGTCATGATCTTTAGCCGGCTACTGATTGGCAGCAGTACCGGTTACCTTACGAGCTTCGCCCAGACGTTCCCTATCTCCAGGAATGCCCTGAGCCGAACAGGGCCGACGGACAAGCTTATTTGAAGGCACGCGTCGACAGCGCGAATGGCATCGTCTGACGACCGCTCTCCTGCACATGTTAGGCCACCGCTGTTCGGCTCCGAACAAAATGATGCTCGACCCTGGTCCGGAGCACGCCATCGAGCGCCGCAAGCCGCTCGCGCAACCGAACCGCTTGCCCTTCCGTCATCTCACCGAGCACGATTTTTTGTTCGAGAACGTCACCACAGCGGGTAATAGCCCACCGATCAACCGTCGCCGTTTCCCCTTCGAGTACGGCCGCAGCAGTCGAAACGATGCCCGGATTCCGTTTCGAAACGAGATGAACCGTGTGCGTCAACGTAAAACCGGGAAGAAAACGCGACCAGTCTTCACAGACGGTCGGGCGGGAAGCGGAGGAAACTTGGCTCATGGTTGCTCCGGATGAATGGTTATCGAACCGGTGCCAGCCATGCTGCTCCCGTTTCGTTGCCGTCGATCGGCCGCATCGCCTCAAGGGCGTCCACCTTGCCCGGGAGGGCAGGTTGGCGTCGGAAAACCCGACTCTGAATGCTTGATTCTCACGTTCGACATTCCGAACGTTGGTTCATTATACCGAAAACCCGGCGTTCAACAAGCTGCGCGGAAAGCGGCCTTTCGGCCGGACGGTTTCGCTGATCCGGCCCCTCCCTACCCGCGCGGCCTGCATGACCCGCCCGCCCCCTACTTCGACAACCGCAGCTTCTTCGACACCACGACGCCACTCGACGGACTCACCAGCCAGACGTCACGAAGATCCATGTGCACCGTGGAGATCCGCGTCGAAATGTCCGTCGGCTCCTCGATACTCGGGTCGGCATGTTCGGTTTGTTCGGTCAGGTAAGGCCGAACCAGGCGTCCGGAAAAAACCAGCGCGAAGTCGCCATGCGTTTGCGCGTACTCGGCGGGCGAAAGGTGCATGCGGCTCCGAACCGTGGTCTTTTTGCCTTGTCCGGCGTCGAGCTCGATGATGTCGACGTGCTGGACGTACCCTTTCGCCTTCGCTTCCGGAGCAATCACGAGCCCGCGCCCGCGCGGCCCCTTCGTCACCTTGCTGAGCAGGATGCCGTCCCGGCCGTCGCCCGCATCGAACAGGTCGACATCCAGCGTCAGCAACTGCCGCCGCGACCGGTATCTCAGCCCGTACCGCACCGGCACCACGAAGGTCACGTCACGGTCCAGACCGACGGCCGCCAGGTCGGGATTCGTCGGGCCGTGCCGGCCGGCGGCACCGGCGACCGCGCCGCGAACCCGGTCGCGCAACGAAGGTGAGAGCGTGCTGACGTGCACCTTCTGCAACGCCTCCCGGATGGCAACCGGATCGTCGCCGACAATCGGTCGTGCCGGGGACGTGTCGTGATCGACAGCCGACGCGACGTGCGTCGGGGCGTCGCCGGCCGCCCCCTCTGCATGCGCCGCGACGGGCGCCAGCATCGTCGTCACGGCGACGATGCACGCGAAGCGCGAACAACCCAATTTGAATTTCCGGTGAAACACGACGAACTCCCGATTGCTTGCGGATCGATCAACGACGAGCACTATAGGGCGGAACGATCGGCAACGCACCCGCCGCTTGAAATTCGCCGATGCCGGCACGCCTCGCCATAGGCTCCTTGTCGGCCCGGCGGCACGTCAACGGCCAACACAACACTACCGTGTTGCCTTGGCGACAACAACCGACGGAAAGCGAGCAGCGGCGCCCATCGAATTCGATCGGCGGGGTGCACATCGCGCGCCAGCGCGCAAGCCCGCTCGCACCGGTTTCAATGGCGTGACGTACCGCTACTCATTTTGAGTCGGGACAACTCTGAATTTTCAAATTCCAATTCAATCATGTCCGAGCCAAAAAAGCCCCACACCAACGATATGCGAAGACGAGGCATGACAAATACCAATTCAGAATATTCGATTCGACACATTCTCATTTAAATAAAAAAGTTCATTCTAATCAAACGATCATTAACCACTGTTTCAAAATGAATTTTTCAACATCTCAAAATAAAAATATCGATTAAAGCTAGAAATAGCTTGCTATTCTTCGCACCGAAATCCCAATTGCCGTTGCATTACCACCCTGAGAGGCGGATTCGAACCCATCCGAATCCGAAACAAAAAATAACGAGATTGTCGTTATGTCGATCGCAGCAACTTTTAGAAACTTTGCGTCGGGTCTGATCGATCTGAACAAGCGTCCAGTCTCCCTGCATTTCGGGCAGGCGCAACGCGCGGTCGGCCATCTGCTGGCGCTCCATCACGCCGATATCCGCGAGGGACTGATGTCGGGCATCGAAGGGCAACTGACCTGCGTGTCGACCTACGATCATCTGCCGCCTGCGCTGTTTCTCGGTTTGCCCGTATCGGTCCGGCTGACGACCGATCGGGGCAACATCCAGGCGATCAACGCGATCGTGCGCGAAGTGCGAGCCGGTCAATCCGACGGCGAACTGACCGTCTATCAGCTGCATGTGTGCGACGCCCTTTCACTGATGGACCGTCGTACGAACGCCCGCCTGTTCCGCTCGCGCAGCGTGCCGGACATTCTGGCGACGCTGATGAACGAGTGGAAACAGCGTAGCCCCGCACTCGCGCGAGCGTTCGATTTCGACCTGTCGGCATTGCGGGCCGATCGGTATCCGGCACGCGAGCTGACGCGGCAAGTCAACGAATCCGACGCACGCTTCATCCGGCGTCTGCTGCGCCGGGAAGGCATCACGGTCTTTGCAAAGGCCGCGCCGGTCGACGGAAGACGCGGCGTGGCCGATGAGCGCCCGATTCACACGCTCGTGTTCTGCGACGATCCGCATCGTCTGCCGGACGCGCCGGCCGGTATCGTACGCCTTCACCCGCGCGACGCCGGCGTCGAGCAACGTGACACCGTCACCCTCTTTGCGTACGACCAGAGCCTGTCGCCCGGCAAGGTCCGCCGCCCGTCGTGGGATTACAAGACCGCTCGCATGGACGACTTCGAGGCCGTCACCGGCCTCGACCAGGGCGAGTCGGGGAACGATCTTGCGCGCCTGCTGACCGACGTCGCGATCGACATCCCGCACGTCGGCGACTCGTGGAACGATCACGCGCGCATCGCGCACGACCGGATGCTGGCCCACCAGTTCGCGGCCGCGCGCTTCGAAGGCATCGGCACCGTACGCGACATGCTGGTGGGGCACGGGTTCACGCTGGCCGGCGACCCCGAGCTGGATATGAAGTCGATCGATCGCCGTCGGTTCGTCGTCACGTCGATTCGACACGCCATCTGGAACAACCTGCCGAAAGACCTGTCGGGCCGCACAAGCGGACTATTCGCGGCAAGCCGCAACCTGACGCCGACCGCCCCGCCGCCCGATGCATCGGGATCAACGGACACGCGCTACGAGAACAGTTTCACGTGCGTGCAGCGCGGTGTGCCGCTGAAGCCCGCCTACGATCCGGCGATCGACGTGCCGCCGGTTCACCTGCTGACCGGCACGATCGTCGGCACGCAGGGCGAAGAGGTGTTTTGCGACAAGGCCGGCCGCGTGCGGGTGCAGATTCACGGGCTGGATCCGGCGGACCATGCGCACGCGCAAGGCGCCGGCACGAACGGCCTGGCCGGCGACAGCGCGCCGATTCGCGTCGCGGCGAGTCTCGCGGGCGAGTATTTCGGCGCGCTGTTCCTGCCGCGCGTCGGCATGGAGGTCCTGCTGGGGAGCCTGTCGGGCGATCCGGACCGTCTGGTGATCATCGGCGTGTTGAGCAACGGCGCGAACCCACCCGCGACTTTCAGCCATACCGGCGGGCTGCCGGGCAATCGCTACGTGTCCGGGATCAAGACGCGGGAAATCAAGGGCCGCCGGCACAACCAGCTTCGCCTGGACGATACGCCGTCGCAAATCTCCGCGCAGTTGGCAAGCGAACATGCGCATACCCAGTTGAATCTCGGCTACCTGACGCAGCCGCGCGTGGACGGACACGGGGACGATCGAGGCGAAGGCGCGGAGCTGCGCACCGACGCCGCTGCGGCCTTGCGCGCCGCCCAAGGCATGCTGCTGACGACCTATGCGCGGTCGCACGCAACCGGCGGTCAACTCGATCGTGATGAGCTGATCCATTTGCTCGATCAATGCACGGCGCTGTTCAAGTCGCTCGGCGATCACGCCGGCCAGCATGGCGGGCAATCCGCCGACACGGCCGGCCAGGACAACATCGCCAACGCATTCCGTCACTGGAAACCCGGCGGGTCGGAATCCGGCGCCACCGGCGATGCCTCCGCGTTCATGGCGTTCGGTGCGCAAGCGGGATCGCTGAACGTCACGCCGAAAACGCACGTCATGTATGCGGGCGAGAACATCGATCAGATCGCGCAGCAACACATGCAAATCACGAGCGGCGAGCGAATCAATCTGCATGCCGGGCATGGCGTCGCGATGTTCGCGCACGGCGACGGCATATCGGCGATTGCGAACCACGGGAAAGTGGCCCTGCAATCGCAGCACGACGACACGCAAATCGAGTCCGGCAAAAACATCCAGTTGACCGCGGCCGACGGCAGGCTGGCCGGCACGGCGAGCGACGAAGTCGTATTCGTCACGGCGGGCGGCGCGTATCTCAAGCTGCATGGTGGCGATATCGAACTGGGATGCCCCGGCAAGTTCACCGTGAAATCCGATGGTCATGCGTGGGACGGCCCCGCCAGCATGAGCGTCGACCTGCCGACATTCGATCAAAGTCCGCTCGGCCGCGTCCCGAAGCTGATTCGGCCAACGGACGGTAACGCGGCGCCGGGATTCGAAGGACAGATTCGAAAGGCATCGGGAACGCTGTCGAGTTTGACGACCGACACGGCCGGGGAACTGCCGGCGGTCGATACCGACCGGTTCGAGAGGCTGGCGGTGCAGTTCGCCAAGAAGAATGTTTAACGCAAGCGCAGGAGTCCGGATGATTGATTCATCTCTCGATCCTCGGCCGGAAGAGGACGCACGCACCGACGAGCACGCCTCGCGGGCCGATGTGCCCGACGCGGCTGCGTCGCGCCCGGAGCCACCTCAGATCGTCGTCGGTCGGAGCGACGGAGTCTCGATGTGGACGAAAGACACCCGGCTGATCTGTATCAAGCAAATGCCGTTGCCTGGTGTCGTCATCTTCGTCCATGGCGTGAACTCCGAAGGCGAATGGTTTGAAGCCGCCGAGCAAGGGCTGTGCGATGGCCTGAATCGCCGGCTTGGGCGGCTGGACGATCAATTGATGTATCACGGCATCGACGCCGGGCAATTGGTGCCGGCGAAGTACACGGAAAGCGTGACGCCGGACGGGTTTCTGAATCCGAAGCTTTGGTCCGGCAATTACATCAAATCTGACCCGTCCTTCTCGCCCGTCATTCATTTCCGATGGGGCTATCGGGCAACCGCCGCAGAGCTGAAAGAGTACGGCGACAAGATTTTCCTGAACGAGAAGGACTATTGGGGCGGCGGCCCGTTCACGAACGGTTGCGCGAGTCTGCCCGATCTCTGGCACGGCGGCCTCGACGACCGCGCGGCCGGGTGGTTGACCGTCCAGGGGATCAACCCGACCAACCGGCCGCTGTATCGCGCGCCGCCCCGCGCATATGGCGTGCTCGCGGCGTTGCGCCTTGCGAGGTTGATCGAGTCGATTCGCCGCATGCAGGCCGACGTGCCGATTACCGTCGTATGCCATAGCCAGGGCAACATCGTGGGCCTGACGGCGGCGTTCTTCGGCGATGCACTGCCCGATGTCGAAGATCCGTGGGGACGTAGCGGGCATTGCGTGGCGGATGCCTACGTACTGGCTAATGCGCCGTACAGTCTTGCGCGCGCAGATGGCCCAAATCCATCCGATACGTTCATGGATACCTGGTCGCAACGCGCGACCAGGGACGGCAGCGGTCGTCGCGGACGGCAGACCTACGCCGCGCGCACGAAAACATTCGGCAAGTTTCTGTCGATCATCGGCACTCGTAAGGCATACGAACTTTCCACCGACAAGATCGATGAAGACATGGCCAACGAACGGGTATCGCCGACCAGCAAGCGGTCTTATTCGGCGCAAGAGGATCGGATTCGCCACGGCCTGAACGGATCGACGTATGGTCGCGTCACCGCGTATTGCTGTCCGCACGATCAGGTGATTTCGGCGGTCACGGTTCAAGGCATCGGCTGGCGCGGCATCGACGAGAACGAACTGAACGATATCAGCGTCCCCGGCGTGCTGACGCAGCGCGTCTTTGCCTCCGGCTTCAAGGTTGGCGTGCAGGAGCGCTATCAGTATTGGGAAGATGACTGGCGGCATGGCAAAAAGGGAACGACGTCGGGATTTTGGTATCCGCCTTCGCCGCCGGCCAAATTCAATCTCATCGGTGCGCTCAAGGGAAACGAGTCCGTGTTCGGGGTGGCGGCCACGCTTGCATCCGCGCCGATCATGTTTTTCGTGACCCAGATCAGCTCGGCATTGAATATGTTCCGCGTGAACGCCAATCCGCCGAAGGGCTGGAGCGTGGTGGCGGACGCTCCGGCACTCGACGAACCGTTCCCGCCGAAGGCGTTGCGGTTCGGCAAGCCCATCGAAACGAAGGACGGCAATGCGACAAGCGACTTCAACGAAGGCAACGATCCGCCGGCCGCATGGCGCGACGCAAGCAAGACAGACGCCGACAAGCGCGCTGATGATCCCTACGATCAGTACAAGGCGAAGAACAATGACAGCGTCGCGCAAGGTACGGCAGAGAGCGAAGCCGGACAGCGTTATGAGGATCGCGCGCTGATGCGGATGGAGGCGCGGCGAACGCTGAATACGGAATGGCTCGATGGTGATGGCCACGTGATCGGCGAGGACGGCAAGAGCGAAATGCCGGAAGGCTACAAGGAATGGCGCGATCAGCAGATTGTCGATTGGCTAGATCGTGGCTCGACCAACAGCCCGACAAATCACTCCACGACGATGACCAATCCGGAGCATGCCGAAAAGGCGCTTGCGTACGATGTGGCGATCGGGGTTTGCTATCTGACGCCCAAGCAAATGAAAGCGCTACGGATTGAGGCGGATTGGCGGATGGGCACGGGTATCCCAGAAGACAATCCAAACGGGAAATATGCAATCTATTTCACAAAAGGAGAGCTTGATAGATTGCCGTTGTATGAATGGGTCCACGCTGAAAACAGCGAAGGAAACATGCCCGGTACGATCGTGGATGAACGAGAAGGTCAGTTCTATCTGAAGGTCGGGGGAGCGATTTGACGTCCTCCACTCCCTAAAGGGAGAGGATTCCCACACCTGGCGATGCACGTCCGCATCGGAGAATGTTCAACGCAGCGTTGGTATCTCGATCATGCTCGGCACCACAGTCACTGCAGGTCCACTCTCTTATTCTCAGTCCCGCGATACCTTTCGGCCGCGTCGTGCTGTCTTTCGGCTCGCACGACGAACAGGACTGGGTCGAACCGCTTTCGTCGACTTCCTCGAACGTGGCCCCGTGCGCGATCGCTTTATAGCGGAGCTTGTTCCGGAAGGACGACCAGGACGCGTCGTAGACGCTCTTCGCCATCCTGGTTCTGGCGAGTTTTGCGGCCGACACGTTGCCGACCGCGATGTAATCGAAGCGCCGCACCAGATCGAGCGCGAGCTTGTGCTGGAAATCGGCACGGGCGTTCGCCACCTTGGCGTGCAGCTTCGCGATATGTCGTTTGTGCTTTCGCGCCCGCTGAGCTTTCCCCAGCTTATCCACCGCGCGCCTGCCGAACCGGTCATTTGGCAGCTTCTCGCCGGTCGAAAGTGTGGCGAAGTCTTTCAGGCCGAGATCGATGCCGACACCGGAACGGATCGGACGAGCCTGCACATCGGGCATCTCGATCACGATGTTCAAGAACCAATTACCGCGTGCATCCTGCGCAAAGTTCGTCCCGTCCTTGATCTTGCCTTCGGGAAGCGGCCAGCTGTTGAACACGCGAAACGTGTTGCCGGCAAAGCGAAACGCGTCGCCCTCGCGCTTCAGGTCGCGGCCCTTCAGCGGCACCCAGCCCAGCGACTTCCTGCCGCGATAACGCAGGTACGGGCGACGGTGCTGACTGCGCGACTTCGCGTATTGCTCGCACGTCGCGTTGATCGTGCCGGAGTGGATGCCGAGCGCCTTGCTGCTGCCGGTCGTGAGCACATTCAAGTCGAAACCGGTCGGCCACTTCTTGTTCCACTTGAGCGCGTGCTTCTGCGTGTCGTTGCAGAAGTTCCAGACGTAGTTCACCGCACGGCTCTGCTTGTTAAGCAGTCCGTTGAGCGATTTCACCCGGTAGCGGTAGACAAGGATCATGCCGGTGATCCTAACCCGTGGGAAAAGCTGCCTGTCAACAGCACGCCTTTCCTTCCCGCCATCAATGGCGGGGGCTCTCGGAGCAAATTCTGATGAAGTTCAAATTGATGCTGCCTGCTGCCGTGCTCGCGGCGCTGTCGCCGGCCGGGCACGCACACGCACAGGAAAACGGCGTCGACGGCAGCGGCGCCACGCTCGCACCGATTCGCGTCGACGCGCAGAAGGCGCCCGCGCTGATGCAACCGCTCGACACCGGCAGCCATCTCGGGCTGTCGTCGCTCGAAACGCCCGCGAGCGTCGAGCAGATCAGCCGCGCGACACTCGACACGCGCGGCGACCGTTCGATCATCGACGCCGTGAGCCGCGCCGCCGGCATCAGCGCGTCGCCGCATCCGGGCAACGGCAACTCGGAGCTCGCCGCGCGCGGCTTCGTCGGCGCGTCGTCGGTCACGCAGCTCTACGACGGCGTGCGCCCGTACGGCGCGATCGGCGTCACGTTCCCGTTCGACACGTGGTCGGT
>Ga0209370_1003476_pt1 | contig 10006 bp, 11 predicted proteins | sample AgamicAtPrz_FD_187164 | JGI IMG/M metagenome (GOLD analysis project Ga0209370, IMG submission 187164) | Agave microbial communities from Guanajuato, Mexico - At.P.rz (SPAdes) (version 2) | ecosystem: Host-associated > Plants > Phyllosphere > Phylloplane/Leaf | place: Guanajuato, Mexico... | reverse complement strand
TCGTCGTGATGAACCTGTTCGGCCACAGCGCGGACAAGCGCCGCGAACGCCGCTGGCACCTGATCGTGCCGGCGCTGATGGGCGCGGTCGGGTTTGCGGTCGCCGCGTCGTACTCGCACAATACGGCGGTGTCGATCGTGTTCCTGTCGCTCGCGGCAGGCGGCGTGCTGACCTGCGCGCCGCTGTTCTGGTCGCTGCCGACCGCGTTCCTCGCGGGCTCCGCGGCCGCGGCCGGGATCGCGATCATCAACTCGGTCGGCAACCTCGCCGGTTTCGCGAGCCCGTACGTGATCGGTTACCTGAAGGACGCCACGCACAGCACCGCGTCCGGCATGTACGTGCTCGCGGCGATGCTCGTGATCGGCGCGATCGCCGTGTGGCTCACGCCCGCCAAACTCGTGAACCGCTGATCCGCCGCTGGCCGATTCATCATTCGACGCGGGGCGCACGGCGCCTCGCCCCATTCATACACAGGACCCGCTGCCATGCCACGCTTCGCCGCCAACCTCTCGATGATGTACACCGAGCATGCGTTTCTCGAACGCTTCGCCGCTGCCGCCCACGACGGCTTCAAGGCCGTCGAGTACCTGTTCCCGTACGACTTCGCCGCCGAGGACATCCGCGCGCGCCTCGACGCGCATGGCCTCGAACAGGCGCTGTTCAACGCGCCGCCGGGCGACTGGGCCGTGGGCGAACGCGGCATCGCATCGCTGCCGGGCCGCGAGGACGAGTTCCGTCGCGGCATCGACCAGGCACTCGACTATGCGCGCGTGATCGGCAACAAGAAGCTGCACGTGATGGCCGGCATGGTGCCGCCGGGCGCCGACCGCGCACGCCATCGCGATACGTATCTGGCGAACCTGCGCCATGCGGCGCAGGCCGCCGCCGCGCACGGCGTCACGATCCTGATCGAGCCGATCAACCAGCGCGACATGCCCGGCTATTTCCTGAGCCGCCAGGACGACGCGCAGGCGATCCGCGTGGAAGTCGGCGCGCTGAACCTGCAGGTGCAGTTCGACTGCTACCACTGCCAGATAGTCGAAGGCGATCTCGCGATGAAACTCAAGCGCGATTTCGCGGGCATCGGTCATATCCAGATCGCGGGCGTGCCCGAACGTCACGAGCCGGATGTCGGCGAACTCAACTACCCGTACCTGTTCGCGCTGATCGACGCGCTCGGCTACGACGGCTGGATCGGCTGCGAATATCGGCCGAAGGCCGGTACGTCCGAAGGTCTCGGCTGGATCAAGCCGTACCTGTGATTCCCGCATTCCCAACAGGATGAAGAACATGAAAGTACTGATCACCGGCGGCGCCGGTTTTCTCGGCCAGCGTCTCGCGCGCAAGCTGCTCGAGCGCGACGAACTGACCGGCCCCGACGGCCGCACCCACAAAATCGACGAACTGGTGCTGCTCGACGTCGTCAAGGGCAGCGATTTCGACGATGCGCGCGTGACGTCGATCGTCGGCGACATCGCCGATCGCGCGGTGCTCGACAGCGCGATCGACACGCAGACGGGCGCAATCTTCCACCTCGCGGCGATCGTCAGCGGGCAGGCCGAAGCCGATTTCGATCTCGGCATGCGCATCAACCTCGACGCATCGCGCACGCTGCTCGAAGTGTGCCGCGCACGCGGCCACCGGCCGCGCGTCGTGTTCACGAGCTCCGTCGCGGTGTACGGCGGCGCGCTGCCCGACATCGTGCAGGACGACACCGCGCTGAACCCGCAATCGTCGTACGGCGCCGAGAAGGCGATCGCCGAACTGCTGCTGTGCGACTACGCGCGGCGCGGCTTCGTCGACGGCCGCGTGCTGCGGCTGCCGACGATCAGCGTGCGGCCGGGCCGCCCGAACGCGGCCGCGTCGTCGTTCGCGAGCGGCATCATCCGTGAGCCGCTGAACGGCGAGGAAAGCGTGTGCCCGGTGCCCGGCTCGACGCGGTTGTGGCTGCTGTCGCCGCGCGGCGCGATCGACGCGCTCGTCGCCGGTTGCGAGATCGACGGCGCGCAGCTCGGCAACAAGCGCGTGATCAACCTGCCGGGACTGTCGGTGTCGGTCGACGAGATGATCGCGGCGCTGCGCGAAGTCGCGGGCGACGAGGTCGCGAAGCTGATCCGTCATGTGCCCGACGAACGCGTCGAGAAGATCGTCGGCAGTTGGCCGGGCCGCTGGGATACGTCGCGCGCGGAAGCGCTCGGGCTGAAGGGCGACACGTCGTTCGCGGACGTGATCCGCAGCCATATCGCGGACGAACGGCGTTGACGGCCGCGCCGCCCGACGGGCAAGCGGCCGCGTGGGCGTCGCCGCTGTCGGCCCGGCAGGCCGGCAACGCCGGGCCGCGTCAGCGCGGCCCGGCGGATTCCCCGACGGACATCGATGGACGCGCCGCGCCGGCCGGCGGGCACGCCAGCAGGCCCGGCAGATAGAACAGCAGGTCGCGCACGCGGCGCGCACCGGCCAGCGCGAGACAGGTCGGCGGATCGAAGCCGAGCAATCCGCCGATCAGCATGCCGACATCGGGCTGCTGTAGCGCGCCGACGACGGCGCGCAGATAATCGGGCTCGACCAGCACGTCGCTGTCGGCGAAACAGAGCACCGAATACTCCGCGTGTTCGAGCATGTTCACGAGATTGGCGATCTTGCGGTTCGGCCCGTACAGCCGCGCATCGGCGACGACCTTGATGTTCGCGTCCGGGTACCGCGCGCGCAACGTCTCGACGGCCGCGAGTGCCGCGTCATCCGCATCGTGCACGCCGAACAGGTGCTGGACCGGCCCTGGATAATTCTGCACGAAGCAGCTTTCGAGATGCTGTACGAGATCCCATTCGTCGCCATGCAGCGGCTTCGCGACGGTGACGCCCGGATACGTGCGCGGCTCCGCCGCCGACCGGGCAAAAAACCGGCCGACCAGCACGCTCGCCGTGAGCGTGTACACCATGCCCAGCAACGCGCCCAGTCCGCAGACGATCGACATGGCGTCGGCCGGCGCGCGCAGCACATGCAGCAGAACCATGCTATTCCCCAGTAGTGATCCGGGCGACGGTACGCGCAATCAGATGACATAACTATCGTGCAACGAGCGATTCCGGTCATGCACATGGTTTAGCATGCGACCGCAGCATCGAGCGCCGCATCGGCAAGCTTGCAAGCCGAAAGGCTCGCACGGGCGCAAACGGTCCCGACGCGAAGCACCATCGTCGTGCAAATGCGGGCGAATACGCGCCACGCCCGCGACGAATACAACGCAGCCAATGAACATGGTGCCCCGTGCCGGCGGCCCATCTCGACCGACGCCGCGTGCTTAACGTTTCGTTAAGGATTCGACCGTAGAATCCGCCGAACCCCGTCCCCCTCATGCCCGTCAGGAGCATTCATGTCGACACCCGCCCGCTATGACGCCGTTGCCCGCTTCCTCCACTGGCTGATCGTGGCGCTGGTCGTCGCGCAATACGCGATCGGCTGGACGATGCCCGACGTGCATCGCGATACGCAACCGGTCGGCCTGATCGCCGCGCACCTGATCGTCGGCACGGCGTTGCTCGCGGCGATGGCGTGCCGCGTGCTGTGGCGCGCGACGCATCGCCCGCCTGCCAGCGACCTGTCGCCCGCGATGCGTGCGCTGTCGGGTGTGACACATGGTGCGCTCTACGCGCTGCTGATCGTCGTGCCGTTGCTCGGCTGGATCAACGCGTCGTCGCGCGCATGGGCCGTGACGCTGCTCGGCGTCATTCCGCTGCCGGCGCTGTCGGCGGCCGGCTCCGGATTCGGTCACGCGATGGGCGACGTGCACGGCATCCTCGCGTGGGTGTTGTTCGCCGGCATCTGCCTGCACGTGGCAGCCGCGCTGCTGCACCGCTTCGTGCTGCGCGACCAGATCGTGCAGCGCATGATGCCGTGGTGAACGCCTCGCACGCTCATCGCGACCGGCTGACGAGCTGATCGCGACGCCGCGCGAAGCGGCGTGCAATGAGCGGCATCGCGGCCGGCGCCCGTCGGCCACGTCGCGTGGCGCGAAGAGCATGCGGTTTGCCGTCCCGCGAACATGACGGCCAGACTTCGCACACGATCATGTCGGCACCTAGTTGCTGGTCTGCACTGGCATGCCGGAAGCCGGCGCATGCGCGGCCGACGCCGCCATCCGCGCACGATCCTGCTCGGCGAGCTTCGCTTCAGCGGCCTGGATGTCGGCCGGATACTCGCCATCGTCACCCTTCGCCGGGTCGTATCCGGCCGCTTCGAGGCGCATCAGTTCGTCGCGAACCTGGGCACGCGTCAGCGGCGCGGCCGATTGCGCGAATGCCGACTGACCGACGATCGCACCGATCATCGTCAGCACTACGATATATATTTTCATCATGAGCTCCTTCAATAGGACGTATCGATCAACCACGGGACATGCGTGACCTGCGGAGGCAGGCAGGTGAATCAGCTTCCGAAATAGATCGCGCAGAAGCTCGCGGGGCCGACGCATGCGGCGGCGCCTCGACGCGGCGACATCGCCGCCGGCTTGCCCGCTTCGGACGACATGGCCGGATCGCCGCCGACCGCCGTGCCGGCCTGACGCTCCGGCATCCGTTCGGCCTGCTGCTGGAACAGCGGGCTCACGTCCGGATACGACGTATCGGTCACGAAGCGCGATCCGTTGTTTTCGGCGTCGATCAGTTCCTGCCGGACCTGCTCGCGCGTGAGCGCCTGTGCCGACGCTTGCGTCGCGACACCTGCGAGAGAAATCGCCGCCACCGTGGCGGCCACCAGCCAGTGCGTGTTCATGTTCCACTCCTTCATCAGTCAACGAGACGACGTGCTACACCCGTATGACGACGGAGGGAGCGGGTTTATTCCCGGCTTGTCCATTCGCGCCTGCCGGACCTTCATCGAACTGTCATTCATTCGTCAGCCGGCGTAACCTGACGTAACGCAGCGCCCGTCGCGCTTCGGCAGACTGACCACCACTTCATCCGGGCCGCCCATCGATCGACCATGTCCGCCGCTTACGACCATGCAGCCGCCCTGCTGCGCTCGCTATACGACCGCCATATCGACAGCGGCGCGGTGCTCGACACGGCGGCATTCCCGGATGCCGAGCGTTTCGTGCGCGCGTGGCCCGCGATCCGTGCGGAGGCGCTCGACGTCGCACGCGACATGCCGCGCATCCCGCGCTTTCACGAAATCATGCGCGAGCAGTACGACATCTCGGCCAACGACGCACGCGACTGGCGCATGTTCATCATGCAGGCGTACGGCCAGCCGTTCGCGCGCAACCTGTCGCGCTGCCCGACCGTCGCGTCGCTCGTCGCGGCGTCCCCGGACGTGTTGTCCGCATCGCTGTCGTTCCTCGCGCCCGGCAAACACATCCCGCCGCATCGCGGGCCGTTTCGCGGCATCCTGCGCGGTTATCTCGTGCTGTCGATGCCGCAGCGCGCGGACGGCACGCCGGCCGCCGTGCTGAAGGTCGACGGCCGCGAATACCGGCTTGACGAAGGCCGCTTCCTGCTGTGGGACGACACGTTCACGCACGAGGTGTGGAACGACAGCGACGCCGTGCGGATCGTGCTGCTGCTCGATATCCGCCGGCGCGGGATGCCGCGCTGGCTCACGTGGCTGTCGAATGCGGTGATCGGCGTCGTGCGGCTCGGGATCCGGATCAGGGGGCGGTCGATTCCGGTTTAGCGAGGACTTTAGCGACGACACCCCGCACGCCGCGCACGGCGGCTCCGTTCCGCCTTTCGACACCCGCCGAATCGCCTAAACTACAAGCCGTCCCTTCGTGCGGCTCCTGCCAGCTACCGCCATGGCGCACCTCTTCTTCGCCGCGTCGATCCAGCGGCATGTCGAAACGCCCGAGCGCGACATCGACGCGCATACGGTCGGCGAAGCATTCGACACCATTTTCAGCGAGCAGCCGCGGCTGCGCGGCTACATCGTCGACGACCAGGGCGCGCTGCGAAAACACCTGTCGGTATTCATCGACGGCCAGCCGATCCGCGACCGGCAGCGCCTGTCCGATGCGCTCGGCGACGCCAGCCGCGTGTACGTCGTGCAGGCGCTGACGGGCGGATAAAGGGACCGATGTACGGGAGCATCCCCGATACCAAGCGCCGTCGCGCCAAGGCGGACCATCCGGAGACACTGCACATGAACGATCGACTGCTCGTCGCCACCCGCAAGGGCCTGTTCGTCCTGCAACCCGACGGTCATGGCGGTTGGACGCTCGGCGAACCGCATTTCATCGGCGAGCCCGTCAGTATGGCGCTCGCCGACCCGCGCGACGGCACGCTGTATGCGGCGCTCAATCTGGGGCATTTCGGCGTGAAGCTGCATCGCCTGCGCGCAGGCGCCACCGACTGGGAGGAATGCGCAGCCCCGGTTTATCCGCCGCAGCCCGCCGACGCGTCGCCGACCCGTGCCGATCCGCACGCAGGCTGCGGCGACACCGACGACGAGCCTGCCGGGTCGCCGCAGCCGCCGTGGACCCTTCAGCAAATCTGGTCGCTCGAAACCGGCGGCACGGACGAGCCCGGCGTGCTGTGGGCCGGCACGATTCCCGGCGGCCTGTTCCGCTCCGACGACCACGGCGATTCGTGGGTACTCAACCGCGCGCTGTGGGATCGCCCCGAGCGCGCCGAATGGGGCGGCGGCGGATACGACGCGCCGGGCATCCATTCCGTGATGATCGATCCGCGCGACAGCCGGCACGTTGCCGTCGGCATCTCGTGCGGCGGCGTGTGGCAGACCGCGGACGGCGGCGTGACGTGGCGCGTGACCGCGGAAGGCATGGAAGCAGACTACATGCCGCCCGAGCGACGCGGCGAACCGAACATGCAGGACCCGCACCGCGTCGTGCAGTGCGCGGCCAATCCGGACGTGCTGTGGACGCAGCATCACTGCGCGATCTTCCGCTCGACCGACGGCGGCGAACACTGGAGGCGGATCGAAGCACAACCGTCGAGCTTCGGTTTCGCGGTGGCCGTGCATCCGCACGAACCGGATACCGCGTGGTTCGTGCCGGCCGTGAAGGACGCGTGCCGGATTCCGGTGAACGGCCGGTTCGTCGTCACGCGGACGCGCGACGGCGGCCGCAGTTTCGAGAGCCTGTCGAACGGATTGCCGGCCGCGCCCGCGTACGACCTCGTGTACCGGCACGGGCTCGCGGTGGACGATTCCGGCACGCGCCTCGCGATGGCGTCGACGACCGGCGGGCTATGGACGTCCGATGATGGCGGCGAGCACTGGCAACAGGTATCGGCGCATTTGCCGCCGGTGTATTGCGTCAGGTTCGGGTAGCGGCGCGAGAATCATCGGGCACCATCCGCGCCACCGCATCGCGCGTCCGTGCGATTTCGGCTTCGAGCCAGTCGAGAAACCGCCTGACCTGCGGCTCGCGCTCGCGCCCCGGCCGGCACAACGCGACGAAGCGCGCACCGTCGAGCCGCACCGTGGGCTCGATCGGCATCAACGCGCCGCGCTCGACATGCTCGGCGGCTAGCACCGAGCTGAGCAGCGCGATACCCTGCCCGTGCAGCACGGCCTGCAACGCGTAATGCTCGTCGTCGTAATGGCGAAACACCGCGCGTTCGAGCCATGCTTCTCGCCCCGCCGCACGACACCACGACGCCCAGTCCACCGACACCGGCAGCGGCGTATCCCACACGGTCTCGATCATGTCGAGCGGCGCGTCCGCGCGATGCGCATCGAACCCGGCGGCCGCATACGCGCCGAAATACTCGTCGATCAACGCAATCTCGTGCAGCGCGGGAAACGTGCGCGACGTCGCGCGAATCGCGAGATCGATGCGTGCGTCGCGTTCGAGATCGACGAGCGCGTTCCCCGTTTCGACCTTGATGTGCAGGTGCGGATCGACGCGTCGAAACGCACCGAGACGCGGAATCAGCCACATTGCCGCAAACGCGGGCGTGGTGGTCAGCACGAGCGGGCGCTCGCCGGCCTCATCGGGACGCACCGCATCGAGCCCGCGGCTCAATGCCAGCAACGCATCGTGACTCGCGCGAAACAGCCGCTCGCCCTCTTCCGTCAGCCGCACGCCGCCTGCGCCGCGCTCGAACAGCAGCACGCCGACGCGGCTCTCGAGCGACTTGATCTGGTGCGACACGGCAGCCGGCGTCACGGACAGCTCGTCCGCGGCGGCCTTGAACGTGCCGAGCCGCGCCGACGATTCGAATACACGCAATGCGGTCAGGGGAATTTTCGAGAACACGGGGCCTCGCGGGCCGGATGCGGCCGGGTTGAATTCGATTCAATCGGGATGAGATTAGGTGAATTGAAGCGGCTGCGCAACGCGGCTAGCCTTGCGGGACGTCGCGGCATGGTGCCGCCGTCGAACCGGAGGAACCCCGTGCAAGGCCTACCGCGCAGGATCACGCAGGCGGTGCTCTACGAAGCGATCGCCATTTCCTGCATCGCGCCCGTGATCGCGACGCTCTTCAAGCAGAACCTCGTCTATTCGGGCGCGCTGTCGGCGACGATGTCGGCGATCGCAATGCTGTGGAACCTGATCTTCAACGCGCTGTTCGAGCGCTGGGAAGCATCGCGCCGGCAGCCGGCGCGCACGCTCGGGCGGCGGATCCTGCACGCGACCGGATTCGAGGGCGGGCTGATCTTCATCCTCGTGCCGGTCGTATCGTGGTGGCTCGACATCTCGTGGTTCGACGCATTCGTCGTCGATATCGGGCTGTTCGCGTTCTTCTTCTGCTATGCGTTCGTGTTCCAGTGGGCGTTCGATCGCGTGTTCGACGTGCCGGCGGCGACGAAGGGGTCGTGAGCCGGGGGCCTACGCCCCGCCCGCAATTTTCGGCAACTGCCAGCCGAACCGTACCGCCGCCATCCGCAGCGCAAAACAGGCGATGCCGCCGAGCACCGCCGCGACGACCGGCGGGCAACCGAGTCGCCGGCACAGCACGACGACGACCGCGCCAAGCAGTGCCGCGCTCGCGTAGATGTCCGTGACCAGCACGACGGGTATCCGCGCGAGCAGCAGATCGCGCACGACGCCGCCCCCGCAGCCGGTCACGGCGCCCATCAGCGCGGCAATGAACGGGTGGACGCGAAATTCGAGCGCTTTCACCGCGCCCGCGACCGCGAACAGCGCGAGGCCGGCCGCATCGAGCATCGTCAGCAACGACGGCGAAAACGACGCGACCCGCGCATGAAACACGAAGGCGAACAGTCCGGCGGCGAACGCGAGCGCCGGATAACGCCAGTCGCTCACGGCGCTCGGCGGGCGGGCGCCGATCAGCAGGTCGCGAATCACGCCGCCGCCAAGCGCGACGACGAGCGACAGCACCATCACCCCGAACAGGTCGAGTCCGGCGCCGATCGCCGCATTGGCGCCCTCGATCGCGAACACCGCCGTGCCCGCGAGATCGGCGGCGAGCACGACTTGCTCGATGCGCTTCATGCGAATGAATGGCCGACGTACCGGATCGTCCGGTCGCAGCCTGCGTCGATCGAAGCGGTCGCGCCATTCGGCCGCGTGCCGGCTGCGTGTTGCCGTCCGGATGCATCAAGCGGGTTGCGGGTCATTGCCGTCTCCTCGATCGGGGATCGAGCAGTCTAGCGCATCGTCCAGCGACCGTCGGGCGGCGCATGAAGCGGGCAGCAAAAAGCCGGCGCAAGCAGGTCACCCTGCCTGCGCCGGCTCAACATTCACGTCAGGCTTCGGGCCGCAGCCGCCAGGCCCGACAGGTCGTGCTCAATGCACGCCGAGATACGCCTTCACCGCCGGCAGCCCAGGCTTGCCGTCGAGCGTCGTCACGCCGGCCAGCCACTTGTCGAGGGCTTGCGGGTTCGCCTTCAGCCAGTCGGCGGCGGCCTTGTTCGGATCCTGCTTGTTCATGATCGGCGCCATCACGTGGTTCTCGATCGACGTCGTGAACTGCAGGTTCGACACGAACTTCGCGACGTTCGGGCAGCGCTGCGCGTAGTCGGGCGGCGTCGCCGTCAGCACCTTCGCTTCGCCGTAGTTCGGGCCGAACACGTCGTCGCCGCC
>Ga0209370_1003473_pt1 | contig 10019 bp, 4 predicted proteins | sample AgamicAtPrz_FD_187164 | JGI IMG/M metagenome (GOLD analysis project Ga0209370, IMG submission 187164) | Agave microbial communities from Guanajuato, Mexico - At.P.rz (SPAdes) (version 2) | ecosystem: Host-associated > Plants > Phyllosphere > Phylloplane/Leaf | place: Guanajuato, Mexico... | reverse complement strand
GGCTTCCACCACCGCCTCGACCTCGCCCTTGTCGATCAGCCTGGCCAGTTCGCCACCTTCGAAGTCCACCGCGAAGCGCCAGCTGAAGTACTCGCGCTTCTTGCCGACCACGCCGCCCAGGCCGGTCCATGTGGCCGCGACATTGGCCAGCGGCGATGCGTAGGGCATACGTGCGCCCCAGTGCAGCCGGTAAGCAAACAGCAACTCCTCGCCGGGTTTTGTCTTCTCTTCGGGATTCCAGAAGGCGACGATATTGTCGAAGGTCTCGTCTTCGGTCGGGATCTCGATCAATTGCACCGAACCCTTGCCCCAGGCGCCGCGCGTTTCCACCCAGAGGCTGGGGCGCCGGTCGTAGAACACGCCGTCGTCCTGGTAGTGATCGAAGTTTCGGTCGCGTTGCAGCAGGCCGAAGCCGCGCGGGCTTTCGTCCAGATAGGCATTGAAGCGTAGCGTCGCCGGATTGGTCAGCGGGCGCCATACCCATTCGCCGTTGCCGCGCCATAGCGAGAGGCCGTCGGAGTCGTGGATCTCGGGGCGCCAGTCGCCTTTGTTATCAATGAAGGCGCGCTTGTCGTTTTCGCCGTGGTAGAACATGCTGGTCAGCGGGGCAATGCCAAGACGTTCGATGCTCTTCCTTGGATAGAGCGCGGTATCGACATCCATGGTCAAGGTTTGTCCGGGCTTGATGCTGAAACGGTAGGCACCGGCAACGCTGGGCGAGTCGAGCAGCGCGTAAACCACGAGCGTGTTTGAACCCTCCCGTGGCTTCTCCAGCCAGAACTTCCTGAATGTAGGAAATTCTTCGGGGCGCGGCAATCCGCAGTCGACGGCGAGGCCGCGTGCCGACAAGCCGTACTGGTATTCGCCGCCGACCGCACGGAAATAGCTGGCGCCGAGAAAGGCGACGACATCACGCTGCCAATCCGGCGCTACGTTGATACGGAAGCCGGCAAAGCCAAGATCCTCCGGCAGCGCCGTACCGTCGAGGCCACTCTTGCCGTAGTCAAAGAGGCTGGCGTCATAGGCGATTTCCTGCGCCATGCCATTCTCGACTTCGTAGATCTTCACGGGGTCGTGGAAGAAGAGGCCGAGATGGAACAGCTTGGCGCGGAATTGTTGGCGAGACTTTCTGCCAGCAGCAGGCGCCCACAATGCATGCTCGTCGCGGTAACGTATGGCCTGGTATTGATCCCAGTCCAGTGCCGCGACGGGTGCCGGAAGCTTCTGCTCATTGCCCTGATAGGGCTGGCCAGCCAGATAACGTGCCTGGCCCTTGAGCCATGCGAAATCGAAAGGCTCTGGGCGAGCAATATGCTTGAGCTTATCCGCTTGTGAGCCTGCGGCCAGAAGGGGCCAGGCCGGCCATCCGGCGGCAGCGAGTGCAGCCCCGGCTTTGAGAAGTTCGCGTCTGTTCATGCCGGCAGCATGAAGCCTTTATAGAGGCTGCGGTATCGGCTATGTCCTACGTGTGGGGCTATCTATGCCGCTGCCTTGGCCTGGGCTTATCCCTTTGGCCTATTTCAGCGGCGTCCACTGATACAGCCAGGTCTCGCTGAGCACGCGCTTGCCGTCGCTGAGATGCAAACGCAAATTGATGGGTTCCAGGCTGGGGTCTGGCTTGAGGTCGAAGCTGGCGCGCCAGACTTCGCCGTTATCTACGCGTTGCAGGGTCACTAGATCCAGCTCTCCGCCTGAGATCGTAATCACCGGCTGCAGCGGACCCTCGGTTTTCTTCAGTACATCGCCGCGGAAGTCGACGACGTAACGGGCGGAGGCGAATTCACGGCGGCGACCGACCACATTCTGGCCGATCAGGCCGCCTGGGCCGGTATGGGTCGCAATGACGCGCGCCAGCGGTGTCTGCACGGCGGGTGGCCCAGTCCAGTGGAGGCGATAGGCATAGAGAAGCTCGTCGCCGGCCTGAGGTATGCGCTCGGGATGCCAGTAGGCAACGATGTTGTCGAAGGTCTCATCGTTGGCAGTCAGCTCGATCAGCTCCACGGCGCCCTTGCCCCAATTGTTGCGGGGCTCGACCCAGACACTGGGACGCGACTCGTAGTACATGCTGTCGTCCTGGTAGTGATCGAAATTCCTGTCACGCTGGAACAGGCCGAAACCGCGCGGGTTCTCATCGCTGAAGGCATTGACCTTCAATTGCGCCGGATTGGTCAACGGTCGCCACAGCCATTCGCCATTGCCGCGCTGAATGGCGAGACCGTCTGAGTCATGGATCTCAGGGCGCCAGTCGTTGGCGGCCCGCCTATCGTTCTCGCCGTACTGGAACATGCTGGTCAGCGGTGCAATGCCGAGGCGCTCAATCGGCTTGCGCGGATAGAGTGCGGTATCCACATCCATGATCTGCCGCTTGCCTTCGTAGCGGATCTGGAAACGATAGGCGCCGCTGATACTGGGTGATTCCAGCAGGGCATAAACCGTTACAGCAGCCGTCTTGGCTGCCGGGCGCTCCAGCCAGAAGCGCGTGAAGACAGGGAACTCCTCGGGCCGTGAAAGGCCGCTGTCGACGAGCAGGCCACGTGCCGACATACCGAACTGCAAGCGGTCGCCGACCGCGCGGAAATAGCTGGCGCCGAGGAAGGCGGTGACGTCGCGCTGCCATTCCGGCTGCAGCAGTATGCGAAATCCGGCGAAGCCCAGATCGGCGGGTATGTCCTCCGGCTTGAGGCCGCTGCGGCTGTAGTCGAACATGTCCGCACCGCAGGCCAGCTCGCGTGCACGGCCGGCATGCACCTCGTAGATGCGCACCGGGTTGCGGAACAGGTGGCCGGGGTGGAAGAACTTGACGCGCAACGCCGAGTTATCGACCTGTTGCGGGTTCCAAAGTGCAGATTCGTCTTTGGAGCGTATGGATTCGTAGCGGTAGAAGTCGAGCGACTTGATGGCCTCCGGCAGCTTGTCTGCCGGGGCTACGTAGGGCTGCTCAGAGAGGTGGCGCGCCAGGCCCTTGAGCACGGCATAGTCGAACGCTTCGCTACCGGGGAGCGTGTGCAGATTACTTTTGCGAGTGGCGGCGAGCAGCGACTGGGCGGGCCAGCCGGCGGAGCAGAGAGCGGATGTGGCAATTGCAGCGGCTTTTAGTAATGCGCGTCGCTTCATGCAGCTCCCTTGCTCGGTATCCCCCACGCGGGGTGCGTATCGGATGCGGACCAGACATCGAGATGCAGCCGTGACAGCAGCATGGTGTCGTCAAGTAAATTGAGTTTTTCTGCCGTGTCGAGGGCGTCCGGCCCACGCGTGCGGGCGCGCTCCAGCATGCTGTGGCGCTTGCTATTGCGATAGACCTTGCCGTGGGCGCACATCAAGGCATTGTCGAGCGGGTCGCTCACCGCGCTGACGAGACCGGGCTCGGCGTGTTGGGCGTTTTCATTGGCGTAGCGTACGGTATCGCTCAGTTCGCGCGGTGGCGAGACTTCCTCGGGAATCATCAGCAGCTTCATGCGGCGCAGGCGCTTGCCCAGAGTGGCGTGGCTTGTCAACACCGAGATCGGGATGGACATCGACAGTGCGCCGGTAATGGGCAGCCACCACCAGATGTTGTGCGGACTCATGTAATAGACGCCGCCTGTCCAGGCCAGGCCCAGGACCGTGCCGAACCAGTGCTTGCGTGCGGCATCGCCCCAGCCGGTTTCGTTGTCGGCGCGTGAAGGGGAGACCCACTTAATGGTGCGGCCCAGCAGAGAGCCGATAACGAAGTGGGTATGGAAGAGCATGCGGACTGGCGCCAGCAACATGGAGCAAACGAGCTCGATGAATGTGCTGGCCATGAGCCGGATGCGCCCGCCGAAGTCTTGTGCGCCGCGGTGCAGGATCAGTAGCACGGCCAGCAGCTTGGGCAGGAAGAGCAGGGCGGCGGTGCCGGAGAACAGAGCCAGTGCCTTTTCTGGATGCCACTCGGGCCAGATCGGGAAGAGCTGTCCGGGCTGGGTGAAGTACTGCGGCTCGATCAGGGTATGCGTCGCAAGCAGGCCCGTGGACAGCATCAGGAACATCAGCCAGATCGGCGAGGAGGCATAGGCCATGGCGCCGGTGAGGAAGACGGCGCGGTGCATGATGTGTATGCCCTGGGCCAGCGAGATGCGGAAGTTCATCAGGTTGCCCTGACACCAGCGGCGGTCGCGGCCGAGTTCATCGAGCAGATTGGGCGGCATTTCCTCATAACTGCCATGGAGATCGTAGGCAATCCACACGCCCCAGCCGGCGCGGCGCATCAGCGCGGCTTCGACAAAGTCGTGCGAAAGAATATTGCCGTCGAGCGGACCGTCGCCTGGCAACGGCGCCAGTGCGCAATGTTGCATGAAAGGTTCTACGCGAATGATGGCGTTGTGGCCCCAGTAGTGCGCCTCGCCGAGCTGCCAGAAGTGCAGGCCTGCGGTGAATAGATCGCCGTAGACGCGAGTGGCGAACTGCTGCATGCGCGCATAGAAGGTGTCTCTACCCGAGGCGCGCGGCGCAGTCTGGATGATGCCGGCGCTGGGGTTGGCTTCCATGAGTTTGACCAGCGAGCTCAAGCAGTCGCCCGTCATCACGCTGTCGGCGTCAAGCACAACCATGTAGCGATAGTGGGCACCCCAGCGGCGGCAGAAGTCGTCGATATTGCCGCTCTTGCGCTTGACGCGCCGACGGCGGTGACGATAGTGGACGCGGCCCATGGCGCTGTCGCCGAGCGTATCGCGCAGCATCTGCCAGGCACGAACTTCGGCTACATAGGTGTCGGCATCGCTGCTGTCGCTGAGGATGAAGAATTCGAAGTGATCGATATTGCCGCTGCGTTCGACGGATTCATAGGTGGCGCGGAGGCCGGCGAAGACGCGTGCGACATCTTCATTGCAGATGGGCATGACGATGGCCGTGCGGGCATCGGTCGGGATTTCCGCAGCGGCGGCCTTACGCCGGGTGATCAGGTATTTGTCGCCACCGCGCAGCTGCACGAAGAAGCCGGCCAATGCTGTCCAGAAACCTGAAGACACCCAACAAAAAAGCAGAGAGAACAGCGCCAGCATAAGGAGCTCGAGCGGCTGGTGGCCGTGGTAGGGCAAAACCTCCTGCATCATCCAGGTGGCGAGGGCAGTTTGCGACACCATCAGCAGGAGCAGCGTGGTGCGGCGGATGCGGCCGCTAGCCTCCCAGTGCGCCTTGTCGTGGTCAATCGGTGCGATGGCGTTATCGGCCACTGACTCGGTGCCCGATTCAAAACGCTGGTGAGTGGTCTCGACCCAGCGGGCGAGTGGATTCAGCGTACCCCAGGGCACCGGCACCATGGAGCTGCGTTTGAGCGGAGGGGCAAAGACCAGGGGATATTTGATACCGCTAAGCGCGAGCCGCCGCGGCACCGAGGCATTGGCCGGATTGGGCGTACGTGGCGTTTGGGCCAGGGCACGATGCAGGGTTGCCATGGGCTCGTCCTTGGCTTCGATCGGCGCATCCAGCATGGCGGCACTGAGGTCGGCGCGCAAGGGGGCCGAGACCGACAGCCGGTCTAGATAGGCTTCGGCACGACTGATGGCTGGTGTGGCCGGCGCCGGCTCTAGTTGACGGGGGGCAGTATGTAGCTCCATGTCTCGCTCACTGTCGTGTTGTCCTTGCGCAGAAAGGTGCGTACCTCCACCGGTTTATTGGCATCATTGCGCTGCACCTGTAGCTCGACTCGCCAGCCGCCTGTCACTTCGTTGTAATAGCTGCGATTGCCGACAACCTTGCCATTGCCATCGCAGCTCGACACGGCTTCGACGCCGCTGGAGGCATCAAGGGATTTCAACGCAGGACCTTCGAAATCGATGACCAGCGCAGCACTTGCCTCGGGCTTGCTGCGATAGGCCTGACCCCAGCGCGTTTGTGTGGCCCAGGACGTGGGCGGCCGCCGTCCGTCGCGGAACCAGCTCAGGCGGTATTCGTAGAGCAGAGGCTGCTTGTTGTCCTTGGGCAGGCTGTCGGGTACCCAGAAGGCGACGATGTTGTCGTTCCACTCGTTGGGAGAGGGAATCTGCACGAGCTCGATACGGCCTTCTCCCCATTTGCCCTTGGGTTCCACCCACAGGCTGGGCTTGTTGTCGTAGCGCATGTTCAGATCCTCGTAATTCGAGAACTGGCGGTCGCGCTGCACCAGGCCGAAGCCTCCCGGGCTGTTCTGTGCGAACGAGGTGACGAGCAGGCGTTTCGAATTGGACAGGGGGCGCCAGATCCATTCGCCATCGCCACCGTGAATGGCTAGGCCATCGGAATTGTGAGCCTCGGGCCGATAGTCCTCTGTCAGACGGGGCTGATTTTCGCCGTAGAAAAACATGCTGGTCAGCGGCGCAATGCCAACCTTCTCCGGCGCCTTGCGGAAATAGAACTGGGCTTTGACGTCGACTGCAGTCTCGTTGCCGGGCCGCAGTACAAAACGATAGGCAGCGGTCATGTCGGGTGAATCGAGCAGGGCATAGAAACCCAGCTCGCGATCGTTGTTGCTGGGGCGCTCCAGCCAGACCTCGGTAAATAGCGGAAATTTTTCGCCGCTGTTGAGTGCGGTGTCGATGGCAAGGCCGCGAGCGAGTGCACCATAGGGCTGACTGCGGGTGCGTCCCCGCATGTAGCTGGCGCCCTGGATTTGCAGCAGCTCATCATTGCTCTTGCCGCTGTTAAAGCGAATACGCAGGCCCGAGAAGCCCAGCTTGGCCTTGTCGAGGGCATGCAAATCCAGCCCGGCATTGCCATAGTCGAAGAGCGCGGGATCGAAATTCACTTCATGTACGCCGCGGGTACTGATCTCGTGAATCTTGACGGGCGTAGTGAACACATCGCCTGGGTGAAGCAATTCAACTTCGAATGCATTCTGGGCCGAGCGCCACAGAACGTTATCCGCTTTCATGCGGATTTCCCGGTACTTCTGCGTGCTCAGGTTTTGTAACGCTGCCGGCAGCTTGTCGTCCGGCTTCTTGTAGGGCTTCTGCGCTAGTGCTTTGGCACGCTTCGCAACATCGTTGAAATCAAAGGCTAGGGCCGGTAGAGCGAGCGTAAAGCCGGCCAGCGTGAGGAATGTCAGGCGCAACAGGTGGCGCCATGTTCTTTGGTTGAGTGCTAATCGTGGCGTATATGCATGCATGTGGGTGATTTATGCGTTCTGGTCTGTTCTCCGACGCAACCCCGTCTGGCGGGCCTTCCTGCTACATCGGAATACAGCAGGAAGCTTGCCTGCCGACCTTTATAGTCGGCATGGCATCTGGAAAAGTTCCGGGGAATCTTGCTGCCCTTCTGCCACCAAGCGTAGAGCTAGGTGGCAGAAGGAAGTAGCTGCCTAGTCCGAATGGCCTAGTACAAACAGAAAGCGCGCTACATCGAAGCCTCAAGCGCACTGTTTTGGCGTGCCTGCACCGCGATGGGGGCTTCTTTAGGGCGCAGAAAACAAACAGCCGCCGTACGATCACGTAGGGCGGCTGTCTGCGATGTTTGCCGGATGCGGCAAACGGGGTCGAGAGGTCGGCCTGTGGGCAGGCTTACTTCAAATCACGTGTGAAAAAGTCCACGGCCATCTGCACGACAGGCGGATGAATGATGTGCAGGCCGTTGAACTCGACCAGCTCCACGTCGTAACCAGCGGCCTTGAGCTTGGCCGCATGCTTGCGTGCACTGGTGTCGATGGGCAGTTGCTCGTCGATCAGGCCGTGCGAAATGAAGACCTTGGGTGAGCCTTCCTGCATGAAGACCGACATGAAACCACCGGAAAAAACGATCACATGGCTGGCGATGTCGCCATTGGTGATGCCGGTGGACAAAGAGTAGCTGCCACCATCCGAGAACCCGGCGAAGCCGAGATGGTTGGGATCGAGCCGGTAGCGCGAAGCAACTTCGGCCAGTGCGGCGTCAAGGCGTTCGAGGTCGGGGCCGTTGCCGCCGATCACGATGTCCCAGGTCGGCATCATCGAGTGCGGCGCCATCAGCAGGAAGCCGTGCTGTTCGGCATGCTCCTCAAGGAAAGGCAATACCTTTTCCGGGAAGCCGCCAGCGCCGTGGAACATGATGAGCAATGGAATTTGCTGACCCGGCTTGATGTTTTCCGGCGCAAGCGACTGCGGCACATACAGCACTGTGTCACGCTCAGGCGCGATGCCAAGATGGTTGCGGCCGACGGGCAGGGGGGATTTGCTGGGCGCCTGATTCAGCAACTGCGGCTGGAAGGACAGACGCCCCATAAGGGCAGGTGAGAACATGACCCGCATATTAACCGATTCACCAGCTTAGCCCTTTGCCTGCACCAGGCTGGGGCAATTTGTCCGGATTTGACGGACTGGAAAAAGACAACTCCATGTCTTTTAATGAAATGTCATACCCGGCACGAAACATGCATTTGCAATACATCAATCAAGGGTTTGCAGCTACGCAAGCCTGATGTCATGTGAACAAAATAAAAGGGGAAGACCAATGAGGCACAGTACGATCAAGCAGCGCTTGTTTCTCTTGGTGGCGGTTCCTTTGTTGGCCCTGGCAATCACCTCGATCAGCCTGATTCGTTCCGCATACTCCGGTTATCAAGGTGCACAGCAAACGCAAGAGGTGCTGGAGCTTGCGGTGGCGGCAGGAACCCTGGTGCATACCTTGCAGGTTGAGCGCGGCATGACGGCCGGTTTTTTGCAATCCAAAGGCCAGAAGTTCGCCGATAAGCTGCCTGATGCACGCAGCCGCAGCGACAAGAACCAGCAAGCTTTCACAGCGCTTGCCAGTAAGCTGGGTAAGCATTTGGGGCAGCTCAATGCACCCCTGAGCAAGGCGGGGGAAAAGCTTGCGGCGCTTGCGGAGATTAGAGCGCGTGCCGACAAGCAGGATCTACCGGTGCCGGAAGCCGTGGCTGCATACACGGGCGCCATTTCGGCGCTGACCGCAGTTATTGCCACCAGCGGTGATTTCAACAGCGATGCTGATATTGCACAGCAAAGCATGGCCTATCTCGCGCTGGTCAAAGCCAAGGAGTTTTCGGGTCAGGAGCGCGCGCTGGCGACAGCAGCTTTTGCTGCAAATGCGGTCGAGCCGGCACAGCTGCATGCATTGCTGGAGCGCATCAACAAGCAGGAGGCCTATTTCGATATTTTCCGAGGCACCGCTGATACGACCGAATTGGCAGCCCTAGACAAGGCACTCGGCACTGATGCTGCGAAGGACGTCGAGCGCATGCGCAAGGTGCTGGTGGCTAAGGCGTCCACTGGGGGATTCGAGATCGAGCCGACGCAATGGTTTGCGACCATCACGGCGAAAATCGATGCGCTGCTCGAAGTTGAAACCCTGATGGCCAAGAACATTGGTGCGACCGCTACGGCGCTGGTCGGCAGCCATCAGAAAACGCTGTACGGCTATTTGGCGCTTTGCATTGTGTCGCTGGTGGCCGTGGTGTGGGTGTCGCTATGGGTCGCAGCCGGCGTTAGCGATCCTTTGCGCGAGCAGGTGCGTGTTGCTGAACAGGCGATTGCCGGCAATGACTTTACGCATGATGTGCCCGAGCTTGGGCCAATCGAGGTGGTGCGTGCCGGTCATGCCTTCAATCAGTTGATGAGCAAGTTCCGCGACATCCTGGCCGAGATGCGCATGTCCAGCAGTGCCGTCACCGAAGCTGCGCTGAGCCTGGCGGATTCCAGCCAGAAGGTGCAGGAAAGTTCGGTCGCCCAGACGGATGCCACCTCGTCTGTGGCGGCGGCTGTGGAACAGGCTTCGGTGAGCGTGAGTGAAACTTCGTCCAATGCTCAGATGGCGGCTGAGGAGGTTGAGCGCGCGCGTGAGGATACCGATGCCGCCATGCAGGTGATGGGCGAAACCGTCGGCAATATGCGTGAGATCGCTGCCCTGATCGAGACTTCGTCGAGCCGAGTGACGGAGCTCAACGACGCCTCACAACGCATTGGCGGCATCGTCAAGGTGATACGCGAGATTGCCGACCAGACCAATCTGCTTGCCTTGAATGCGGCCATCGAGGCCGCCCGGGCCGGAGAGCAGGGGCGGGGCTTTGCCGTCGTTGCAGACGAAGTGCGCAAACTGGC
>Ga0209370_1003472_pt1 | contig 10027 bp, 7 predicted proteins | sample AgamicAtPrz_FD_187164 | JGI IMG/M metagenome (GOLD analysis project Ga0209370, IMG submission 187164) | Agave microbial communities from Guanajuato, Mexico - At.P.rz (SPAdes) (version 2) | ecosystem: Host-associated > Plants > Phyllosphere > Phylloplane/Leaf | place: Guanajuato, Mexico... | reverse complement strand
TCTCCCGCGCACAGCCGCCATGGCACGAGGCTGCGGACGCAAAAAAAGCGCCTGCAATCGTGTGGGGCGCTGCTGCGCCAAGTTTATCCGGGTCGCCAAACCCGGTCGCGGAATTTGCCGCGACTGGAGGGGAATTTATTCCTTGGGGGCTTCTAGTGCAAGGTTCTTGGGGTTAAGAAATGGCGATGGGAAACGTAGGAAATGGCTTGCATGAAGGGGTTTGGTGGCAACAGTACGTGGGTTGGCCGACCGGGACGAAAAGGACCGGCACACCTGAGGTGTCCCACGTACTGTCGCCATGGTGAAAATGTGCCCGATATGGGCAGCCCTACGTGTGGAGAGGGTGGCAGCTGTACGCAGATTGGCGAACCGAGGAAAAGATACCCGGCAGACCAGATGGTCTCCCGCGTACAGCAGCCATGTCACAGCAGACGCATGCAGGTTAGCTACATCTGGTCATTGATGAGGCTGCTGAGATAGCTAGAAACAAAACGCCCGCACTGCAAGGACTGCGGTGGCTTCTAGGTGCTTGCGGAGACAGATGGACAGTTGTTGGCCGGGAGGGCTCGGTTTTCGCGAGGCTGGAATTTGGTGGATTCTTTGATGTACCTCATAAGGTATCTATAAACAAATCAGCTAGTTATGGCTTTCAGTGGAATCGAATCGGAAATTGAGCATGAGGTTGCTGAGTCAATGGGAATTTCACTCTTCCACGAGCGCCGTAAATTTTATCATCGGCTCCACGTGCCAGCATGAGCATCCCGCAGATACTGGATTGCCTGTTTAGGACAATGGCCTGGATATCAGCCATTCTGCCTAACGTCATGTGGTATGGCTTCGGTTCGTTTTTTCTCGGCACTAAGCATTTTGGGGATGTGGACCTGTTGATTGTTTGCTCAGATCAGAAGGAAGCGGCGCTGACACACGACTCCTGTTATGAGCTTTGGAGTGAGTGGCCTGTCCATTTGATGGTCTTGACTGAAAGGGAGGAGTTCAGCACATAATTCATCTGAAAAACTAGTTGCATCCCTCTTCCTGAAGGTATCCCCCCATGGCGGAAGTAGGCCTCGTAGAAGGGAGGACGGTTTCGCGGATTAGATATTTCTCTACACAAATCCGTCAAAACACTTCTTGTTTTAGATAGGCCACACATTAAAGAAGTACGTACCTAGAACAATGATGACAAAGCTGTCTGGCGTGAGCTTAAATTACGCTGATCAACGGAGATTGAAGAGAATGCGCAGGGTGAATCGTTCTTCACCGACGGGAAGGCCTCACAAGCGCACAAACAGAAAAAAATGAATCACATTAGTACTATAGGGCAATGATATGGATTTCGCTATAAACAGAACGCGAACTGACTATCCGCACATGCAGGACACGCCCACTTGCCAACTGCGAGAAGTCAGAGCGACATTAACAATACCATTGTCTATGACCACCGCTACTAAAAATGTTTTCACTGACTCGCCACCCTAGGAACCTCATGCAATGAAAACAGAAAATGATCAATTCCCAAACAATACGGACACTATGTTTAGTGCGCTTGCGAGCTATAAAAATAATGCACTATTTACAACACTCCCACATATAGCAGACTTATCGAATCTAATGAAGGAAGAAAATATCGAGGCAGATATTTTGGCGAATACGATGGGACTACACGTCCATGAATTCATCCACCAACTTCATAACTTATCCACTACAGCTGGACTTCAATTACTACAAAGCAGGCTGACAGCCTTACAGATATTCGCTACTGGAACAAACGACAACGGTCACTATATTCGTCAAGGTTCAATCTACAAGAACGTCAATAGCGACCTACTTAGAAATTTTGAGAAAGACTACTTTAGGATTCTCGGCTGCACCAAGATAATTCGTGAGCAAGGATACTTAACAGACTTTCATTTTGAAGACACTCTGATACATGAGCAAACAAACGACCCTGCCGACCCCTGCACCATTGCCGGAATAAAGTTAAAATTCAATGTCGCAGGCTCTCAAAAAGAAGTTGAAATAGATAACATCGGTTATAGCATAATCACAGAGGGGATAGCTTATGAAATAGAAAAGCAGGTCCGTAACAATATCACAGGCAAAACTGGTGCCGAGTTAGAGTACTTCACCCCGCTGATGCCTTATAGATTATATCGCCCTATAGTAGAGCACCTAGTTGGTCGCGCGTGCGATTTATCTGAATTAGTAATGATTGGCACCATTGCATTACAGAATAAGATTCCCTCTCATGGATTGATTGCGTCTACATCGGCGCTCAAGCTGGGAAGCCTCTATTTCGAGGACTTCAGCAGAGAAATGATGCTTGAATTTGAAGCAGCAGTATCGGAGTACCAAGAAACCATAGAACAGCTTGAGAGGACTGTATTTTCAAGCACCGCACTAAAAACAGGTCTATCAACTTTAAACTCCATTGCCAATTGCGCCATCCAGAAGCGAAAAACAGACCCGTTTTATGAGTTGAATTTTTTAGGTGAAAAATTAACCCTAGAGACTTTTACGCATATAATTACAGCTGGTAATTTCCCTCCGAGGTGTATTCTACAAAACAAACCTGATGGTACGGCTGAGTACTACTGGACAGGAAACAATGTTTCCGATCTGAGCGACGCTGAAATCGGAGCAGTCTCTACTCTACAGAGCGCCCTTCAGTTCTCTCAACTACACCTATCGCCCAGCGCCGGGTTCAATAATACTTCTAAACTCCAAAATAGTCGAAATGACCTGTCCTGCCCTTATATTAAGGTATGCCCACTAAAGGAGAATAGAGCAGACCCAAATCTGTGCTCTAGCTCTCCTTGGATGCATGACGTAGGAACTCAGGAAGGAGAGGTGTGCTGGTACGTAAATGGTGTGAAGTCATTGAGGAATCATCGGTTCCGCGAATACGACGACGCTTACAACAACTCAACTCCAGCATAAAGTGCTTTTCTGAGCGAGCAGATAGGTGGGTAATCTTTCAGATTTGGGAAAAGAGGCGGCTCTGTAAGCGTCCGGCGAACTCACCTTCCGAACTCCAGCTTTAAGGGCGATGGTGTCTGTAGTGGTCTACTAACTCCGGACACCCATTTAGGCGAGAATGCTCGCCACAGAGAGGTGTCTGATGACCACTACACCTGAGTCAACGCCAATGATGAGGATGGATCAAGGCCTACAATCAAGACGATCAATGCCTCTGAGCACAAATTGTCGAATAGGCGCATCGATTGCAGTGTTTGCCTCGGGTTGCTTTGCGCTCACCAGTACGCAAAGCGCCGATCGCCTTAAACACACTGGTAGTGCTCGCTCTGGCAGACGGAACTGCGTCTTCAGAAAGCCCCGTAACGAGCGAATGAATTGAAATTCGGTTGCAACGTCTGCCTCCTAAGTTCTCCAGGATGGGTCGAACATTTCGCGCTACAGCACTGAGGCCAACTCCCGTGCGCAGCCAAATCACATCACCACTCGCCTCGCGAAGCATCCAGGGCATGGTAATGGCCTGGCCATTCACGCTGGCAGTCGTTTCGGGAACGTAAGACGCGCTACCTAGCTGCCATGAAGCACCTCGATTGAAGGCGACTCGAGCGTGCTCCATCAGCATCTTGTCCTCCTCCCATGTCGGCAACGGCTTCTCGCCCCAGGCTTGCAGGAATGCTTCATCGGTCTTCATTCCATCCCGGTAGAAGTATTCAAGCCCTGCCAACACTGCTCGACGAGCCCGAATTGAGACATCCAACTCCTGTTCAATCGGGAGACTCAACTCGTGGGCATAGTGATATTGCAGGGAGCAAGCCATGAACCCATCCAGGGCGGCGAAGGTCATCGTCACGGGTGGTGTCGTGGGTACGCGCGAGACAGTCGCCGCTACCGGAGCTGAGGCCCTCGCGACGCTAGCTGGAATGACTGAAGGATCACACAAGGGATCGGGAATCGTCGCTGCATCAGTGCCGCCGTAGACCTTCAACCGATCTTTTGCCCTAGACAGGCCAACGTACAACAGATTGTTCCGCTCGATGGCTTCACCTTGGAGCCGCATGGCTTGCGTGCTGTGCAGCGCTTCAGGGGGAAGCAGCAACGCCTGGCGCTCATCAAAACGTGGCGTTGCCTCTGCTCCAAACTTGGTCTTTTCGACGTTGGCCATGTGCACGACGTCAAACTCAAGCCCTTTGCTGCCATGGACGGTCATGAGCCGCACAGCGTCGATCGCAGCCGCCTCGGGTGGAAGCGCGCGCTCTGCTGAGCGCTGCCCGATATACCGCCGAAAATCTTCTCTGACCAAAAACTTCGATAACGTCGCTTGGCTACCAACGCCATCACTGTTGCGAACCCCGTAGAGGAATTGCCACAAAGCCAGGCGATTGATCTGCGCAGCGGCAGACTGGTCTGCCAGCGACTCCAACCCAAAGCCTTTCTCAAACAGCAGGTCACAGACAAACACCCAAGGGCGGGAGCTTCGCGTGGCCCCTTCCAACAAGTCACTCAACACCTGGACAACCTGCTGCCCTTGCGCCGACAGCCCTGGAGCGGGACGGCTCAGCCAACGACCACGCTGGTGGTTGAAACCTAGTTTGGACTGGTTCGTCAGCACCTCGATGTCTGCCGCCGACATCCTCAAGTTTACGCGTCTGAACAAGCCCAGGAGCGCCCCAGGCGAACGCTGCGTCAGCAGTTGCATCAGGCACATGAATTCTTTGACTTCAGCCCTCTGGTTCAACTCCCCCAGGTGCAACACAGGGATGCCAGCTGCCTCGATGTCTTGGGCAAGCTTGTCTACTTGGGCATTCGTTGAGCTGATGATGCCCTGACTACCGTACGAGTGCCCTACCGCTCGACACTGAGTAATCTCGGTGACTATGACACTGCTCTGAGCATCCCTTTGGGTGTGGAGTAAAGCTGGCATAATCCCGCTCACGGAGCGAGAAGGTGATACAGGATCCAGGGGCACGAATGGCTGCAACACATGGTCGGTTCCAGCCCGTTCGACCAAGCGAAGAATCTCTGGAGAGCTGCGTCGATTGATGTCCAAGCAGTAGCGCCTGATAGAGGCAGCCTGTCCTCTGGCAACGTACGCCTCGTCAAACTTGAGCAGACTTTGGATCGACGCACCACGCCAGTGATGAATAGCCTGACGAATATCACCGACCACCCACAGGCAACGTTGCGGCGATCCGATCTTTTTGACGAACTCGATCATCACATGGTTGACGTCTTGGTACTCATCCACCAAGACGTGATCGTATTGCTCTAGGAAAGCAGCCAGGGACGGACGATCATCACGAGCCTGCACAGTGGGTCGAACCAGAAGGTCAGGATAGTCCACCCACCCTTCTCGCCGTAGTAAGGCTTCGTAGGCCCTGTAGAGGGTCACTATATCGTTCCGCTCTCGCTCAACATCGGGCTCAACCGCAGGCAATGCTCGAACGATCGTAGTGTATTCGTCCGGGGTGACCAATTCTTCTTTCAGACGATGGATGATCCTTAACACTTCAGGCAACCAGTCGTAGGGGTTGCTCAACCTGAAGAAATATTCGAGCTGCAGGTTGGGCAGCTCTTCGACCATCATCCTGACTTGCTGCAGCGCGTCAGCAATCTTGATTTGAGGTGTGAGACCGAAGAGAAGGTGGTGCTTTCGCAGGAGCTCAAGTCCGAATGAATGGAAGGTGCCAGCCCATACCTGTGAAGCATTCGGAACATTGGCTGCCGTCAGCCGCTCGACAAGCTCCTGGGCGGCACGGTTGGTAAAGGTCATCACCAAAATTCTATTGGCGGGAACCCCACTGGCGATCAAATGGGCCACTCGGTGTACCAACGTCGTAGTCTTACCGGTCCCTGGGCCCGCAACCACATTGACAAACTTCTCTGGGGCCTCAGCCGCAAGGCGCTGGGCATCGCTTGGGGGATGTGCAGGCGCCGGAGGAACTGGGGGGACATCTGGGAGCAGCAGTGCGTCAGCCAATTGCTGCCTCACGACTTCTAGCGGCAGCAGAAAATGTGTCGCTATCAATCGAGAACGCCATCCAGCTGACCACAATGCCCTAGCCGTCGTCCTGGGTAGCAACAGCTCTCGCGCAAAGACGTTTGCCTGGAGCTCATTGCGCTCCCATGCACCATAACCCTCCACCACTGCACTTCCGGGACTGGTAGTGCTGGGGTTGCGAGTAGCAGTGGTGATATCAGCTGCATCGTCGGGGTCGGCGATGAATGACACTGTAGAGGTACCAGGGGCAGGTTGGGGTGAGTCGAGATACCAGTGGCCCAGTTCGTGAGCCAACAGGTAAGCCTTCGCCTCCTGTCGAACGTCACCACGAATCAGGATCGTGTGCATCGATCGCTGCAGGAGCGCATCTGCCCCGCCCAACGCATAGTCATCGGGTGACACCCACTCGATCGCAATGCCTAACGTCGCTTCAGCAACGTCAAGCAATTGCGTGCTGGTCGGATACTGTTCACCGCACGCAGCGATGAGTTTCGCCCGCGCATCGATGGCCTGGATTCGTGCACGGTCGAACGGATTCATATCAGTCCCCTAAAGCCAACAGTTGCGCCTCTTCGTCATGAGGTAACTTGAGCGCTTTTACCGCCTCTTCCCAAGAAACAGGCTCTGTTAGCACCCTCGGCTGGCCGTTGGGCGCTTTAAAGGAAGGTGCCGCTAGCTGACGGAAATTCAGACTCACCGCTTCATTCATAGCTTCTGGCGAAACTTGGAAATACTCGGCGACATTTCTCATCAAGACGCCAGGTGCACGAACTATCCCAACCAGCACCTCGTTGACCAATCTGCGCTTGCCGGGAATACCCAGGTGAATCGCCAGCTCGTTGGCTTTAGGGCCTATAAGACCTGCAATCTCGGCTTGAGCACGTGCCACTTCAGCTGGATCAGCGATTACTCGGGCAGCGGTAGTAGACACTGCCTGGGCAGTGGCAGAGATGGATGAAGCAACCGTCTGGGCTTGTGGGCAATGAGAAAGCTCCTCAGCCAATAACCCACCTACGATTTGAGAAGCCGACCGCCCGTATTCCTTCGCGGTCAACTTGAGCTCCAGACTGAGCTTGCGATCAAGTCGGGCCATCCATTGTTCGGACTGGCCATCATAGCTCGCCACCTTCTGCTCATAGCCGTCGAGCACCTTTCTCCCGCTATGCTCTTCGATCGCATCTTCAAAACGCTCGTAACCACTCTCGACCATCTCTCGAACGAGCACAGAGAACTTCTTGCTCTGCTTCTCCGCAACGGCCTTAAGCGCTTCATGCATAGCTACCGGCACATATACGCCTACCGTCTGCAATGTGCCCTTGGTGCTGGTCACGGGTGCAGATCGCGGCGCCTGCGATGCACGAGGCAAAGCGGGTTCGTAATGACTGCGCATAGACACCTCCTGTGGCGACGCTTGGGTTTGTAGACCTTCGGGAATCCCGGGCTTGGATTCATCCTGCCCTGGCTCACCTTGCGGCAGTTTCTGCTGCTTCGATTGCTGCTTCGGTTGCTGCTTTGCTGCATCTTGAAGGGATGATAGTGCTGAGCCATCAATGGTCGGCGGAACCACCATATTGGCAGTCAGGTCGGCCATGACCTGCTTGGCAAGAAGATCCGGGGTCGCCGCCAACACCTTTAGAACCTGTCCCTCCGGCATAGCAATCGTGCACTGACAAACCTCCCCTACCATCTGAAAATCCGCCGCCGCAGACACCCACCCCAGGTAAACAGACCACGCCCTGAGCGGAGCGCTGAGGGCCGGAGACGGCAAATTGACATTACATTTCATGGTAGACTCTGGGTATCGTGACGGAAGCAGTGGCGCGCCAAAAGGCGCTTGTATATCATTTTTATATCACTTGCGACGGTAGGGACACAATTGATCGACGCTCATTTTTCCAAGGCTATCCGAGGTTCAGTGAGCCAATGGATGCACGATAACTCGCTCCAATCCTGCCTCGCAGCGCTCGACAATCCGGTGGAGCTCGGTGCGTATCTGTTACCCCAGGTCGTTGCTGCTCTCGCGGAGGTCAACGTCGACCTCTACGACCTCCAGCGCAGTGCTTGGGCGAATCCTTTGATTCATCTGCGCGGTGTGTTTGACATTCACGATCTGCCAGAAACGCCAACTGCTTTCATCCCCGTGCCTGACATTGCCACTACCGTCGCCGCTAGGGCTAGCGCGGTGGTCTGCCTCGCCGCGCTCAATTCGGACACCATTTCCTATGGCTCCGAGAATGACGGCCACCTGTTTGTGAATCTGGTGGTGCTTCCGGGCGATGATGACTTTGCGGAAAAGTCCAAGGGCGATATGCGCGGCCATACCGACGGGGTTTCGTTCCCAGTTCGCGGTCTGCCGCATGAGTTTGACGAGCGCGTAGCCCCTTCCCCTGACTTTGTATGCCTGAGTGGTCTTCGTAATCCTGACGGTACTACCACCACGGTCATGCCACTCTCTGCTGTCCTACAGAAGTTGACCAGCGAGGAGATCAATGAGCTGACGAAGCCTCAGTACATCCTCAGACCTCAAAAAACCTTCAAGCGTGGACTGCGCAAACTCTTCGGCAAGGACAGTCCGCTGTTGGAGGTAATGGCCGGCATCCAACTGCTGTTCGAAACCGAGGATGGGTATTGGATTCGCTACAGCCACAGTGCGTCGGAAACCGATTTTGACTCTGAGCTTGCGAGACAAGCGATAACGCGCTTCGAGCATGCCTGTCAGGAATGCTCCGCGTCGGTGATCATTGCACCTGGCGATATCCTGCTCGTGAATAATCGCGTAGGACTGCATGGGCGCGGCGTAGTAGGTGGCGAGGCAGGTGGCGACTCACGGTGGCTGCTGCGCACCTATGGCCTGGATACGCGGGAGCTACGGGCTGAACAGCGCTATCCCGACAGTGCGTTCAAGCTCTACCCGTGATTTGGGTGCGAGGGAAAAGGGGACAGGGAAAAGGATGGGCTCCTGCACATCTGGCATGGCAAGAAAGCCTTTCTACGCAAAAGGGGGATCAAAAGCCCGGATCAGCTGGAGGCTTTCATCGCTTCACTCATGGCACGAGGCACCGAGATCTACCACGACGCCAATCACCCTCTAGCGGCTAAAAAGCGCATCACACTGCTGCGAACCGTAGATGGGACGCTGACGCTAGAACCACGCGAGGGAGATCGCGTACTCGGATTCCATTACTCGGTAGTGACCTGGACGCCCCAGCCCACCCCACGCGGAACCAAAGTCGGTGAAATCATGATCGATTGGGCAAAAGAAAAGGCGACCCTTGTGGGGTCGCCTTCGGATGTTAATGAGGCTGTAGTCGCAGCGATTCTTTAGTTTCCGGATCTACGATCCTTAAGGTCAGAACCCAGTCAAATCAATGGCCATATGGTGGGGCCTATCGACTGTCCCTACGTCAGTGAGCGCCAGCTTCACTGCTGCCGGATTCGGGGGGCCAATTACTGGCAAGCCATGCCCAAACATGCGCGGTTGCAGTCCTCGGTGCTCATTCTCGAAGATTTGCCTGGATAGGTCAAACCACCAGTACTCGGTAATTTGTTTCAGCGGGCGACTCGCCTTGCCCTGGGCCTATCGCCTTTTCCAAGACACAAAAAAGGCCTGCATCGCTGCAAGCCTTCTTGATTTCTGGTGCCGGAGACAGGAATCGAACCTGCGACCTTCGCGTTACGAGTGCGCTGCTCTACCGACTGAGCTACACCGGCGTGTTGCGCAACGTACCATTGCCGTGTCCGTTACGCAAACCTCTGTTTCACCTCACTTTCACGGCGCCTTGCAGCCATTCGGCGCGAGGTCTTCCTCCACCGTGGTCACGCAACTCCACCCGGCCTGGGTGCGGGCCAGGGTCACGGTCTTGCCCAGCACATTGGCCGGTGCGTCGGCCAGGGTGCAGGCGATGCTGGCGGTGCCGTCGGCCGCCGTGCCGCTGGCGGTGATCGCGCAATGGGCGGTGGCGGGCTGGCCGCCGAGGCTGGCGACGTCGGGCACGTCCTTGCCTTCGTTCAGGCGGATGTCCATCGGCGTTTTCAGCGCGGAGATTTCCAGCA
>Ga0209370_1003469_pt1 | contig 10032 bp, 9 predicted proteins | sample AgamicAtPrz_FD_187164 | JGI IMG/M metagenome (GOLD analysis project Ga0209370, IMG submission 187164) | Agave microbial communities from Guanajuato, Mexico - At.P.rz (SPAdes) (version 2) | ecosystem: Host-associated > Plants > Phyllosphere > Phylloplane/Leaf | place: Guanajuato, Mexico... | reverse complement strand
TGACGCTACTTCTGGCGGGATGCTCGGGAAGCAAATCGTCGGATATGGGCAGCTATTCCGGTGCGGTCTATACCGTTAAGCGCGGGGATACCCTGTATCGCATTTCACGTGCAACGGGAACCAGCGTAAAGGATCTCGCGCGTCTGAATAACATCTCTCCCCCCTATACCATTGAGGTGGGGCAGAAACTGAAGGTTAATGGCGGCTCTTCTTCAGCCAAAAAAACCGCCTCAAAAGGCAAAACGGCCAAAGTGACGCCGTCTTATCAGGTGCCGAAGTCTTCCTGGCCACCGGTCGGGCAGCGCTGCTGGATTTGGCCAGCCAGCGGTAAAGTTGTGGCGCCTTATTCACTTTCAGAAGGCGGTAACAAAGGCATTGATATTGCTGCTGCGCGCGGCACACCGGTGTATGCTTCCGGCGCCGGGAAGGTGGTCTACGTCGGCAACCAGCTGCGCGGATACGGAAATCTGATCATGATTAAGCACGGCGAAGATTACATCACCGCTTATGCGCATAATGACACGATGCTGGTCAATAACGGACAGAACGTGAAGGCGGGGCAGAAGATAGCCACCATGGGCAATACCGGAACGGACTCGGTGAAGCTGCATTTCCAGATCCGCTACAAGGCGACGGCCATCGATCCGCAGCGCTATCTCCCGGCTCAGGGCAGCAAACCGAAGTGCTAAGTGATTATTTTATCGCCACTTAGTGAGGGAGAGGCTTGTATGGAGATGCGTAAGGTCTATAATGCTTTACGCACCTCAACGCGGGCGTAGTTCAATGGTAGAACGAGAGCTTCCCAAGCTCTATACGAGGGTTCGATTCCCTTCGCCCGCTCCAGTCCCTGTTTTCTCTTACAGACATTCGAGTACGACAATCTCTTTTTTAGTGATCATCACTTTACGCTGCGCCTCCAGCGTCTCGAATGCACGGGACAGCGTTGACTGAGAAATACCGAGCAGTTGTGCCAGCTCTTTTTTGCTAAGAGGCAGTTCCAGAATAGTGTGCTCAAAGCCATATTCCTTGTTGATGTTCACCATCAGCTGAATAAAACCACTGACTTTTTGCACTCCATCATTGTTCACCAGCACGCTAATAAATTGCTGTTTCTCCTTCGCGGAGCGAGAGAGAATAGCAATAATAAAATGGGTGAAGTTACTGGTTATCTGACTCAGGTGATAGAAATGAGCGTTTTGCAACTCACAAACTTCTACCTCTGTGGCCGCCTGTACGCTGTATTGATAACACGGGGTGAAGAGTTCCTCTGCCCCCATAATCTGACCTGGAAAAACAATGCCCTGGAGCGTTTGCTGAGAATCATAAATTTTCGCCACCCCACGTCTCAGAGCATACAGCGCTTTTACAGCAGTACCCTGTTGATAAATAAATTCATTCTTAGCAATGTGTTTTTTACGTGCGAGGTCTTTAATGAACAGAGGTTCTTGACGGTCGAAAAGATACGACTGGCAAACGCCCGCAAAACCACATTTTGCACAACTGACGCAATTATTCTTCTTCATAACAGCGGATTCTTACCAAAATATCAGGACTGTATAACGCAATTCATCAGCGGTGAAAGTGAGTTCCCAATTGTAATAAAACTATTGTCCTGCTTATGCAGGTACATAGAGTATTCGCCGGTAAGAAACATTATCTTAATGGCAAGCGGTGAGATCGCAGCAGGCACATTGTCGTGCGCCATCGTTCGTGCGAAAGAATTTTTATTCTGTAGGCGTTGTTTTTTAGATGACTATAAGCAAAACGTACATAGCGTGAGAAGGTATAGTTTTTTCCCAGATAGGATACGTTTCCGGAGAGATTAAATTGTCCGGTTTTATTTTTTGAGAACTCAAAGAAAATATTTCCTTTGAAATTAAACGCATTATCGTCTGTGTTGTCGGTATAGGTAAAATTGGCGAAGCATCGATCTTCTAAATACGTCGAGGTGCGATGATTAATTCCCCAGATAAGCGTACCTGTCAGGATGAGGACAGTTGCAGATAGCGTCAGTGCAATCTTCATTTCATCTTCCAGTTAAATGCGTAATGATTTTCACAATATGCGAGTGTTTTATTCTCGGGATCTACAGGGCAAAAAGAGTAAAACATACGCCCACTGCTACCATAAAATACGCTGGGTTGAATGTTAACCATCACCTGTGCCGTATGTTTTAGACATTTTTCATTGAGCTCAGGCTGTGCCGTGAGTAATACCTCATGTACCCGCTTACGCTCATCGGTTGAAAGATGTTCGTAGGTCGTAATAGTACACTTTTCCAGCGTGCCTATTTCTGTTACACGGGAATAACGTTCATTGATTTTGGGTTGGTTCCAGAACCACACATTAGCGACAACCAGCGCCAGAATTAGCAGGGCCGCGCCACTGTATTTGAGCGGCATCGAACGTGTTTTCTTCGCCGGGAAGGCATCCTCCTTCGACGGGGGGGCATAGGGTTGATCCAGAGGCTGAACGTCAATATCGGCTGAGAAGTAGAAGCCCACTTTAGGCACAACAATTATCGACTCTTCGATGTCAGTCAGTGAGGTTAACGTTTTGCGTAAAATACTAATGTACTGGTTAAGTGAGGAACTTGAGCCGGTATGCCCGGCTGACTCCCATACCTGTTCCAGCAGATAGTGACGCTCAAGTACCTCTCCCGGGGAAGCAATAAGCAGCGACAGGATACGGTTAGCCGTATTCGTCAATTTTTGAGCCTCAGGTAGCTCAGCACCAGGAAGGGTCAGCTCCCCGCTTTCCGTATCGTAAATGACTTTGCTGGCAATCAAATATTTCATTATCTGTTCTTAGAACGTTAACACATCGCGACAAGCGGTTTCACACTGTCAATATTATGGTCCAGCAATGCCACGATGTCCCTGTCCAGTCGGTAATTGGCCACTTCTTCTCGCAATATGGTCAGCGCCTCAGCACTCTGCATCCCCTGTCTGTAGGGGCGATTTTCCGTCATGGCAGTAAAAACATCTGCCACCGCAAGTATGCGCGAGGGAATATCAAGTGAAGCGGCACCCAACCTGAAAGGGTACCCACTGCCGTCCAGTCGCTCGTGATGATTGGCCGCCCAGCTCACGATATCGCCCAGCTCGGTAATGGGATGGAGCATCACCAGCGTTTTATAGCTGTGCTGCTTCATGATGGCATATTCCCAGCTTTCGAGTTTGCCGTGTTTTTCCAGAACGTCGAGTGGCGTAAAAAGTTTCCCAATATCATGCAAGTAGCCTGCAATACAGATCTTTTCTTGCATATCGATATCATAGCCATAAAGTTCGGCCAGACGCGCAGCGACATGCGCTACGCTGGCGCTATGGGTACGGGTGAAGCTGCTGTACTTATCGACGATTTTTGAGATGAGCTGACACACCTCGAGAAAATCATGATGATCCAGCATGTGATCGTGCAACGGGCTGATGGCGTTCAACACCTGGGAAAGCGAAGGGTTGCCAAGCCGAAACCAAAAGCCATCCTGATGCCCTGATTCCCGCAGCGCCTGCTCCAGAGGGGCGGGCCACGGTGTTGAATGGGCAAAGAATTCCGAAATGATCCTCTCGCGTTGGGTAATAAAATCACCGTCAATCCCGCGCAGATAAAGCTCAAAGGAATCCGCCATATGTACCAGATAATGTACCAGAGGAAGATTGTCCTTAGCCGTTGCAGACCATTCGGTATGATGATTTTCAAGGATGGGCGTGACGGGTTGCAGGAAACGGATCCCCGCGGTCATTGAACCCGCCAGCTGTTCATGCCCATCCAGAAACCCCTCACTGCCGGGGGTAAGGCGCGTACGATCTTTATTTAGCGTGCCAATGTCGTGCAGCATTCCGGCCAGAAAGGCATTGCTGAGCCCCGTTTTATCCAGCCCAACACGGTGGCTTAAATACCAGATGATGAGCGCCGTGCGTTGCAGGTGGTTAACCAGATCGGCAGAAACCGGATGAATAATGTTATGCAATAAATTAAGCACGGTTTGAACAGATATTTTCATAGCGTTTTTTGGCTGATTTTAAAAATAAATTAATGTCATTGTGTAAGTGAGATAATTAGTCATAGCCGAACATGATCTGTGCAGTTGCGACCACCGTGCCGGTCGACAAGGCTGAGGGATCATAAACTTTATAATAAGCATGCAGGAGAATAAATTGTGTTTCCTGAATGTCATCATCCTTCACAATGTCAAGAATTTGCGTGGCATTTTCCATACTGGTACTGCTGGAAAGTTTTACCTCTTCAAAATCACCCATAAAAGTACGGCTTCGAATAGCGATACCGACCCCGCCCGCCGTTGTTTCATCATTTACCATTGTTTGTGAACTACTGTCCGAGCTGATCAAATCATTACTGGACAGCCAGGCCTTAATATTCCGCGTTGATGTTTTTACGCCGGCGAGGTTTCCGCATTTGATGGGAATGGTGAAATCGGCCCCATTCTTCCTGCCGTAGGTCTTAAGTTCTTTCAGCGGTGCAGGGGGGAGTTTAACCGTCATGTCATGCGTCATATTGCAGGTGGTTTCTTTCGGCTCGAATTGAATAGTCATTTTCTCGTATGCCAAAAAATAATCGGTATCCCAGCTTTTGCGCGCGGTTTCTGACATCATGTTGCTCCATGCCCGGGAAGCATAGGTTTTACTGGAGAGCAGGGGAGAATCACCCCCTGACCCGGTACCGCTCATCACTGCAGGAATCACGCTAAGCGCGCCGTTGGTGGTGGTTTTGGTATAGGCGGAGACCCCGACAGGCGGCGACGACAGTAACTCCGCTCGCAATGTATATTGCGTCTGGTAGGACAGTGAGTGAATACCCACAATCCCGCTCACCGTGACTTTGGTACTACCGGTAATTTCAGCGGTGACTTTAATCCAGTAACTGCTTTCGCCATCAGCACTGTTAAAATTCAAATAAACCGGGCTGTTATTAAACCCGGTAAAGTAGTAAAGATGATCCTGCAATAATCCTCCAATACCCACGTTGCCATAGGTACAGGTCATACTCCCCGACCAGCTGGTGGTAAATGTCTTTTCTACTACCGTTGAGGCGATAAAGGCCGAGGACAAATTAAGCGATTTATCCGCCTCCGCCACGCTTTTAAATATAATACCGCTATTACGGCAGGTATCCCCTGTCACGCCTCGAGCTTGTGGTGCCGCCTGCGCCGAAAAACCAGGGATCGCTATCAGGCTGAATACGGCAATGATGAAAAATAAAGATTTGCTCATGATCGATTTCATACTCGTTATCGGTTACCGACAGATATTGACGATATGTTCTGCCGGTTGCGTAATGACGCAGGTTTTTTTCACTTTGCCTTTGCTGGTATTGATGCGGATAGCCTCTGGGATGGTTTCGGACTTCATGAAAATTTGGCTTCCCTGGGCGACATAACCCAGTTCCTGCTGACGGGAATCAGACACTAATGCACCGAAGGGAAGCGGGTTGCCGTTACTGTCCCGCACATCAAAGGTGTAAACCTTGCGCGTGTCGGTTTTGTATTTCAGATAAGTAATGCTGCCTTCATACGGAGCAATATTGAGTAAATTCCCCTGTAAATCGACATCACTGCTTTTTGAACCATCCTGTTCCAGATGGAAGTTATTCTGCCGGTAAGGGGTTGCGCTGGCGATCAGGGCAATACCGTTGTGGTTTGTGCGCGTAGAGGGATCCCCATTGATTACGGCATTGTCGACACCCGGCGCCTCCAGAATAACGAAGTTTCGCCCATTATTCGGTGAGGTGATGACGCCACCACGCCACGCAAGAATATTGCCGCTGGCACCCAGGCTGGCCTGGCGATACTCGCGCGAAAGCGTTAGCCCACTGTTCATGCTCGTGAAACCGTTTTTCCAACTGGTGTAGAGATCGGCGGAGCGAGAATTACCGTCACTGTCATGCGCCAGCATGAGGCTGTAATCCACATCCTTGGCGCTGCCGCTCAGGCTGACATCGGAGGATGAGTATTTACCCTGCTGGACAGTTGCATGAGAGGCAAGGCTTCCCGCGCTGCCAAAGAGTGAGATCGGAATGTTGACGGAGAAATAGAGGTTATTCTCCGTTTTGCCACGCGTACGCAGTGACGTCACCACATCGCCTGCGTAATCTGTTTCATAGTCATAGTACGACTGAGTGACTTCAGAGCGTCGCAGCGAAACAGCATAATTCACGCTGTTATAGGCGTTACTCCAGGTCAGATTATACTGGCGGCTGGTCTTTTGTCCGCGCCAGTAATCGCGCCAGTACGCCGTCAGAGAAAGTCGACCAAAACCATCAGCCAGCGGTTGGTTGATATTGGCGCTAAACGCCTGTTTGCTGTTAATGGTTGATGTGCCGGTGCCGCCGTAATCCTGAATATTGGATTTCGCCAAAACATAATCGTTGAACGATGCGTAATCCTGCGTGCGATAGTAATAAGATGCCAGCGTCAGGTTGGTTTGCGTCGGGAAGGATTTACTCCATGAGAGCGCATATTTTTCCCCCCTGCGTCGGCTGTCTCCTGGCAGGTGATATTGCGATTGTTCAAGCGACGCCGATAACGAGCCCGCATAGGGAACGGAAAGAGCGCCTCCCAGCAGAAAAGAGAAATAGTCCGCGCTCCAGATACTCCCGGCGGTTGCCGTCACATAGTTATTAATACCGCGAGAGTAGCTGAACTGGGCAAATTGGCTGTGGTCATTAATGCCACGCATATCCACTTCACCCGCGTTGAACTGATAGTCGCTGGTGCCTGGACGCAGCATGTCCGGAATAGAGGAAAAGGGCACAGCAAAGCGCTCAATGCTCCCGCCATTGTTTTTCACTTCAACAGAGAGATCTCCGCGCGAACCGGTTGGCATTAAATCGCGAATCGAAAAGGGGCCAGCAGGCACGGTAATCTGGTGGATGATGTGCCCATCCTGGTAAACGCTCACAACGGCAGTGCTGGTGGCAATCCCGTTGATAACCGGCATATACACGCGTTCGCTATCGGGTAACATCTGACGGCTTTTATTCAGTGTCAGGCCACGAAAACGAATCGTGTCAAAATAATCGGACGTGGTATAAGTACGTCCGACGCGCATTAATGCACCAATGGCGACAACAGGTCTTTCAAGGTAGCGTGTGGTATTAACCCAATACCCTTTACCAATATTGCTGTAACGCATCCACGTGGAGTTATCGAGCAAATGCCAGCCAGAGATATTCAGCCCGCTGTTCAGCGATAAATAGATGTTATCGCTGTTGGTATATCCATCGCTCAGGCCATAAAAATTGTAATAGTTGAGGTTGTAGTTGGTATATACCCCATTAATCCCCTGATCCCATTTCTGTGGGGAGACCCAGTTTTGTTTTTCGGTGACGACAAAGGCTTGCGGAACTTCTAAATCCAGACGCAGTTCACCTGCTGCCAGTTTACTTTTTCCGCCATGAAGCAGGGTATTGATGTTTATCTGGCCGCTTGATTTATCCGTAATGAACTCGTCGAGCTCCAGAATACCGAGCAGCGGGACGTCGTCTTTCTGAACCAGCAGGCTCCCTTTACCATCATTGGCGATCGTCATGACGAATTTTCCCCGCCAGACGTTGTTAACATAAACGTCGAGATCGTACGCACCCGGCGTCATGACCAGTTTTGTATTGCTCCAGTCCATATCTGCTGAATTGCCGACCAGCAGGCTGCTATTAAATGTCTCTCCAGCCGCCCCAAAGGAACACAGGGCGAGGCTGACGGAGTGAACCAACAGACTTTTTCTAAACAGGGAGCTGTTCTTCATCAGAATTGAACCAGGCGTTAACCATATAAATAATCAGTGAAGGGTGCTGAATCTTTTGGCACCGTAATCATCAAGCCAGGTAATACGGTACTGTGCACCGGACTGGATGGTGTTGGAAACCAGTGCGCAACCGTAAGGCGGAATAAAGGCGGTATCGCTCAGCAAATTATCATTTCGGTTCTGCTTTAATTTCCCCCCCTGCCAGGTTACAACCTGCGGAATGGTTAAATAGTAAGGCGAGCTATTTTTAAGGCAGGTGTGACCCCCTGAGGTGGAAATAGAGACCTTTTCAATGGCTTTATTATCGAGTTCTTGTAACGACGCAGGGCGATAAAACAGCTTGATACGATTGCGAATCGCCACCTGCAGATAATTGTCGTTGCTGCCTTCAGGCGCAGGTGGGACGTCCAGAACGTTTAACCAGAATACGCTTTCCCTGTCAGAGGGCAGGGAGCGGGTATTTGTTGCAGTGATTTTCAGCGTTTGCCCACCGTGGCTATCCATTTTGACGACAGGCGGCATCACCGAAAACGGGACTTTAATGGTTTCCGGGGCCGCAGACGCGTCACCTTCATCCAGCCAGGACTGCACCAGATGGGTTTTGTCGCTTTCATTCACTAACTGCACTGAAACGAATTTTGCTTCGCCAGGATAAATCACGCGTGTCTGATTAATCACAACGCTGGCCAGTGCCGCGTGTGAAGAAAGTACGCTAAGGAGAAATAGAGTTAATTTTTTCATGGTCATTAAAAACCGGGGATTTCTCCCCGGCTGGGAGATTAATCGTAGCTAAAAGAGTAAGTTGCGTCGGTAACCACTTTACCCGTGGTGACAGCTGAACCGCCGAAGTTGTAGTAGTTCGCATGCATCGTCAGCGTAACGCCGTCGGTGCCGGATACATCATCAGAGGTCAGGCCGGTATTGAAAGCGGTGTCGAACGGAACGGCGGTGGTGCCATCCTTGGTCAGGGTTATGCCGACACCTTCAGCGCCGCTTTCGCTGTAGTTCTTCAGGTATTTACCGTCATCAGACAGGTTGCTGCTGGAGAAGGTAATTTTCAGGGTTTTGGTGGCGGTGTCGGCCGCGGTGCAGTTTTTCAGACTCATGGTGAAGTCTTTATTATTGGCGCTGACAACGCCGGTGCTGGTACCCATATCGGTCAGTGAAATAGGCGCCAGGTTCACCGTAAAATCGGAACCATTATTGGTTGTCACGTCACAGGTTGTATCGGATACGGAACCATTGAAAGTGATTGTGCCACCCGCAACACCGGTGCTTTCCGCTGCCATTGCAGCGCCCGAAAACATGATAGCGGCCGCGATTACTGTTTTATTGAACATGCTCTTATATCCCGTTTTTCATAATCATTTTTGTGTCCCTGGCGATGGCGTGATGGGTTGTAGAACAACGTGTCACGCCTTGCCTTTGGGTTGGAATATAAAACCATCTTGAGTGAATTTGGTAAACGTAAATACCGTTTAAATTGGATTTTTAAACTTAAATATCCAGTTTTTAAAGTTGGTATAGATTTATGTTCTGATATTGCTTGCTGGTGGAAGTACAGGAAGAGAGGAATGGCTATTTATAATTTTCTTCAAAATCGTCATTTGACGGGATCTGCGGTAATGAAAATGGGCGAATTAAACATGTCATTAAACAATTCAATATTTATTGGTAATGTAATTAACATTAGTGAAACATATTTTTTGCCTCGACGGGTCTATTTTCCTGAAGTAAGCACCTGCGTCGCGGCCTTAACTGACGTAATGATGTGCTTAATCCATGCCGTACCCGTTCCGGAATATTTAAAAATAAACACCCTTTCTTTTTACTGAAACTATTTCGATTGTTATACCTGTCGGCAAATTCTTTATTCACCAGGTTCGCAGATGAAAACCAACATACTCCTCTGCACTGGCTTATTGGCCGCCTCCTGCGCCCACGCCAGTGCGCTCTATTTTTATGAAGCAGGCACCGAAGATACCGCACTTGCGGGCGCAGGGCAGGCAGCGCGCGCGCAGGATGCCTCCACAATAATGACCAACCCGGCGGGCATGACGCGATTACCTGACCATATGATCACCGGTGGGCTACAGGTGATGGACGGCTCCATCGACTACCAGCTGAATAACGATGCGCAGAGAAGCCCCGGCGATGTGATGAAAACCGTTCCCAATGCCAGCGCCTTCTATAGCCAGAAAATGAACGACGATCTTTATGCCGGTATTGGGCTTTACGGCAATTATGGCCTGGGGATCGATTACGGTAACTG
>Ga0209370_1003466_pt1 | contig 10036 bp, 8 predicted proteins | sample AgamicAtPrz_FD_187164 | JGI IMG/M metagenome (GOLD analysis project Ga0209370, IMG submission 187164) | Agave microbial communities from Guanajuato, Mexico - At.P.rz (SPAdes) (version 2) | ecosystem: Host-associated > Plants > Phyllosphere > Phylloplane/Leaf | place: Guanajuato, Mexico... | reverse complement strand
TATTTTTTAGCTTTAAAAGAGGAGAAATTGGTTATGGAATTTTTTACATACTTTTACCACGATGAAATTAAACGCTTCTTCTTTCAAAAACCGCAGACATTTACTAAATACTCTAAGCGTGAACTCCTATCCTATGGTTTAGGAGCTACTCTTTATATGCCAGCGACACGCCCAAATATTCATCAAGAGATATTATCCAAAAAGCATGAAGGATTGACCTCGCTTGTAATCGACTTAGAAGATGCTGTAGGAGATCACGAGGTAACTGATGCGGAAACAAGGCTCATCAATGAATTGGTAAAATTACATGCTGAAATGAGTAAGGGGTTCCTATGCTATACGGATCTCCCACTAATGTTTATCCGAATTCGGAATCTTGAACAGTTTAAACGGGTAACGGCTCAATTAGCTGGTGCCATTCATCTCCTGACAGGAGTGGTGCTTCCAAAATTCAGTGCTGAAACAGGTGAAGAACTATTATTAGAGGTAAGTCGAATTCATACTAAGCAGCATCCATTTTATGCTATGCCCATTTTGGAGACAGCCAAGGTCATCCAAAAAGAATCGAGAATGGATGAATTAATAGGCATAAAAAATCTACTTGATCGTTACAAGGAACATATTCTAAATGTTCGGATTGGGGCGACCGATTTTTGTGGATTATATGGAATACGCCGAAGTGCAGACACAACGGTGTATGATATAGCAGTTTTGAGAGATTGCATTTCTGATATAATCAATGTCTTTCAACGTTTTGACAGTCCCTACGTTGTTTCTGGTCCTGTCTGGGAGTATTTTTCTGCGAAAAAAAGAATGCTCAAGCCACAGTTAAGGCAAACCCCTTTTCGTGAGAGATATGGTAATGAAGGGCTGAAATGGCGGGCAAAATTGATTGATGATCATATGGATGGATTAATCCAGGAAGTCCTCATGGATATCGCAAACGGACTAACAGGAAAAACGATTATCCATCCCACACATATCAAAGTCGTTCAAGCGCTAAATGTGGTTTCCTACGAAGAATACATTGATGCCAGCAATATCATAAAAGCGGCTACAGGGGAAATTGGTGTGATGAAAAGTAATTTTGCAAATAAAATGAATGAGATTAAACCTCACTATTATTGGGCTAAGAAAACCATCTTAAAATCAAAGTTATACGGGGTGCTGCATGAAGATTTCACAACCATTGACCTTATCAAAAAAGAAGTTTACGTATAATATTTTAGACTCGATTGAAACCGAGATAGAAGTGACTGAAAATCCGTATGAATTGTCGATCCAAGAGTTATTTACCATGGCTGCAAGGATTAATAAGAAGCGTTCGTTCCTTTTCGTAAGTAAGGTGCTTGGTAAACACCTACCGATAAATCCCCATAAAGGGCTGTTGACTGCTGCCCTCCTAGGTGCAAGATATTTAGAAATAGTTCAGGGAATTAAATATGTAGAAACTGAGAAACTATTAACCTCATTTTATAGAGAAGAATTATATAAGAGTAAGGCGTTTGTTCCTGAACATGTTTGTCCAGTAGTGATTGGTTTTGCTGAAACAGCCACAGCCCTGGGTCATGCCTTCTTTGATTGTTTTCAAAACGCCGAATATTTCCATACCACTCGGGAAGAAATCAAGCAGTTAAGACCGGAAATTACCTTTGAAGAAGAGCATTCTCATGCAACATCCCACCGCTGCTATATTCCGTTAGAGATGATTCAAAATGGACGAGAAATTATCCTTATTGATGATGAATTGACCACAGGAAAAACGGCCTTAAATATTATCGAATCGATTCATAGCAAATTTCCGAGACAAGTCTATACGATCGTTTCCATTTTGGATTGGCGTTCAGAACAGGATCGAAAAAGATTTCAACAGGTTCAACAGGAGCTTGGTATAAAAATCAATGTCGTAAGTCTGATAACGGGTACTGTCCAGGTGAAGCAGATTCGAGAACTAGTGAACCATTCACCAATCAATGAAAGAGAAGATTATGCAAAGGCATCCATAGAATGGATTGACCTATCTCCCTTTTTTTCGAACACCACCTTTTCTGTGGATAACCCAATGAATCAATCAGCATTTATTTACGAAACAGGTCGATTTGGTCTTAGTAGTCCAGACAATAATAATCTTCACCATAAAGCCTCCCTAGCTGCAGTAATATTGAATCAAAAAAGATCGGGGCATAAGACTCTTTGCTTAGGAACGGGAGAGTTTATGTATCTTCCCATGAAACTCGCGTCTCTAATGGGCAGTGGGATATTTTATCAATCGACCACCCGCAGCCCTATCTTTACTAAAAACAAAGTGGGTTATGGGGCAAGGTTCGGAGAGTCTTTTCCAAATCCTGAAGACTTATCGATAACTCACTTTGTTTACAACATCCCTCCAGGATTCTACGATGAATTATTTGTTTTCATGGAAAGAAAAGTAGAATTAGAGAGTTTACAGCCGCTTCTGAAAGAACTAGAGAAATTACAAATAAAGATGATTAGGCTCGTCTATTTTTCTAATAATCGAGGGGAACAAAATGAAAAGCACAACCAATAAACCAGCAAGCATCGGAAGTTATAAAGCGGAGGACGTTCAATTTCTATTAAAGGATTTAAGTGAGATTTCTCTAGAGGATACCACAGAGAATCGAGAAATGAAGGTTCAATCAGGTGTTCACTACAGTGAATCGTTACCTATCGAGTACCAGCCGCCAAATGCCTATGTGGAATTATTCTGGTCCACTCTCAAGGAGTATAAGAAAAAAGTGGCCTTATGCATTGGGATTGTGGCCGAACGAATCTATCAATCGAAAGGTGATAAGACTGTGCTCGTGTCCCTTGCACGTGCAGGAACACCGGTTGGAATTTTGATAAAAAGATATATACACATGAACTACCATGTTTCAGTGCCGCATTATAGTATATCTATCATTCGTGATAGAGGGATCGATGAAAATGCCTTGAATTACATTTTAACTCAACACCCTAATGCTGAAATTCAGTTTGTTGATGGATGGACGGGTAAGGGGGCCATTTCGAAAGAATTGACAAAAGCCTGTCACGAGTACAAAAAAAAATACGGGGTCTCACTGGATGACACATTGGCAGTTATTGCTGATCCCGGCTACTGCACAACATTGTTTGGAACAAGGGAAGATTTTTTAATCCCAAGCGCTTGTCTTAACTCAACCGTATCTGGGTTGGTAAGCAGAACCGTTTTAAATGATCTATATATCGGCAAGGATGATTTCCATGGAGCCAAGTATTACCAGGAATTGATTCCCATCGATGTTTCCAATCAATATATTGATTTGATTAGTAAGGAATTTGGAACCATTTCTGTGGAAGCTGCTGAGGTCACTCGAAACATGGTTGACGAAAGAATAGAAACGGGATTCCTAGGGATGGAGGACGTCAAACGAATTCAAACTGAATTTGGAATTAGGAGCCCTCATTTTATTAAACCAGGGGTTGGCGAAACAACGAGAGTATTACTTCGCAGGGTTCCATGGAAAATTCTGATGCGTGATCCTTCAAGTCCATTCGTCAAACATATTCTTATGCTCGCAGAAGAAAAGGGAGTAGAAGTCGTACCATATCCAAACTTAAAGTATTTATGCTGCGGCTTAATTAAATCGGTTAAGGAGAGTAATGTATGATTTTTGCATCTGACCTTGACCGTACATTGGTTTATTCAAACCGGGCGATTGAGGATCTAGGTAACGATGATCCAAGCCTTCTTAAACCAGTTGAAAGAAAAGACGATAACTGGGTTGCCTATATGACTGAAACATCCTATTCAGCATTAAAAGAGTTAGCAATGAATAGTTTATTTATTCCAGTTACCACAAGGACAACGGAACAATTTAACCGTTTTCATATTTTTAAGGATGACATTGCAATTAAATATGCAATCACTTCAAATGGGGCCAATATCATTTATCAGGGTATGTTGTTGAAAGAGTGGTCAGCACATATTATCAACCGTATGACGGAGGAATCAGTTACCCAAAAGGAACTGCTTGCTAAGTTAAAAAAGGAAAGTTTTCAATTTGATGGGCAAATGAAGCAGGCAGAAAATTTATTTTTCTATTTCATCTTAAACAGTCTTCCACCTGCTTCTGATCTCCAAGTGATTCACAAAGTGGCAGTTCTAAATGGATGGAGAATCTCCTTACAAGGGAGAAAACTCTACTTTATCCCTCGAGCAATTAGCAAAGGAGACGCACTTGAATATATCTCAAAACGAGAAGGAATGAAAGTAATTGCTGGTGCGGGGGACTCCATACTAGATTGGGACTTTCTGAAAAACTGCCACTATCGTTTTGTCCCGGCCCACGGGGAACTGGCAAGGGTGTCAGGCACCAATGATTATACTCTGACAAAAAATAAGGGGATCGGTGCAGGGGAGGAGATTATCCTGCAATTTCTACAACTGCTTCGTCTTACAGTTTAATCTTTTTCTCTTTTCGGGTAATAACGAAAAAATAAACACAGGAAAATAAACTATACGTTCCTAAGCAGAATAGGACTGACAAGGCTAATGATTGCAATATTGGAGATAGTAGAAACGTAAAGATGAAACTGAAAACAAATAAATCTAGATAAACAAAAACATCTGAAACCATTACATCCATAACGGTATCCAATTCCTCTTGTATCTGCTCCATCCGCGGCCGCTTATATAAAAAACGCATTTGAGTCACCTACTTTAGTGTGAGTACTCAATAGTATGTAAGGACAAGGAAAAAGGTGAAGAATTAGGGAAATACATGTTGTATGAAACATTTTTTAAGGAGTTTCGTATAAACAAATGTACCAATTAAATAACTGTGATATGATGTTATGGAAACCTTACATAATTTTCTAAACGCTTGAATAAAAAGCTTTCGCTTCTAGAGGGAAGGGATTATGAATGAATCCATCATATAATCAGTTAAAGGCCCAACCTGTCGCCCTTTCATATGAAAATTGGCAGGCTTTGCTGAAGAAGCCACTGCCAGAGCGGCCATTTTATTCATTAGAAAATGGCACCATTCACATTGGGCAAGTAATTGGGAAGTTCCTTGGAATACCTATTGACCAGGACCACTATTATAACCAGCTCTTTGATTATGTGAATATTCCAGAATGGAATCTGCATTTATTAAGTGAAGAGTCACTGGATAAAACGATTAATAACCATCACTTTCAATCCATTCAAAAAGTTATCAATATCCATCGAGAACAAAAGCTGTCCATCAACCGATTTACAGCTTTTCTTGAAGGGGAACAGCTATTGTTGAAATCCAGGGTCCCAGTTATTCATAGGAAACTGCGCGAAGCGATGATTGCAACATTAGAGATGTTCGCGAAGATTGAAAAAGACGGTTTAGTCAACCATGATTTAAGACGGGTCCTGGTTGATCTAGTGAAATGGTCTATCAATCATTTAGAGCCAGTTTTGGAAAAGTGCGATCCACAAAAAGAAATGCCAAAATTTTTGTGGTATGGCGATTTTAAGAAAAGTCATCAATATTTTTTATATTATTTAATAAAGCTAGGCTGTGATCTGGTCATTTTCCACCCAGAAGGTAAAGATATCTTAGAAGGGATGATGAATGAGCCGATATTCTCTCATGGATACCCTAATCGGATCCCTGCAGAACCATTCCCTAAGGCAAAGCGCACGCGTAAAGCAACGGTTGCTTACCGAGCCTCTAAAGAAATTGAGACCATTTTAAACCAAGAGGGTTCTGGCCTTTACAAGCCATGGCAATTAAGGGATTACACACCATCTTCGATTACGTTAAAAACCACGTATGATGAACTTTTTATCCTTGGAAAAGAAATAGCTATGATTCGGCCTGATTTTGAGGTAGGGAACGGACAAGTTAAAATTCCTTCCATCTTTGCTAAGGTTCAGGGTGTGAGTAAGAATCGTAAAGAGTACTGGGACCGTTTGCAATCACTGAGTGAATTAGATCATAGTTTACTGATTCGACGCTTGCCGATCACGATGGAAAGCACAAGTGATTTTCGCTTTCATTATCGAAATGCTCACGGAAAGGATGGCTTTATTAATCCTGAAATCATGATGAAGTCACATTATTGGCCTTACTCGTTCCTATCAACCGGCTTACAAAAGGGAATTGCTAACGCGGTGAGAAGAATATGTGATAAACCAGGTTTAAAGCCCCTGCCAACGGAAACGATAGAAGACGTAAAAATGTATTTATTTACGCAGGCCTTGTTTATGCCTAAACCGATTATTCAGTTGATTGAGAAATTTGACTACTCTCAACATGTACCGAAGTTAATCATTTTCAATAATGAATTAGCCGGTATGCTGACAAGATCCGATGCAGCACTGCTTTTACTTTTAAATCAATTTGGGATCGATATCATCCTATATAATCCTCCAGGCCATAATGATATTGAAAATTTTCTTGACGACCGGTTATTTGATAAGCATTGGCTCGAAGATGTTGTTTTTGAATTGGAGTTTAAGGAACCGTCCATTTTCAAAAAAGGGCTTTTCCAAGGAATCTTAAAAAATTTAAGGGGAGATTAATAAGTGAATCTTACGCCTAATCCATCAAGCGGCTTAACGCCAGCAGGTGCAGATGACATCCTCACAGAAACAAAAGTCTCTGACATTAAACTTGCACTTCGGAAAGAACCAGAAATTCAAAATTTGGCCCGTACCATTGATGAACGTGACCAGATTCAAGTGCTAGAGTTTGGGAAGGAACCTGCTGTACAAATTTCCCGATTTTCTGACCAGATCCTAAATAATATGCGGACAACGAAAGTAGAGGACTCAGGGGAGCTACTTAAGCAACTTGGCCGCATCATGGATAAGTTTGATGCAAAGGACTTTCAAAAGACGTCAGGCGGACTTTTCGGAAAGCTCTTTAAAAAGGGTGAAAAGATGGTCGAAAAGCTGTTTGGCAAGTACCAAACCATGGGCTCAGAAATTGACAAGGTATACATAGAAATATCAAAATATCAGCATGAAATGGTTGATTCAACCAATATGCTCGAACAAATGTACGAGCAAAACTATCAATACTATTTGACCCTTGAAAAATATATTGTTGCGGGTGAAATTAAAGTAGAGGAATTAAAGAATAATCAACTTCCACAGCTTGAAGCCCGGACAGCTGCTGGTGATCAGATGGCTTCCATGCAATTGGACTCGCTCAAAAATGTTATTGAGTTATTGGAACAGCGCATCTATGATCTGGAAATGGCAAAAATGGTTGCTCTGCAAACTGCTCCTCAGATTCGTCTTTTACAAAGAGGAAATACGAAACTGATTGGCAAAATTAATTCGGCATTTGTCACGACCATTCCGATTTTTAAGAATGGGTTAATTCAAGCGATGGCAGCGAAAAGACAAAAGCTAGTGGCTGATTCGATGAGTGAATTAGACCGCAGGACAAACGAAATGCTTCTTAAGAATGCGCAGAACATTTCGCAGCAAAGCACCGATATTGCGAGATTAGCTGGTGGTCCAAGTATTAAAATTGAGACCATTGAAGAATCTTGGAACATTATCATAAAGGGTATGCAGGAAACAAAGGCGATTGAAGAGGAAAATAAACGAATGAGGGCTGAAGGCACAAAACGTTTAGAACAGCTGCAAGATAACTTTAAAAAATTGAAACAATCTTAAACTTTATATAGGAGTGATTGAATTGGCTATTAATTTACAAAAAGGTCAACGAGTGGATTTAACAAAGAGTAATCCAGGATTATCTAAAATCATGGTCGGTTTAGGTTGGGACCCAGTTCAAAGCGGCGGTGGCGGCGGCTTATTCGGAGGTTTGTTTGGCGGCGGCAGTGCGGCTAATGTGGACTGTGATGCCTCGGTTATTATGCTGGGCGCAAACGATAAGCTTCAAAACAACAAGGATGTCGTTTACTTCGGAAACTTGCGAAGCAATGATGGCAGCGTACAACACTCAGGAGATAATCTAACAGGAGATGGTGACGGCGATGACGAGCAGGTAATGATCGATTTAAGCCGTGTACCAGCCAATATTCAGAAACTTGTTTTCGTTGTAAATATTTACGACTGTGTTAAGAGAAAGCAGCATTTTGGAATGATTAAAAATGCATTTATCAGGGTCGTAAATCCAGGAAATAATCAAGAGTTACTTCACTACAACCTAACAGACGATTACAGCGGTTTAACTTGCCTTGTGACAGGAGAAATTTATCGTCACGGCAATGAATGGAAGTTTGCAGCAATCGGCAGTGGTACAAATGCAGCAAGCCTTAGTGAAGTCGTTCGTTCCTTTAGTTAAGTAAGGTAAAAAGTTCAAATTGAGGTGATTCCTTTTGGGTATTAACTTGTCAAAGGGGCAAAGAATTGATTTAACAAAAACAAACCCAGGCTTAACGAAAGTAGTTTGTGGTCTGGGCTGGGATACGAATCGTTATCATGGCGGAAATGACTTTGACTTGGATGCATCGGCGTTTTTAGCTGATGCGAATGGCAGAGTCGTTAACGATTCGGACTTTATTTTTTACAATCAACTCGTCCACCCTTCAGGTTCGGTTGAACATACAGGAGATAATCGTACGGGTGAAGGTGACGGAGACGATGAACAGATCAAGATTGACTTCAGTAAAGTCCCATCACATGTGCACCGGATCGCCATTACAGTAACCATTCATGATGCAGAGGCAAGATTTCAAAATTTCGGCCAAGTCTCCAACGCTTTTGTTCGCCTAGTTGATGAAGATACGGATAATGAGATATTGCGCTTTGATCTTGGCGAGGACTTTTCCGTAGAGACAGCCGTTGTTTTTTGTGAACTTTATCGTCATAATGGCGATTGGAAATTTAATGCAATTGGCAGTGGTTTTGCAGGTGGATTAGCAGCCCTTTGCCGAAATTATGGTTTAGAAGTGTAACTTTAAGGAAGCTGCCGTTTTGGCAGCTTCTTCCCTTTTTTTATCCAGTAATTCCTTATAATTTTCTGAAACTGCATTCGTGTTCCCATGTTATAATTCAAGTAATCTATGAAATGACAAGGGGATGATAGGGTGCGAAAAACTATCGTTTCAGTAATAATCGCTGGATTATTTCTATCATCAATCACTACTTCGCAAGCATCTTATGATGGTGTTTGGCTTGGAGATTATTCGACGAATTCTGTACTCTACCAATCACTTAAAATAGATCAATCATTATCACTTCTCGATCAAATTATTGTCTTACCTAAGCAAAGTTTTGATCAAAAAGAAGCGGCTGCAATGATTAACAGAATTGATTCAATCCCCGGCTATATTTTAAATAAAGTAAAAAACCAAGGAATCCGTTTGAAACTTTTTACTGGGAAGCTAACAGATAATCCAACAGCAAGTCACCTAAAAGGGAAAATTCCAAGAGGATATACCAATAATGTAACCTGGGATGATGTCCCTGGGATTGGCGGTTCAAAGGTGGTATTGGTTAAAATCGGTGCGAGTGATAAAGGGCATGGCCACGGTTCTGTAAATTTGGAATTACATGAACTGGCACATTCCATCGATCATTATGTGTTTAATGAAATTAGTGGCTCGAAAGAATTTTTGAATATGTTGGAATCGGAACATGAACAATTATTTCCGGGCAACAGTTATTTTCAATATCCAGAAGAATATTTTGCTGAGACTTTTGCAATGTACTATTTAAATACTGAATCGAAAGAACTATTACGGAAGAAAGCACCGAAAACATTTGAATTTATGAAACAACTATCACTTCACTAATTTGTCTTTGATTGTTAAAATAGATGAATATGTGCAGATAAGGGAGTTGTCCGGGTTGAAGCAATATTTAGATTTGTGTAAGCATGTCCTTGAAAATGGAAACGTAAAGGGCGACCGAACAGGTACGGGAACGATTAGCACCTTCGGGTATCAAATGAGATTTAATTTAGCGGAAGGGTTTCCGCTTATGACTACGAAAAAGCTGCATTTAAAATCAATTATCTATGAACTACTTTGGTTTTTAAATGGTGATACCAACGTTCGATATTTACAAGAGAATGGTGTCCGTATTTGGAAT
>Ga0209370_1003461_pt1 | contig 10045 bp, 10 predicted proteins | sample AgamicAtPrz_FD_187164 | JGI IMG/M metagenome (GOLD analysis project Ga0209370, IMG submission 187164) | Agave microbial communities from Guanajuato, Mexico - At.P.rz (SPAdes) (version 2) | ecosystem: Host-associated > Plants > Phyllosphere > Phylloplane/Leaf | place: Guanajuato, Mexico... | reverse complement strand
TAATACCTTTAACTACTGTAAGGTGTCTGACGGAATATTTCCAGACTCAGGCCAGAGTTTCTATAGCCCTGAAAAAACTTTCTTCCGTCAATAGATCGCGTTGTCGTGGTTGCCCTGGTCGTGCTGCGGGCTGGTTTTCTGGATGGATATACCAACTAAGGTCGTCTTTATCCAGGGTGAGGAAATATTTTGTTGTGCGCGGTGCTCTGTTCGGATTTTCCAGCGTTAAAGCAGCACGGCCGGCTGCACCATAACCATAAATCGCAATTGGCGTGATAGCGGCGGTTTTAGTGCCATTTTTTAGTCTGATGCTGTTGATCAGATACCGTCTAAGATTGGAGCTGTCTCCAGCCATAATGCCAACACTGTCATCGTGATGTTCGTTTTCAATGATAGTGATTTCGACTCCTGAGTCTTTGAGCCACTGTTCCACCTGATTGACCAGAACCTTCATGCGGGTCCTGAATGTTTGAATATCTTCCTTAGCCCTTTCAATTCGGGCTGCTTGTGAATCGTTGTTTTCCTGAACTTTTTTAAAAAATGCATCTTTAGCTGACATGTAGGGGCCTTATTATTTCTGTATATAAACACAGTGATAATAGCATTGTGTTCTATATGGATAAAAGATGAAAAAATAAGCTTTATATGCCAAGAATGTACCTAAACAAAACGCTAGGCATATCACTGCATAACCATTCATACCCGTTAAAATTCACCAGCGCGTTTCTGGGGCGTTTTCGCCGGGTAAGCTGTGGTTTTCACCGGCTTCGCCCTCAAAACGCGCTGAGCACGGTTTGGTGGTGCGTACAATTAGGGGTTTATGTTAAATCTGCCGGATATGGCATCATGGCCGCATCACCGGACTAAACCGCCTGGAATCGCTTTAAGATGGTGACAGCCCGCCCTGTGCGGGCTTTTTTTACGCCCGGCATTCACCGGCGGCCACGCCCCGGCCGTCCGGTAACATATTGCGACATATAGGGAAATTTTGGTTAAGTTCCATCCAGTGTATGATGGGCATTGTTTAACCGTTTAAAGTGCAAGGATAATGGCATGCCTATGGAAATCATCGGTGACAATACGACCGTCACCTGTTTAAGGCCCAAAGGGAAAGTCGTTTACTGTCGCGGTGAACCGCACAAATACTGGCTTGAACTGCAATTTGTCGATGAAAATAATCACGCCGTCTCCGGACTGAATGTGCGGCTGGAGTACCACCCTCTGGCCTCTGCGGAGGAAGTGGCGATTGCCCACAGCCGCGGCTACGACTACAACCCCACGCCGCCGCCCAATCCGCCCGCTGGTGTGACCGACAGTCAGGGGATTGTCCGGTTCGAGGACCTGTACTGGGTCACGGTTGATGTGAAAGTTGACGGACAGCCGCTGGCCGACGAGATGGCGAAGCGACCGCTGGGGCTACGGCGGAACCCCAACAGCCAGCCGGTGAGCAATAACTACTTTAAACCAGAAACGCGCGATCCTGAGTGGCGAACCGATGTACAGGAAGAGGCCGAAGCCGCCGGGCATATACATCACTATGTCACCATTGGTGAACTGTGCGACCAGATGCCGGAAATTGAGGGCTGGACGGATAAAGCGCCGCCTAAATTTCATTTCCCTCCGGGGCGTTCCCTGAAAGGAACGGAAGTTTCGCGGGAGGCGCTGGATAAGCGGCATGTTATCGAAATTTGCCCGTTCCGGGCGTGGGTGCTGGCGCTGAATGATACGAAAGACTATGACCTCGCCAATGGTTATAACCTCGGCATTATGGCCGATTTGGTCTATTGCGCAGAAGCTGAGAACAGCACCATTGATTACTTCTTCCGGCAGCAATGTCAGGATTTATCCTGTATTCCCCGGTTTGCGGAGTTCCCGTCTTACTTCCATACGCTGGCGGTGGATGTGCCGTTCAGTGAACGTTACCGGCCTCCTGTATACCTGAACAGCGGGCAGGGTGATAACCCGGAAGGGGATACCCGCCTGTTTACGGTGGAATGCGGGACTCACATCCTGGTTGCCTGGTGTGGAACAGCCAGCCTGCTGAATGCCCTGACTGATGCCTCTTTTGGTCCTAAACGTTGCCTGCCAGAACTGGCCGGAGCCGGGAATATTCATGGCGGTTTTCTTGAAGCCTATGAGCTGGCGAAGCAAAAGTTTGACCCTATTTTTAAGGCGATAAATACATCTCTTTATGAAGCTCAAGGAACTAAGAAGCTGTTTATTTGCGGTCATAGTCTGGGGGGCTCGCTGGCCCTGCTTTATGCAGCTGAAATGAAAGCCAGTATGCCCATTCTGTACACCTACGGAATGCCGCGAACGTTCACCCGCGCAGCGATGCCATCGCTGGAGAACATTTCCCACTATCGTCACGTCAATGACAATGACACCGTGCCACAGGTGCCGATAGACGCTGATATGGATAATCTTTTTTATCAGAAACTGGGGCCGCTGGGGTCCAAACTGGGCTTTAACTGGCTGGCGGTATCGGTTGCCGGTTTACCTGTCTCCCTCTGGCAGAAAGATATGGAGCTACAGCTGGGGATTCAGCTGAAAAAAGATCCGTACTGGCATCATGGCAATACGGTTATTTTCTTCCAGGCACAGCAGTGCTCGATGAAGCTTACAGGGCCAAATCAGAAAAGCCTGACCGATGGTCAGATATATGCTCCGCATTATGTTGCAGTGAAGCTCTTTCTGGTGCCATCCCTGAATGATGAATGCCTGAAATCCACCGGAGAGCATCAGGCTGCCTTTATTCAGTGTTTGAATCCGGCCAGCCTTGAAAAAGCTTTTCCAAAGAACACCAATCCCGCGCTGGATGGTCTTGCCACTGATCCCCGCAGCCATTCTATGGCCCATCGTTATCTGCCTTATATCCATAATCAGGTGCTTGAACTGGCAAACCCGGAACTTCCCATGACCCGGAAGGAGATGCGGGAGAAGTTCAAAGAAGAGCTGGATGAGGCTTCAGGTCGTGCGAATCAGGATGAGCTTAAGCGAAATCGTGAATTTCTGGCCCTTCAGGACATGCTGCCGGTTGCTCTGCGACGGACGCAGGCCGAAGAAACCGGAAAAAATGCACTTTCCCGCTTTGCTGCAAGTACGGAGGAAGACGTTGAATTTTCCAGATAAAGCAAAACTTATCGTCACTCTTCCCGTGCTGGCACTGCTTTATGGGTGCGGCGACACTACTGATCGCTCGCTGAGTCCGCCCCCGGATGCTAAGTGGGTGGATGTGAGTTTCAGGGTTCCTGACGGCGTGACGCTGCTGCCTGTGGAGGTGCTGTACCGCTCTGAAAAGTGTAAGACCGTTCGCTATAACTCCAGCAATGAACCGCATGATATACCGGGCTATAACGACTTTGAGCAGAAGTATCAGCAGCAGGGAGGCAGCGATATATGGCAAAGCCGGGTTGCCATCGAGGGAGGGGGGATATGCCAGTGGTCTCTTCGTTCACTTCGGGTTAGCTTCAGATTGTCTGCTGATAATCCGTTAGCGAAAGGAAAAAAGGTTATAGATACTAACTATATCTTTGATTTTGGGAGCTATGGTCTCAGTGACGGCTACGGGACTGGCAGGGCTAAAGATGCAAGTGGTGATCTTAATCTTAAGACTGATTTCTTCCCTGTAACGGTAATCAATAAAATGTTTAACGAAACGTACGTTGATATGTTTGGGGGCGATACAGATTATGAGAAGTGGAGTAGACGTTATCAGCTTAAAAACACACAAAAAATTGTCATTGAGCCGATGCTTCACTCTGATAAAAGCACATTGCTTGAAGGAGATAAAGAACGCGGCATTGGTATGGTGATAACCTACCCTGACGGAAGTATTGAGCATGTTCGAAAAATAAAGCCTGATTATGACAGATTGCTATCGATGAAATGATGATGTATTCGACGATCTAAAAAGGATCTTCTTGAGATCCTTTTTATCTGCGCGTAATCTCTTGCTCTGTAAACGAAAAAAGCCACCCTGTCAGGTGGCTTTTTCCGAAAGCTGGTTAAGTCAGTTGGGGAACTGCTTAACCGGGTAACTGGTTCTTCGCGGGAACAGTCACCAAATCAGTACAGTCAGTTTAGCCGCTATAAATGGGCTTCTTCAAGAGAAAAGTAACTTTTTCACTTCACCGTTCCCGCGATCTCCAGTTACCAGTGGCTGCTGCCAGTGGCGTTTTTGCGTGCTTTTCCGGGTTGGACTCAAGTGAACAGTTACCGGATAAGGCGCAGCAGTCGGGCTGAACGGGGAGTTCTTGCTTACAGCCCAGCTTGGAGCGAACGACCTACACCGAGCCGAGATACCAGCGTGTGAGCTATGAGAAAGCGCCACACTTCCCGCAAGGGAGAAAGGCGGAACAGGTATCCGGTAAACGGCAGGGTCGGAACAGGAGAGCGCAAGAGGGAGCGACCCATCGGAAACGGTGGGGATCTTTAAGTCCTGTCGGGTTTCGCCCGTACTGTCGGATTCATGGTTGAGCCTCACGGCTCCCACAGATGCACCCCAAAAAGCATCTGTTTATGTGAACTCTGGCAGGAGGGCGAAGCCTATGGAAAACCGCCACCGGCGCGGCCTTCTCTTTGTTCTCTCACCATACACAAAGTGACTTTGTGCGAGTCCGCAACGCCCGCCGCAGTCTCACGGCCGGAGCGTAGCGACCGAGTGAGCGAGGAGGCGTCATTTCCCCGGAACCGGCAGACGGCCACCGGACGCGCCGGGCCTGCATATGCCACTGTTCAGGATTTTCCTTTCCCTGCCGATAACAACACCAGATAGGTGAAGTCTGTCGGTTTTCTGCTTCACTTTTTACGTTAACCTATCTCTGTTTCCTTTTTCTCCTTGCGGAGAAATGCAAGTCATCCCCGCTGGGGCGTGGCTGACTTCAGGGGTAAAGCCTCTGCTTACGCTGGCTGAACGCCATCGACGCAGTGACTTTACCCCTCTTTCTGTCTTAGCCCGGCTGGACGCCGGTCACGACCGAAATTCACCCGGCCCCCGTCAGGCTCACGCCTGACCACCCACAAAAATCCACGGTGCTGGACGCACCTGACGAAGCAGCAAGCTGCTCCTGATTTTGTCGGTGGTCAGCCGCTCGCAAGGGCGAGCTCTGACGGGGGCCAGGAACACCGGAAAAAACCACGCTGGGGCGTGGCCTTTTCCTCTCGCACGCTGTGGGCGTGCTCGTTGTTCCTCCGGGGCTGCGCATTTTCCGCATGGGGCGGAAAGATGCTGGCCTCCGTGGCGAGCGCTGAACGCTTTCGCCCCGGACGTGAACGCCGTCGCCATGCCTGGGGGCATGTCGCCAGCTTGCGCAGTGGGCTGCGCATCACGCCGTAAACCGTCGCTTTGAGAGAGGTTTCGCATGTTCGATCTGGATTCGCTGGCATGGCAGTGGCATATCCCGGCGCTGGCCGGGCAGATTTACCCGTGGGTCAGCTGGCTGTTTCAGGGTTATGTCGCCCTGCTGGTCACGTTTCTCGGCATTGGGGTGTCCGGCGGGCTGCTTTCTGTCTGGACGGACCGGATGCGCTACGTGGGCCTGAGCCGGAAAGAGCGGCGGGAGTATGCCGATCGCTACCGGCGCGACAATAAGCGGGCCGCGCCGTTTTCGGTGCTGGCCTCGCTCGATTCGCCAGGGCGGGCGGTAACGGCCCGTCGCCACCTGTGGCACTGGCTGCATCAGCTGCTTGAGTGGGGCGGGCTGGCGCTGGTCGTGGTGCTGGTTGTTGCGGTGTTCATCGAGAGCTGGGGGGAGCGCGTCCTGCGCCCGGACCTCTACGCCCGCGCGGATTATTACCTGCTGCAACCGGCGAACCTGTTCGGGATTGCCTGGTGCGTGGTCGGGCTGATTGCCGGGGTGGTGGTGGCGCGGCTGCTGGCGTTCCTGTTCCTCGACAAACATTTTGCGGCCGCTGATGAAGCGGTCAACGCGCGGCTCAATCAGGAGAGCCAACGCAGCAGCCAGCGCACCGGCGAAATGACCGACGTGCGCCACCTGCATTTCGGGGAGCCGGTGCCGGTGGATGCGCTGGCCGACTTCTCCACGGCGCAGGCCCGGCAGCGACAGGTGGTCTTTCTCGGCAAGGACGAGGAGGGCCAGCCGGTGCTGGTGCCGCGCGAGGCGTGGCGCAAAACCAACGTGCAGATCCTCGGCCTGCCCGGCAGCGGCAAGAGCGTGATGGCCACCAATGCGCTGATCCGCTGTGTGCGCGATTTCGGGGATGCGGTGGTGTACTTCGACCCGAAGGGGGACGCATGGGCGCCGCATGTCTTCCGGGAACATTGCCCGGACTTCACCCTGCTGGATTTGCGGCCGGGGAAACCGGCCCAGCTGAACCTGTTCCGTGACCTCGATACCTACACGCTGAAAAACCTGCTGATTGCCGGGTTTAACCTGGGCGAAGCCGGTGACGTAGCGGACCATTACCGCAACAGTGAGCAGAAAGCGGCCAAGCTGATTGCGGAGCAGTTCCCGGACGGCGCGAACATCCAGCAGGTGCTGGCGGCGGCATATGCGCTGCCGGATGCGCTGAAAAAGGAGGTGAAAGGGCTTATCACCAAGCTGGAGAACGTGGCTGACCTCAGCGTCCTGCAGACGGATTCCGGCATTGATGTGGCCGGGATTATCAACGGTGGCGGCTGTCTGTATGTCATCGGCTCGATGGACGACGAGGCGGTTATTCGGGTGCAGAAAATGCTGTTTGCCCGCTGCGCGCAAATCATCACTGCGCGGGACGAGTTCCGGGAGTGGCCGCATGTCAGCGTGATGCTCGATGAGATCAAATACCTGCTGTCGAAATACGTGCTCAACGCGCTGGGAACGCTGCGCAGCCGGGACTGCAATCTGCTGCTGGCGCACCAGTCGCTGGGCGACTTCGGCCAGTGCGGGCAGGATCTGCCCGCGGATTTTGTGAAAACCACGGTACTGGATAACACGCCGATCCGCTGGTTCTACCGTGCGGCCAGCCAGGAGTCGGCGCAGTGGGCGGCCGGGCAGACCGGGGAAATCCGGGTGGACGTGGAGCGCCGCCGGGCCAGCCGGGAGGCCGGGAACGTGGAGCACATCAGCGGGGACAGCTTCATCCAGAAAGAGGCGCGGCCGCTGTTTGACGTGAACACGCTGCAACACCTGCCGGACGGGTTCGCAGTCATGACGGGGCTTGGCGTGGCGCGGATGGCGTTCAGCAGCCCGCTGCGGGTTGAGCGCCGGGAAATACCGTTGCAGACGTTCCCTGTGCTGGCGAAAGCGGACCCGCTGGCCGAGTACCAGGCGGAAGCCGGGCGGCAGCGTCCGGGGGATGATGATTTCGGAGAGCTGTACTGATGGCGCTGGAGTGCTACAACGTCAGCCACGCGAAGCGACAGGCGCGGAACGCGGAGAAAACCCGGCTTGTCCTGCGCTGGCTGCGGGACGAACTCTGCTCGACGGCGGAGATGGTGGCGCGTCTGCTGGGGATTGGTGCGGTGCAGCCGGTCTATCGTTTCCTCGACAGCCTGGTGACTAAGGGGCTGCTGGTCCGGGCCAGGTACCCGGTGGACGGCCGTCAGGTCAGCGTGTGGGGGCTGACCCCGCACGGTGTGGCGTTCTCGTTCGACGAGGATGAACCGCTGACGGATGTTATTCCGTTTCAGCCCTCGCGGGTGTCGGCGGCGCAGCTGCCGCACCGGCTGGCCGTGCAGTCCCTGCGCCTCGATATGGAGGCGAAAGGGGCCACCGGCTGGCGCACCCTGCACCGCATGAGCCTTAAGGGGATGAAAATCCCGGATGCACTGGCGACCGTTGACGGCAAAACGGTGGCGTTTGAGGTGGAGCGCACCGTCAAGAGCCGCCGCCGGTATCAGGAAGTGGTGTCCGGGTATCTGTTCAACCGCAAGGCAAACGGCATCGATGAAATCTGGTATATCTGCCCGGACCGGCCAACGCTCGTCCGGATACAGCGGGCGATTCTGTCCGTGGATGAAATCGTGAACCCGCAGACCGGTGAGGCCCGTAAAACGGCGGAGCTGGACCGGGAACGGCTGTTTGCCTGCTTTAAATTTATGACAATGGAGTGAGGGATTATGGCGCTGTACATGATTTTTGTTGAGGATGTGGAGGACAAGGACGGCGAGCGCTGCATCATGCCGACCAGCGAGCATCTGGAGGATATGGCGGTTATGGCCTGGCAGACCGGGGCGGTTGTGTTCCGGTTTGAAGATCAGGCCCAGCATCTGGCGATGATGAAATTCATCGGGATGTATCACGAGCGGCTCAACAGTGATAACAAAGCCACGTACTTTTTCACCGGCAAAAATCCGGCATGGGAGCGTGATAAGCCAGCCGGGATGAAGCTGTGCGATTATCTTTACCGCAGGCTTGAGCAGTTCGCCATCGAGAACGGTGTGCAGGTGCTGGATGTCGGTCAATATACCCCGGAGCAGATCGGCGCAATGATTGAGGTGGTGAGTGAGCGACACGGTGAAAGCGCGGTGAACGAGAAGCTGAAAGCGGAGCTGATGCGCGAGTATAACAGCCGGTATTTTAACGAGCCGGTACCTGAGCTGCCGGAGAATAAAACCTCCCGCCGGTGGTGGCCGTTCGGCAAAAAATAAACGACAGCACCGGCCCGGCCGGTGCTGTCATTCCTGCCCCAGCTGCTCCCCCATCACCCGCCAGAGCGTTTCCGCATCCTCATGCAGCCGTTCGCACAGGTCTGCCGGTGCGTCCATGTCCAGCTCGTTCAGCTTTTCCAGCAACAGCAGCGATTGATCCTTGATGAATTTCGCCATGTTGAGGGCGGTTTTTTCCTGCTTCGTCATGTTGTGGTCCTTCCGGGCATGGTGTGCATCTGTCAGGTATACTGTCTCAAAAATGGAGGGGTGAGACAATGGCGTGGGTGACGGTGAGACAGGCGACGGAACTGACCGGAAAAGGCCGGAGTTCTCTGTACCGGGATATGGCGAAAGGCCGCTTATCATACCGGACAGAGGTCGATGGTGGCCGGGTGGTGGATACCAGTGAACTGATCCGGGTGTATGGCGAGCTTAGACAGGGTGAGACTCATGAGTGGGACGAGTTGAGACTGCCGGATGAGACTGAAAAAACGGTATCAGAAGCCCTGGTTGCCGAGATAAAAGCGCTGCGGGAGGAAGTGGCCGGGCTGCGGCAGGAGATGCAGGCCATGAGACTGCTGGAACACAAGCCGGAGACAGCACCGGCACCGGCAGAAACGCCGCGCCGGTGGTGGCAGTGGGGGAAACGCTGACGCGCTGCGCTTGCCCAACCGGCGACGGCCACGCAATGAATTGCGCCACCATCACCGGTTAGCGGTTGTGTTCATTACGAAGTCTCCCGGTTATGACCAGTCGGTTTCCCTCTGATGACGGACTGCAAGGATCGTGACTTTCTCATCCTCAATGCGGTAGAGCGCCACATAGCCGCTGCTGCCGAAACTTATCGGCCATTCCCGGTATGACGGGGGAAATTCTTCCACTGGTCGTCCGGACTCAGGCTGGTGAGCAAGAATTTTGACGCTACGTCGTATCTCTGTGATGGCATTACGGGCGGCATTCAGATCCTTGGGAGCCAGAAAGCGGTACAGGCGCTGAACGTCGGCCAGCGCCTGTGGTGTCCAGCTCAACGATGGCATTCAGGCGGCTCCACATCGTTACCCGCAGCTAGTTGCGCCAGCCATTCGTCAGCTTCTTCAGCGGTAACATGCAGCCCGGTGCGCTGGAATTCCTCCCAGGCATTTTGCGCATCACGTAAGTACGATTCCCGTTTTTCTTCCCGTTCAACGTACTGCGTGATTGCTTCACGCATGATCCAGTGTGCAGAACGGCGGCGGGACTCCGCCAGATGCTGAAGACGGTTTTTCAGATCGTCATCGAGCTTGATTGATGTGGCTGTTGCCATGATGCACCTCAGTAGTTAAAGGTAATACCTTTAACTACTGTAAGGTGTCTGACGGAATATTTCCAGACTCAGGCCAGAGTTTCTATAGCCCTGAAAAAACTTTCTTCCGTCAATAGATCGCGTTGTCGTGGTTGCCCTGGTCGTGCTGC
>Ga0209370_1003460_pt1 | contig 10047 bp, 9 predicted proteins | sample AgamicAtPrz_FD_187164 | JGI IMG/M metagenome (GOLD analysis project Ga0209370, IMG submission 187164) | Agave microbial communities from Guanajuato, Mexico - At.P.rz (SPAdes) (version 2) | ecosystem: Host-associated > Plants > Phyllosphere > Phylloplane/Leaf | place: Guanajuato, Mexico... | reverse complement strand
CGCTGCGACGGATAACGACGCGGTCATGCAGAGGACGAAGCTTCATTGTCGATCTCTCCCAAATTGTGGTTTTCATCGGCCGGTGTCGACACCGGCGGGTTGATGCTGTCCGGCGTAGCCGGAAGGCCGCTCGCGCTGGGCGAACCGCCTGAGTCATGTCTGGTGTTGCCACCAGAAACCTTGCGGTGACCACATACATGAGGCCGTCATATTCAATTACAAGGCTTGCTTCAGAAATTTTTTCATCCGCCTGAAAAGCCTGGGGCCGCTTCGCAGCCCTATCGCGACACCAGGCCGCGCCTACAGGGGCTTGCGAACTCCGTAGGTGCGGCCTGGTGTCGCGATAGGGGCGCGAAGCGGCCCCCGGCTATTACTTGTCGCGGCGCTCGTACTCGCCTTCGATCACATTCGGACGGTGGCCGCCATCACGCGGCTGCGCCTGGAACGGGTCGTCCTGGAATGCCCGCTGGCGCATGGCCTGGGCCTCGGCCCGCTCGCGCATCTTGCGGGCGGCCAGGTGACGGGTGAATGGCAGCAGGCACAGCAGGCCCAGCACGTCGCTGATGAAGCCGGGCAGCAACAGCAGGCCACCCCCGACGGCGAGCATCAGGCCCTGGAACATGTCTTCGGCGGGCAGTTCGCCACGCTGCAGGCTTTCCCGGGCGCGCAGCGCGGTGGCCAGCCCGGCCACGCGCATCACCAGTACACCCAGCGCGGAACCGGCGATGATCAACAGCAACGCCGGGAAGAAACCGATGGCGGCGCTGACCTTCACGAAGACGAACAGCTCCAGCACGGGAAACAGGAGAAACAACAGTAGAAAAGCACGCATCAAAGCATTCCTCGTCGGAAGAGAACCTTCCTGTAAGACCCACAGATGGATGCGTGCGCTCGGCTTTTCAAGCCTCGGCCTTGGTCACAGCCGGCCATTGGTCGGCGCGCGCCAGCAAAACCAGGGCTTCGCGGACTTGTGTCGGCGTATTGCAAGTGTTGGCAAAAGGCAACCAGTGCACTGCCTGACCGATACGCAAGTGCATGCCTTCGCTGTCCACCCCGACCAGTTGCGCGGGCGCATGGCGTGGCAAATCGGTCAGTTCAACATAGTGGGCAATCGCCTTGGCATGGTCGCTGTTCATATGCTCGACCATGCTTGCCTCGGCCTTGCCGGCGAACGGGTTGGCCAGGGTCACCTGGTCAAGCCAGTGGATCGCACCAAAGCCGCCGATGTAGCGGTGGCGTACAGGTTGCAGCACCCAGAAGTCGAAGTCGTGCGCCTTGTGGTAGTTGGCGGCGTCCGGGAAATAGCGGTAGTAGCGTTCGGCGGCGGCGTCGATGGCAGCCTCGTCCACGAGCTTGTGCGCTTCGGCCATTACCGTCAGGCGCCCTACGGCTTGCACGTCCTCGGCCTCACGCTCACCGACCAGCAGCGAGCACTTGGGGTCGTTCTGCAGGTTGTGGGTATGCTGGGCGATGCGGCTGATGAGGATCAGCGGGTGGCCCTGGGCGTCCAGGCAGTACGGCACGACCGAGCCGAACGGGTAACCGGGCATCGACCGCGAATGGGTCGAGAGCACCCCGCGGTATTCCTTGAGCAACAGTTCCCGGGCGGGGCGGATGGCATTGTTACTCACTTGGGGGCGGCTCCTGATGTCGGCTGGAGGAGACAAGATAAGCATTATCAGATCCAGTGCCAATGGGGCTGCTTTGCAGCCTATCGCGACACAAGGCCGCTCCTGCAAGGATCGCGTACGTCCTGTTTCCAATGCGGCCGCAAAGATTTACCAGGTAACGCCAAACCCAGCGGTATAGCGGGTCTTGTCCAGGTCACTCTCACGCGTACCAGTGATAATGTCTTTCTCTGCCTTGAGGTTGAGCGAGGCCCACTCGGTCACCTTGTAGCGCAGGCCAACCTCGGCATCCAGCGCGTAGTCGGCCACCCCGCCCAGCGGCTTGGCGAACTCGCCGTTGGTGAACAGCTGCACGTTCTTGCCGATCAGGTAGCGGGTGTAGTCCCACTTCAGCGCAGCCGAATAGAAGTTGTCCTTGGCCCCGTCCTGGTATTCGAAGTCGGTGCGGTTGATCAGCGAACCCAGCGAGAACGCGCCCAGTTCATCATCCCAGAACTGGTAACCCGGGCCGGTACCCACGGTGCGCTGGCGGGCGAGGTCTTCGACGTGGTCGCGCTTGTATTCCATGCGCCCTTGCCAGAACCATTTCTCGGTGAGGAAGCGGTCCAGGGCGTACTCGGCGCTCCAGTTGTCGGTGGTGGTGACGTCGTCCTTGGTCTCGCGGTTGTATTCGCCTTCGGCGTTGTGCCGCCAGCGACCGTGGCGGGCGCTGGTCTTGAAGCCGACGTCATAGTCGTCGGTATCGTTCTCGGCACGCTTGTAGTCCAGCGCCACGTCGACGTTGCCCTTCCACACGAAGTCCTCGACCAGCGGCTTGGGCTTCATGATCTGCTCGATGCTGGCCAGCTCGACGGTCTTCGGCGCTTCACCGTTGGCCAAGGTCACTTTGCCAGGCTCGGCAGCCTTCAGCGACTTGGCTCGCTCACCGCTGTAGGTGTCCTGCTTGACCAGCAGCTCCTGGTCACTCTCCAGGGTCTGGACTTCTTTCCAGTCCAGGGCGATGGAACCGCCATACGGGGTTTCCAGCAGCAGCTTGCCACCATCGAAGACTTTGATCTTGCCGCTGAGGCGGTCACCGTTCTTCATCCACACGGTGTCGGCGAACACCGGCGAGGCGCACAGGGAGACAGCAAGCAGGCACAACAAGGATCTAGAATACATAAACGCACTACGGGTTCGATTTGACGAAAAAAGCCGGGCATTATCCAGATACCGACGACCAGAGCAAGGACAGACCGGAAGCATGCCGTTGAGTTCAACTCTCATTTGCCGAACCGTTGGTCCGGTTTCATCTGCAGCCCAGGGGGAGCCTGATGCCTGTTGCCCATGAGCACGTCCTCGACAACGCCGAGGGCCGACGAACGGCGCTATATTCGGTACTGGGCCAGGTGCCGGCCGGCAAGGTGGTGAGCTATGGCCAGCTGGCCGAGCTGGCGGGCCTTGGCCGGGCGGCCCGCTGGGTCGGACGCACCCTCGGGCAGCTGCCTGCGGACACTCGCCTGCCCTGGCACCGGGTGCTCGGCGCCGGCGGCAGGCTGAGCCTGGCATTGGGTACCCCGTCGGGGGATGAACAACGGGCGCGGCTGCGCGCGGAGGGTGTGAATGTAACCAACAATCGTGTGGATATGACGCGCCATGGCTGGCGCCCGATGGAGCACAGCGGTTAGAGTGCGCGCTTTGTTTTCGCAAACTTGAGGCAGATGTTGGCCCATGCCCCGTAAAACCTGGCGCGCTGCGCTTGCTGCCTATGCCAGCCCGTCAACCTTGGTACTTTTGCTGCTCGGCTTCGCTGCCGGTCTGCCTTACATGCTGGTGTTCTCCACCCTTTCGGTGTGGTTGCGCGAAGCCGGCGTGGCCCGCGAGACCATTGGCTACGCCAGCCTGATCGGCCTGGCCTACGCCTTCAAGTGGGTGTGGTCGCCGCTGCTCGACCAATGGCGCCTGCCACTGCTCGGCAGCCTGGGGCGTCGGCGTTCGTGGCTGCTGCTGTCGCAGGCGCTGGTGGTGGTCGGGCTGGTCGGCATGAGCCTGTGCGATCCGCAGCAGCACCTGTCATGGCTGATCGCCCTGGCAGTGCTGGTGGCCTTCGCCTCCGCTACCCAGGACATCGCCGTCGATGCCTACCGCCTGGAAATCGCCGACGACCAGCGCCAGGCTGCGCTCGCTGCCAGCTACATGGCCGGCTACCGCGTGGCGGCCCTGCTGGCCACGGCTGGTGCACTGTTCTTCGCCGAGTGGTTCGGCTCCACCGGTTTCAGCTACCTGCACAAGGCCTGGGCCGGCACCTACGTCATGTTCGCGGTGATGATGCTGCCCGCCGTGTTCACCACCCTGATCATGCGCGAACCGCCCGTACCCATGCGTACCCAGCTGTCGGCAGCGCGCTATGGGCTGGTGCACCAGCTGGCCTCGGTGTTCGTATTGATCATCCTGCTGGTTTCGGTACCGGCGAGCTTCACCCAGATGTTCAATACCGGCTGGTCCAGCGTCATCTCCGGTGATGCCACGCCACTGGACCTGCTGCTGGAAGACCGCGCCTTCCTGCGCCTGATCCTCTACGTGCTGCTGACCTGGGCGTGCCTGTCGAGCCTGGGCCGTCGTGGCCTGGCCCCGGTGCTGACCCCGGTCAACGACTTCATCGCCCGCTACCGCTGGCAGGCCCTGCTGCTGCTCGGCCTGATCGCCACCTATCGCATGTCGGACACGGTGATGGGCGTGATGGCCAACGTGTTCTACATCGACATGGGCTTCACCAAGGACCAGATCGCCAGCGTCAGCAAGATCTTCGGCCTGATCATGACCCTGGTCGGCGCCGGGGTTGGGGGCCTGCTGATCGTGCGCTTCGGCATCATGCCGATCCTGTTCATCGGCGGTGTGGCCTCGGCGGGCACCAACATCCTGTTCCTGATGCTGGCCGACATGGGCCCGAACCTGCAGATGCTGGTGGTGACCATCTCGCTGGACAACTTCAGCTCCGGCATGGCCACCTCGGCCTTCGTCGCCTACCTGTCGAGCCTGACCAACCTGAAGTTCTCGGCTACCCAGTACGCGTTGCTCAGTTCGATCATGCTGCTGTTGCCAAGGCTGATCGGGGGTTATTCGGGGGTGATGGTGGAGAAGTTCGGTTACCACGACTTCTTCCTGATCACTGCCCTGCTGGGCGTGCCGACCTTGATCCTGATTGCCCTGCAATGGCGCCAGGAGGCCGGGCCGGGCAAACCGGTGGCAGAGGAAGGTTCGGCGGCCGAGCGGCCCTGACAGATTTGTATTGCCTGTACTGGCCTCTTCGCGGGTAAACCCGCTCCCACAGGTACAGCACAGCTCTCGAGGGCAGTGCTGTACCTGTGGGAGCGGGTTTACCCGCGAAGAGGCCGGTACAGGCAATAAAGTTTACTGAGCAACAGCCCCCTCACCAGGCCGCCCACCCACCACAAACCACAGTGGCCACAGCGCCAAGGCCCCCGCCACACCCGCCGCCAGGGCAAAGTGCAGCAAGCTGGCCCCGGCGCCAATCATCGCCAGCACCGCCCCACCCAACCCCAGCAAGGCGATGGTGATCATCCCCAGCATGGCCGATACCAGGCCCTTGCTCTGCTCGCTGGCGAACAGCGTCATGCGATACAGCACCGCGTTGGCCACGCCCAACCCCAACGCGTACAGCGACATGCCCGCCACCACGCTGGTCACGCTCGGCCAGTACCAGGTCGCCAGCACCATCAGGCACAGGCCGGCCAGGTATGGCCACAACGCACCCCGCACCAGCGCCGGCAGCGGATAGCGGTCGGCGATGCGGTTGATGATCAGGTTGCCCAGGATCAGCCCGCCAAACACCGGCAACTGCCACAAGGCGTACTCCATGGTGCTCAGCCCCTCGTCGTGGATCAGCAGCACCGGCGACAGGCCGATCCAGCCAATCAGCGGCAGACCGACCAGGCCCAGAGCCGCGCTACCAGCGACAAAGCGGCGGTTGGCCAGCAACTGGCCGTAACCGGCCAGCAGCGGCAGCAGGTGGATCGGCGTGAATGCCAGGCGCGAGCCATCACGGCGCTCCACGCCAAGGGTTTCCGGCATCAGCCGGTGCAACAGTAGCCAGGCCAGAACCGCGCCGATGGCAAAGGCCACGAACAGCCAGCGCCAGTCCAGCCACTGCAGCAGCAAGGTGCCCACCAGCGGCCCGAGCAGTGGCGAGAGCAAGGCGATGTTGGCCAGCAGGGCCATCATGCGCACGGCGTCCGCTTCGCTGAAGGCTTCGTTCAGGGCCGGGTAGCTGACCGTGACCACAAAGCCCAGGCCGATGCCCTGCAGCAGGCGCAGCAAGTTGAACAGGCCGATGTCGTGGACCCAGAAGGTAGCCAGGCAGGCCAGGCCGAAGAACGCGCAGCCGATCAGCAGCAACGGGCGCCGGCCATAACGGTCGGCCAGCGGGCCGATCAGCCATTGCAGCACCACGCCACCCAGCAGGTACAGGTTGAGGGCGTGGGGAATGTATTCGGGGCTGGCGTTCAGGTCGCCGACCACCACCGGCATGGCCGGCATGACGGCGTCGCTGGCCAGGTAGGTGAGCAGCTCGAACAGCGCCAGGGTCAGGCCGAACAGCAAGGCGCGCAGGGGGGTGATGTACAGCAGTGGTTTCATGATGGCGTATCGGGTGTGGCAGGTGGGGTCAGGCTATATGCCAGAAATGGCGGGGTATTGCTGTGAACAAGTGTAAAAAGCCGGGGCCGCTTCGCGCCCCATCGCGACACAAGGCCGCTCCTACAAGGGTTACGCGATTCCCTGTAGGAGCGGCCTTGTGTCGCGAAGGGGCGCGAAGCGGCCCCAACCGATGACAACGCGGTATTACTGCGCTGCAGTCTCCTGCACCACGCGAATCACCCGCTGCGGGAACGGAATGTCGATCCCTTCAGCCTTCAACCGGTCGCGCGCATGCTCGTTGAGCATGAACATCACATCCCAGTAATCGGCAGTCTTGGTCCACAAGCGCAACGACACGGTGATCGAGCTGTCGCCCAGGGTCGCGACCACCGCCTGCGGCGCCGGGTCGGGCAGCACACGCGGGTCCTGCGCCAGCTCCAGCAGCACGTTGCGGGCCTTCTGCAGGTCGGCGTCGTAGTCCACGCCCACATCGAACACCACCTTGCGCGTCGGCTGGCGGTTGGTGTTGGTGATGATGCCGTTGGACAGGCTGCCGTTGGGCATGATCACGGTCTTGTTGTCACCGGTGCGCAGCACGGTGTGGAAGATCTGGATGCTGTCGACGGTGCCAGCCACGCCTTGCGCCTCGATCCAGTCACCGATGCGGAACGGGCGGAACATCAGGATCAGCACACCGCCGGCGAAGTTCGCCAGGCTGCCCTGCAAGGCCAGGCCGATGGCCAGGCCCGCGGCACCGATGGCGGCAACGAACGAGGTGGTCTCGATACCGATCATCGATGCCACGCTGACGAACAGCAGCACCTTCAGCACGATATTCGACAGGGTGCTGATGAAGCCTTGCAGCGCCAGGTCGGCGTTGCGCAGGCCAACCAGCCTGCCCAGGCGGGCGCTGACCTTGTTGATGATCCACCAGCCGACCGCCAGGGTCAGCAGCGCCAGCAGCACACGGCTGCCGTATTCCATGATCAAGGGAATCCAGGTCTGGGATTGGCGGACCAGCTGATCGACTTCAGCGTTCAAATCCATATTCATCTCCTGATGCCGAGCGGCAAGTACACGGTAGAACAGGCCGCGCGCGATTGCGCAGCCCCGGCCCCCATGGACATCATTTGGCCATCGGGGTTCCGGGTGGTGCCCACATCAGTCGCGGAAGTTGTTGAACTGCAACGGCATGTCGAATTCCTTGGTACGCAGCAGGGCAATGGCTTCCTGCAGGTCGTCACGCTTTTTGCCGGTAACGCGTACCTGTTCGCCCTGGATGGCGGCCTGCACTTTCAGCTTGCCATCCTTGATGGTGGCGACGATCTTCTTCGCCAGGTCCTTGTCGATGCCTTCGCGGAACTTGGCTTCCTGTTTCTTTTCCTTGCCCGAGGCGTACGGGTCCTTGGTTTCCAGGCACTTCACGTCGATCTTGCGCTTGACCAGCGCCAGGCGCAGGATTTCCAGCATCGCTTCGAGCTGGAACTCTTCCTCGGCGGTGAGCACCACGGTCTGCTCCTTGTCCTTGAACTCGAAGCTGCCCTTGCCCTTGAGGTCGTAGCGGCGGTCCAGGTCCTTGATGGCGTTGTCGACCGCGTTCTGCACTTCGTGCTTGTCCAGTTCCGATACCACGTCGAACGAAGGCATGGTTGTTCTCCCAAAATAAAAGCGCGCTCGGGCTGAAGATGGAGCGCGCTGGGTTTGACGGTTAAAATGCGGGCTCATTATAACGGGTTGCGAAACGCACATGAGCAGCACCTGGCATATTCTCGGCGCCGGTAGCCTGGGCAGCCTGTGGGCCTGCCGCCTGGCGCGCGCAGGCAAGGCAGTGCGCCTGATCCTGCGCGACAGGCAACGCTTGCAGGCCTACCAGCAGGCCGGCGGCCTGACCTTGGTGGAACAGGACCAGCAACGCCACTACGCCATCCCTGCCGAAACCGCGCAGGCCCATGGCCCGATCCACCGCCTGCTGGTGGCCTGCAAGGCCTACGACGCCGCCCCGGCGATAGCCGGCGTGGCAGCGCGGCTGGCCGACGACGCCGAGGTCGTACTGTTGCAGAATGGCCTGGGCAGCCAGGACGAGGTGGCCGACCTGGTGCCGCGCGCGCGCTGCATCTTCGCCTCCAGCACCGAAGGTGCGTTTCGCGAGGGCGACTGGCAGGTACGGTTTGCCGGCCACGGTTTCAACTGGCTGGGCGACCCGCGCAACCCCGCGGCCCCGGCCTGGTTCGATGACCTGCACCAAGCCGGCATCCCCGCCGAATGGACGGTGGATATCGTCACCCGCCTGTGGCGCAAACTGGCGCTCAATTGCGCCATCAACCCGCTGACCGTGCTGCATGACTGCCAGAACGGCGGGCTGCTCGGGCACCTGGGCGAAGTGGACACAGTGTGCGCCGAGCTGGCCCAGTTGCTGCGCCACTGCGGCCAGCCGCAGGCAGCGCTCGAACTGAACGAAGAGGTCCAGCGGGTGATCGTCGCCACCGCAGCCAACTACTCTTCCATGTACCAGGACGTTCGCGCCGGCCGCCGCACCGAGGTGCATTACCTGCTCGGCCACGCCTGCCGCGTCGCCGGCCGTCATGGCCTGCAACTGCCGGCGCTGGAACGCCTGCAGCAGCGCCTGGTCGATAACCTGCGTGTGCGTGGCTTGCCCTGCGACTGACGCGGCCCCTTCAACCGGATAAGGACATTGCCTCGCCCATGACCTTGCGCCAACGCCTGGAAAACCTCCCGGTCGGGCAGAAGCTGCTGGCAGCCCTGCTGGTATTGCTGGTGACCATCTTGCTGGTGGCCAACCTCACCTTCATCAGCGCCGCCTACTGGATCACCCAGGAGAGCATGGCGCCACAGGCACTGCACACCATCGGCAGGCTGGTGGCCAACCCGCAGCTGGCCGCCCGCGCCGGCGACAACCCGGACGCCGCCAGCGCCCTGCTCAAGGAGCTGGACAGCTACACGCCGCTGCGTGCCGCCGCCGTCTACGGTGGCGACGGCCGCATGCTGGCGCAGCTGCAGCATGGCGAGCCGCTGACCCTGCCCAAGCGGTTTCGCAACATCGATGGCTGGCGCCTGATGGAGTTTCGCAGCACCCAGCTGATCCGCATGCCACGCGAGGCCAACCCGCCGGCCCACCTGTTGCTGGTAGCCAGCAGTGAGCTGCCTACCGCCTTCTACACCGGCACCCTCAGCGCCAGCCTGGCCATCCTGGTGTTCAGCGTCCTGCTGTGGATCTTCATTGCCCGGCAGATCAAACGCCTGATCACCCAGCCGATCAACCAGCTTGAGGAACTCAGCCGCCAGGTCACCCGCGAAGAAAGCTACGCCCTGCGTGCCCAGCGCGGTAACGACGACGAAATCGGCAGCCTCGCCGAAGCGTTCAACACCATGCTTTCACGCATCGAAGCGCGCGAACAGCAGCTCAAGCGCACCCGCGACGAGTTCCAGGAAGCCTATGACCAGGCCCAGGGCCTGGCCGAGGAAACCCGCCATACCAACCGCAAGCTGGAGCTGGAAGTCCAGGTGCGCAGCAAGATCGAGAAGAAGCTCACCGGTTTCCAGAACTACCTCAACAGCATTATCGACTCGATGCCCTCGGCGCTGATCGCCCTCGACGAGCAACTCTACGTGACCCAGTGGAACCACGAGGCCACGGTACTTTCCGGCACGCCGCTGGACGAGGCGCTGAACCAGCCGATCTTCATTGCCTTCGAACCGCTCAAGCCGTTCCTGCCGCAACTGAAGGAAACCGTGGAAAAGCACCGGGTGGCGAAGATCGAGCGGG
>Ga0209370_1003459_pt1 | contig 10050 bp, 9 predicted proteins | sample AgamicAtPrz_FD_187164 | JGI IMG/M metagenome (GOLD analysis project Ga0209370, IMG submission 187164) | Agave microbial communities from Guanajuato, Mexico - At.P.rz (SPAdes) (version 2) | ecosystem: Host-associated > Plants > Phyllosphere > Phylloplane/Leaf | place: Guanajuato, Mexico... | reverse complement strand
TCGCTATTGCGGGCGTCGGCCGCCAGGCCGTAGACGGTTTCGGTAGGCATCGCGACCAGCTCGCCGCTCTGCAGTTGGCGGGCGCAGCGCTCGATGTCGAGGGTGATGGTGGGCATGGCTGACAAGGGAACTCGTGGTATTCGGGTGGACGCGGGCAATTCTAAGATCTTTCGCTGCCGATGACAGGCGCTTTGCACCTGGTGCCAATCAATCGCGGAAGAACACCTGCACCAGGTGATAGCCGAACTGGCTCTTGATCGGGCCGTGCACTTCGCGCAGCGGCTTCTTGAAAATCACCTGATCGATCACGCGCACCATCTGCCCCGGGCGTACTTCGCCCAGGTCGCCGCCTTTCTTGCCGGACGGGCAGGTCGAGTGCTTGCGCGCCAATACATCGAAGGCTTCACCGCCGGCGATACGCTTCTTCAGGGCCGTCGCTTCCGCCTCGGTCTTGACCAGAATGTGGCGGGCCATTGCCTTTGCCATGACAGGTTCCTCAGTTATAGGCCGCGTATTGTGCCAGTATTCGCAGCGCCAGCTAAATGGCGCTATTTATGCGGCCTGATTGGGCCGTGGTCATTAGCCAATCTTGGCTAACGTAATAGCTTCAGTTGACAGGAACGCTGCTCATGGATCTCCACGCAATGCTGAAAATCCTCTCCAGCCAGGATGGCTCGGACCTGTACCTGTCGACCGGCGCGCCGCCCTGCGCCAAGTTCAACGGCGTGCTCAAGGCCCTGAGCAGCGAGCCGCTGAAGGCTGGCGAAGTGGCGCAGATCGCCGACGGGGTGATGGATAGCGCCCAGCGCGAAGAGTTCGAGCGCGAGCTGGAGATGAACCTGGCGATTTCCCTCAATGGCGTCGGGCGTTTTCGCATCAACATCTTCAAGCAGCGCAACGAGGTGTCCATCGTCGCGCGAAACATCAAGCTCGACATTCCGCGTTTCGAAGATTTGAAGCTGCCCGAGGTGCTGCTCAAGACGGTGATGGAAAAGCGCGGCCTGGTGCTGTTCGTCGGCGGCACCGGCTCGGGCAAGTCGACCTCCCTGGCGGCGCTGATCGATTACCGCAATCGCAACAGCGGCGGGCACATCATCACCATCGAGGACCCGGTGGAGTACGTGCACCGCCACAAGAAATCGATCATCAACCAGCGTGAAGTGGGCGTGGACACCCGCAGCTTCCACGCCGCGCTGAAGAACACCTTGCGCCAGGCGCCGGACGTGATTCTGATCGGCGAGATCCGCGACCGGGAAACCATGGAGCACGCCCTGGCCTTCGCCGACACCGGCCACCTGGCGATTTCCACCCTGCACGCCAACAACGCCAACCAGGCGCTGGATCGCATCATCAACTTCTTCCCCGAAGACCGTCGCCCGCAACTGCTCAACGACCTGGGCAACAACCTCAAGGCCTTCGTGTCCCAGCGTCTGGTCAAGACGGTCGACGGCAAGCGTCGCGCCGCCGTCGAGGTGCTGCTCGGCACGCCGACCATCCGCGACCTGATCAAGCGCAACGAGTTTTCCGAGATCAAGGAGATCATGGAAAAGTCCAAGAACCTTGGCATGCAGACCTTCGACCAAGCGCTGATCGACCTGGTCAACAAGGGCGCCATCGACGAGGAAGAGGCAGTGAAGAACGCCGACTCGGCCAACAACGTGCGCCTCAAACTCAAGCTCTATCGCGAGACGTCCACGACGTCGGCGCCCGCGGCGGCGCCTGTGACGCCCGCGGTCAGCGCGCCCAAGGTCGCCGCTCCGGCAGACTGGGGGCTGGAACTGAAGCTGGAAGAGATCGAGCAGGACACGCCACCCGAAGATCCGGGCCGTCAGGGCATCTGAGTTCGCCTCACTGACTGTACCGGCGAGATGGCGCCGCACTGTGCGTAGCGACCGTGGGGCGAGCGCCGTAAATTGGCGGCTCAACTCCATTTGCCGGGAGCAGGCTATGCGCGTGGCGGTTCTGACATTCGATGGTTTCAATGAGCTCGACTCGTTCGTTGCCAGTGCGCTGTTCAATCGCCTGCGCGAGCACGGCTGGCAGGGGGCGATCACCTGCCCGAGTGCGGAGGTCACCTCCATGAACGGCGTGCGTATTCATGCCCAGCAGCCGCTGGAGTTTGCCCGTGAGGCAGACGTGGTGCTGTTTGGCAGCGGAATAAAGACCCGCGAGATCGCCACCGACGCCAGCATTCTGGAGCGCCTGCAGCTCGACCCGCAGCGTCAATTGATCGGTGCGCAGTGCTCCGGCACCTTGCTGATGGCACGCCTGGGGCTGTTGCAGGGCATGCCGGCCTGCACGGATTTGACCACCAAGTCCTGGGTCATCGACGCGGGTCTGGAAGTGCTCGACCAACCCTTCTTCGCACGTGGCAACCTGGCCACCGCCGGCGGTTGTCTGTCTGCGCCGTACCTGGCGGCCTGGGCCATTGCCCGGCTGGCGGGTGAACAGGCTTGTGCCGAGGTGCTGCACTATGTGGCGCCGGTGGGCGAAAAGCAGGCGTTTGTTGATCGTGCCTTTAGTGTGATCCGGCCTTATTTGAAGCAGTCCGTCGAGTGAGTGCCGATCAGGCGCGAGTTTCGTGGACTTCGATGATCGCCAGTACTTCAGCAATCGTGCTTTGCAAATAACGCCCGGCGCGGTAGTCAGCCTTGGCTGCTTCGCCGCCGTCGACCACCGCCTGAGGTTGTTCGACGAAACGGCCGATGGGCTCGAACCTCTCGTCGAGTACCACCACCAGCGGAATCGAGATGCGCTCTAGCTCCAGCTGCGTTTTTAGCGCTTGCTCGGCGCGGGCCTTGGAGATGATCGCCAGGCTGATCTTCGGCTGTAGATATTGCAGGTGATCCATCGCCGCGAGATTCAACTGGCAATCCGGGCACCACATTTCGCCGGCAGCGAGCAGGTGATAGCGGCCCTGGATGGCGGCCAGGCGCTGATGGGTTTCGCCGCTCAGGGCATCGGCCCGGCCGAGCAGGGTCTGGGTGGTTCGTACTGTCTCGGTCTCGGCGGCCAGGCCGCGGCTGGCGAAGGCGTCGAAGCGCTCGCCGATGGCGACGAGGTCTTGATAGCTGGGCATGAGGTGTTCCTGTAAGGCGGATGCCGCATTGCAACAGCAAAGCCCGAGGGCGGCAACTGCCTTAACGGTTGGGCACGTAGCGTTCGATGATCCGCTGCAGGCTGCCATCGGCGCGCATGCTTTCCAGTGCGTCATGGACGGATTTGACCAGTTGCGGGTCGCACTGCAGGGAGCAGGCAATGAACATGTCCTGGGGGGCGAGCAGGGCGCTCATGGCCAGCGCTGGGCCATCGTCCCACTGATGGCGGCCTTCCAGGTCGGTGGTGAACCAGGCGTCTACACGGCCGCGCCTGACCAGCTGAATCGGCCGGTCGCCGAGCTTCAGGGCATACAGCTGATCACGGGAGAAGCCGGCGCGCCTGAGGATTTCTTCCTGAGCAGAACCCAGGCCCACGGCCACCAGGCGATAGCGCTGGCGAGCTTCTTCGAGACTGGAAACCGGATCGTCGAGGGTGAAGAACGCGCGGTACAGCGGCTGGATATTGACCACCCAGGTGTAGAGGGCTTCGCGCTCGGTGGTTCTGGACAGAGGCACGATCAACGCATCCTGCAACTCCTGAGTGCGCCTCTGGGCCCGCGGCCAGGGCATGTTCTGCACCGCTACGCGATAACCGGCGCGCTGCAGCGCTATGATGGCGGCATCACCGGTGATGCCGTGGCCATCCTCGTTTTGCAACGCCAATGGCGGCGCGTCCGGCATGAACAGCTGGATGGTGCGCGGTTCGGCGGCTGCCGAGCAGCACAGCAGCAATGGCAACAGATAAGTGAGAAGGCGCAACGTGGGTATCTCTTGGCGTTATGCCATGAGTATAGGAACTGCCAGGCGGGATATCTGTGAACCACTGGTTATTGGCCAGCAAAAGCGACGAGTTGCTTGAAGGGCGGGCATCGCCCGGGGTGCTGGCCCGGGCGATGGGGCGGTTATTCCTGTAATTGCGGCAGGTCGCGATACAGCTCCAGCGCCTGGGGATTGGCCAGGGCATCGGTGTTCTTCACCGGCTTGCCGTGCACCACGTTGCGCACCGCCAGCTCGACGATCTTGCCGCTGATGGTGCGCGGAATATCGGCCACCGCGATGATGCGCGCCGGAACGTGACGCGGCGTGGTGTTGGCGCGGATCACCTGGCAGATCTGTTTCTGCAGCGCCTCGTCGAGCGTCACGCCGTCGCGCAGGCGCACGAACAACACCACGCGCACGTCGCCGTCCCACTCCTGGCCGATGGCGATGGATTCGAGTACCTGCTCGACCTTTTCCACCTGGCGGTAGATCTCGGCGGTGCCGATGCGCACGCCGCCTGGGTTGAGCACGGCGTCGGAGCGGCCATGGATGATCAGCCCGCCGGTAGCCGTTTGTTCGGCGTAGTCACCGTGGGCCCAGACGCCGGGAAAGGTCTCGAAGTAGGCGCTGCGGAATTTCTCGCCGTCGGCATCGTTCCAGAAGCCTACCGGCATGGAGGTGAAGTGCTTGGCGCAGACCAGCTCGCCTTTCTCGCCGATCACTGCCTTGCCGGAGTCGTCCCACACCTGCACGTCCATGCCCAGACCCTTGCACTGGATCTCGCCGCGGTAAACCGGCGAAACCGGATTGCCGAGGGCGAAGCAGGAGACGATGTCGGTGCCGCCGGAGATGGATGACAGGCAGACATCAGCCTTGATGTCGCGGTACACGTAATCGAAGCTTTCGTGGGCCAGGGGCGAGCCGGTGGAGAGGATCGCCTTGAGGCGGCTCAGTCTGTGGGTTTCGCGGGGTTTGGCGCCAGCCTTTTCCAGGGCGGCGATGAACTTGGCGCTGGTGCCGAACACGCTGATGTCTTCGGCGTCGATCAGGTCGATCAACCGCGTCGGCTCGGGATGGAACGGCGAGCCGTCATACAGCACCAGCGTCGCGCCCAGAGCCAGTCCGGAAACCAGCCAGTTCCACATCATCCAGCCGCAGGTGGTGTAGTAGAACAGGGTGTCGTCGGGGCACACATCGCTGTGCAGGCCGAGCTCCTTGACGTGCTGCAGCAGAGTGCCGCCGGCGCCGTGGACGATGCACTTGGGCACGCCGGTGGTGCCGCTGGAGTAGAGGATGTACAGCGGTTGCTCGAAAGGCACCGGTGTGAAGCTTGGTTCGCCTTCGGCCTGATAGAAGTCATCCCAGCAGGTGACCTGCGCCTCGGTCTTGAAGTCATCAGCCGTGCAGCCGGTATTGGCGTAAGGCACTACTACCAGCTGCTGCAGGGTCGGCAGGTGGGTGAGGATCTCGTTGAGCTTGCCGGTCAGGTTGAGATTCTTGCCGGCGTAGCGATAGCCGGCGCAGCCAATCAGCACCTTGGGCTCGATCTGCCCGAAACGGTCGATCACGCCCTGGGTGCCGAAGTCCGGCGAGCAGCTCGACCAGGTGGCGCCCAGACTCGCGGTGGCGAGCATGCCGACCAGGGTTTGCCAGGTATTGGGCATAAAGGCCGCGACCCGATCACCAATGCCCACGCCAGCCGCGCGTAGGCTGCGCTGCAAGCCGGCGACATGGGTGGCCAGTTGCGCGTAGCTGAGTTGCTCGCGGCTGCCGTCTTCGCCAATGGCGATGATGGCCGGATGCTCGTCACGGCGACGCAGCAAGTGCTCGGCGAAGTTCAGCGTGGCACCCGGAAACCAGTGGGCGCTGGGCATCGCCAGGCCTTCTTCGAGCACCGCCCGCGGCGCCTGGTCGAAGCGCACGTCGAAGACCTCGACGATGGCCTGCCAGAACGCCTCGCGCTCGCTCACGCTCCAGGCGTGCAGCGCCGGGTAATCGGCCAGGTCCAGGCCATGGCGCTGATTGACGAAGCGCCGGAAGGCGTCCATCCGGGTGGCGCCGATGCGTGTAGCCGTGGGCGTCCAAAGCGGTTGCTGCATGGGGTTACCTCTTGGTTCTTGTCGTTTTGGGCTGCAGTCTAGCGCGTCACTGCGCCAGCCAACCGCCATCCATGTTCCAGGCCGCGCCGCGCACCTGAGCTGCGGCGTCGCTGCACAGGAACAGCGCCAGCTCGCCGAGCTGCCGGGGTGTGACGAACTCCAGCGAAGGCTGTTTCTCGGCCAGCAGATTGCGCCGTTCGCCCTCGCTGTCGCCGCTTTCGGCGGCACGCGCATCGATCTGCGCCTGCACCAGGGGCGTCAGCACCCAGCCCGGGCAGATGGCGTTGCAGGTGATACCGGTGGTGGCGGTCTCCAGCGCCACCGATTTGCTCAGGCCGACCAGCCCGTGCTTGGCCGCCACGTAGGCGCTCTTGCCGGCGGAGGCGGCCAGGCCGTGGGCCGAGGCGATATTGATGATGCGCCCCCAGTTGCGCTGGCGCATGCCAGGCAGCGTCAGCCGGGTGGTGTGGAAGGCCGAGGAAAGGTTGATGGCGATGATCGCGTCCCAACGCTCCGGGGCGAAAGTTTCCACGGGCGAAACATGCTGGATGCCGGCGTTGTTGACCAGAATGTCGACGGCGCCGAATTGCTGCTCGGCATAGGCGATCATCGCCTCGATCTGCTGCGGGTCGCTCATGTCAGCAGGGTGATGAAGCACCTTGCCGCCAGATGCGGCCACGGCCTCGATGGCCGCCTGGGCGTCGCCGAAGCCATTGAGCAGCAGATCGGCGCCGGCCTCGGCCAGCACCTGGGCGATACCCAGGCCGATGCCGCTGGTGGAGCCGGTGACCAGTGCGGTCTTGCCTTTGAGGTTCATAACAACTCCTTAAGCGCGCAACGAGGCGCGCTTCTCACGAAAACTAAACGATGCCGGTGCTGTAGAAGACTCCTATCACGAAAAACACCGCCAGGGTCTTGATGATCGTGATGCCGAAAATGTCCTTGTAGGCTTCGCGGTGGGTCAGCCCGGTGACCGCCAGCAGGGTGATCACCGCGCCGTTGTGGGGCAGGGTGTCCATGCCGCCGCTGGCCATGGAGGCGACGCGGTGCATGACTTCCAGCGGAATGTTGGCGGCGTTGGCCGCCGTGATGAAAGTGTCGGACATGGCCGCCAGGGCGATGCTCATGCCGCCCGAGGCCGAGCCGGTGATGCCGGCCAGCAGGGTGACGGTCACCGCCTCGTTGACCAGCGGATTGGGGATGCCCTTGAGGGCGTCGGCGAGCACCAGAAAGCCCGGTAGCGAGGCGATCACCGCGCCAAAGCCGTATTCCGACGCGGTGTTCATCGCCGCCAGTAGCGAGCCGCCGACAGCACTCTTGGTGCCTTCGGCGAGCTTTTCGCGGATCACTCCGAAGGCGCTGACCAACACCATCAGGATGCCCAGCAGCAACGCGGCCTGCACGGCCCAGATGGCGGTGAGCTTGCTGACGTCGGTCTGCAGCGGCGCGGCCATGCCGGCCAGTTGCAGGCTGTGGGTCTTGCCGTAGAACTCGGGAATCCAGTGGGTGAACAGCAGGTTGGCCACGCCCACCAGAATCAGCGGCGCGATGGCCAACCATGGGCTGGGCAGCTTGATGTCGTCCGGGGTTTCCGGCTCGTTGCGCAGCTCGGTGCCGTAGCCTTCGCCGGCGCGCAGCGCCTTGTTCAACTGACGGCGCAGGTAGAGCATGCCGACGCCGAGCACGAACAGACTGCCGATCAGGCCCAGCCAGGGCGCGGCCCAAGCGGTGGTGTTGAAGAAGGTGGTGGGAATGATGTTCTGGATCTGCGGGGTGCCGGGCAGGGCGTCCATGGTGAAGCTGAACGCGCCAAGGGCGATGGTCGCCGGAATCAGCCGCTTGGGAATGTTGCTCTGGCGAAACATCTCGGCGGCGAACGGGTAGACTGCGAACACCACGACGAACAGCGATACGCCACCGTAGGTGAGCAGGGCGCACACCAGCACGATCACCAGCATCGCCTGGCCGGTGCCCAGCAGGCGAATGGCGGCGGCGACGATCGAGCGCGAGAAGCCGGACAGCTCGATCAGCTTGCCGAACACGGCGCCGAGCAGGAATACCGGGAAGTAGAGCTTGATGAACCCGACCATCTTCTCCATGAACACCCCGGTGAACGCGGGCGCCACGGCGCTGGGATCGGTGAGCAGTACCGCGCCGAGCGCGGCGATGGGGGCGAAGAGGATGACGCTGTAGCCGCGGTAGGCAGCCAGCATCAGTAAAGCCAGTGCAGCGAGGGCGATGATGACACTCATCGACGATCTCCTGACCCTGCAACGCGGCGAATCGACAGGCTGCCGTTAGCCTTCGAGTAACTCGCTCAGGCGCTGTGGGCGCTTTTGTTTTTGTTGTCGGCGGCGGGTGAGCCCGCAGCCTGGCGTAGCGAGTTCTATGCCAGATTTTTAAGCGATTGAATCTAAAGGGTTTTATTTTCTTCCTGGCATCGCGCCGTGGCGCTCGTCCCAAATTTGGGACGAAGATGGAAGGATTGCCCCTTCCAGCATGGCCTGTGCGCTAATCCCGAAAGTGGGATGAGTCTCGAAATCAGGATGAAAGGCCCAGCTCGAGCATCTTTCGGTACAGGGTTGAGCGCCCCAAGCCCAGGCGCTGCGCGGCGTGCGGCACATCGCCCGCGGTGGCGGCCAGCGCCTTGCGGATCAGCTCGCGCTCGAAGTTGGCGCGGGCCTGATGGAAATCTTCGACTTCATCGGTTTGCGCAACGATGTCCTGGATCTCAGGCAAAGGATGCACGGTGCCGATCGCGGTGGCGACCGCCTTATAGTCGAGCACGCTGTCGTCGCTGAGCAGGCAGGCCCGTTCCAGCACGTTGTGCAGCTCACGCACGTTGCCCGGCCAGGCGTGGCGACCGAGCAGGGCCATGGCTTCGGGGTGAAGTTCGTGGCGGCCCTGCAGCGCATCGAAGATCGCCTCGCACAGCGCCGGCAAATCCTCCAGGCGCTCGCGCAACGGCGGAACGGCGAGGGTCAGCACGTTGAGCCGGTAATACAGGTCGGCGCGAAAGGTGCCCTTGCGCACCGCCGCTTCCAGGTCGATGGAGGTCGCGGCGATCAGCCGAACGTCGCTGCGCAGCACCTCGTTGGAGCCTACCGGCTCGAACTCCTTCTCCTGCAGCACCCGCAAGAGTTTGCTCTGCAAGGGCAGCGGCATGTCGCCGATCTCGTCGAGAAACAGCGTGCCGCCATGAGCGATCTGCAGCTTGCCGGCGCGGCCCTTGCGGTCGGCGCCGGTGAAGGCGCCCGGCGCGGTGCCGAAGAACTCGGCTTCCAGCAGGGTTTCCGGGATCGCCGCCGTGTTCAGGCTGACGAAGGGCTTGCTGGCCCGCGGCGAGGCATTGTGAATGGCGTGGGCCAGCAGCTCCTTGCCGGTACCCGTCTCGCCGAGCAGCAATACCGCCGAGTCGCTGGTCGCGCTGCGCCGTGCCAGGCGCTTGACCTCCAGGCTGCGGGCGCTGGTACCGATGAACTGGGCGAAGCTGTATTTGGCCTGGCGCGACTTGAGCTGCGAACGGGTCGAGGCCAGTTCCTGCTGCATGCGTTGATAGCGGGCCAGCAGGGGTGACAGCGATTGCAGTTCGTCGAACAGGGCGAAGCCGATGGCGCCGATCACCTGGCCGGCGTCGTCATGGATGGGCAGGCGCATGACCACCAGCGGTTCGCGGGGCGTGTCCATCATGTCCAGCAGGATCGGCCGGCCGCTGTTCACCACATCGCGCAACAGGCTGCCGGGGATCACGCTTTCGCACGGGCGGCCGATGGCTTCGCTGGCGCTTTGCAGGCCGAAGCGCTGGGCGTAGCGTTCGTTCATCCAGACGATATGGGCGTCGCGGTCGACGATGATGGTACCTTCGCTGGATTGCTCGAAGATCTCGAACAGCGAACGGATGGCCGACTGGCGAATGTGGGGGTAGTTGCCGAGGTCCTGCATGGCGCGCTCGTCTGCGGGGTGAGCGCCGATCATAACGCGGCGCGGCACCCTTGCGGTGCCGCGCCGTGGCGGTCAGCCTGCTTCGCTGGCCTTGCGCGATGTTTTCGCGGCAGGCGCGTCGATCAGCCCATCGGCGCGGAACATCGCCTTGA
>Ga0209370_1003456_pt1 | contig 10053 bp, 6 predicted proteins | sample AgamicAtPrz_FD_187164 | JGI IMG/M metagenome (GOLD analysis project Ga0209370, IMG submission 187164) | Agave microbial communities from Guanajuato, Mexico - At.P.rz (SPAdes) (version 2) | ecosystem: Host-associated > Plants > Phyllosphere > Phylloplane/Leaf | place: Guanajuato, Mexico... | reverse complement strand
CCCGCTATGAATGCCATAGCGTGCTCGACGAGGTCTGGGGCCGGTTCGGCAACGCCGGGCCGGCGACCCTCAGCGGGCGCATTGCACGCCTGGACCGCGCGCTGACATTGCCCGTGGAGGACAACCACTTCCTGGCCTTGAAGCGCACCTTCCCCGAGGCACGCGAGCGTACCCCGTTGAACCCGCAACTGCTGGCCTGGCTGACCGCCCCGGAACATCGTCTGTTCCACCAGCTGTGGCACGCGTCGCGGGACAAATGGCACAAGCTGGGCAAGGACAAGCAGGGCGCCCTGCGTGGCCTGGGCTGGCAGCCCGGGCCGCGTGACCGCGAGCGTGACGCGCGGGGCAGGCACAAGGACCGCAACGGCTCGGGCGAGGATTTTTTCTTCATGCATCGGCACATGCTTGGCAGTGCCCGCGCCTTGCAGGACTTGCCGTCATGGACGCGCTTCCCGTTGCCGCAGCCGGAACTGGAGCGCGACCGGGCCGGCTTCGCCCGTTACTTCGACAACCATGACGGCAATGCCCTGCCGCCCACCTGGCTGGCCAGCGGTGATGCCGAATACACCCAGTGGGTACGCGACATCAAGACCCCGGACACCTTCCATGGCAACTTCCAGGTCTGGGAGTCACGCTACACCGACCCGGAGTACCTGAGCACCTTGACCCTGGGCCAGTTCGGTTCGGAAGTGGAACTGGGCCTGCACGACTGGCTGCACATGCGCTGGGCATCGGTGCCACGCGACCCCTCCAACGGCATGCCGGTGCCGACGGCGCGCACGCCGGATGATTTTGCCGAACGCTGGTTCGCAGAACAGAACGATTTTCTCGGTGATCCGTTTTCATCCCATGTGAACCCGGTGTTCTGGCACTTTCATGGCTGGATCGACGACCGCATCGAGGACTGGTTCCACGCCCATGAGCGGCTGCATCCGGGCGAGGTGCGACGCCTGGAAGTCAATGGCGTGCCATGGTTTGCGCCAGGTCGCTGGGTGGAGGTGGCCGACCCGTGGCTGGGGCCGGATACCCATGGCTGCTCGACGGTGCCGGGCTTGCGCCCCGGGCGCAGTGTAGAGATGGACCCGGAGACGATGAAGCTGGCGTTGCGCATCATCTACAGCGATGACGACCTGCTCGACAAGCTGCGGCCCAAGGTGCCGCAGCGGCCCTGGTATGCACGCAACCTGAAGGTGGCGCAGCGCTCGCGTTCCGATTAAGCAAATCGGGGCCGCTTTGCGGCCCTTCGCGGGCTTGCCCGCTCCCACAGGTTTGGCGCTGAGTTCAGGCAACACGCGCTCTCTGTGGGAGCGGGCGAGCCCGCGAACACCGGCAAAGCCGGTGCCATGCGGCGCGTGGCATGAGTCGCCGGCAAGTCGTCTTCTACAACGGATCGTGCAGGGGGTCGACCTGCCACCCACCCCCCAAGGCCTTGTACAACGCCACGCTCCCCTGCAACCGGGCCAGGCGCAGTTGTGCCTGCTGGTCCTGCGCCGCATACAAGGTGCGCTGGGTTTCCAGCACGCTCAACAATGTCTCCGCCCCCGCGCCATAACGCTGCTGTGCCAGGTCGAACGCCAGGCGTGCCTGCTCCACCTCTTCATCCTGCCACTGCCGCTGGTGGTCCACGCCCCGGATCGCATTGAGGGCTTTCTCGACGTCGGCGAAACCGGCCAGGATGCTGCTGCGGTAGGTCTCCAGCAACTCCATCTGTTCAGCCTCGGCCAGTTCACGCGCGGCACGCAGCCGGCCGTTGTTGAAGATCGGCGCGACCAAGCCGCTGGTGAGGGTGTAGTAGGAGCTGTCGAACAAATGGGCAAAGGTATTGGCGCCAGCCCCCAGGTTGGCCCCGAGGGTGAGCTTGGGCAGCATGGCGGCGCGGGCGACCTGCACGTTGGCGCTGGCGGCGGCCAGCCGTGCTTCTGCCGCGGCAATGTCCGGGCGGCGGGTGAGCAGTTCGCTGGGCACGCCGCTGCCAATGGCGGGCCATTGCAGGGTGTTGATCGCGTCCTGGCTGGCAGGTAGCGACTGCACCGGGTCGCCGAGCAGGGTCGCCAGGGTGACCCGGCTGTCTTGCCACTTCTGTTCCAGTAACGGCAGCTGGCGTTGCTGCGCGGCCACCAGGCTGCGCTGCTGGGCCAGTTCCAGGCGCGTGGCGGAACCGCTGCGCTGGCGTGCTTCGACCAGGCCCAGCACGTCCTGGGCATTGCGCAGGTTGAGGCGGGCAATGCGCAACTGCTCCTGCACGGCCAGCCCCTGCAGGTAACTGTCAGCCACCGCGCTGACCAGGGTCAGCTCCACGGTCTGGCGGTCGAAGCGGCTGGCATCCAGGTTGCGCAGGGCATTTTCGCGGGTCGCCCGCAGGCCTCCCCAGAAGTCGATTTCGTAGCTGGCGCTGAGCTGCATGTCGAACGAGGTGCTGGTGGGTTCGCTGCGGCTGACATCCAGCTGGTCGTAGCCGTCGCCGTGCAGCAGGCGCTGGCGGCTACCGTCCAGGCCCAGCTTCAGCTCCGGTAGCAGCGGCGCGCCGGCAATGACGGCACGGGCCTGGGCCTGGCGTACCCGCGCCGTGGCGGCAGCCAGGTCGTGGGCATTGTGCAGGGCATGCTGCACCAGGCGGTCGAGTTCGCGGCTGGCGAAGGCTTGCCACCACTGTGTCGTTGGCAGTTGTGCAGAGGGTGATGCCACTTCGCCTTGCCAGGCGGCTGGCGCGGCGATGCCGCTGGCGGGTGTTGGCGGCGTGCTGCAAGCGGCGAGGCATATGCATAAGGTCGACAGGCTGATGCGGCTAGGCAGAGTCATGGGTTATTCGCTGGTAAGGGCTTTGACCGGGTCGAGGCGGGCGGCTTTGCGCGCTGGCATGAAGCCGAACACGATGCCGGTAACGACGGCGCAGGCGAAGGCGCCGAGCATGGCGGGCAGGGCAAAGGCCACTGCCACTTCGGCCAGCATCAGGCCGCCACCAATGGCCAGGGCCAGAACGATGCCGGCCAGGCCGCCGACCATCGACAGCATCACCGCCTCGCTGAGGAATTGCCGCAGGATGTCGCGCTGGCGCGCGCCGGTGGCCATGCGAATGCCGATTTCACGGGTGCGCTCGCGCACGGTCATCAACATGATGTTCATCACGCCGATGCCGCCCACCAGCAGCGAGATCGCTGCGATCGCCCCCAGCATCAGCGACAGGCTGTTCTGCGTGCGCGCCTCGGCCTGGATCAGCGCCGCGTCATTGGTCAGCTCGAAGTCCTGGCGGCCGTTGTGACGCTGGCGCAGCAGCTTGTCGATGGCCGCTTCGGCTTCGTTGACCCGCGTGGAGTCGAGGGCAGCAACAGCGATGTAGTCCGGGTCGCGCTGGCCGAACAGGCGGATGGCTGCAGCGGAGTAGGGCACCACGATGCGCCCGTCGCTGTCCTGGTCGCCAGAGCTGGCGCCCTTGCCGGCCAGGATACCGACCACCTGGAACGGCACATTGCCAATCAGCAGGTACTGCCCCAAGGGGTCGCGCCCAGGGTCGAGCATCTTTTCCCGCACTTTCTGGCCGATCACCGCCACCGCGGCAGCGTTGGTTTCATCGGCGTCGGTGTAGAAGCTGCCTTGCACCGCCGGCCAGTTGAAAATCTCGGGGAACCCGGTGTTGTTGCCACCCACGTAGAACCGCTGGCTGTTGTTGCCGTGGCGCACCATCATCTTTTCGCCAATCACCGGCATCACGTGCTTGACCTGCGGCAGTTGGCCGATTGCAGCGACATCGTCGAGGGTGATGGTGCCGGCCTGCTCGCCCAGGCTTGCCGGCTTGCCGTTGAGGTAGAGGATGTTCGAGCCGAAGGCTGCCATCTGCGCCATGACCTGGCGCTTGCTGCCTTCGCCCACGGCCAGCATCACCACCACCGAGGCCACACCGATGACGATGCCCAGCAGGGTCAGGGCGGTGCGGAAGCGGTTGACCCACATCACCCGCCAGGCCGCCTGCAGGGCTTCGAGCAATTCGCCTTTCCACGCGCCGTGCAAGGTCGCGCCACGGTCCAGGCGCTGGCGCAGCTGGTCGGCCTGCAGCCCGCGGCCGTTGTCGACGGTAGGTGTTTCGGCGGCCGAATCGCTGATGATCAACCCGTCACTGATTTCGATCACGCGTTGCGCCCGCGCCGCGACGTTGCGGTCATGGGTGATCAGGATGATCACGTGGCCCTGGCTGGCCAGCTCGTCGAGCAACGCCATCACTTCGGTGCCGCTGTGGCTGTCGAGGGCGCCGGTGGGTTCGTCGGCGAGGATGATATGCCCGCCATTCATCAACGCCCGGGCAATCGACACCCGTTGCTGCTGGCCGCCAGACAACTGGTGCGGGCGGTTGCCGGTGCGGCTGGCCAGGCCCAGGCGGCCGAGCAGGGCGCTGGCACGGGCGTGGCGTTCGTTAGCGGCGATGCCGGCATAGATGGCCGGCATTTCGACGTTTTCCTGGGCCGAGCCCGAGGGGATCAGGTGGTAGCCCTGGAACACGAAGCCAAACGCTTCGCGGCGCAGCCAGGCCAGTTCGTCGCTGCCCAGCTCTGCCACATCCTTGCCGGCGAAGCGGTAGCTGCCGGAAGTGGGGCGGTCGAGGCAGCCGAGGATATTCATCAAAGTCGACTTGCCGGAGCCGGAGGCGCCGACGATGGCGACGAACTCGCCGGGATGGATGCGCAAGCTGATGCCATGGAGGATATCGACCTTGGGCGTTTCGACGCCGCCGTAGGATTTACGGATGTCGACCAGCTCGATCAGGGGTGTGCTCATTCAACCTCCGCTGACGCCAGGGGCGCCGATCACCAGGCGTTCGCCTTCGTTGAGGCCGTCCAGCACCTGCACCCGCAGGCGGTCGCTGAGGCCGGTGCGCACCTGGCGCTGTTCCACCTTGCCGTCGGCGGTCAGCACATGCGCCAGGCGCAGGCCATCGCCGTCGTCCAGCGCGGCCAGTGGTACGGTCAGCACCTGGCTGGCTTTGCCGGCGACAAAGAACACCTGCGTGGTCATTTCGGCCATCAGTGCGCCGTCCGGGTTGTCGACATCCAGCAGCACGCTGTACTGCACCACCTGGCTGCCGGCACTGCCATTGCTGACGCTGGCCGGGCTGCCGCCGCCCTGGCTGGCTTGCTCCAGTGGCTTGGGCGGGATCGGCAGCACTTGCCGAACGGTGCTGGTCCAGCGGCGTTTGCCGCCGGCCAGGGTGGTGAAGTAGGCGGTCATGCCCGGCGTGACCTTGCCGATGTCGGCTTCTGACACCTGGGCCCACACGGTCATCGGCGAGAGCTTGGCGATGCGCAGGATCAACGGGGTTTGCTGTTGGGCATTGAGGGTTTGCCCTTCACGGGCATCCACCGCCACTACCGTGCCATCCATCGGCGCGTAGATGCGCGTGTAGCCCAGCTCGGCCTCGTCGCTGCGCAGGCTGGCCTGGGCCTGGCGAATCTGCGCCTGGAACATGTCGATGCGCGCCTGGGTGACTTTCAGCTGTGCGGCGGCCGTTTGCATGTCCTCGTCGCGGGTGGCGCCGGCGGCGGCCAGGTCCTGTTGGCGTTTGAGCTGCTGCCGGGCCAGTTGGAACTGCGCGCGTTGTTCGGCCAGCTGGGCCTTGAGGTTGTCGATCGAGTAGCGGCCGGCATCCAGCCGGGCCTGCTGGGTCGAAGGGTCGATCTCGACCAGCAGCTGGCCTTTGCGCACCGTGTCGCCGACCTCCACGTGCAGGGTGTGGATCTGCCCCGACGCCTGGGCACCGACGTCCACGTAGCGCCTTGGTTGCAGGGTGCCCAGTGCGGTGACGCTGCTTTCGATGTCGGCGCGGGTCACGGCAACCGTGCTGAGCGGCTGTGCGCCATAGGGCAGGGCCTTCCAGGCCAGCAGGCTGCCCAGGCCGAGCAGGCCCAGGCCGGTGAGCAGGAGCCGGCGACGGGTGTTGGTTAAAGGTCTCATGCAGACATCCAGCCGAGGGGGTGCCAGATAGACGAAGGTGGCAGAGGGGGATTTAGCACGGAGGGTTTGGCTAGATCTCTGTGGGAGCGGCCTTGTGTCGCGAAAGGGGTGCGTAGCGCCCCCAGGAACTTCGCATCATTGCAATATTGCCGGGGCCGCTTTGCGGCCCTTTCGCGACACAAGGCCGCTCCCACGAACGGGCGCATACACTTGGGGCGGCGACGGCGTTGCTCCATGCACCTTGTTGCTGAGAATAATTATAATTTGTAAGATCGCACGCTGACATCACTCGGTCCCGCGTTGCTGCCTGAAAGGGCTTTCTGGCATAGGCTGGCAGGACGATCTCAGGTAACGTCGTGGAACATTACTATCGCGAACTGGTGGGCTTCCTTTCCGCGCGCCTGGGCAATCGTCAGGCCGCCGAAGACGTGGCGCACGATGCCTATCTGCGGGTGCTGGAACGCACCGACGCCGAGCGCATCGAGCACCCGCGTGCCTTCCTTTACCGCACCGCGCTCAACCTCGTGGTCGACCGCCACCGGCGGCATCAGGTACGCCAGGCCGAGCCGCTGGAGGTGCTGGACAGCGACGAGCGCTGGCATACCCCGGCGCCGACCTACAACATGCAGTTCGACCAGCGGCTGGCGCTGATGCAGCGCGCCCTGGGTGAGCTGAGCAAGGTCTGCCGCGACTGCTTCCTGCTGCGCAAGCTGGAAGGTCTGTCACACCAGCAGATTGCCGAGCACCTGGGGATTTCCCGCAGCCTGGTGGAAAAGCACATCGTCAATGCCATGAAGCACTGCCGGGTGCGCATGCGCGAGTGGGAATCCTGAGCGCCGGGTTGAATGTAGATGAAAATTCCGTCAGTCGATCACTTGATTTCCGCGGTTTTCCCGACTTCTATCAAAGAAGACCCCTGCCAGGCGTAGCCTTGGCAACAGCCGTTACTGGCGCAGTATGGTCATGGAGCCTACCCATTACCCAACTGCCCAGGTCCCGCCATGGCCAACAAGACCCTGCGCATCCTCATCGCCGACGCACACCCCTGCCAGCGCCTGCAGCTGGAGCGGCTGCTCAACGGCCTGGGTTACTACCGGATAGCGCCAGTGGACAGCTTCGAGGAGCTGCAGCGCCTGGTGCTGAGTGCCTTGCAGCCTTTCCACCTGTTGTTGGGCAATATCGAGCTGGCCAGCCATGCCGGGGTCGATCTGGCGCGCTTCTGTCGCGTCAGCACGCAGATCCAGCATGCCCTGCTTTATCACTCTACCCAGTTGCAGGTGCCATTGGTGCCGCAGACCGAGCGCCAGGCCGTCAGCCTGAGCCTGCCCCAGGCGCCCGACAACGAGGCACTGGAGGCATTCATGGCGATCATCGATACGCCGCTGCTGGTCGGCAAGCCGCCGCTGCCGGGCAGCATGCCGGCTGCTACGGCGCGGCCACGGCCCCGGGCCAATTTCGTCAATAGCATGTTCAGCCGCTAAAGCCGCCGCGGGCGGGGCAAGGGGGCAGCTATTTGCTATCCTCTTGCCCTTTGCCGATTTGCGGACCCTGCCATGACTGCCATCGATACCGCTCGCCCGCCCCGGTTCAGCCGCGGCGACCACCGGACCCTGGGCCTGGCGGCGTTGGGCGGCGCGCTGGAAATCTACGACTTCATCATCTTCGTATTCTTTGCGCTGACCCTCAGCCAGCTGTTCTTCCCGCCCGAGATGCCCGAATGGCTGCGCCTGCTGCAAAGCTTCGGAATCTTTGTCACCGGCTACCTGGCGCGGCCGCTGGGCGGCATCCTGATGGCGCATTTCGCCGACCATCTGGGGCGCAAGCGGGTCTTTAGCCTGAGTATCCTGATGATGGCCCTGCCGTGCCTGTTGATCGGGGTGATGCCGACTTACGCCGACATCGGCTATGCCGCGCCGCTGATCCTGCTGGCCCTGCGCATCCTGCAGGGCGCGGCGGTGGGCGGCGAGGTGCCGAGCGCCTGGACCTTCGTCGCCGAGCACGCGCCAGTCGGGCGCCGCGGTTACGCCTTGGGCTTCCTGCAGGCCGGGCTGACCTTCGGCTACCTGCTGGGGGCGTTGACCGCGACCTTGCTGGCACAGCTGTTCACCCCGCAGGAAATCCTCGACTACGCCTGGCGCTATCCGTTCCTGCTCGGCGGGGTATTCGGCGTGATTGGTGTGTGGCTGCGTCGTTGGCTCAGCGAAACACCGGTATTTCTTGCCCTGCGCGCGCGCCAGCAGCAGCCGGTGAGCTTCCCGCTGAGGCGGGTGCTGGGCGAACACCGCCGGGCGTTGATCCCGGCGGCGCTGCTGACCTGTGTGCTGACTTCCGCCGTGGTGGTGCTGGTGGTGATTACCCCGACGGTGATGCAGCAGCGCTTCGGCATGACGGCGGGGCATACCTTCGCCCTGAGCAGCGTGGGCATCGTCTTCCTCAATATCGGTTGCGTGCTGGCCGGGTTGCTGGTCGACCGCGCGGGCGCTTGGCGCGCACTGATGCTCTACAGCCTGCTGCTGCCGCTGGGCATCGGCGCGTTGTACGCCAGCCTGGTGGGGCAGTGGGGCATGACCTGGCTGGCCTATGCGCTGGCGGGGTTGAGCTGCGGTGTGGTGGGGGTGGTGCCGTCAGTGATGGTCGGGTTGTTCCCGGCCGAGATCCGCGTGTCGGGCATTTCCTTTACCTATAACGTGGCCTATGCGCTTTGGGCCAGCACTACACCGCTGGCGCTGATTGCGCTGATGCCGTGGAGCCCTTGGGTGTGTGTCGGCTTTTGTCTGGTCATGGGCACCGTGGGGCTGCTTACCGCCTGGTATTTCGGGCGTCGCGAGTCGCTCGCAATGACTGAGCCAGACTTCCAGCTCACGCGGTCATTGTAGGAGCGGCCTTGTGTCGCGATAGGGCTGCGCAGCAGCCCCGGCAGTTTGTGCTGGTGCGGAGATCTTGGGGCCGCTGCGCGCCCCATCGCGACACAAGGCCGCTCCTACACGGGCCAATACAGCCAGAACAGGCAAAACAAAAAGCCCCCGGCTCGTGAGAACCGGGGGCTTTTTATTAGCGCAAGGGCAGGGCCTTACATGTTCGGGTAGTTCGGCCCGCCAGCGCCTTCAGGGGTGACCCAGGTGATGTTCTGGGCCGGGTCCTTGATGTCGCAGGTCTTGCAGTGCACGCAGTTCTGCGCGTTGATCTGGAAGCGCTTGTTGCCGTCTTCCTGGGTGACCACTTCGTACACGCCCGCCGGGCAGTAGCGCTGGGCCGGCTCGTCGTACAGCGGCAGGTTGCTGGCGATCGGCACGTTCGGGTCGGCAAGCTTCAGGTGGCAGGGTTGTTCCTCTTCGTGGTTGGTGCTGGAGAGGAATACCGAGCTGAGCTTGTCGAAGCTGAGCTTGCCGTCCGGTTTCGGGTAATCGATCTTCTGCGACTCGGCCGCCAGCTTGAGGCAGGCGTAGTCCGGCTTGGTGTCGTGCAGGGTGAACGGCAGCTTGCCGCCGAACCAGTTCTGGTCCACATAGTTGAACGCTGCGCCCAGCAGTGGGCCGAACTTGTGCATGGCCGGGCCGAAGTTGCGGCTGGCGAACAGTTCTTCGTACAGCCAGCTGGCCTTGAAGGCGCTGACGTAGCCGTTCAGCTGGTCACCGCCCTCGCTGCCGGCGATCAGAGCGTCGGCCACCGCTTCGGCGGCCAGCATGCCGGACTTCATCGCGGTGTGGCTGCCCTTGATCTTGGCAAAGTTCAGGGTGCCCAGGTCACAGCCGATCAGCGCGCCGCCGTTGAAGACCATCTTCGGCAGCGAGTTGAAGCCGCCCTTGCAGATGGCACGGGCACCATAGCTGATGCGCTTGCCGCCTTCGAGGTACTGGCTCATCACCGGGTGGTGCTTCAGGCGCTGGAACTCGTCGAACGGCGACAGGTACGGGTTGGCGTAGGACAAATCGACGATCAGGCCGACCACTACCTGGTTGTTTTCCAGGTGATAGAGGAACGAGCCGCCGGTGTTGTCCTTGGCCATCACGTCCAGCGGCCAGCCGGCGGTGTGCACCACCAGGCCCTGCTCGTGCTTGGCCGGGTCGATTTCCCAGATTTCCTTCAGGCCGATGCCGTAGTGCTGGACGTCGG
>Ga0209370_1003454_pt1 | contig 10059 bp, 10 predicted proteins | sample AgamicAtPrz_FD_187164 | JGI IMG/M metagenome (GOLD analysis project Ga0209370, IMG submission 187164) | Agave microbial communities from Guanajuato, Mexico - At.P.rz (SPAdes) (version 2) | ecosystem: Host-associated > Plants > Phyllosphere > Phylloplane/Leaf | place: Guanajuato, Mexico... | reverse complement strand
GCTGACCAGGCTGGTGCCACGGCTCTTGTTGAACTCGTCCAGGTACGGCTGGTGCTGGAAGAAGTTGGCGTCCAGGCGTTTCTCGGCGACCTGCACGTTGGGCTGCACGTAGTCGGTGAAGACTTTTACGTCCAGTTCCACGCCTTCCTTGGCCAGGGCCGGTTTGACGAAATTGAGGATCTCGGCGTGCGGGACGGCCGAGGCGGCGACGCGCAGGGTTTCAGCCTGGGCGGTGCTGGAGAAGGCTGCGACGACAGCCAGGGCAGTAAGCAGTTTTTTCATCGTTGACTCCTTGATATGAGACGGCGTGGCGGCAGGCTGCCGCTGGCCCTTCCAGCTGTTTTATTTACGGGAAAAATGCACCACCAGGCGGTCGCCGATGGTTTGCAGTATCTGTACGAGCACCACCAGCAGCGCCACGGTCACGAACATCACGTCCGGCTGGTAACGCTGGTAGCCGTAACGCACCGCCAGGTCGCCCAAGCCGCCGCCGCCGATCAGGCCGCTCATCGCGGTGTAGGACACCAGGGTGATGGCAGTCACCGTGATGGCCGCCAGGATGCCCGGCAGGGCTTCGGGCAGCAGGGCGTTGAAGATGATCTGCCGGGTGCTGGCGCCCATCGCCTGGGTTGCCTCGATGATGCCGCGATCGACCTCGCGCAGGGCGGTTTCCACCAGGCGCGCGAAGAACGGCGTGGCGCCGACCACCAGCGGTGGAATGGCCCCGGCAACGCCCAGGGAGGTGCCGGTGATCAGCACCGTGACCGGGATCAGCAGGATCAGCAGGATCACGAAGGGCACCGAACGCAGTACGTTCACCACCAGGGAAATCACCGCGTACAGGCCCTTCTGTTCGAACATCTGCCGCGGGCCGGTGAGGAACAGCAACACGCCCAGGGGCAGGCCGAACAGCACGGTGAACAGCATCGAGCCGCCGAGCATGTTCAGGGTATCGAGGCTGGCCTGCCAGATTTCCAGCCAGTCGACGTTGGGCAATAGGGTTTCCATCAGCGCAAGACCTCCAGGTGCACGTCAGCCGCTTCGAAGCGGGCGAGGGCGGCGTCGATGTCGCCGCCGGTCAGCGCCAGGGTCAGCTGGCCGTAGGGCGTGTCCTTGATGCGGTCGATACGCCCGGCGAGGATGCTGTAGTCGATGCCGGTTTCCCGGGCCACCTGGCCGAGAACCGGCGAATAGGTGGACTCGCCAATGAAGGTCAGGCGCAGGATGCGGCCCTGCACGTGGGCGAAATCATCGCGCTGGTCATCTTCGTCGACATGCTCGGCTTCCTGCACGAAACGCCTGGTGGTGGCGTGCTGCGGGTGCAGGAACACCTCGGCCACCGGGCCCTGTTCGACGATCACCCCGGCATCCATGACCGCCACGCGGTCGCAGACGCGACGGATCACGTCCATCTCGTGGGTGATCAGCACGATGGTCAGGCCCAGCTCGCGGTTGATCTCGGCCAGCAGCTGCAGCACCGAGGCGGTGGTCTGCGGGTCGAGGGCGCTGGTGGCCTCGTCGCAGAGCAGGATCTTCGGCCGGGTGGCCAGGGCGCGGGCGATGCCGACGCGCTGCTTCTGGCCGCCGGAGAGCTGCGCCGGGTACTTGTTGGCGTGGTCCTTGAGGCCGACGCGTTTGAGCAGGGCGGCGACCCGCTGGTCGATTTCCCGGGCCGGCACACCCGCCAGTTTCAGCGGCATGCCGACGTTGGCAGCGACGGTCTTGGAAGACAGCAGGTTGAAGTGCTGGAAGATCATGCCCACTTGCTGGCGGAATTTGCGCAGGCCGTCGGCGCCCAGGGCGGTGACGTCCACGCCGTCGATGTCGATGCGCCCGCCGGAGGGCTCCTCGAGGCGGTTGATCAGGCGCAGCAGGGTGCTCTTGCCGGCACCGGAATGGCCGATGATGCCGAACACTTCGCCACGTTCGATATGCAGGTCGCAGGGTTGCAGGGCGGGAATATCGCGGCCACTGACGCGGTACGCCTTGTGAACCTGATGAAAGTCGATCACGCGTTAAACCTTTTGGGTTCTTCGTTCTGCCGGGTAGGCATGAGCATAAAGGGCTTGCCAGTTTACCCGGCGCTGCTTAGACCTCAAAAATCTTTGTAGGCCTATGTTTATATCTAAAAAGCTGAATCCAAGCCTGGCTCGAAACCTTACTGGCCCCGCGGGCGCAGGACCAGGCGCGGCACCTGAACCGGTTTGACGGCATGGCTGAGCACAAGTTTGAAGGTCGGGTCGAGTTTCATCACCCGCGCTTCGAGCAGGGCCGTCACGCGGCGCAGGTCCTCGGCGCTGCGCACCTGGACATGCACGCTGCGGTCGAAGGCCACCACATCCGCGGCCACGGCATCCAGGCGCTCGAACAGCGCCGCCTCGTCGCGGCTGTCGAGCATCGCCAGGCTGATTTCGCTGCGCTTGGCTGCAGGGTCGATCAGTTGCGCCGGCACCTGCGCCGGCGCGCCGTCGGCTGCACGGCTGGCGGCAGCTTGCGCTTCGGCGGCCTGGCGTAGCAGGCGCAGTTGCTCCTGGCGCGCCGCTTGGGCCTGCTCACCGGCCTGGCGGGCCTGTTCGACGGCGCTCAGTTCGGCTTGGCGGGCCTTGCCGATGGCGCCATCCAGCCCGGTGGTCAGGGCTGGGGCCTTGGGCATCAGGGTGCGTGCGTGGGCCAGGGATTTGGCCGCCTGGTCCAGGTCACCGGCTTCCAGGGCTTTCTGGCCTGCCTGCAGGTAGGCTTCGGAGAGTTGCCGCTGGGCCTGCAGCAGGGCAGCGAGCTCGCCGTCCGCCTGCAGAACCTGAAGCTGGGCTTCGGCCTCGGCCAACTGGCCGGCGGCCAGGTGCGCGTCGAACTGCTCCTGGGCGCCCGGCGCCACTGCGACGACAGCCGGCGCTGGCTCGGCTGCCTGCTGGCTCTGGCAGCCAACGATCAGCAGGGCCAACGCGGCCAGGGCAGCGCAGCGTAAAGGGAACGATGTCATGACTGCGGGTCTCGGTTTGTGCAAAAAATACGCAATTCTACACGGCGGCCGGCGGGCCACCAAATGTGCCATCACGGCGGGTGTCAGGCCTTGCGGCGCGGCAGCAGAAAGCTCAGCAGGAACAGGCTGGCGGCCGACACCACGATCGACGGGCCGGCCGGCGTGTCCTTGAACCACGACAGGCTCAGACCACAACACACCGCCACGATGCCCAGCAGGCTGGCGCCAAAGGCCATCTGCTCGGGCGTGCGGGCGTGCCGCTGGGCCGCGGCGGCGGGAATGATCAGCAACGAGGTGATCAGCAGCACGCCGACGATCTTCATGGCCACGGCGATGACGATGGCGATCAGCAGCATCAGGCCCAGGCGGATCGCCGCCACCGGCAGGCCTTCCACGCGAGCCAGTTCCTCGTGCACGGTGATCGCCAGCAGCGGGCGCCACATCAGCACCAGCAGCACCAGCACCAGGGCGCTGCCGGCAAGGATCCAGGCCAGATCCGTGGGGCTCACCGCCAGCAGGTCGCCGAACAGGTAACCCATCAGGTCGATGCGCACGTCACGCATGAAACTCAGCACCACCAGGCCCAGGGACAGGGTGCTGTGGGCGAGGATGCCGAGCAGGGTATCGCTGGCCAGGGGCTGGCGGGTCTGCAGGGTGACCAGCAGGATCGCCAGCAGCACGCAGCCGACGGTCACCGCGAAGGTCGGGTTGACGTCCAGCATCAGGCCCAGCGCCACGCCAAGCAGGGCGGCATGGGACAGGGTGTCGCCGAAGTAGGCCATGCGCCGCCAGACCACGAAGGAACCCAGGGGGCCGGCGACCAGGGCCAGGGCGAGGCCGGCGAGCAGGGCGTTGAGCAGAAAATCAGCCATGCTTGCAGCCGTCTCCATGGATGTGAGGGCGGACCGGGCCATGAATGGTCAGGCCCGGTCTGTCGCTGACCACGCTGCCGTGCAGGTCATGTTCGTGGTCATGATGGTGGTGATAGACGGCCAGGCTCTGGGCGTCGCGCCCGAACAGCTCGACGAAGGCCGGGTCGAAGCTGACCTGCTCCGGATGGCCCGAGCAGCATACGTGGCGGTTCAGGCAGACCACCTGGTCGGTGGTGCTCATCACCAGGTGCAGGTCGTGGGACACCATCAGCACGCCGCAGCCATGGCGGTCGCGCAGGCGGGTGATCAGCCGGTACAGCTCGGCCTGGCCGGCCACGTCGACGCCCTGCACCGGCTCGTCGAGCACCAGCAGCTGGGGCTCACGCAGCAGCGCCCGGGCCAGCAGCACACGCTGCATCTCCCCGCCGGAAATGCCCTGCAGCGGGCTGTCGAGCACCTGGCTGGCGCCCACTTCGGCCAGCGCGGCCTGGGCACGAGCGCGATCGACGCCCGGCACCAGACGCAGGAAACGCAGCACGCTGAGCGGCAGGGTCGGGTCGACATGCAGCTTCTGCGGCATGTAGCCGATGCGCAGCTTCGGCTTGCGCCACACGGTGCCACTGTCCGGGGTGAGCAGGCCGAGCACGGCGCGTACCAGGGTGGTCTTGCCGGCGCCGTTGGGGCCGATCAGGGTAACGATCTCGCCGGGTTTGATGGTCAGCTCGACCTTGTCGAGCACGGTCTGCCCGGTGAAGCCGACGGTCACGCCATCGAGGCGTATCAGCGCGTCGCTCATTGCTTGCCTTGGCAGCCAGCGCACAGGCCGACGACTTCCACGGTCTGGCTTTCCACCGCGAAGCCGACGCCCTTGGCGCCGCGCACGATGGCGTCACTGATGGAGGTCTGCTCCAGTTCGACGGCGGCGTTGCAACTGCGGCAGATCAGGAACTGGCTGTGGTGCGCGTGGGCCGGGTGGCTGCAGCCGACGAAGGCGTTGAGCGAGGCGATGCGGTGCACCAGGCCGTTTTCCAGCAGGAAATCCAGGGCCCGGTAGACCGTGGGCGGCGCGGCGCGGCGGCCGTCTTCTTCGCTGAGCACGCCAAGGATGTCGTAGGCACCCAGCGGCTTGTGGCTGGCCCAGACCAACTCCAGCACGCGCTTGCGCAGGGCGGTCAGGCGCAGGCCCTGGCGCGCGCAGATGGCCTCGGCTTCGGCCAGCGCCTGGCTGACGCAATGGGAGTGATCATGGGGACGCGATGCCAGTGGCGGCACGACGCTGGCGGGTTTGTACATGGCGTGGGCCTCGAAACGTAGGACGTTATTCTATTACGCATTGACCGCCCGGCGCCACGCATCGGCCCGCCTGCCCGTCAGCGCGCTTCGACGGAAAGCGGAAAGAGATGTTATTGTATTACTTCCATTCGCTCGTGATCGATCTTCCCGCCTATGTTGCCGCGCCTGCTTTCCCCGTTTTCGTTGCTGTTGTCCTTCCTGCTGTTCGCTGCAGGCGCCGCCCAGGCCGAGGTGCGCGTGCTGACCAGCATCAAGCCCCTGCAACTGATCGCCGCCGCGGTGCAGGACGGTGTGGGTGAGCCGCAAGTACTGCTGCCGCCGGGTGCGTCGCCGCACCACTACGCGCTGCGCCCCTCCGACATGCGTCGGGTGCAGGAGGTGGACCTGCTGTACTGGATCGGCCCGGACATGGAGAGCTTCATGCCCCGCGTGCTGGCGACCCGCGAGAAGCCCAGCGTGGCCGTGCAGAGCCTGCCGGACATGACGCTACGGCACTTCGGCGAGGAGCATGTTCACGACCACGACCACGACCACGACCACGACCACGACCACGACCATGGGGCTGGGCAGGCACAGGCAGCGCCTGACGAACACGACCATGACCATCGCCCCGGCAGCCTGGACGCCCACCTGTGGCTGTCGTCGGCCAATGCCCGGGTGATCGCCGCGCGCATGGCGGCAGACCTCGCCAAGGCCGACCCGGACAACGCGGCGCGTTACCAGGCCAACCTGGCATCCTTCGGCAAGCGCCTGGATGCCCTGGAGCCGCGCCTGCAGGCGCAGCTCGCGCCGCTGAGGGACAAGCCGTACTTCGTGTTCCACGAAGCCTTCGATTATTTCGAAGCCGCGTACGGCCTCAAGCATGTCGGCGTGTTCAGCGTCGCCAGCGAAGTGCAGCCGGGCGCCCGTCACGTGGCGGCCATGCGCGAGCGCTTGCAGGAAGTCGGCCCGAGTTGCGTGTTCAGCGAGCCGCCGCTGCGCCCGCGGCTGGCCGAAACGCTGACCGCGGGGCTTCCGGCGACGCTGGCCGAGCTGGATGCCATGGGCAGCACCGCGCCGGTCGATGCCGAGGGTTACCCGACCATGCTGCAGACCCTGGCCGATGGTTTCAGCGGCTGCCTCGGCAAGCTCTAGGGCCTGCCCCTGAGCGAATCGATCAGCCAGGCCAGGGTCAACGGCCTTGCCCATTGCCGGGTCGCGGTGCTCATCGAGCCGCTTGCCGGCCCGCCATGCGTCGGCGCCACAGGTAGATCGCCACGCCGGCCGCGGCCAGCACGGCGAGCGCTACGGCGCCACTGCCCAGGTCATGATCGAGCAGCGATTCGCCGAGCACCACGAAGGCCACGGCGTAGATCCCGGTGATCAGCCCCGAGACCCCGAAGTAGATCCAGAAGGGTACGCCGGCCATGCCCAGCAGGTAGTGCTTGATGAAGATCGGCACCCCCGGGGCCAGCTTGACCAGCAGCGCGAAACGCAGCGCGCCCTGCTCCTTTTCGAAATCCGGAATGTCGTAGCGCGTGCGCGCCAGCAGCCGGGCGAGCCAGGGGCGCAGGCCGCTGCGGGCGATCCAGTAGCAGAGCACCAGGTTGGTGGACAGGGCGACGGCGCTGCCGGCAAGGCCCACGTAAGTGCCGAAGGTCGCCCCGGCGACGATGAAGAACGGGGTGATCGGCACGCCCAGGGCAGGCAGCAGCGCCATGGCCAGAAAGAAGGGCACCACCCCGGCCTCTTCGCGCCAGGCGATGAATGCCTGGTAATCCCAGGCATTCCAGATCAGCACGGCGAGCACCAGCAAGGTGACCGCGCCCAGTGCGCGTCGTGCCCAGGTGGCGGGCGTCGAGCGCCGAGTGTGCTTGGGCGAGGGTGATGGCATGGCGGCCCTTGTCGTGCAACTGACCCGACCTCTGGACGAGCCGATGATGACGACCTCTCGCAGGCGCGATGCACGCCCCTGCGAGAGGCGATTGAGAGCCGCAGCATAGGGGCAAGGGTTCGAAGGGGACAAGGGTGACGCCGAGCAAGGCGCCACCATTTCGTCACATCCTGCGTCTACAGCGCGAACGGCAGGGCCAGGCTGACCTGCTGGCGTGCCGCCAGGCGGCGCTGGAACTCGCCCGGGTCGTGGATCAGCACGTCTTGCCCGGCGAAAGCCTCGGCAGCGATCAGCCGTGACAGCCAGAAACGCACGCAGGCGATACGCAACATGGCTGGCCAGATCTCGGCTTCCGCGGCGGTGAACGGGCGCAGGGCGGCATAGGCGCCCAGCAGGGCGCGGGCGCGCCCTTCATCCAGGCGGCCCTGTTCGTCCGAGCACCAGTCGTTCACGGTGATCGCCAGGTCATAGAGCATCGGCCCCGAGCAGGCGTTGTAGAAGTCGATAACCCCGCTCAGGTGGCTGCCTTCGAACATGCAGTTGTCGCGAAACAGGTCGGCATGCAGATTGGCGCGCGGCAGCTTGCGCACCTGATCCTGCCGGGCAGCGATTTCGGCCAGGGCGTCATTGAGCAGCGTCGTCGCGTCCGGCGCCTGATGGGTGGCCAGCACCCTGCCCTCACGCAGCATCCACTCCAGGCCACGGTCGCTCTTGCGCTGCAGCGGGTGGTCGCGGGTCGCCAGGTGAATGCGCGCCAGCAACTCGCCCACCTCGTGGCAATGCTGGGCATTGACGTCGCGCACGTGCTTGCCGCTCAGCCGCGGTTGCAGCAGCGCCGGCTTGCCGGCCAGGGTGCGCAGTGCTTCGTCGTTGTCGGTACGCAGCGCGTAGGGCACCGGCAGCCCGGCGTCATGGAGAATGTCGAGCAGCTCGATAAAGAACGGCAGATCCTCGCTGGGCCCGCGCTCGACCAGCGTCAGCACGAACTCGCCCTGTTCCAGGCTGACGAAGAAATTGCTGTTCTCGCTACCGGCCTCGATGCCCTGGCAATCGAGCAGGCGGCCGAGCCCGTAGGGCGCGAGAAAGGTTTCCAGTTGCGGACGTTGCAGCGGGGTGAACACCGACATGAATTGACTGCCTTACCAGCTGAAGATTTCCCAGGCCGGGATCAACATATCCGGCGAATCGGAACGCACGAAATTGCCGTCGCTGCCGTCGGCCCGTACCAGGAAATAGGGTTTGCCACCCTTGGGGGTGACCTTGATGGCGTAGAGAAAACCGTTGACCCGGTATTCCTCCACGGTGCGGTCGCCGTCCTGGCGAATGGTTACGTCGGGCTCGGCCGAGGGCGCATCGCTGGCCTGCGCGGCGAACGGCACGGCTGCCAGCACGGCAAGCAGGATCAGGCGATTGAATGGTCCCATGGTAACCTTGTCCCTTTGATATCAACGGTGCTTGTATTCTAGCGCCACGCCCGCCGAAAAGGTTGATTGCCCTCATGAGCCAAGCTCCCCTCGTCCTGGTCGACGGTTCTTCTTATCTGTACCGCGCCTTCCATGCCCTGCCGCCCCTGACCAACTCCAAAGGCCTGCCCACCGGCGCCGTGAAGGGGGTGCTGAACATGCTGCGCAGCCTGCGCCGGCAGTACCCGGACAGCCCCTTCGCGGTGGTCTTCGATGCCAAGGGCGGCACCTTCCGTGATGAGCTGTTCGCCGACTACAAGGCCAACCGCCCGCCCATGCCCGACGAGCTGCGTCTGCAGGTCGAGCCGCTGCATGCCAGTGTGCGGGCGCTGGGCTTGCCGCTGCTGTGTGTGGAGGGCGTGGAGGCCGACGACGTGATCGGCACCCTGGCCCGGCAGGCCGCCGCCGAAGGCTGCGACGTGGTGATCTCCACCGGCGACAAGGACATGGCGCAGCTGGTCTGCAAGCACGTCACCCTGGTCAACACCATGACCGGCAGCGTCTACGACATCGAAGGCGTAAGGGAGAAGTTCGGCGTCGGCCCCGAGCTGATCATCGATTACCTGGCGCTGATGGGCGACAAGATCGACAACATCCCCGGCGTGCCTGGCGTCGGCGAGAAGACCGCCCTGGGTCTGCTGGTCGGCGTCGGCGGCGGCCTCGACGTGATCTACGCCAACCTCGACAAGGTGCCGGGCCTGCCGATCCGCGGCGCCAAGAGCCTGCCGGCCAAGCTCGAGGAACACCGCGAGATGGCCTACCTCTCCTACCAGTTGGCGACCATCAAGCTGGATGTACCCCTGGATCTGGATTACGCCAGGCTGCACCCCGGCGAACCGGATGTCGATACCCTGGCCGCCCTCTACGAGCAGCTGGAGTTCAAGGGCTGGCTCGACGAGCTGCTGCGCCAGAACAAGGGCGCGCCGCCCAAGGCCAAGGCGGCCCGCTCCGAACTGACGCCGCCCTCGGATGACCTGTTCAGTGCGGCGGCCAGTGCGGCGGCGGGCGAGGTGCCGGCGGTCCAGGCCGCCGCAACGCCTGCGGTTGCCGAAGACCAGCCGTCGGTGGTGGCGGGCGAGTACCGCACCATTCTCGACCAGGGCGAATTCGACACCCTGCTGGAAGAACTCCAGCAGGCCGAGCTGATCGCCTTCGACACCGAAACCACCAGCATCGACGCCCAGCAGGCGCAACTGGTCGGCCTGTCCTTCGCGGTCAAGGCCGGCGAGGCGGTGTACGTGCCGGTGGCGCACAGCTACATGGGCGTGCCGCAGCAGCTGGACCGCGACGCCGTGCTGCGTGCGCTCAAGCCGATTCTCGAAGACGTCAACAAAGCCAAGGTCGGCCAGCACGCCAAGTACGACATCAACGTACTGGCCAATGCCAGCACGCCGATCAACGTGCAGGGCGTGGCCTTCGACACCATGCTCGAGTCCTACGTGCTGGACTCCACCGCCACCCGCCACGACATGGACAGCCTGTCGCTCAAGTACCTGGGCCACAGCACCATCCGTTTCGAGGACATCGCCGGCAAGGGCGCCAAGCAGCTGACCTTCGACCAGATCGCCCTCGAGCAGG
>Ga0209370_1003451_pt1 | contig 10071 bp, 9 predicted proteins | sample AgamicAtPrz_FD_187164 | JGI IMG/M metagenome (GOLD analysis project Ga0209370, IMG submission 187164) | Agave microbial communities from Guanajuato, Mexico - At.P.rz (SPAdes) (version 2) | ecosystem: Host-associated > Plants > Phyllosphere > Phylloplane/Leaf | place: Guanajuato, Mexico... | reverse complement strand
GATATTAATCATTGTTGGCGCGATCGCCATAATCGCTTTACTGGTACATGGTTTCTGGACCAGCCGTAAAGAGCGTTCTTCTATGTTTCGCGATCGCCCACTGAAGCGCATGAAGTCCAGTCGTGACGACGATGACAGTGAATATGACATCGATGGAAGCGACGACGACGGCGTGGGTGAAGTTCGTGTTCATCGGGTCAATACTGCGCCCGGCGCGGCTCATGGGGAGCATGAAGCCCCCCGCACTGCGCAGCACCAGTATCAACCGCCGTATGCTTCTGCACAGCCTCGCCAGCAGGCGCCGCAGCCTGTGGAAGAGCCGGTGCGTCAGCCGCCGCAGCAGCCTGTCCAACAGCAGCCAGCAGCGCCGCAGCCGGTTCCACAACAACCCGTGCAGCAGCCTGTTCCGCAGCAACCTGCGCAACAACAGCCTGCCCAGCCGGTACAGCAAGCGCCACAACAGCCTGTTCATGTGCAGCCTGCGCCACAGCCAGCTCCGGCACCGCGCGTGGAGCCAGAACCGGTTGCAGAGCCAGAACCGGTTGTTGAAAAACCGCAGCGCAAAGAAGCGGTGATCATCATGAACGTGGCCGCCCATCACGGCAGCCATCTGAACGGTGACGTGCTGCTTAACAGTATTCAACAGGCCGGCTTCAAGTTTGGCGATATGAATATCTTCCATCGTCACCTGAGCCCGGACGGTAGCGGCCCGGCGCTGTTTAGCCTGGCCAATATGGTCAACCCTGGCACCTTCGACCCTGAAATGACGGGCGATTTCGTGACGCCGGGGGTAACAATCTTTATGCAGGTTCCGTCTTACGGTGATGAACTGCAAAACTTTAAGCTGATGCTGCAGTCCGCTCAGCACATCGCTGACGAAGTGGGTGGTGTGGTGCTCGACGATCAGCGTCGCATGATGACGCCGCAGAAACTGCGCGAGTATCAGGACCGCATCCGCGAAGTTAAGGAAGCCAACGCGTAACCGACGCGTTATCTTCAACTCCTCCTCAACCCCCGCCTGTCGGGGGTTTTTTCTCATTGATGGTGCGATATGGACTCAATCGAACAACAAATCACTGAACTGCGAACCACGCTTCGCCATCATGAATATCTTTATCATGTTATGGACGCACCGGAAGTGCCGGATGCGGAGTACGATCGCCTGATGCGTGAACTGCGCGATTTAGAGGCGCAACACCCGGAGTTGATCACTCCAGACTCGCCAACCCAGCGTGTCGGCGCTGAACCGCTAGGTGCGTTCAGCCAGGTACGTCATGAAGTGCCGATGCTCTCTCTGGATAACGTCTTCGATGAAGAGAGCTTCCTCGCCTTTAACAAGCGTGTGCAGGATCGACTCAAAAGCAGCGACGCCCTGACATGGTGCTGTGAGCTGAAGCTGGATGGCCTGGCCGTCAGTATCCTCTACGAGAACGGCGTGCTGGTCCGTGCCGCAACGCGTGGTGATGGCACTACCGGCGAAGACATCACCACCAACGTGCGTACTATCCGTGCGATCCCGCTGAAGCTGCATGGCGACAATATTCCAGCTCGTCTGGAAGTCCGCGGTGAAGTGTTCCTCCCGCAGGCGGGCTTCGAAAAAATTAACGAAGAGGCACGTCGCACCGGTGGGAAGGTGTTTGCTAACCCGCGCAATGCGGCGGCAGGCTCTTTGCGCCAGCTGGACCCGCGTATTACCGCGAAGCGACCACTTACTTTCTTCTGCTATGGCGTCGGTATTCTGGAGGGAGGGGCGCTGCCTGATACCCACCTCGGACGTTTACTGCAGTTTAAAGCGTGGGGCTTGCCGGTCAGCAATCGCGTGCAGCTTTGCGACTCACCGGAGGCGGTGCTTGCGTTCTATCACAAGGTTGAAGAAGACCGTCCGACCCTCGGTTTTGATATCGATGGTGTGGTTATCAAGGTGAACTCGCTTGCGCTGCAGGAACAGCTAGGCTTTGTGGCACGAGCACCGCGCTGGGCTGTGGCGTTTAAGTTCCCGGCCCAGGAGCAGATGACCTTTGTCCGCGATGTGGAGTTCCAGGTGGGCCGTACGGGAGCCATCACGCCGGTTGCGCGTCTGGAGCCGGTGCATGTGGCCGGTGTGCTGGTGAGCAATGCAACCCTGCACAACGCGGATGAAATTGAGCGTCTTGGCCTGCGTATTGGTGACAAAGTGGTGATCCGCCGGGCGGGGGATGTGATCCCGCAGGTTGTCAACGTGGTTCAGTCTGAACGCCCTGACGATACGCGCGCCATTGAGTTCCCGACGCATTGCCCGGTGTGTGGCTCAGACGTGGAGCGTGTGGAAGGTGAAGCGGTGGCCCGTTGCACTGGGGGATTAATCTGTGGCGCGCAGCGCAAAGAGTCACTCAAGCACTTCGTCTCCCGACGGGCGATGGACGTTGACGGCATGGGCGACAAAATTATCGATCAGCTGGTTGAGAAAGAGTACGTCCACACGCCTGCGGATCTCTTTAAACTGACGGCAGGTAAGCTGACCGGCCTTGACCGCATGGGACCGAAGTCGGCTCAGAACGTGGTGAATGCGCTGGAAGCCGCCAAAGAGACCACGTTTGCCCGTTTCCTCTATGCGCTTGGTATTCGTGAGGTCGGTGAAGCCACCGCTGCAGGTCTGGCGGCGTACTTTGGTACGCTGGACGCGCTGGAGAAAGCGAGCATTGAGGATCTGCAAAAAGTGCCGGATGTAGGCATTGTGGTGGCCACGCACGTCTTTAACTTCTTTGCCGAAGAGAGCAACCGCGACGTCATCGGCAAACTGCTGGAACAGGGCATCAAATGGCCTGCGCCGGTCGTTGTCAACGCCGAAGAGATCGACAGCCCGTTCGCGGGTAAAACGGTGGTGCTAACCGGTAGTCTCAGTCAGCTGTCACGTGATGATGCGAAAGCGCGTCTTGTGGCGCTGGGGGCAAAAGTGGCGGGCAGCGTGTCGAAGAAAACCGACCTGGTGATTGCCGGTGAAGCCGCTGGTTCAAAGCTGGCCAAAGCGCAAGAGCTCGGCATTGAGGTTATCGATGAAGCAGAAATGCTGCGCCTGTTAGGAGAGTAACGTGGAGAAAGAGCAGCTCGTCGAGATCGCCAATACGGAAATGCCGTTCGGTAAATATAAGGGCCGCAGGCTGATTGATTTGCCGGAAGAGTATCTGCTGTGGTTTGCCCGGAAGGATGAATTCCCTGCCGGACGCCTGGGCGAGCTGATGGCTATCACGCTACTGATTAAAACCGAGGGGCTGACCCAGCTGGTTCAGCCCCTGAAACGTCCTTAAGCCTTCGCGGCGCGGGTCTCTTCCTGCGCCAGCTTTTCCGTCTGACGTTTGTAACGACGCGCCAGTACCGCACAGACCATCAGCTGGATCTGATGGAAAATCATCAGCGGCAGCACCATCATCCCAATCACCGAGGTCGGGAACAGAATGTTGGCCATCGGGATGCCGTTTGCCAGACTTTTCTTCGATCCGCAGAACACAATAGTGATTTCATCTGCTTTGCTGAAGCCGCACTTGCGTGCCACAAAGACATTTACCGCAATGACAATCGCCAGCAGGACGATACTGACCACCACGATAAACAGCAGCGAGCCGGCGCCCACCTTATGCCAGATACCATTCACCACGGCTTCGCTGAAGGCGGAGTAAACCACCAGCAGGATCGACGTCTGGTCGGTTTTTGAGATCCATTTCTTGTGCTTCGCCACAAACGCCCCTGTCCACGGACGAGAAAGATGGCCAAGGACAAATGGCAGCAGTAGCTGCAGACAGATTTTCCCGACTTGCTCCAGGTTACCTTCTGCACCGTGCATATTCATCAGCAGGCCAACCAGCAACGGTGAGACGAAAATCCCTAACAGGCTGGATGCCGATGCCGAGCAGACAGCAGCCGCGACGTTGCCGCCAGCCAGCGAAGTAAAGGCAATGGCGGACTGGACGGTGGCTGGTAAAATACAGAGATACAGGAAACCGGTATAGAGCGCCGGGTCAACATTGACCGGTGCCCACCACGCAAACAGCACGCCGAGTATCGGGAACAGAATAAAGGTGCTGCACATAACCCACAGGTGCAGTCGCCAGTGGCTTCCGCCGGCGATAATGGCTTCGCGGGAGAGTTTGGCGCCGTGCATAAAGAACAGCAGTGCGATGGCCGCCGTGGTTAGCCCTTCAAAAAACGGTACAAAGCCGCCGCGCGCAGGGAAGAAGGAGGCCAGTAACACGGTGACGACCAGGGTAAGTGTAAACGGATCAAGAATACGAAATAGTTTCATAATGACTCCTGAAAACAGATGTCGCTATTGTGCTTTGTTCCCTTTGAGAAATAAAATTGATTTATTGCATCCATTCATGAATTAAACAGATGAATTATTCAATTCGCCAGCTTCGTGTTTTTGTCACCGTGGCCCATGCCCGCAGCTTCAGCCGGGCAGGGGAGATCATTGGCCTGAGCCAGTCGGCCGTCAGCCACAGTGTGAAAGAGCTTGAGATCCAGACAGGCGTCCGGTTACTCGACCGGACCACGCGTGAAGTGGTATTAACCGAAGCCGGACAGCAGCTGGCCCTGCGCCTGGAGCGGTTACTGGATGAACTGAACAGTACGCTCAGGGACGTCGGGCGACTGGGACAGCAGCTTTCGGGCACCGTGCGGGTGGCGGCGAGCCAGACGATTTCGGCGCATCTTATTCCGCAGTGTATTGCTGAGGGTAATCAACGCTATCCGGATATCGATTTTGTGCTGCACGACAGGCCGCAACAGTGGGTGCTGGAGAGCATCCGCCAGGGCGATGTGGATTTTGGTATCGTCATCGATCCTGGTCAGGTCAGTGATCTGGAGTGTGAGATCGTTCTTTCCGAGCCGTTTTTGCTGCTCTGTCGGGACGACGATCCGTTGGCAATGTTACCCCATGTTAGCTGGCAGTCGCTGCAGGGAGCGAATCTGGTCTTGCAGGATTATGCATCGGGCAGCCGTCCGTTGATTGACTCAGCGCTGGTGACTCAGGGGGTAAAGGCAACCATCGTGCAGGAAATCGGTCACCCGGCCACGCTGTTTCCTATGGTGGAGGCAGGCATTGGGATCAGCGTATTACCCGCCCTGGCGCTTCCGTTGCCACAGGGGAGCCGACTGACCGTGAAGCGTCTCGTACCGGCTATCGAGCGCAAGCTGATGCTGGTTCGGCGAAAAAATCGTTCTCTTTCGGGGGCGGCGCAGGCTATCTGGGAAGTGGTGCGTATTCAGGCGCAAAGATTAACCGAAGCCCGTATACGCGACCCACTGTTTAATGCTGCAGAGGATTAGATGTAGATATCGATCTGATTTTGATCTGATGGGTTGTTTACCCCTTCCACCTTGCCCTGCTTCTGATCCTGTTTCTTCTGAGCCTCTTCTGCCTGCTGGCGTAATAACTGCGCAAGCTGTGTCTGCAGCACTTTAAGCTGTGCCTGGATGAGCTCCTGCTGTTTTTTCTTCTCTTCCGGGCTGCCGGCACTCTCTGGCAGCTCTTTTAGCTGTTGAGTCAGTTTGGTGATTTGCTCCGTAATGCGGCTGATTTGGGCTGCAATATCGTTGCCGCTGGAAGCACTCCCTCCACTGTTACTGGTTTGAATAGGGTGGGTTGATGTCTGAATGGTCGTCATAGTCTTTCCTCTTACCATAAAACAGAGATATCGGCACCGATGGTGGGAGCTTGAGGAAAACTGCTATATCTGGCAGGGGCCTTATCAGATAGTCCTGTCGTGGCCAGAACATTCATACGCTCATTCCCGGTCCGAGGTCTTTTCCCATCTTATTAAAAATAGATATAAGAAATCCCGGGTTATGGAAATGTTGAAAGTACAGGCCTGACGCGCCATGAAAACCCGGTAATAATTATTCGGCATATTTAATATGTTTATATGATTTAGCAAGGTGTCACAAAACTGTCATAAAAAGTTTTCTATATAAAAGGAGTGACTTATGACAGGTTCACGCGTTGTTGCGACTATCGGCCCAGCGTCAAATAATACGGATACCCTACTCAAATTACGCAAGGCAGGTATGTCCGTAGCACGATTAAATGGTTCTCATAATACACCTGAATGGCATGCAGAAACGGTTAAACTTCTGCGCAATACTGTTCCTGATGTCCCTGTGCTTCTGGATATTCCAGGAAGAAAAATCAGGACGCTGCAACTGACTCATGAACCTTCTTTCAACAGTGGCGATACCTTAATCCTTACTACAGATAGCAGCCATGATGGTACAGAAAAAGTCCCTGTCGGTTTTGATCGCCTTCATGAGAAATTATCCGTTGGTGACGGGGTTTTCGCAGACGACGGCACACTCTCATTTGTTGTAGAAAAAATCGAGGGACGAGATATTTATCTGCGGGCTAACATGGATGGAAAATTAAGGAGTCGCAAGGGAATAAATGTACCCGGCATTGATCTTGGACAGTCACTGGTTACAGATAAAGATCGAGCAATGATTGAATTTGCTAAATCAATCGGTGTGGATTATATCGGAATCAGTTTTGTCGAAAGTCGCGCGCATATTGAAGCCATTCGTGAACTGATTGCTGCACCAGTTCCGCGTATTGTTGCAAAAGTTGAAAACAGTGGAGGGATCACTCATCTTGCTGAAATCGTAGATTCGGCTGATGTCATTATGATTGACCGCGGTGACCTCGCCGTAGAAACATCGATTGATCATGTCGCTCTTTATCAGAAAAAAATCCTGAGTGAAGCAGCCCGTGCAGGTAAGCCCACCATCGTGGCGACCGAAATGCTCCACAGCATGATTGAAAATCCTTTACCCACCAAAGCAGAAGTCAGCGATATCACCAATGCCATTTTGGATGGCGCTTCAGCAGTCATGCTTTCTGGTGAAACCGCAGTGGGGCGTTATCCGGTTGAGGCGGTGGATCGAATCAGCCGTATTGCCACGCTCGCGGCAACCGGACGTCATTCGCCTTATCATTCAGGCAGAGAACCAACGGACAATGATCTCCGACATACCATTCGTGCGCTTGCAAAGGCTTTACCGCTGACCCGGTTGGTTGTCCTTTCCCGAACGGGTTACGCCGTGCGTATTGCTGCTATGTCTGATGCCGGATTGCCTGTATTAGCCGTAGGAACACATCCAGAACTTACTCGTAGCTGGAATCTTCTTCCGAATGTCACCAGCGTTTATATTAATAATGAAGATGAAATTTCCGGGCCGGGAGAGGACCATGTTTTGAAAAAATTAACCCATGGTGGATATCTGGGACATGATGATTATGTGGTGATTATCTCCGCACAACAGGACAGTAAGAGTCTTAATGGAAATATAATTCATACTCTGAATGTAAATGCCTGGCTTCAGCATAATTCGAAAAAGTTTAATGAGGTAGAGGTGGCTTAAATGGATTATGAATATCTCTTCCTGCCCGTTATTATGCTTTTTTCTGTGATTCAGTCTATTTTCGGTATGGGTATTCTGGTCTTCGGTACTCCGGCTCTTCTCCTGCTGGGATATGATTTTTCGTCGGTTCTCGGGTTGCTTTTACCCTCGTCAGTCCTGATTTCATTTACTCAGCTATATACTTGCCGGGGAGGGAATGTAGAAAGGAACGAAATAGTCAATATGGTCATCTGTGCGGCGGCCGTGATTTTATTGCTGAGTGTCATTATTATCTCGGGAGTTAAGGTTAATCTTGATATCTTAGTCGGTCTGGTGCTGATATTTTCTGCAGCGGTGAGGTTAAGCGCAAATTTCAGACAGTTTATCCGTGTCAGACTCATTAAATATCAACGTCAGTATGTTCTGATAATGGGCGCTTTACATGGGATAACCAATATGGGAGGTGCATTGCTGGCCCTTTATGCATCCACCAAACAACGTGAGAAGACAGCCATACGGGCAGAGGTTTCACGCTATTATCTGATGTTTGGCATTATCCAACTGCTTACGCTTGTTATCCTGAAACCACATTCCTTGAGTCTTTCTGGATTTATGGCTGCACCACTTGCGTTGTTTGTCTACTGGGTTGTCGGGAATGTGCTTTTCCGTCGCGCCAGCGCATCCGTATACGAAGGTCTGTTGACAGCCTTTATTGCGGTATATGGCATCCTGGTGCTTACTAAGGGATATATCTGACGATCATGATTACGACTCTGTTCGCCCTTATTCCTGTCATGTTTCTGATTGCCCTGGGCTATATGCTCCGCTCGCGCAACTTTATTGATGCGCAGTTTTGGTTGCCTTGCGAAAAGCTCAATTACTTCTGGCTGTTCCCTGCGTTAATGTTCTCCCAGGTTGCTACAGCTGACCTGGGGGTGTTTCCCGTCAAGCCTATCGCCTGGTCTATCCTTGGGGCAGTACTGCTGGCAGCATTGTCTCTCTGGGTCTGGCGGGGATTAAGCAAACAGTCAGGTCCTGTATTTTCTTCTGTCATACAGGGGGCGTTGCGCCCGAATACTTATATTGGGGTCGCGGCAGCGGCGGCAACCTATGGTACCACCGGGTTGACAGTCACCTCTATTAGTATCGCTGTCGCGATTCCTCTTTTGAATGTGGCATCCATTGTTGTGCTGATGTATTACGGCCAGGGTACGAAGCCCGCACAAGCCCAGATAATCAGGGCATTGGTACGTAATCCTGTCATTATTTCGGTGCTTGCCGGGCTGCTCTTTAATATTGCGCGTTTGCAGTTACCACAGACTGTATCTGACATTTTGCATATCCTGGGGAGTGCTTCTCTGCCTCTGGGGCTACTGGCTGTTGGCGCAGGTCTTGACCTTAAAGCGGCCCGTGCCTCTCACGGCGCCGTGTTGCAGTCAACATTCGTTAAGCTGCTGTTTGTTCCGCTGGTGACATTGCTTATTGGCATAGGGTCAGGGATAAGCGGCCCTGTTCTGGCAACTGTCGTACTCTTTAACGCGCTTCCCTGCACACCCTCTGCCTACATCATGTCCAAACTGCTTGGTGGAGATTACCGCCTGTCAGCAGGCATTATTTCTGTCCAGACGGTATTAGCGGCGGTAACAATTCCGGCAATTCTGTTTCTGACCACATTGTCACCGAGCTAAGGGGGGTGTGCTGTTCATATTGCGCCCAACTTTCTACAAACCACGCATCGCTTCCCTGCTGCTTACACAGCAGGGCAAGCCCTTCATGACATAACTCATGGGCCTGTGCATACAAGTTTTGATCTCCGGCTTTCAGGACGCTTAACAACCGTTTCATCTCTAAAATATACTCACGGGCAAAAATCGGATCCCGTGCCACAATATCTCGCGCATTATCAATAAGGTCACATAGCTTTATGGTCTGCGCTGCGGCATTTGCCTGCGCGCTATGAATGAGATTGGCGTTCTTGCGCTCAATACGCGAGCCTCCCGTTCGCCGGGTCCTGACATCTGTCAGCATTTCAACATATTGTCCCACCTCCGCGCCGAACAACGCATTGATGGTTTCAAGGGTGACACCAGTATCTTCAACGACATCATGGAGCCATGCCGCTGCGACCATTTCTTCGGTTGGGTTTATGCTTTGAAGTAATTTGACAACGGATGCCGGGTGGACAATGTAGGGTTCGCCTGTGAACTTTCGTTTTTGACCGGCTTCACGATGCGCTTGGGTAGCAAAGCGTCTGGCTCGTTCACTGAGTGTCATGATTTTCACCTAAAGCTTTATTTTATATTGTGTTTTTTATGTTTGTTCCAGACCGAAATATTATATCTTATCCTTCATTCGATTAAGACGCCCGCCAGACGAGACATTGTGCCGACAGAGGCATAAGCCATATGTGGCTTCCTGGTATGGAGAGGGGACATTCAGGTGAAAAAAAAACCGCATCCTTTTTAATAAGATACGGTTTGCTTACTTCCCCGGATAAGATGACGTATCCCAGGAATATGACATGTGACGGGGCGTTTTTATCGCAGATAGCAAAAAAGCGCCTTTAGGGCGCTTTTTTACATTGGTGGGTCGTGCAGGATTCGAACCTGCGACCAATTGATTAAAAGTCAACTGCTCTACCAACTGAGCTAACGACCCGAAATGGTGGGCGATGACGGGCTCGAACCGCCGACCCCCTCCGTGTAA
>Ga0209370_1003440_pt1 | contig 10093 bp, 10 predicted proteins | sample AgamicAtPrz_FD_187164 | JGI IMG/M metagenome (GOLD analysis project Ga0209370, IMG submission 187164) | Agave microbial communities from Guanajuato, Mexico - At.P.rz (SPAdes) (version 2) | ecosystem: Host-associated > Plants > Phyllosphere > Phylloplane/Leaf | place: Guanajuato, Mexico... | reverse complement strand
ATGGCGCGTCGACTTTATAGCGGTGATGCGCTTCAACAATTTCAATGTCGGTATAGTCGCCCATCACTTTCGCCGCCTTTTCCAGCAGCTTCAGCATCACGTTAACGCCTACGCTAAAGTTGGCAGCAAAGACGATCGCAATCTCGTTAGATGCCTCCTGAATGGCTTGTTTACCCGCGTCGTCAAAACCGGTGGTCCCAATCACCATCCCCTTGCCGTGCTGGCGACAAAACGCCAGATGCGTGAGCGTCCCTTCCGGGCGGGTAAAATCGATGAACACATCAAAGTCATCTTTTACCGCATCCAGACTGCTCTGCACGGTAACGCCCGTGTGGCCTGCACCCGCCAGCTCACCGGCATCGGTCCCCAGAAGTGAAGAACCTTCACGCTCCAGGGCCGCACCAAGCGCTACGCCATCCATCTGAAGTGCCGCCTGAATCAGCTGACGGCCCATACGTCCACCCGCGCCCGCAATGGCGACGCGGATCTGTGCATCATGCATAGTTATTCTCTTACGTTAAAATGATGTAAATCGTTTTCAGATTAACCAGCCTTTGCAGAGGCTGCCACAGAAAACGCCGATAATTAGAATTTAATGATAAACAGGCAGAGATATCAGTGAAAGACATGATCGTCAGCGAAAACCGCATGATTCCCGAATCACCAGCGCAGGCGGCAGGATGATCCGTTTAGCGGGTTCGTCGTTGCCCTGTATGCGGCTGTAAAGTAACTCCCCCGCCTTACGACCAATCTCTTTCGCCGCCACCGATACGGTGGTCAATGCGGGCTGTACCAGAGCCGCTTCGGTAATATCATCGAAACCGACCAGCGCAAAATCACGCCCCGGCTCACGGCCCATCTTGCGCAGGCTTTGCATCACCCCCAGCGCCACAATATCCTGATAGCAAATCGCAGCGCTGATGCGTGGATGCTCGAGAAGTAACGCCTCCGCCACGCGCGCGCCGTCGCTTTGGCTGGCGTGAGAGGTTCTGATCCAGGCAGGATTCGGCGTCACGCCATACTCCAGAAGCTTGCTGGTAAAGCCCCCGATACGCTGAGCCCGGGATCCCGAATTCTGGCTCCCCCCGATGAACGCAATCTGGCGATGGCCCATTCTTAGCAGATGCTCAGTCGCCATCTGCGTGCCTAAGAAGTTATCCGTTCCGACAAAATCAAAATCCGGATCGTTCAGCGGCCGCACAACCATGATAGCCGGAATACTGCGCCGCTTCAGGCCCTCAAAAAAGGCCTGTGGCGTTTCGCGAGCCGCACACAGCACCATACCGCCGACGTTATTACGCATCAGTGAATCAACAAATTTTTGCTGCCGCTCTGCCGATTCCTCGCTATTCGCCAGAAAAAGCATTAGCTCATGGCGCTCCATTTCATGACTTAGCCCTGCCGTCATCTCCCCGTAAAAAGGGTTGGTAATATCGTGCAAGAGCAACCCGACCTGGTTACTGCTGCGGTTCCGTAAATTGGCCGCCGTCTGGTTATAGACATAGCCGGACTCATCCAGCGCCTTAAGTACGCGTTCGCGCGTGCTTTGCGAAATGCGGCCTTTGTTGCAGAGCACCATAGAGACCGTCGCCGTTGACACGCCAGCGCGTTTCGCAACATCGGCCAGTGTAATTCCCGTCATGTTGTCTCCTTCATCATCACCACAGGTTAATCGAATAACCCATTTTCTGCATTTTTCCCTGTGAGATTCTTCACATTACCGCTGCCCATCCGGATTACATTCGCATTTATGGCGGGTTAATCGCGTTAACCACTCTTCTCAAATTCGGTTAATCGAATAACCTTAAAAAATGATTACGGAGGATACAATGACAACCTACGACAAATTCCCCACGGTGGCGATACAGGGTTATGACGACAGCACCTGGCAAGGCTGGGAGGCGATTACCCGCATTCTTGAGGCAAAAACCCGACAGCGCAGCCGCACGGTGCTGGTGATTGATTGCTATCCGGGCGTGCGCATGGCCGAGCTTGAAGAGAACGTACTGCCGCGGCTACGCCCGACGCTGGCGATCAATGCCGAACAGGCGCGACGGGATGAGCGTGCTATCCATGAGATGCTGGCACGCAACCTCACCGACGATCGCGTCTTTGGCGTACTTTCCTGCCACCAGCTTGGGGAGTTTTTCGATTCCGCGCGTCTGAAGGCGCTGCAGGATCGGGTGAACCAGTGTTCCGGAGGGCTGGTTGTGATCTACGGACCCGGAGCGACGCTTGTTCATCCGGGTGATGTGCTGGTGTATGCCGATCTGCCGCGCTGGGAGATCCAGCAGCGGATGCGCCGAGGCGAGATGGGGAACTGGGGCGCAGAGAATCAGCAGGAAGATATGCTTCGTCGCTACAAGCGCGCCTTTTTTGTTGAATGGCGCGTCTTCGATCGTCACAAAACGCCGCTGCTCAGGCGCACCGATTTTTTACTGGATACAACCCAGACGGACCAGCCCGCGATGGTCAGCGGCGAAGCCCTGCGGGCAGGGCTGAAGAAGACGACCACCCGGCCTTTCCGCGTGACGCCCTTTTTCGATCCCGGCGTCTGGGGCGGCCAGTGGATGAAACAGCAATTCGATCTCGATCCCTCTGCGCCCAATTACGCATGGTGTTTTGACTGCGTGCCCGAGGAGAACAGCCTGTTACTGCGTTTTGGCGCAGTGCGGATCGAGATCCCCTCTCAGGATCTGGTCCTGCTTGAGCCTCGTGCTCTGCTGGGCGAGAAAGTTCACGCGCGTTTCGGCGCGGAGTTCCCGATCCGCTTTGACTTCCTCGACACCATGGGCGGCCAAAATCTGAGTTTCCAGGTCCACCCCATTACCGAGTACATCCAGCAGCAGTTTGGCATGCACTATACCCAGGATGAGAGCTATTACATCCTGGAAGCCGAGCCGGGTGCCGTGGTCTATCTGGGAACCAAAACCGGCATCGACCCTGATGCCATGATGGACGATCTCAGGCGCGCGGGTCGCGGTGAAAAACCGTTTGATGACGAACGCTTCGTTAATCAGATCCCGGCGAAAAAGCACGACCATTTTCTGATCCCTGCCGGGACGGTGCACTGCTCCGGCGCGGGAACCATGGTGCTGGAGATCAGCGCTACGCCGTATATCTTCACCTTCAAACTGTGGGACTGGGGCCGCCTGGGCCTGGACGGCCTGCCGCGCCCGGTACATCTGGCGCACGGTGAAAAGGTGATCGACTGGCAGCGCAACACCCAGTGGGTACATCAGCATCTGGTGAATCAGTTTGAACCTGTCGCGGAGGGTAACGGCTGGCGCGAAGAGCGCACTGGGCTGCACGAGCGTGAATTTATCGAAACCCGCCGCCACTGGTTTAGCGAGCCCGTTATACACCACACCGCTGGCGGCGTGAATGTGCTGAATCTGGTTGAGGGCGACGAAGCAATTGTCGACAGCCCAACTGGTGCATTTGAGCCGTTTACCGTCCATTACGCCGAAACGTTCATCATTCCGGCCAGCGTAGGTGAATATCGCATTTCACCGTCAGCCAGCGCTTCCGGCTGCCTTCTGGCGACGATCAAAGCCTGGGTAAGGAGCTAACGATGATTCATTTTATTGTCGCGACTCACGGTCCATTAGCCGCCGCACTGCTGGAGAGCGGCCGGATGGTGTACGGCGACCTCCCCGACGTACACGCCGTTTGCCTGACCGAACAGGCGGGAATAGAAGGCTTCCGACAGGATTTTAGCGCCACGCTGGATGCAGCAAGCGTCAACGCTGACGGCGTGCTGGTGCTGTGCGATATGCAAAGCGGCACGCCGTGGAACGTGGCCTGTGAGGCCGCGTTTAACCCACATACGCAGCCGCCGATTGCCGTGGTGGCTGGAGTCAACTTCCCGATGCTGCTGCAAACCGACGAGGTGATGATGGCACGAGATGTTCATCAGGCTGCCGCACACATTATCGAACTTACTCTGCCGACGCTGGTACAGGCGAAACCGGCAGATACTGCACAGACAGACGATTTTTGAGGAGCCGCATATGAGTATTTCTTTTGTACGCATTGACGACCGCGTGATCCACGGGCAGCTCATAACACGCTGGGCCAGGGAGCTGCCCTGTGACGGCATCGTTGCCATTGACGATGCCGTTGCGGCCGATCCGCTGCTATCGTCGGTCATGAAAGGGGCCGTATCAGATACCAAAGTGTGGCTGTTCGATACGACAACCGCGATCGAAAAACTGCCAAAAGTGATTGCCAGCGAGAAGCGCTATTTCGTGATTGGCAAATCGCCGATCACGCTGCAGCGCATTGAGCAGGCGGGCATTAGCCTGAAAAACAGCAACGGGAAAATTAACGTGGGGCCAATGAGCGCCCGGGCTAACACGACAACCATCGGCCCGAATCAATCGGTAACCCACGATGAAGCTGCGGCGTTCGAGTGGCTGGCCGGGCAGGGACACGCGATTGAATTCCGTCTGGTGCCCGATGCCAGTTTTTATACCTGGCAGGATGCCAGACAAAAGCTGAAATAAGGAGCAGATCATGATTATCGAAGCGGCTTTAATTGGCCTGCTGTGTTATCTGGGCGCACTCAGTAGCCCGTGGCTTTTAGGGCTAACGGGCGGCTGGTATCTCATCTCCCGACCGCTCATTTCCGGGATGCTGGTTGGCCTGATCCTGGGCGATATCAAAACCGGGATCATGATTGGCGTAGCGGTGCAGGCGGTGTATATCGCAATGGTAACGCCCGGCGGCTCAATGCCAGCAGATTTGAACTTTGTGGCTTATCCGGCCATTGCGCTGGGGATACTTTCCGGCAAAGGGCCTGAGGTCGCCGTCGCGCTGGCGGCGACTATTGGGATCGCCGGAACCATTCTCTTCAATGCGATGATGGTGCTGAACTCCTTCTGGAACCATCGTGCGGATGTCGCGCTGGAGAACGGCGACGAGCGCGGGATCTACCTGAACAGCGCCATCTGGCCGCAGGCAATGAATTTTTTGCTGCGCTTTGTACCTACCTTTATCGCCGTCTTTTTCGGCGCGCAGTACATTAGCAGTTTTATGGACAGCCTGCCGCACATCGTCCTCTCCACTATGAACGTGCTGGGCGGCATTTTGCCCGCCGTCGGTATTGCCATCCTGCTTAAGCAGATCATCAAAAGCTATAGCATGCTCATCTACTTCCTGGTGGGTTTCGTCTGCATCGTGTTTCTGAAACTCAATATGGTTGCGCTGGTGATCGTGGGCGCCCTGCTGGCACTGATTCATTACAACTATAAACCCGAGGCACCGCAGGCCGTGGCTTCAGCACCAGTTCCTGACGACGAGGATGAATTCTGATGGAAGAACGTAAACTCACCCGTAAGGATCTGCGCCGCTGCTGGCGGGCGTGGATGATGCATAACCTCTCCTCAATGAGCTTTGAACGCCTGGAATCCTTCGGCTTTTGCCTGAGCATGCTGCCGGTAGCAAAAAAGCTCTATCCCGACGCGGCTCAGCGTACCGAGATGCTGCGCCGTCACGCGTCGTTCTACAATACGGAGCCACAGATTGGCGCGATCGTTAACGGTATGGCGCTGGGGCTGGAGGAGAAAAAAGCCAACGGCGAGCCGATTGACGGTGAAACCATAAACACCCTGAAGGTAGGCCTGATGGGGCCAATCGCCGGGATCGGTGATTCAATGATCCCCGGAATGCTCATTCCGATCCTCCTCAGCATTGGAATGGCGCTGGCGGCAGGCGGAAATATCCTCGGCCCGCTGTTCTATACCGTCGCCTGGCTGGCGATTATTATCCCGGGATCCTGGTTCCTGTTTCTGAAGGGCTACCAGATGGGTTCAGGCTCCGTGGAGATGTTGGTCAGCAGCAAATCTACCCGGCTACGGGAAGCGCTATCGCTACTGGGCGTATTCGTCATGGGCGGCGTGGCGGCCAGCTACGTGAAGCTCGGGACCGGGCTGGAGTTCATCACCCGGGATGGGGTTAACATTCACGTTCAGCAGATGCTGGACGGTATTTTCCCGCAGCTGCTTCCGCTGGCGGTGGTGCTGGGGACCTGGTATCTGATGGCAAAACGCGGCGTGTCGCCGGTAAAAGCCATGGTCTTGCTGCTTATACTGGCAGCGCTTGGCGTGGCGTCCGGTTTGTTTGCAGGATAAGAAAACCGGGGCAATGCCCCGGTCTCTTTATGGATGGAAGTGAGCCCACCGTTCTGCCGCTTTATCTGGACGCGAGATAAACTGAAACCGTTCCGGATCGTCGATAAACTGCTGATAAACAGGCGCATCCGTAATACCAAATTCCGAATAACTGCGCGGCGTAATCATCTGTAGTCGCCCCGGTCGGTAGTGTTTATTCTGCTGCCAGACGATATGATCTCCCTGCACCATGGGATACCACGCCAGCCCTTTTCGCGCCCGAATGGCATCATACTCAAAGCCATATTCCCGATCGCACCACGCGCCGAACGTCAGCGGCTCATTGGGCGAGGCCGAAATCGTCGCATGACCCCATCCGGGAGGGACCAGTACCTTTTCACCCGGCCCCGCGAGCACCGCGAAACAACGTCCCGGATCGTCGTCCACATACTCCTGCATGTAGATAATCGCTTTACCCTGCCAGATTTCATACAGCTCAGGCGGTGACCATCCGCTGTGCTGGCTAATACGGTGCACATGTCCCTGGCTGCGGACCGGCTCATCGCCAAGCGTGCCTGCTGCGTAAGTGACAACGCCAAAAAGCAACATACGTTTTTCGAGCTCCGGCCTGTCTGCCAGTCGCGCCACGTCCATCGCGATGGCATACACCTGTTCAGGTCCTTTACAGTCCGGATTGCGTAGCGACGGACGGATCTGATCCAGGGTTCGGATCTCCGGCATCGGTCCGGTAACGTCATCTCCGTAGCTAAAACCGAGCGGCTCATGGGTAATGGTCATATCCAGCCCAAAGCTAACCATTGCGGACCTCCCATCCCTGCGGGTGTTTTTCAGATGCAAATACGCGAAGCGCAAAACCCTCGGCCAATGCCGCATAGTCATGTCCCGCCACGCTGGGCCAGACCGCCAGCGCAGAAAGCGTCTCTTCGCCCGTGTTTATCAGACGGTGTGCGGTGAAGGAGGGAATGATGTGCACGGACCCGGGCATCACGCGCTCAAGGCGCGCCACGCCGGACGCCGTCTGGAGCAGCAGCAAGCCGCATCCGCGCAGGCCAAAATAGACCTCGCCCTGTTCGCGCCGCTGGTGAAAGTGACCCCGCGTCATAAAGAACTCTTCCCCGATTCTGCCGGCACAGAGATGGGTTACGCCGACGTACAGCGCCCCATCGTTTGACGGGGAGTCGAGCATTTCAACGTCATAGACGCGCTGCTGCGGTTCGCAGCCACGCCAGGCGTCTTTAGCAATGAAAACGCCCGGCAGATCGGCGAGACGAGTCGTCTTAGTGATAAGTGGACCATTAGCGAATATTCCGCTGGCCCACGCCACCTGAGGTGGCAGGATAATGTCAGAATTCATGTTTATCTCCGGCCCGAGGAGAACAACATGAAAAGCCTATCAGATTAAACGATTAACCTCCTGTCATAATGCCCACACTGTCGGGTTAATCACACTCACGTTGATCCAGCTCGTCGAGAGCATAGGCGATCACCAGCTGTCCTTTTTTCATTTTCAGCCCGAGGATCTGCATCCCCCCTATTTCCGCCAGCTGTTTAACATGCGTTCCACCGCACGAGTAGGCCGGGAGATCGCCAAAGCGGACCTTGCGTCTGCCCGCTTCAATTTCAGTATGGCGAAGCAGATTGTCGGTTTTCCAGCCGTTGATAATGGCCATCATCGCGCTGGCATCGGGGATTGATGTCAGCAGCTCACCTGCAGTAAAGGTAATGCGCCCTTCGCCAGGCCAGTGATGAGCCTTAACCGGCTCCCAACCAAATCGTTCACCGGCATAACCTATCAAATGGCCAGCGCTGTGCCAGCGGGAATGGCGTATACGCGCTGATTGATCGACCTGCATTTCCACCTCGCCGGGAGCGAGCGGTCGGGCCAGCATGTGTATAACCTGATCCCCGCGCAGGCTTACGCCCTCCACCACAATCCCCGCGATCCAGCCCCGATCCGCGGGCTGTCCGCCACCCTGCGGATGGAAAAGTGTCCGATCCAGTTCAACGGCGTAGCGGCCATCAGCCTCTTCCGTGCAGCAAATTACCTTCGCACGTCCTTCTGTCGCTTCACTTGTGTAATAAAGTCGCTCTGTCATGGTTGTCCTCCTCTGTGTCCTGACAGTATATTCATCACTTAAGTATCGATAATCCGCCTTTCAAACAATGCACTCTTGCCTGGTATGCACAAATGAAACCTGCACTGCTTCCCGATCTCGCCACCTTCGTGACCATCGTTGAACACGGTAATTTTTCAACTGCAGCCCGTATTACGGGAGCAACGCCTTCAGCGATCAGTCGCTGTGTTTCACGCCTTGAGCAGGAGATGGGAACGAAGTTATTGCACCGCACCACGCGCAAGCTGGCACTGACCGAAACCGGAAAATCGGTTTATGAGCATGCGCTGGATATGCTGGAAGCAGCGCAGCAGGCCATGGATTCCGGTAGCAGCCTGCAAACCGTGGCGCAGGGGAAGCTTACGGTGAGCGTGCCGAAAGCCGTGGGGCGGTTTGTGATCCATCCGCTGATCCCGGCGTTCCTGGAGCGCTACCCGCAAATTGACGTCTGCCTGCGTCTGGAAGATCGTTACATGGATCTGATCGACGACGGAGTCGATCTGGCATTACGGATCACCAACACCCCCTCTCCGGGCCTGTACGGAAAAAGGCTGATGCCGGTAACCCACGTCATTTGCGCCACGCCAGAATACCTTCGTCGCGCGGGCACGCCACAGCATCCGCAGGACCTTCGGGCGCACAGCTGTATTTCGCTCGGTGAGACACCGGCCGACTCACGCTGGAAATTTACGCGGGAGGGTAAAACGGAGATGGTACAGACGCACGGCCGCTACGCGGCTAACCACACGGGCGTGCGGCTGGATGCGGTCAAACGTCATGTTGGCATAGGAAGTTTACCGCTGTTTACGGCGCGCGAGGCGCTGGAAAAGGGGGAGATTGTGCAGGTTCTGCCTGAGTGGGAATTTATCAGCAGCTATACGGGCGAGCTCTGGCTGTTGTGGACGCGCAACAAACATATGCCAGCCAGAATGCGGGCAATGATCAACTATCTGAATGAAAAAATGCCAGTCATTACGTGACTGGCATTCTTTGAATCTTACTCAACTTCACGAGCGTCTATGCGCAGCTCTTTCGGCACCTCGAAGACAATATTCTCTTCGCGGCCTTCCAGCGGAACCGCGTCGCCGCCGCCCAGCTCCTGCAGACGGGCAATCACATTCTGCACCAGAATATCCGGCGCGGAAGCGCCTGCGGTAACGCCAACGCAGGCCGCATTTTTCACCCACGCTTCCTGAATATCCGTCGCATCGTCAATCAGGAACGCCGCTTTCCCCATACGCTGCGCCAGTTCAGCCAGACGGTTGGAGTTAGAGGAGTTTTTGGAGCCAACCACCAGCACCACGTCCGCCTGTTCAGCCAGCGCACGCACCGCTTCCTGACGGTTAGTAGTGGCGTAGCAGATATCATCCTTACGCGGCCCGACGATTTTCGGGAAGCGCTGACGCAGGGCGTCAATCACGTCAGAGGTATCGTCTACGGAGAGCGTGGTCTGGGTCATAAACGACAGCCGCGCTTCGTTTTTCACGTTCAGCGTAAAGACATCTTCCGGCGACTCGACCAGATACATCCCCCCTTCCGGGTTGCTGTACTGGCCCATGGTGCCTTCGACTTCCGGGTGACCCGCATGGCCAATCAGAATCGACTCTTCACCGCGACGGCTGGCGCGCGCCACTTCCATATGCACTTTTGTCACCAGCGGACAGGTGGCATCGAATACGGTCAGGTCGCGGCTTTTCGCCTCGTTGCGTACCGCCTGTGAGACGCCGTGCGCGGAGAAGATCAGGATCGCACCGTCCGGCACTTCGCTGATCTGCTCAATAAAGATTGCGCCGCGCTCGCGCAGGCTGTCGACCACGTAGCGGTTATGCACCACTTCGTGACGCA
>Ga0209370_1003439_pt1 | contig 10093 bp, 8 predicted proteins | sample AgamicAtPrz_FD_187164 | JGI IMG/M metagenome (GOLD analysis project Ga0209370, IMG submission 187164) | Agave microbial communities from Guanajuato, Mexico - At.P.rz (SPAdes) (version 2) | ecosystem: Host-associated > Plants > Phyllosphere > Phylloplane/Leaf | place: Guanajuato, Mexico... | reverse complement strand
CTGGCGCTGGTCGGGCGTGCCGTTCTACCTGCGCACCGGCAAGCGCATGCCGCAAAAGCTGTCGCAGATCGTCATCCACTTCAAGGAAACGCCGCACTACATCTTTGCCCCGGAACAGCGTTTGCAGGTGGGCAACAAGTTGATCATTCGCCTGCAGCCGGACGAAGGTATCTCCCTGCGCGTGATGACCAAGGAGCAAGGGCTGGACAAGGGTATGCAACTGCGCAGTGGCCCGCTGCAACTGAATTTTTCCGACGCCTGGCGTAGCGCGCGGATTCCGGACGCCTATGAACGCTTGCTGCTTGAAGTGATGCGGGGCAACCAGAACCTGTTCGTGCGCAAGGACGAAATCGAGTACGCCTGGAAGTGGTGTGACCAGCTGATTGCCGGCTGGCGCAACACAGGCGACGCCCCCAAGCCCTATGCTGCGGGCAGCTGGGGGCCAATGAGCTCGATTGCTTTGATCACCCGCGATGGGAGGGCCTGGTATGGCGACATCTGAAACATTGTCCGACTTGCAGTTTCCGACGAGCACCAAGGTGCATCAACTGCCCGACGCAAGCACCCTGGCTGATACATTGGCCAAGGATGTGAGTGAGCGCTTGCGTGCAGCCATCGACGCTAACGGCCAGGCCTGCGTCGTGCTGTCTGGTGGACGCAGCCCGGTGCCTTTTCTCGAGCAACTGGCCAGGCAGCACCTGGACTGGAGCAAGGTGACGGTCAGCCTTGCCGATGAGCGCTGGGTGCCGGTGGAGCACGCCGACAGCAATGCCGGCCTGTTGGCCCGGCACCTGCTCACAGGGCAGGCCGCCCAGGCGCGCCTCATTGGCTTGTACCAGCAAGCGCCTTCGCTGGAAGAGGCCGCAGAGCAGGCCGATCGCGCCCTGGCCGATCTGCCGCCCATCGACGTGCTGGTACTGGGTATGGGTGACGATGGCCATACGGCCTCGCTGTTCCCAGCCAGTCCCAACTTGGCCGAGGGCCTTGATCCAAACAATCCCCGCCGTTGCCTACCGCTAATGGCGCCAACCGTTCCCCATCAGCGTCTTTCCATGACCCGATCGCTGCTGGCCACGGCAGGGTTCACCGCATTGTCCGTGCAAGGGCCAGGCAAACTCGCTACCCTGCGCGCCGCGCTGGCGGATGGCGACCTCGCCGAAATGCCCATTCGCGCTTTTCTTCACGCACCCCTGGACATCTACTGGTGCCCATGAGCCAAGGATCCACAGCAATGATCACCCTCGAACGTCCACAGCCCAAGCTCTCGATGGCCGACAAGGCCGCGCGGGTCGACGCCATCTGCGAAGCGGCGCGCATCCTGCCGGTGATCACCATCGCCCGCGAACAGGACATCCTGCCACTGGCCGATGCCCTGGCAGCCGGCGGTATCCGCACGCTGGAAGTGACCCTGCGTTCACAGCATGGCCTGAAGGCCATCGAAGTGCTGCGTGAGCAGCGCCCCGAACTGTGTGTAGGCGCCGGGACGGTGCTCGATCGCGCCATGTTTGCAGCCGTCGAGGCCGCTGGCGCCCAGTTCGTCGTCACGCCCGGCATTACCCAGGATGTGCTCCAAGCAGGTGTGGAGAGCGAAATCCCATTGCTGCCGGGTATCAGCACCCCGTCCGAAATCATGATGGGCTACGCGCTGGGCTACCGCCGTTTCAAGCTGTTCCCCGCCGAAATCAGCGGTGGCGTGGCGGCGATCAAAGCCTTTGCCGGCCCGTTTGGCGATATCCGTTTCTGCCCCACCGGCGGCGTCAACCCGGCCAACGTGCGCAATTACATGGCCTTGGCCAATGTGATGTGTGTAGGCGGCACCTGGATGCTCGACAGCAGCTGGATCAAGAATGGCGACTGGGCTCGCATCGAGGCCTGCAGTGCCGAGGCCATGGCGCTGGTGGACGGTCACTGAAATTCGTTGTGTGCTTTACGGCTTTTTGGGCGCTTGGTCGGCGCCCATTTTTTTGCCTGCCGTTTGCCGCTTGCGGGTGGTGAGCGCGTAGACGGTAGAGGTAAGTGTGCCTTTAGAACGTTGGGGCCGCAAAGCGGCCCCAACAATCCCGAGTCAACAACATCGGCTAAAGAGGCCGCTTTCTCCCTGACAGCACTCAGGCCGCCTTGGCCTCTTGCTGGCTCAGCGAGCGGTTCAGCGCGCTGAACAGGGCCTTGAAGCTGGCTGTGGTGATGTTTTCATCGATACCCACACCGTGCACAGGACGCCCGCCGGCTACACGCAACTCGATGTAGGCCGCTGCCTTGGCGTTGGTGCCGGCGCCGATGGCATGTTCGTTGTAGTCCATGATTTCGACGGCAACCGGCAGGCCGGCAACCAGGGCTTCCAGAGCGCCATTGCCCTTGCCGCGCCAGTGCAGCGTGGTCTCGCCTTCGCCAGCGACTTCCACTTCCACGGCACTGTGGCCGTTTTCTTCCTGCAGGCGATGGCTGACCAGCGCGTATGGCGCATTGGCTTGCAAGTATTCCTTGTGCAGCAAGCTGTAGATCTGCTGCGCCGTCATTTCCAGGCCCAGGCGGTCGGTTTCGCCCTGCACAACCTGGCTGAACTCGATTTGCATGCGGCGCGGCAGGCTGATGCCGTATTCCTGCTCGAGCAGGTAGGTGATGCCGCCTTTGCCGGACTGGCTGTTAACGCGAATCACGGCCTCGTAGCTACGGCCGATATCGGCCGGGTCGATCGGCAGGTACGGAACTTCCCACAACTCGCCTTCCTGCTGCTTGGCCAGGCCCTTGCGAATGGCATCCTGGTGCGAGCCGGAGAAGGCTGTGTGCACCAGGTCGCCTACGTACGGGTGGCGCGGGTGTACCGGCAGCTGGTTGCATTCTTCGACGACCTTGCGCACACCGTCGATATCGGAGAAATCCAGGCCCGGATCGATGCCCTGGGTGTACAGGTTCAAGGCCAGCGTCACCAGGTCGACGTTGCCGGTACGCTCACCATTGCCGAACAGGCAGCCCTCGGCACGGTCGGCGCCGGCCATCAGGCCCAGCTCGGTCGCGGCGATGCCGGTTCCCCGGTCGTTGTGGCAGTGCAGGCTGATGATCACGCTGTCACGGCGGTTGATGTGGCGGCAGAACCATTCGATCTGGTCGGCGTACACGTTGGGCGTGGCGACTTCGACGGTAGCCGGCAGGTTGAGGATGATCTTGTGTTCGGGCGTGGGGTTCCACACCTCGATGACCGCATCGCACACTTCCTTGGCAAATTCCATCTCGGTAGCGCTGAAGGTTTCAGGCGAGTACTGGAATGTCCAGTGCGTGTCCGGCTGCTGTGCGGCGTATTTGACGAACAGCTTGGCCGCGTTTACCGCGATGTCCTTCACGCCCTGCTTGTCCTGGTTGAAGACGATGCGGCGGAAAGCCGGGCAGGTGGCGTTGTACAGGTGAACGATGGCCTTCTTGGCGCCGCGCAGGGACTCGAAGGTACGGGCAATCAGGTCTTCACGCGCCTGGGTCAGCACCTGGATGGTGGTGTCCTCTGGAATATGACCGTCTTCGATCAAGGTGCGGACGAAGTCGAAGTCGGTTTGCGAGGCCGAAGGGAAGGAGGCTTCGATTTCCTTCACGCCCACTTGCACCAAGGTCTTCCAGAACCGCAGCTTCTTCTCCGCATCCATCGGCTCGATCAGCGACTGGTTACCGTCCCGCAGGTCCGAGCTGCACCAGATGGGCGCCTCGGTGATGGTCTTGGACGGCCAGGTACGGTCGGGCAGGTCGATGGTGGGGAAGGCGCGGTATTTCTTCGAAGGGTCTTTGAGCATGGTCATGGAAGCAATCCTTTTATGTGCGGCCGAGATCGGGCCTGCCGAGCAGTAACGAGGTGGGGGCGAGGCGACGCGATTCAGCCTGGTAGTCGAGCGCTGACCAGGCAGAGGCTGCGATGTTGTCGGAGCAAGATGAGGGTGCTGAAGGTTTTCATGGCCTCAACCCTAACCAGTGGGCTGAGGGTTGGCAAGCGTTGAAAAAAAATTGAGAGAAATGCTCAAAAAAAGCGCTATTGCGAGATTTTCTTGTGGCTAGCATTTGAATGCTTTGCATCTGTTGCGCAGTATTTTTCTTTGGCGCAATGGTGTGTCAACCGTTCAGAAGGGCTTCAGATCTGCGTTGGCCCGGCAACCGCCGCCCGTTTCGTCGAGCGGCTCAAGGGTCTATCGACGCAGAGTCAGCCCTGCCTCAGGGCTGAAAGGCACCGATGAAGATCGCCGGGTCAACACGCGCATCGTTCAGGCTGACGTTCCAGTGCATGTGCGGCCCGGTCGCGCGCCCCGTTGAGCCAACGCGCCCGACCACATCGCCACGACGCAGCTGCTGCCCGTTCTGCACGTCGATCCTGGACATATGGCAGAACATGCTGATGAAGCCCTGCCCGTGGTCCACGAACACCGTGCGGCCATTGAAAAAATAATCGCCTACCAGAATCACCTTGCCATTGGCTGGCGTCTTGATCGGCGTACCCGCTGGTACGGCGAAATCCAGGCCCGCATGGGGGTTGCGCTCTTCACCATTGAAGAACCGGCGCACGCCGAACTTGCTCGACAGCGGCCCATTGACCGGCTTGTCGAGGATCAGGTTGCTTGGCAATGCCGGGCTGAAGCTGCGGTAGGCCTTGATCTGCTCGGCCAGTTCGCGATCGATGCGCTTGAGGTCGGCCGGATTGGGGTTGACCTGGCGGGTGTTCTTCAAGGTGATGCGCTGTTCGGGGTACTGCTTGTGGCCCACGGTGAAGGGCAGGCTTCGGCTGCCTTGCTGCACGACCGCCTGCCCAGGCTTCTGGGTCAGGGGGATACCGACGATGGCCAACCAGTTGTCCTGTTCCTTGACCACCAGCACCGGCTTGCCATCGAAGCGTGCGCTGGGGGCACTGGCTGCCGGCCCCAGGTCGACCACTGCAACGCCGCCGGGCACCGGCTTGTTCAGCGTGCGGGTGATGTAGCTGGCCTGGGCTGTGGCGCTCAGGACGGTGAAGGCGAGGGCGAGCAGTGACGCGAGCAAGCGGGGCATGGGTCAATCCAGAAGTGAGAGCGTGACCGGAGTCAGGTGGTTATCTTCGACCCGCACCTGCAGCTCGCCTTCGTTGAGGCGTGCGGTGAGGCGCTGGCCGTTGCGCGTCTGTTCGGCGCTGCGGATGGCGTGGCCTTGTTCGTCGAGCAGAATGCTGTAGCCGCGCGCCAGCGTCGCCAGGGGGCTGACGATCTGCAGGGTCTGTAGCTGGGCCTGGAAGCGCTGGCGCCGGTCCTTGAGCACGTCGCGCATGGCCCGTGGCAGTCGCTCGGCCAGGCTGTCCAGGCGCTGGCCCAGCAGGGCCAGGGTGCGCCCGGGATGTTGCGCAGCCAGGCGCGTCTCCAGGCGCACCAGGCGCTCGCGGCGCTGATTGAGGTTGTGCAGGAAGGCACGGCGCAGGCGCATGTCCAGGTCATCAAGGCGCTGAGCCTGCTGACGCAGGCGTTCGCCCGGATGGCGCAAGCGGCGAATCAGCGACTCCAGGCGCAGGCGATCATGCACCAACCGGTTCTGCATGCGCAGGGTCAGGCGCCGTTGCAGGCCGTCCAGGCGATGCTGCAACCCGCTGCTGTCGGGGGCAAGCAGCTCGGCCGCAGCAGACGGGGTAGGGGCACGCACGTCGGCTACGAAGTCGCTGATCGACACGTCGGTTTCATGGCCCACGGCGCTCACGATCGGCGTCTTGCACGCGGCCACGGCGCGCGCCACGGCTTCCTCGTTGAAGCACCACAGGTCCTCCAGCGAACCGCCGCCGCGGGCCAGGATCAATGCGTCGAAACCGCGGCTGTCGGCCAGGCGAATGGCGCGCACGATCTGGGCGATGGCTTCGCGGCCCTGCACGGCGGTGGGGATCAGGTTCAACTCCACCTGGGGCGCGCGACGGGCGAACACACTGATGATGTCGCGGATCACGGCCCCGGTGGGGGAGGTGATGATGCCGATACGCTGGGGATGCGCAGGCAGCGCGCGCTTGCTGTCGGTGCTGAACAAGCCCTCGGCGCCAAGCTTTTCCTTGAGCGCCTCGAAAGCCAGGCGCAGCGCACCATCGCCAGCAGGCTCCACCGTATCGAGGATCAGCTGATAGTCGCCACGGCCTTCGAACAGGGACACCTTGCCGCGCACCCGTACCGCCAGGCCATCACGCAGTGCCTGGCGCACCCGCGTGGCGTTCTGCCGGAAGAGGGCGCAGCGCACCTGGGCACCGCTGTCCTTGAGGGTGAAGTACATGTGACCGGAGGCCGGCCGGGCCAGGTTGGAAATCTCGCCCTCCACCCACACGCTGCGGAAAACGTCTTCCAGCAGCACCCGGGCGCGGCCATTGAGTTGGCTGACGGTGAGCACATCACGGTCCAGGCCGAGGCGTTCGAAAGGGTCTTTGATCATGGGAAGGCACTATAAAGGATGAGGGGGCCGGGTGTCGTGCCCGGTCGATCAGGAGCTGACCTGGATCGCGGGTGCCTGCCCTGGCGTACCGATTGCCGAAGCTGCGCAGGTCATGTGCTCGATGAACTGGCTAACCAGCGGCCCGGCATCGCGACGGTGAGCGATGGCGACGGTGCTGACGCAGCCGGGGTCCGTCAGCGGGATGAACCGCAGCGCAGGAGGGGCGATGTCCTGCATGCAGCGTGGCAGCAAAGCCACCCCGAACCCCGCCTGGATCAGCTGCAACTGCGTGGTCTTGCGCGACACCACCCGCGCAGGCTGGGGAAAGAACCCCGCCGCCATGCACAGCTCGGCAGACAGATAGCTCAGGCCACCGCGTTGGTGGTGGGGAATGGAGATGAACGGCTGGCTCGAAAGCTCCGCCAAGGCGATGCAATCGCGCGCTGCCAGCTCATGGGTAGGGGCAAGCGCCAGCAGCAGGGGCTCTTCGAACAGCGGCTCGACGCACAACCCATCGTGCTGACGCAGCACCGGCAGTCTCAGCAGCCCGATGTCCAGGCGACCTTCGGCCAGGGCTGCAAGCTGCCCTTCGGAGGACAGCTGGGCGATCTCCATGCTCACGCCTGGGTTGGTCCGCAAGTACTCACCCAAGTGCTCAAGCAACCGACCGGTCAGCGGCACCGTGCTGGAGTGGCTGATGTTCAGGCTGCCGCGCAGGCCCTGGCCAACGGCTCGGGCCAGCTCGCCAGCCTTGTCCAGGTCCAGCAGCAGGTTGCGCGCACGCGGCAGGAACGCCCGGCCCGCATCGGTCAGGCGAGGCAACCTGGCCGTGCGTTCGAACAACGCCGTGTCCAGCTGCAGTTCAAGCTCGCGCACCTGGCGGCTGAGGGCGGACTGGGCGACATACAGCCGTTCGGCCGCAGCACTGAAGCTGCCACATTCGGCAATTTCCACGAAGTAACGTAACTGACGGGTCGAGATCATGAGCGATGCCATTTCGAGATGGATCAAGGCGAGATTGCATATTAGCCGGCATGACACGGGTTTGGTTATGGTGCGCTGAACCTTCAAGGACAATGCGCCGATGCTTGCTGACTTCGCCATAGCACTACCGTTCTCGGTGCTTGACTGGCTACCCATCGTGCTGGGTATCGCGGCGGCCTATGTGGTGTTCGGCATCGCCGGCTTCGGCACGGCGTTGGTGGCAGGCCCGGTGCTGATCCATTTCATGCCGCTGTCGCAGATCATTCCCTTGCTGGTGTTGCTCGATTTCGTGGCGGCGTTCGGCAACCTGCTGCCCTCGCGGCGCGATGTGATACGGCGCGAATTGCTGCGCCTGCTGCCGTTCATGGCGCTGGGGTGCACCCTGGGCGTTGTGTTCCTGCTGCAGCTCAAATCGGACCTGCTGATGCTGCTGATGGGGCTGTTCATCACCGCCTATGCGCTCTACAGCCTGGCGCTGAAGGTACGCCCGGCCTCGCTTGCCGGGTGGTGGGCGGCACCAATGGGCACTGTGGGCGGGCTGTTCGGGGCCTTGTTCGGCAGTGGCGGCTTTCTCTACGCCCTTTACCTGAGCGCTCGCCTGCCCGACAAGACGCAGGTGCGCGCCACCCAGAGCGCGTTGATCAGTTGCAGCACCCTGGTGCGCCTGACGCTGTTCCTGGTCGCCGGTGTCTACGCCGATCGACAACTGCTGCTGATGGCGGCCTGCCTGTTGCCGGTGATGGTCATCGGCCTGTGGGCTGGGCGCAGGCTCGCGCACAGGCTGTCACGCGAGGTCTTCGTGCGGCTGGTCACCTGGTTGGTGCTGGCCAGCGGCCTGGCGCTCATCGCTCGCTATGTGAGCGCTTGAGCAGGGGGTAGAATTGGCCGACTACCCGATCCAAGGCTTGTCCCGCTCATGAATACCCAAAGCATCATCGTTCCCAGGCAGTCCACCGTCCCGGTGCACGAGGCCCGCGCCCGCGCCATCCTGCGCTGGCTGGTCCGCGAAAAGGTCGTGGAAGAGCAGCTGACCACCTGCGGGCGTACCGGCAACCGCATGGCCCATGCCCTTGGGCCAGGTGCTCGCAAGGTGGCGCTGCACCCCGACAAACTGCCCTTCGGTGCGCCGGTCAACGGCCTTGAGGTGATGCTCAAGCGCTGCATCTATACGCCCACCGAAGGCTTCAAGGAAGAGGCAGGCTGCCCGCAGTGCCGGCGGGAAGTGGGCGAGCCGTTGTTCGACAGCCTGGAAGAGTGGATGCCTGGGGTCAGCGACAACTTCACGTGCCCGCTGTGCGGGTTCGAAGACGACATCAATGGCTTTCTGTTCCTGCAACCCTGTGCCTTTTCCAACCTGGGCTTCATCTTCAACAACTGGGGCGATGCCGGGTTCACCCAGGCGTTCATCGACAGCTTCGCCGATTGGCTGGACCAACCGGTGGCGGTGGTGCAGGTCCGGCTCGCCTGACGAGCGGCCGGGCAGGGCGGTAGCGCGCAGGGCAGCAACGGCCACTTGTAACTTCAGGCTTGATTTACATTGAGTGGCACGGCACGCATGAGTATAATGGCGCGCTTCCATTTTTCCCGCCCGGGAGCCCCCGCGATGTTGCGTATCAGCCAAGAAGCCCTGACCTTCGACGATATTCTCCTTGTACCTGGTTATTCCGAGGTACTGCCCAATGAAGTCAGTCTCAAGACCCGTTTGACCCGTGGCATCGAGCTGAACATCCCGCTGGTCTCCGCTGCCATGGACACCGTCACCGAAGCGCGCCTGGCCATCGCCATGGCCCAGGAAGGCGGTATCGGCATCATCCACAAGAACATGACCATCGAGCAGCAGGCCGGCGAAGTGCGCAAGGTCAAGAAGTTCGAGGCTGGCGTGGTCAAGGACCCGATCACCATCGAGGCCGACGCCACCGTGCGTGACCTGTTCGACCTGACGCGCCTGAACAACATTTCCGGCGTGCCTGTGCTGGAAAACGGTGACCTGGTCGGTATCGTGACCTCCCGCGACGTGCGCTTCGAAAGCCGCCTGGACGCCAGGGTCCGCGAAGTGATGACGCCCAAGGAACGCCTGGTCACCGTCCGCGAGGGCGCGGACAAGAACGAGGTGCGCGAGCTGCTGCACAAGCACCGCCTCGAGAAAGTGCTGATCGTCGACGAGCACTTCAGCCTCAAGGGCATGATGACCGTCAAGGACATCGAGAAGGCCAAGGCCTATCCATTGGCCAGCAAGGACGACCAGGGTCGTCTGCGCGTTGGCGCTGCTGTCGGCACCGGCAAGGACACCGGCGAGCGTGTTGCCGCCCTGGTCGCCGCTGGCGTGGACGTGGTCGTGGTCGACACCGCTCACGGGCACTCCAAGGGCGTGATCGAGCGCGTGCGCTGGGTCAAGCAAACCTACCCGCAGGTGCAGGTGATCGGCGGCAACATCGCCACCGGCGCGGCTGCCAAGGCCCTGGCCGAAGCCGGCGCGGACGCGGTCAAGGTCGGTATCGGCCCTGGCTCGATCTGCACCACCCGTATCGTGGCCGGTGTCGGCGTGCCGCAGATCAGCGCCATCGCCAACGTCGCCGCTGCCCTGGAAGGCACCGGTGTGCCATTGATCGCCGACGGCGGCATCCGCTTCTCCGGCGACCTGTCCAAGGCCATCGTCGCCGGTGCCAGCTGCGTGATGATGGGTTCGATGTTCGCCGGTACCGAAGAAGCG
>Ga0209370_1003438_pt1 | contig 10094 bp, 8 predicted proteins | sample AgamicAtPrz_FD_187164 | JGI IMG/M metagenome (GOLD analysis project Ga0209370, IMG submission 187164) | Agave microbial communities from Guanajuato, Mexico - At.P.rz (SPAdes) (version 2) | ecosystem: Host-associated > Plants > Phyllosphere > Phylloplane/Leaf | place: Guanajuato, Mexico... | reverse complement strand
CCGCGGTGCGGGCCCTGGCTGTCGGCGGCGGCCATCTGCGCCAGGTAGCGTTCGCGGGTGGCGCGGCTGCGGGCGATCAGGCGGTCGGTCACCTCGAGGATGCGGGGATGCATGGTATCGACTCCAGGCTAGCGGATAGCAGTTTGAATTGTATTTTTATCAAAATATTGACAGCTAAAACGCTTGATTTCTACTTTCATGAGCATAATCTTGTTTTTAAAACAACAAATCAGGATCGAAGCTCATGACTATACGAATTGCCATCAATGGATTCGGCCGCATCGGCCGTAACGTGCTGCGGGCACTCTATACCCAGAATTATCGCGAAAAGCTGCAGGTCGTCGCCATCAATGACCTGGGCGACAGCGCCATCAACGCCCACCTGCTCAAGTACGACAGCGTACACGGCATCTTCGACGCCTCGGTCGAGGTCGACGGGCAGAACCTGCTTATCAATGGTGACCGCATCGCGGTCAGCACGATCCGTAATCCTGCGGAACTGCCCTGGAAGGATCTGGACGTCGACGTGGTGTTCGAATGCACCGGCCTGTTCACTGACCGCGCCAAGGCTGCTGCCCACCTGACTGCCGGCGCCCGCAAGGTGATCATCTCCGCGCCAGCCAAGGGCGCCGATGCGACCATCGTCTATGGCGTCAACGAAGGCAGCCTGCGCGCCGATCAGCAGATCATCTCCAACGCCTCCTGCACCACCAACTGCCTGGCGCCGGTCGCCCAGGTCCTGCAGCGCGAGCTGGGCATCGAAAGCGGGCTGATGACCACCATCCACGCCTACACCAACGACCAGAACCTCTCCGACGTGTACCACAGCGACCTGTTCCGCGCACGCTCGGCCACCCAGTCGATGATCCCTACCAAGACCGGCGCCGCCGAAGCGGTCGGCCTGGTGCTGCCGGAACTGGCCGGCCGGCTGACCGGCATGGCGGTGCGCGTACCGGTGATCAACGTGTCGCTGGTCGACCTGACCATTCAGGTACAACGCGACACCAGCGTCGAGGAAATCAACGCGCTGATGAAGGCGGCGGCAGAGAAATCCCCGGTACTGGGCTACAACACCCTGCCGCTGGTGTCGTGCGACTTCAACCACAACCCGCTGTCGTCGATCTTTGATGCCAACCACACCAAGGTGAATGGCCGCCTGGTGAAAGTGCTGGCCTGGTACGACAACGAGTGGGGCTTCTCGAACCGCATGCTCGACACCTGCCTGGCCGCTCACGCCGCCAAGTAAACCAGTGCCAACCAGCGCAGCGATGCACCGACTGGCATAAAGGCTCGGTAAATCGCTGCGAGCGGATTACAATTACTGCCCGCCTCGCCCACTGGGCCGAGCTTGATGCCGCGGCAAACACGCCGACGTTGGCGCCAGGCAGCCGCTAATCGATATCCGCAAACCACTGGAAGCCGCATGGACTCTAGCCGCAACACCCTCGAACAGCACTACACCGCCATCCTCGGCCAACTCGGCGAAGACGTTTCCCGGGAAGGCCTGCTCGACACGCCCAAGCGCGCCGCCAAGGCCATGCAGTACCTGTGCAATGGCTATCAGAAAACGCTGGAAGAAGTCACCAACGGTGCGCTGTTCAGCTCCGACGCCAGCGAAATGGTGGTGGTCAAGGATATCGAGCTGTATTCGCTGTGCGAGCACCACCTGCTGCCCTTCATCGGCAAGGCGCATGTCGCTTACATTCCCAACGGCAAGGTGCTGGGCCTGTCCAAGGTAGCGCGCATCGTCGACATGTATGCCCGACGCCTGCAGATCCAGGAAAGTCTGAGCCGGCAGATCGCCGAGGCCGTCCAGCAGGTCACTGGCGCCCTGGGCGTGGCGGTAGTCATCGAAGCCAAGCACATGTGCATGATGATGCGCGGCGTGGAGAAGCAGAACTCCTCGATGGTCACCTCGGTGATGCTCGGCGAATTCCGCGAAAATGCGGCGACCCGTAGCGAGTTTCTGAGCCTGGTTAGCGGCTGAGATGTATTTGCTCGCGGTGTAACACAAACATCACGAGCTGATCGCAGGCTTGCATGTGGGAACGGGCCATGCCCGTGAATCGCGCGCATGGCGCGCTCCCACAGAACCACCGTACACAGACAGCCCGTAGGGTGGTTCACGCTTCACCGACCCACCCTACTCAACGCCGATACCGGCGCCCTACCCCCTTAGCTCTTCTCCACGAACTGCAACTCGGCCAACCGCGTATAGAGCGGATTGCTGGCGACCAGTTCGGCATGCTTGCCCAGTGCCACCAACTGCCCCTGCTCGAAGACCGCGATGCGGTCGGCGCTCTTCACCGTGGCCAGGCGGTGGGCGATCACCAGGGTGGTTCGGCCACGCATCAACTCGGGAAGCGCCTGCTGGATCAGGTGCTCGCTTTCGGCATCCAGCGCGCTGGTGGCTTCGTCGAGCAGCAGGATCGGTGCGTCCACCAGCAAGGCGCGGGCAATCGCCAGGCGCTGCCGTTGGCCGCCGGAAAGCCCCAGGCCCGCATCGCCCAGATGGGTCTGATAACCCTGGGGCAAGCGCTCGATAAATTCATGGGCATGGGCCGCGCGGGCAGCGGCTTCCACGTCCGCATCGCTGGCCTCCGGGTGCCCGTAGCGGATGTTGTCGGCCACGCTGCTGAAGAACAGCGCCGGGTGCTGGGAAACCAGCGCGAAGTTCTCGCGCAGGGCGTGCGGGTCGAGGCGCTCGATGGGCAGGCCGTCGATAAGGATGCGCCCCTGTAGCGGGTCGTAAAAGCGCAGCAGCAGGTCGAACAGCGTCGATTTGCCGGCTCCGGACGGGCCGACGATGGCCAGGGTTTCGCCCGGCTCCACCGCCAGCGTGATGTCTTGCAGCGCCAGGCTGTCGGGGCGCGTCGGGTAGGCGAAGGACAAATCCTGCACTTCGATACGGCCCTCCGCAGGCCGGACCGGAACCAGCGCGCCGTCGAGTGGCGCATGAATCTCGTTGCGCGCACTGAGCAGTTCGCTGATGCGCTCGGCGGCGCCAGCGGCGCGTTGCAACTCGCCGATCACCTCGCTGAGGGTGCCGAACGACGAGCCGACGATCAGGCTGTAGAACACGAATGCCGCCAGCTCACCACCGCTGATGCGCCCGGCGATCACGTCCATGCCGCCGACCCAGAGCATCACGCCCACGGCGCCGAGCACCAGCACGATCACCACGGTGATCAGCCAGGCGCGCTGGGCGACGCGCTTGCGGGCAGTGTCGAACGCCGCCTCGGCGGACAGGCCGAATCGCCGGCGGTCTTCGGCCTGATGGTTGTAGGCCTGCACCGTCTTGATCTGCCCGAGCACTTCGCTGACGTAGCTGCCGACATCGGCGATGCGATCCTGGCTCTGCCGCGACAACTCACGCACACGGCGGCCGAACAGCAGGATCGGCGCGACAACCAGCGGCAGCGCGGCCATCACGATGGCGCTGAGTTTGGGATTGGTGATCACCAGCAGGATCATGCCGCCGACCAGCATGATCAGGTTGCGCAGCGCCATCGACAGCGACGAACCGATCACCGACTGCAGCAAGGTGGTATCGGCGGTCAGCCGCGACTGGATTTCCGAGGCACGGTTGTGGGCGTAAAAACCGGGATGCAGGCCGACCAGATGATCGAACACACGCTTGCGGATATCTGCCACCACCCGCTCGCCCAGCCAGGAAACCAGGTAGAAGCGCGTATAGGTCCCCACCGCCAGGGCCAGCACCAGCACGAAGAACAGCAGGATCGAATGGCGCAACGCTTCCGGCGACTGGGTGGCCAGGCCCTGATCGACCAGCAGCTTGATGCCCTGCCCCATGGACAAGGTAATGGCGGCGGTGAACAGCAGCGCCAGCAGCGCACCGACCACGCGACCGCGATAAGGGGCGATAAACGCCCAGGATGTGCGCAGGGCACCACGCTGGCGACCGGACAAAAGCGATTTCATGGCGGGCTCGAAGGCTGATGGCGAGAGGGTTACAGCCCTTCAGATGGGGTCAGCCTGGATAAACATCAAGCGCGGGCCCTGCGCTTGGCGGCGATCAGGGCTCCATTTAATATATGGAACCAGATTCCAAAAACAATCATAAGCCGCCAGGAGCGCCCATGCCCGCCGCCACCACCACTCCGCTTCCTCAACACTGCGACCTGCTGGTGATCGGCTCGGGCGCCGCCGGGCTGGCCGCCGCGGTGACTGCCGCGTGGCATGGCCAGCGCGTCGTGCTGGTGGAAAAGGACGCCGTGTTCGGCGGCGCCACCGCCTGGTCCGGTGGTTGGGCCTGGATTCCGCGCAACCCGCTGGCGCAGCGGGCCGGCATCCAGGAAGACATCGAGCAGCCGCTCACCTACCTGCGCCACGAGCTGGGCGAGCATTTCGACGAAGCGCGGGTCAGGGCCTTTCTCGACGCCTGCCCGCAGATGGTGGCGTTCTTCGAACGGCGCACCGCCCTGCAGTTCGCCGACGGCAACGGCATTCCCGACATGCATGGCGACACGCCCGGCGCCGCCACCGGCGGCCATCAGGTGATCGCCGCGCCCTATGACGGCCGCGAAGTACTCGACCTGCTGCCGCGCCTGCGCAGGACGCTGCGCGAAACCTCGTTCATGGGCATGCCGATCATGGCCGGCGCCGACCTGGCCGCCTTCCTGAGCATGACCCGCTCACCGAGAGCGCTGTGGCACGTGACCCGTCGCTTCGCCACCCACCTCTATCACCTGGCCCGTTATGGCCGCGCCATGCACCTGGTCAACGGCGTTGCGCTGGTCGCCCGGCTGACCCGCTCGGCCGCCGACCTGGGCGTGACGATGATCGAGTCGGCACCGGTGATCAGCCTGCATCAGCAAGATGGTCGTATCAGCGGCGCCACGTTGCGCCGTGCGGACGGCGAGCACTTCATCGGTGCCCGTGCCGTGGTGCTGGCGGCCGGCGGTTTCCCCAACGATCCGCGGCGGCGCCAGCAGCTGTTTCCCCGCGATGCCAGCGGCGCAGACAATCTGGCCCTGCCACCAACCGCCTGCTCCGGCGATGGCCTGCGCCTGGGCGAAGCGCTGGGTGCCCAGGTCGATACCCGGCTGAAATCGCCGGTCGCCTGGGCGCCGGTGTCCCGGGTGCCGCACCGCGACGGCAGCATCGGCCACTTCCCGCACATCATCGAGCGCGGCAAGCCCGGCATCATCGGCGTGCTGGCCAGCGGCAAGCGCTTCGTCAACGAAGCCCACGGCTATTACGACTACGTGGCGGCGATGGTCGAACAGGTGCCCGAGGACCAGCCGGTGTGTTCCTGGCTGATCTGCGATCACCGCTTCCAGCGCCGCTACGGCCTGGGCTTCGCCCGCCCGGCGCCCGTGCCGCTGTGGCCCGTACTGCGTAGCGGCTATCTGCACCGTGCGGCGACCATCGAACAGTTGGCCCTCGACTGCGGCATCGACCCGGAGGGCCTGGCGAGCACAGTGGCCACGTTCAACCAACATGCCCGCAATGGCGAAGACCCACAGTTCGGGCGCGGCAGCACCGCCTTCAACCGCAAGCAGGGCGACCCGATGCACCCTGGCGCCAATCCCTGCGTGGCGCCCATCGAGCATGGCCCGTTCTACGCGGTGAAGGTGCAGCCCGGCTGTTTCGGCACCTTCGCCGGGCTCAAGACCGACGGCAGCGCCCGGGTGCTGGATGCCGATGGCCAGCCGATCCCCGGCCTCTATGCCGCCGGCGGCGACATGGCCAGCGTGTTCGGCGGCCATTACCCCTCCGGCGGCATCAACCTGGGCCCGGCACTGACCTTCGGCTACGTTGCGGCCCGGCATGCGGCGGGCGCCAGTCAGAGCGAGTGATCGTCGGGCAATAAAAAGCCCCGCTTGGGCGGGGCTCTGCAGATCGTTGCGACGTCAGGCCTTGTTCAGTGACTCGACGCCGACTTCGTCCCACAGCTCTTCGGCCAGGTGGAAGGTGGCGTTGGCAGCCGGAATACCGCAGTAGATCGCGCTCTGCATGATCACTTCCTTGATTTCCTCGCGGGTCACGCCGTTGTTCTTGGCGGCCTTGAGGTGCAGCTTCAATTCACCCTCGCGGTTCATGCCGATCAGCATGGCGATGGTGATCAGACTGCGGGTGTGGCGCGGCAGGCCCGGGCGCGTCCAGATATCGCCCCAGGCATGACGGGTGATCATCTCCTGGAACTCTTCGTTGAACGGCGTCAGTTTTTCCAGGCTGCGGTCGACGTGGGCATCGCCCAGCACGGCGCGGCGAACCTGCATGCCGGCGTCGTAGCGTTGTTTCTCGTCCATCGGTGGCTCCATTTCTCTTCAGGGCGCGGGCGTCAAACGACGCCCACGCAAAGCTCGCTCAATTGGTTTGCAGAAAGCTCAGCACGCGCCCGGTGAACAGCTCACCAGCCTGCACGTTGGACAAGTGCGCGGCGTCGAACTCGACCAGCTCGGCGCCCGGAATACGCGCTTGCATGAAGCGACCGTGCTCGGGGGTGGTCACCGCATCACCGGTGCCGCACACGATCAGGGTCGGCACGTCGATCGTGGCGATCTGCTCGCGGTAGTCGGCGTCGCGCACCGCTGCACAGTTGCCGGCGTAGCCCTGGGGCGAGGTCTGCGCCAGCATGGTAACGATGGGCTCGACCTTGCCCGGTTCGGCCTTGGCGAACGCCGGGGTGAACCAGCGCTCGATGGAGGCATCACGCAGATCGCGCATGGCCTTCTCGCCGCCCTTGAGCACCGTGTCGATACGGGTGTTCCACACCTCATCATTGCCGATCTTGGCGGCGGTGTTGCACAGCACCAGGCGATCCACGCGAGAAGGCGCGTTGATCGCCAGCCACTGGCCAATCAGGCCGCCCATGGACAGACCGCAGAAATGCGCCTTGTCGATGTTCAGGGCATCGAGCAGTGCCAGAACGTCGCGGCCGTTCTGCTCGATGCTGTAGAAGCCGGGCGTGACCAGCGACTGACCGTGGCCACGGGTGTCATAACGCAGCACCCGGAAGTATTTAGTGAACGCCGCAATCTGCGCATCCCACATATGCAGGTTGGTGCCCAGGGAGTTGGACAGCACCAGCACCGGGGCGTCGGCCGGGCCTTCGAGCAGGTAGTTCAGGTCGCCATCGGCGAGGGAAACGACAGGCATGACAATCTCCTAACGGGAAAACGGTTCAGTGATTCGCGCTGCGGTGCAGGGCTACGGCGCGGTCGACCCAGCGCCGCGCCTGGCCCAGGTAATGGGCAGGGTCGAGCAGACGATCCAGTTCTTCGGCAGACAGCTGGGCGCTGACCTCGGCGTTGGCGCCGAGCACGTCGCGCAGGTGTGCGCCCTCCTTCACCGCCTGCTTGCAGCATTGCTCGACCAAATGATGGGCAGCGTCGCGACCGATGCGTTGCGCCAGGTCGATGCTCACCGCCTCGGCGAGCACCAAGCCGCGGGTCAGTTCGAGGTTGGCGGCCATGCGCTCGGCGTCCACTTCCAGGCCCGGCACCAGAATCAGCGCCTGCTGCAGGGCGCCGGAAACCAGGCAGCACAGCTCCGGCAGCGTCTCCCACTCGGCGTGCCACAGCCCCAGGCTGCGCTCATGCTCCTGGGGCATCGCCGCGAACATGGTGGCGACCAGCCCGGGCGCGCGGGTGGCGGCGCCGATCAGCACCGCGGCGCCCACCGGGTTGCGCTTGTGCGGCATGGTCGAAGAGCCACCCTTGCCCGGAGCCGAGGGCTCGAACAGCTCGCCGGCTTCGGTCTGCATCAAGAGGCTCAGGTCGCGGCCCAGCTTGCCGAGGCTGCCGGCGATCAGGCCGAGCAGGCTGGCGAACTCGACCAGGCGATCACGCTGGGTGTGCCAGGGCTGCTCGGGCAGTTGCAGGTCCAGTTCGGCGGCCAGCGCACCGGCCACCGCCCAAGCCTTGTCGCCCAATGCGGCCAGGCTGCCCGAGGCGCCGCCGAACTGCAGGCACAACAGGCGCGGTTTGATTTCGTCGAGGCGCTGACGATGACGATCGATGGCGCCCAGCCAGCCGGCGATCTTCATGCCCAGGGTCACCGGCGTGGCATGCTGCAGCCAGGTGCGCCCGGCCATCGGCGTTGCCGCATGGCGCTGGGCCTGCTCGGCCAGTTGCCGGCTCAAGGTCTCGAGGTCACGCTCCAACAGTTCGATGGCGGTGCGCAGCTGCAGCACCAGGCCGCTGTCCATGGCGTCCTGGCTGGTGGCGCCCAGATGCACGTAGCGCTCGGCCTCGGGGTTGCTCGCCGCGATGCGTTTGCCCAGCGCCTTGACCAGCGGAATCGCCGAGTTGCCGGCACTGCCGATGGCCACCGCCAGCGCGTCGAAATCGTAGAGTTCGGCGCGGCAAGCCGCCTCGATATCGGCCACCACTGTCTGCGGGATCACCCCAGCTGCCGCTTCGGCCCGGGCCAGCGCCGCCTCGAAATCGAGCATGCCCTGCACGCGACCCTGGTCGCTGAATACCTCGCGCATCGGCGCACCCGTGAAGTAGGCATCGAACAGCTGGCTAGCGGGCCTTGAACTCATACAGCGAACACTCCGTGGTCAATGATCGTGGTGCAGGTAACTGGCCTGGCGCGGCAGGCGCAGGCTGACCAGAAAGGCCAGCACCATCATGCCTGATACGTACCAGTAGAAGGTCTGTTCCATGCCGATGGATTTCAGACCCAGGGCAACATACTCCGCCGAGCCGCCGAACAGCGCGTTGGCCACTGCATAGGCCAGGCCGACGCCCAGGGCGCGTACTTCCGGCGGGAACATCTCGGCCTTCACCAGGCCGCTGATCGAGGTGTACAGGCTGACGATGGCCAGCGCCGCGATGATCAGCAGGAAGGCCATCACCGGGCTCTGCACGGTATGCAGCAAGGCCAGGATCGGCCAGGTGCAGATCGCGCCGAGGGCGCCGAACCAGAGCATCGAGGTGCGGCGGCCGATACGGTCGGACAGCGCACCGAACAACGGCTGCATGAGCATGAACAGGAACAACGCACCGGTCATGATGCCGCTGGCGGTCTTGGCGCTCATGCCCGCCGAGTTGACCAGGTATTTCTGCATGTAGGTGGTGAAGGTGTAGAAAATTAGCGAGCCACCGGCGGTGTAGCCAAGCACGGTGAAGAACGCTGCCTTGTGGTGCTTGAACAGGTAGGCGACGCTGCCCGATTCCTTGTTGCCGATCTGGTCTTGCTTGGCGGTTTCGTCCAGCGAGCGACGCAGATAGAAGGCCACTACGGCGGCCATGGCGCCGATCACGAACGGGATGCGCCAGCCCCAAGCACGCAGCTCGTCCTCGCTCAGCGCCTGCTGCAGGATCACCACCACCAGCACCGCCAGCAACTGACCGCCGATCAGGGTGACGTACTGGAACGAGGCGTAGAAGCCGCGCTGGCCCTTGAGCGCCACTTCGCTCATGTAGGTGGCGGTGGTGCCATACTCACCGCCCACCGACAGCCCCTGGAACAACCGCGCCAGCAACAGCAGCGCAGGCGCCAGGGTGCCGATACTGCTGTACGTGGGCATGCAGGCGATGGCCAGCGAGCCCAGGCACATCATCAGCACCGAGATCATCATCGAGACCTTGCGACCGTACTTGTCCGCCACACGGCCAAACACCCAGCCGCCAATCGGCCGCATCAGAAAGCCGGCAGCGAAAACGCCGGCGGTATTGAGCAGCTGTACGGTGGGGTCATCGGAGGGGAAGAAGGCCGGCGCGAAGTAGATCGCGCAGAAGGCATACACGTAAAAGTCGAACCATTCGACCAGGTTGCCCGAAGACGCGCCAACGATGGCGAAGATGCGCTTGCGCCGCTCTTCGGGGCTGTAATTGGGGGCTTCGTACGCCGCGCTGGCTTCAGTACTCATCATGGATACTCACTGGTAGGAAACGGAACCGTCCCTACTCCGACCCCACCTGTAACCAAATGATTCGTCATTTTAGGTCGCCCATCCTCACCGGGGCACGGGGTCGTGGACCGTGACCTGGTGAGGACAAACGAAACTTCGAAAATCGCCTTAGCAATAGAGCTGATAGCTTGGTCATGATCGTGGGAGCGGGCCATGCCCGCGAATCGGGCGCATGGCGCCCTCCCACAGATACGCGGTCGGCCAT
>Ga0209370_1003436_pt1 | contig 10095 bp, 7 predicted proteins | sample AgamicAtPrz_FD_187164 | JGI IMG/M metagenome (GOLD analysis project Ga0209370, IMG submission 187164) | Agave microbial communities from Guanajuato, Mexico - At.P.rz (SPAdes) (version 2) | ecosystem: Host-associated > Plants > Phyllosphere > Phylloplane/Leaf | place: Guanajuato, Mexico... | reverse complement strand
GATGGCCTGCTTCTTGTCTGCATCATTCCAAGTCTGCAGGAAATTGTCGAGGGAGGTAAAGCGCTTGTTGATCTGAATACGGGTGTAGTCCTTGAGCGACTCGGTAATGAGTTTTCCGTCATTGCCGTAGTACTGAACGCGCTCATTGACCACGTAAACCGGGACGTCCTTGATGACGTATTTGATGCGCTCGCCCGGTTCGTCTGGCCCAGTGCTTATATCCGTAGGGTCACCATTGCTTCCCGTATCGCCGCCGATATCCGGCTCGTCCGGTGGGGCGGGTGGATCGCCAGCACCAGGCTGATAGATCACCACAGGTTCGCCGTCAAAATCGGGGTCGGCAAACAGTTCGGTGGCTTTCTTGAAATCGAGGATGGTGAACCAGAGCTTGTCGTAGTCTTCGTTGATGCGCGTACCACGACCAATGATCTGCTTGAACTCTGTCATGGAATTGATGGTGCGGTCGAGCACAACCAGTTTGCAGGTCTGGGCATCGACACCCGTGGTCATGAGCCGCGAAGTAGTGGCAATGACAGGATAGGGACGCTTGGGGTCAATGAAGTTATCAAGCTCAAGCTTGCCTTCTTCGTTGTCGCCCGTGATCTGCATTACGTACTTTGGATTCTTGGCGGCCAAGTCAGCATTGGCATTAATGAGTGCCTGACGCATACGAGCAGCGTGATCGATGTCCTCGCAGAACACGATGGTCTTGGCCATGCGATCGCCACCTGCCTTAAGCAGATCGGTAATGCGTTGTGCTACCGTTGTATCGCGCTGGGTGAGCACCAGCGTCTTGTTCATGTCGGAGGCGTTGTAGATTCGATCTTCGATCAACTGGCCCTTAGCATCGACCTTTCCTTGCGTCGGCCGCCAGCCTAGGTCTTTATCCAGATCAATGCGGATAACCTTGTAGGGCGCGAGAAAACCGTCTTCGATTCCCTGCTTGAGTGAATAGGTATAGACCGGCTCACCGAAGTAGGTGATGTTGGAGATCTCTTCGGTTTCTTTGGGCGTAGCAGTTAATCCAAGATGGACGGCACTGCTGAAGTAATCGAGGATATCGCGCCAGGCTGAATCCTCGGCAGCGCTGCCACGATGGCATTCGTCAATCACGACCAGATCAAAGAAGTCGGGACTGAACTGCTTGTAGATATTCTTTTCTTCGTCAGTGCCGGTGACGGCCTGATATAGCGACAGATAAATCTCATAGGACTTGTCGACCTGACGCTTTTCGATTTTGGTCATCGCCCCGCCAAAGGGCTTGAAGTCGTTGGTCTTGGTTTGATCAACCAAGATGTTGCGGTCGGCCAAAAACAAGATGCGCTTGGCGGCACGTGCCTTCCACAAACGCCAGATGATCTGGAACGCAGTAAAAGTCTTGCCAGTGCCAGTGGCCATCACTAGCAAGATGCGCTGTTGACCCTTGCTGTAAGCCTCAATGGCGCGGTTGATGGCGTTGTTCTGGTAGTACCGTGCCGGCTTGCCGGTAGTGTAGTAATCCTGGGCAAAAACCTGTTCTTGTTCGGGCGCAATGCCTTTCCATACCAAGTAGCGCTGCCAGAGCACATCAGGCGAAGGAAATTCATCGAGCGTGATTTCGGTTTCGAGCAGACCATTTGGCACAGTCTTGTCATGCCAGACAAAGCCATCGCCATTGCTGGAAAAAACAAAGGGCACATCCAGCATGGCGGCGTAATTTAGCGCCTGTTGAATACCATCATGAATGCTGTGCTTGTTGTCCTTGGCCTCAACCACCGCCAAAGGAATGCCTGGCTTGTGATACAGAACGAAATCAGCACGAAGAATTGTTTTCGCGTCACGCTTGGCTTTGTTGCCACGTACAACGACACGACCATTGGTGAGATTCACCTCTTCCCGGATTTGGGTTTGTAGATCCCAGCCAGCAGATGTAATCGCCGGGGCGATGAACTTGCTGCAAATATCGCGTTCGGAAAGAGATTTTTTATCCATCAGGTCAGCAGACACCGAAATTCAATTTGGATTTGGCTACGTCGTTGCTTCTTGCCGGAAAACACTTTCTACAAAACACAAAGGCCCGAAACACGGGCCTTTGCTAAGTCAGTGGTGACTTATCTTTGAGTTTGTAGGGTCTCAGAAACCCTGAAAAAGCGCGACTAGTTGAATCAGCGACTTGTTCAGCATTTGTGAGAATCCCTAATCGATCCGTCTCAAAAAAAGTGAGAAATCCCTACGGGAGTCTCGCGAGAATATTTTGCTAGTTTACCTGATTAGGTAAGCTCAAATGAAGCTCTGTTCGCCCCCTCGAGTGCTTAGTGCAACAAAAGTCGCCCCAGGGGTCGGCTTGTGGCCAATCCCTGGGACGAAGCTAGCTTGTGACTAGTCTCTTTTTTCAGCTTTTGGCTTATTTGGCTTCAGAAGCTTTAACTCGGAGGATGTAGTACGGAGCTTTACCTTCATCAGCACCGCCGGTGAATGCCGGCGTGGTATTCAATTGGTTTACCGATATGTAAAGCCAAGTGTTCGAACCAAACTGAATGCCATCTGGCCAAGTCAGACGAGCATCGCGGACGAAGGGTGCAAGCTTTCCTTCCGGTGTCAGAACATCAATACCGTGCTCAGTCAGGTTAGTGAAGAAGTGATTGCCCTTGGCGTCCGTAGTAGCGCCGTCCGAAATCGGCTTATCACCTACTCGAACGATTGCGCTAGCGATATCCGCATCACTGGCACCATTGCGGAACAGCTTAGCCGGTACGGAATACCAGCTCCGACCATTCATGGCGCCAAAGAAGATTGTTTCCTTGTCTGCGGAAATGGTGATCGGATCAACTGCGACTTCGGCGGGCTTACCGTTGAAGTTCACGGGCTTGCCATCAATGACCATCGAAACATTGGCCTCTGCATTCAGTGACGGATGCTTACCAAACCGGCGTGCTTGGCCACTCTCGATATTCACAGCAATTAGGCCCGGATTGGCGATATCGGCGAGATAGATCCAGCCATTCTTGTCGTCAACCACAAGGTCCTGCACAAAGCTGCCCTTGGGAGCGATATCCGCCGGCAGATCAATGCGCTTCACCAACTTTTCGCTACGGCTGTCGAAGCCCCAGATCCGAGTTTTACCAATGTTCATCCCCATGTCGACGATCCAAATGCGGTCGTGGCTATCCTTATAGATGCCCAGCGGCGAATCGATACGGTCATCGGTAAAGTGGGTACCGTCGTTCTGAAACTTGGCGCTCGGCCAGGCGCGATATTGATGCTTGCCCGTGATAGTGATCAGCTGAACGCCTGCCGGCTTGCCCAGTGGATGGACCGTAGCAAAGACCCGTCCGTCTACTGTTGCTGCAACGTTGCCGGGGCGAATAGGCAGCTCTGCAACGACTTCGACCTTACCTGCTGTCGGTGGAGCGGCAAAAGCGCCGGAGCTGGTGAGTGCAGAGGCAATAGCAAATGCAACAGGCAATGCCACACGACGAGAATTCATAGGTTTTTTCATGATGAGTATCCTTGATTTAAAAATTAGTTAGAAACCTTCAAGCACAATCTTGCCGCGTGCCTTGCCTGACTGAAGCAGTACATGGGCTCGCTTCACGTTCTCGGAATTAATACGTCCATAGTTTTCGCCGACTGTCGTGCGAACAACACCGTTATCGACCAAGGCAGCTACTTCGGTCAGGATGCGATGCTGTTCCGCCATATCCTCAGTCTCAAACATCGAGCGGGTAAACATCATTTCCCAATGAAGCGAAACGCTCTTGCGCTTTAACTTCCGGATGTCAGACACCTCTGAATCATCGATCAGGCCGAACTTACCTTGGGGTGCGATCACTTCGGCAATCTGGTCGAAATGCTGGTCGGTATGCGTCAAGCTCACAATGTAGTTAGGGTTAGCAATACCCGTCTCAGCAAGCTGTGAAGCAAATGGCCGAGTGTGGTCAATGACATGGTGTGCGCCGAGCTGACGAACCCACGCAGCAGTTTCTGGGCGCGAAGCCGTTCCAATCACCGTTACACCGGTCAAACGACGTGCCAGTTGAACCATGATCGAACCGACGCCGCCGGCCGCACCAATAATGAGTAGCGATTTCCCTGTGGATGCTGCGCCTTGCTGGATACCAAGGCGATCAAAGAGCATCTCCCAAGCAGTGAGGCTGGTTAACGGCAGCGCTGCCGCCGCTGCAAAATCAAGTGATGCCGGCATTTTTCCGACAATGCGTTCGTCGACTAGTTGCAATTCACTATTGCTTCCTGCTCGAGTAATCGACCCGGCATACCAGACACGATCACCTGTCTTGAATTGAGTGACTTCAGGACCAACTGCGCGCACAACACCCGCAGCGTCCCAACCGAGAACTTTCCATTCACCAGGCGCCGGTGCTGTATTAGCGCGGACTTTGACGTCAAGAGGATTAGCGGATACAGCTTTCACCTCAACCAGCAGGTCACGGCCCTTCGCGATAGGGTCGGGCAGCGTGATGTCTTGTAATGCTTCAGCATGGTCAATCGGCAGCACCTTTTGATATGCAACGGCTTTCATGGCATTTCCTTTCAAGAATTAAGCAGGCGATGCCAGTGTCATTCAATTCAAATGATTGATAAACTATGTATTCGTAGTTTTACTTTCAATTAAAAATTGAAAATCAAAAACCTTGCTGACTTGGAGCTTTTTGTCCGTACCGCCGACTGTGGCGGGCTGTCTGCCGCCGCTCGCAGTTTGGATCTCTCGCCTGCTGTCGCCAGTGCGACGCTCAAGAGGCTCGAAAATGATTTGGGCGTATTGCTGTTCGTGCGAACCACACGCAGCATGCGACTCACAGTCGAAGGAGAGCGGCTACTTGCGCGTAGCCGTCTTTTATTAGCCGAGCTGCAAGCGGCAGAAGAAGAGCTTGCGGCAGGCCATGCGGTGATCAGTGGTGACTTACAGATTTCTATGCCTTCCGACTTGGGTCGGAATGTGATCTTGCACTGGCTAGATGAATTCCAAACGAGCTATCCAGGAATTCGCCTTAGGGTTCATATGTCGGATCGGATTGCCAATATGTTCCGTGACCCGGTGGACCTCGCGATTCGTTATGGAAAACCGCCAGATTCAAATATGGTGGCTATGCCCTTAGTTGCGCATAACCGGCGTGTCCTTTGCGCATCACCTGGATATTTGGCGACGCATGGTTCACCTCGCTCCCCGACGGATCTCGGCAAACATAACTGTCTATGCTTTATGGTCGGCGATGCGCTCTACAACCGGTGGCGCTTTATAAAGAATAAGCAAGTCGTTGAGGTTGAGGTGCATGGCAATCGTACCTCTGACGACTCAGATGCCGTCCGTCGATGGGCTATCGACGGACATGGTATTTGCTATCGCTCTTATCTCGATGTGGCACAAGATATCGCTGCAGGGCGGCTACGCATTCTGTGCAACAGCTGGGAAGGCGAAGAGGTGCCACTCTATCTAGTCTGCCCAGACCGCAGGCAACTCTCTCCTGCCGTGCGCTTACTTCGAGAATTTCTTGAGTGGCGCTTTCAAAGCCTTACCGTTTAACGGAAAGGCAGAAGTCGTTCGCAATACCTTTACGAGATATAAACATTGTCTTGTTTACCGCGCGCCTGCAAAACAAGCGCCTTGGGCGTCACACCGTGTGTACGCATAAAAGCTCGCCGCATTCTTTCCTCATCACCAAAGCCAGCCATGGAAGCTATTCGGCTCGTCGAAGTATGGCCTTGCTCAATCAAGGCTTGAGCAGCTTCGATGCGTAGCTTCTCAATCGCCTTCGCAGGCGCAAGCCCTGTCTGTTGCTGGAAGATTCTGCTGAAGTGACGTGGACTCCAGTGCACATGCTCGGCGAGATCTTCCACGCTCAAGTCCTTCTGTAAATTTTCCTTGGCATAACGAAGCGCGTCTCTAACGCGATCAGAGCTAGGCTCCATTTCAGCCAGCGCTGAGAACTGAGATTGCCCACCTGTGCGGCGGTGATACACCACCATCAGTCGAGAGATCATCTTGGCTATCTCTATGCCCAAATCCGCTTCGACCAGTGCCAGTGACAAATCAATACAGGCAGTGACCCCTGCTGAAGACCACACATCCCCATCCTTGACGAAGATCTTGTCTTCATCGACATGAACGTTCGGGTGCTGTTCTCGCAGATGGCGCCCGAAGTACCAATGCGTCGTCGCGCGCTTCCCGTCCATCAGACCGGTTTCAGCCAGGATGAAAGCGCCCGTGCAAATGCTCGCCATGCGCCGGGTTGCAGTCGCAGTCTCGCGCAGCTTGGCTACGAGTTCCGGAAACGATTCCGGAAGTGTCGTCGCGCCCGCAATGAGGATTGTGTCATAGCCACCCCAGCCAATCGGTTGGGTCTCTACAACGACACCTGTCGAGCTTTTAATCATCCCGCCGTCCACAGACAGGGCAGCAAACTCGTATGCGACGTCCTTTTGCAGCGTATTCGCAAACTCGAACACCGTCAGGGCGGCCAGATCCAGGGCCTGAAAGCCGGGATAAACAACCAAGCCGATTCGCTTATTCATTTCAACGTCCTTTATTGCGATTTATCTCAATAACAGACATTGTCACAAAAGAAAGGCCTCGTCAAAGCTAGTAACTCCGAAAAGCATCAATGTCCTGTTTTGCGTCTTTCTGGTCTGAAAAGACATTTCGACTTTAGCCACAATGGCTACATCAGATCACAACGCAACGCAGTTCTTCACTTAAGGAGTTTCACCATGCAGACCAAAACCGCTCTTATCACTGGCGCTTCTTCCGGCATCGGCGCTGTCTACGCAGACCGTCTCGCTCGCCGCGGCTACGACCTGATTCTGGTTGCCCGCAATCAGGACCGCCTGGCTACCGTCGCCACCAAGATCTCTAAGGACACTGGCCGCAATGTTCAAACCGTCAAAGCAGACCTCGGCAGCAATGACGGCGTCCAGGCAGTTGAAAGCATCCTGGCTAAAGGCGGTATCGACGTTCTCATCAACAATGCCGGCTTTGGCGCCGTCACCCCGCTTGAGCAAAGCGACGTCGGCGACATGGTCAAGATGATTGACCTCAACGTCACTGCATTGACCCGACTGACGTATGCAGCCGTCCCTACCTTCATCAAGCAGGGTGCCGGCACGATCATCAACATTGCCTCGATTGTGGCTATCGGCCCAGAGGTTCTGAACGGCGTCTATGGCGGCACGAAGGCTTACGTGCTGGCACTGACTCAGTCTCTGCATCATGAGCTGGCCGCTAAGGGCATTCGCGTCCAAGCAGTACTGCCAGGTGCTACTGCCACCGAATTCTGGGATGTCGCTGGCCTGCCGCACAGCAATCTGCCTGGCGAAATCGTTATGCGCACCGAAGACATGGTCGACGCCGCGCTTGCTGGCCTCGATAACGGTGAAGTCGTCACGATCCCACCCCTGCAAGACGGTGCTGAGTGGGACAGCTTTGAAGCTGCACGTAAGCAACTTTCCCAGCACTTCGGTCATTCGACCCCAGGTTCGCGCTACCTCACCAAGTAATTCTTAACCACTAATCACCCCATCACTCTTCTTTAAAGGAAATCATCATGAAAATGACCGGAAACACGATCTTCATCACTGGCGGCACCTCGGGTATTGGTCGCGGCATCGCCGAAGCCTTCCACAAGCTGGGCAACCAAGTCATCATCAGTGGCCGTCGCAAAGCGCTGCTGGACGAAGTTACCCGTGCCAACCCCGGCATGAAGGGCATCGAACTGGATATTCAGGACCCGGCTCAGATCAAGGCTGTCGCAAACCAACTAGTCGCCGAGTTTCCTAAGCTGAATGTGCTGTTCAACAACGCAGGCATCATGCCTTTTGACGATGCTGCTGGTGATGTCGATGAGGCGAGCATCCTCGCTACCGTTAACACCAATCTTCTCGGCCCTGTTCGCATGACGGCTGCGCTGCTTCCTCATCTCAAGCAGCAGAAGGATGCGGTTGTTATTCACAACTCTTCCGTGCTGGCCTTCATCCCTATCGTCACGAACGCGTTCTATTCGGCCACTAAGGCGGCAATGCATTCATACACCTTGTCCCAACGCTTTGCTCTGCGTGAGAGCGGTGTGAAGGTGATCGAGGTTGCTCCGCCTTGGGTAGATACCGATCTGATCTACAAGAGTGGTGACTCCCGCGCAATGCCATTGCCCGACTTCCTTGAAGACACCATGAAGGGCCTGGCCAGCGGGAAGGACGAAGTTTATGTTGAAGCAATTCAAGCGCTGCGCGATAACCCGGGCTCTGGTGAACATGCACTGGTGAACGCATTCAACCAGTCGATCATCGAAAACCCGATTCCGGTCGGCCACTAAAGAGAAGCCTAAAGGGGCAAACATGTTTTGCCCTTTATCAACGACTTAAGCGCAGTACGGCGTGCCTAAACAGCCGCCGACTCGACTTCACACTTTATAAAGGAATGATCATGACCCGCTTGTACAACCAACCTATCGCAGAATCCACCGGGCATGCTGCCCAACTCTATGCTGGAATCAAGGCTGCTATCGGTGTAGTGCCCAATGCTTACGTCAACATCGGCAGCAATAGCCCAGTCGCGCTGGAAACGGCCCTCAACATTGACGGTGCCCTGAAAAAAGGAACCCTGGGGGCCAAAGAAGGAGAAGTCGTAAAGCTCGTCGTCAGCCAAGTGGCCGAATGCGACTACTGCCTTGCAGCCCACACTCTGATCGGCAAGAAAACCGGACTGAGCAAGGAAGACATTCTGGCTATCCGTCGCGGGGAACCATCGAGCAACGTACGTTTGGACGCGTTAGCAGACTTCACCCGTGAATTGGTTTCGACCAGCGGAACCCTGTCGGCTTCCTCCGTTGAGAAAATCAAGGCCGCTGGCTTTACCGATACACAGATCGTAGAGATCGTCCTGGCGATCACGAGCATCACGTTCACTAATCTGTTCAACCGGATTAACGACACCGTGCTCGACTTCCCTCCTGCTGATCAGTAAGTGTCGGCTAGTAGAAACTAGCTCATCAAGTAAAGCAAAAGGCCCCGTTATGAGGCCTTTTGCTTTTCACGATAGTGAGATTTTTGTCAAACTATCTGAGAACCTACAAATTACACGTCGATATTTTTCGCATACAACGCATTGCTCTCAATGAAAGCTCTGCGTGGTTCAACATCGTCGCCCATTAGCGTGGTGAAGATTTCATCGGCGGCAATTGCGTCATCGATTTGAACCTTGAGCAGGCGGCGTACGTTGGGGTCCATGGTGGTTTCCCAGAGTTGCTCGGGGTTCATTTCGCCCAGGCCTTTGTAGCGCTGCTTGCTAAGGCCGCGTTCAACTTCGGCCAGCAGCCAGGTGATGGCGTCGGCGAAGCTCTTGACCTTGGATGACTTCTCGCCGCGGCGGACCACTGCGTTGTCGTCGACCAGGCCGGCGATGAGTGCGGAGGTCTTGCGGATCTGTTGCCAGTCGCCGCCGCGCAGGAAGTCTTCGTCGATATTGCCGACGCGCAGATTGCCGTGGCGGAATTTCTCGATGAGAATTTCCCAACGTTCGTCCTTGTCGTCGAAGTAGGCCTTGATGACAATTTCCTTCGGCACGACGGCAGACAGCTTGGCGACGCTTTCCTTGGCGGCTGCTTCGCTGCTAACATCAAGGTTGATATCGTTGGCGAGCAGGGCGTGCATGACTTCGGGTTCAATGAAGTCGGTGAGGCGACGAATGATGGCTTCCGAGAGCAGGTAATCGCGAGCGAGTTCGCCGAAGGCGTTGCCTTCGATGGTCGCTGCATTAGCCTTAGGCGTGAGCGAAGCACCGTCGAGCGCCAGCGTGAGCATGTGCTGGTCAAGGGCGTGTTCGTCCTTGATGTACATCTCCTGCTTGCCATGCTTGATCTTGTACAGCGGCGGCTGGGCGATGTAGACGTAGCCGCGCTCGATGATCTCGGGCATCTGGCGATACAGCAGGGTCAGGAGCAGGGTGCGGATGTGGGCGCCGTCAACGTCCGCATCGGTCATGATGATGATGCGGTGATAGCGAATCTTGGCGGCATCGAACTCGGGGCCGATGCTGGTGCCGAGTGCGGTGATCAGCGTCACGATCTGCTCGGAAGAAATCAGCTTGTCGTAACGCGCCTTCTCGAC
>Ga0209370_1003434_pt1 | contig 10106 bp, 5 predicted proteins | sample AgamicAtPrz_FD_187164 | JGI IMG/M metagenome (GOLD analysis project Ga0209370, IMG submission 187164) | Agave microbial communities from Guanajuato, Mexico - At.P.rz (SPAdes) (version 2) | ecosystem: Host-associated > Plants > Phyllosphere > Phylloplane/Leaf | place: Guanajuato, Mexico... | reverse complement strand
AGGCTGCTCGCGCCGCTGGCGCCCTCATCAACCGTGCCGCACTGGATGTGGAATCGGTGCGCGTTGCGCAAAAGCAGGTGAACGACTTTGTGACCGAGGTAGACCAGGCTGCCGAGCGCATCATCATCGAGACGCTGCTCAACGCCTACCCCCAGCATTCCATCCTGGCCGAAGAATCGGGCAGCGAGCATGGTGCCAAGAACTCCGACCATGTCTGGATCATCGACCCCCTGGACGGCACCACCAACTTCATCCACGGCTTCCCCGTGTACTGCGTGAGCATCGCCCTGGCCTACAAGGGCAAGATCGAGCACGCCGTGATCTATGACCCCAGCCGCAACGACCTGTTCACGGCCACCAAGGGTCGCGGAGCCTATCTGAACGAGCGCCGCATCCGCGTCTCCAAGCGCACCCAGCTGCGTGATTGCCTGATCTCCACGGGCTTCCCCTTCCGCCGTGGCGACAACTTCAAGCAATACATGCTGATGCTGGGCGAAGTCATGCAGCGCACCGCCGGCGTGCGTCGCCCCGGCTCCGCAGCCCTGGACCTGGCCTATGTGGCTGCCGGCTTTGCCGACGGTTTCTTTGAGTCCGGCCTGTCCATCTGGGACGTGGCTGCCGGTTCTCTGCTGGTCAGCGAAGCCGGTGGTCTGGTGGGCAACTTCACGGGTGAAGCCGACTTCCTGGAACAACGCGAAATCTTGGCCGCCAACCCACGCATCTATGGTTCGCTGATTCCCGTGCTGGGCAAGTTCAGCAAGTTCGCCACCGCTGGCGAAAAAGCGGCCGTGCGTCAGGCTGTCAAGACTGGCGAATTCGAAGCCCCCGCCGAGGAAGACACCGAAGCTGTGGCCGAAGAAGGCCAGAAGAGCGCTGAATAAAAAAGGCGGTCGCCCCACGACTGCGGAAAGGGCCTGGTCCGGTGGACCGGGCCCTTTTTTATTGCTGCCAGGCCGCCACCAGGCAATAGACGCTCCTTGGGGGCAGCGTCCACAAGCAGTGGACAAGCGTCGGAGGTGTATTTCTCTCCACAGAATCCACAAACTCCCGGTCCAGAATCTGCCCGACGATAAATGGGCAGAACAATATGATGGACTTCTTCAGCCAGCACTGGGCGCTGGCCATTGACTGGGTATCCATGCATGCGGTGACTCCCGTGGTCAACGCACTCCATATTGCCGAGGCAGCGGGCGATCCGCGCGAGATAGCCGCTGGCATCCTGATCGCGCTGCTGCAGCTGTTTCTGATCGGCTGTGTGATGCGGCCGCTGGAGAGTCTGCTTCCCGCCGAACGCTGGGCCGACCGCCGCCACACCACGGTGGACCGCAACTACACCCTGCTCATGCTGCTGGGCCTGTTTCCGCTGTTCAGCTTTTTGATCCTCATGCCGGTCGCCCATATGCTGGGCGGCGGGCCAGCCACCGAGGAGGCCAGCGGCCTCAAGGCCTGGCTGCCCTGGTTTGAAGGCCACCCCTATATATTGTTTGCCGTGTACTACGTGGTCTACGACTTGACGTATTACTGGATGCACCGCGCCCAGCACGTCATTCCCTGGTGGTGGGCCATGCACAGCATGCACCACAGCCAGCGCCAGATGAGCTGCTGGAGCAACGACCGCAGCAACTATCTGGACGGCATGCTGCAAAGCTTTGTGCTGGCCAGCGTAGGTCTGGCCATGGGTGTGGAGCCATCCGAGTTCGCCATGCTGGGTCTGCTCAGCGAGCTGGTGCAGAACTTCTCCCATGCCAATGTAGCGCTGCGTCTGGGCTGGCTGGGCCAAATGGGCGAGCGCCTGCTGGTCGGCCCACGCTTTCACCGCAACCACCATATGCTGCGCGATGCCGAGCGCCCCGAGCGCCACAACTGCAACTTCGGCCAGGTTCTGCCCTGGTGGGATCAGTTGTTCGGCACCGCCCTCTATCACGACGAGGAACTACGCCCCACGGGCGTGAGTGACCCCGAGGTCGATGCCGACAACGAGCGCGGCCTGATCGCCATGCAGTGGTACACCTTGAAGCGCTTCTGGGGAGCCTTCAGTTGCCGCGCGGGCTGGAGGCTGGGCGATGTGTCCTTCGGCCCGGGCTACCGCCCCATTCATGACGACGATCAAGGCTCTGGCTCTCAATCCGAGCAAGGCGTGCAGACGGCCTCTGCCAAATAGCCAAAAAACAGCCATGCCCCCTGCTATTGGGCATCACGGATAATGCAGCATTCGGCGCCCGCCCAGCACCGGCGCGGCGCCCCCTGTTTTGCATACCGCTGAAGCGATGACCCAGACAAGCACAGAATCCCCGTCGCTGCCCTACTCCCCAGACATGACTGACCTCTCGGCGCATACGCCGATGATGCAGCAGTACTTCAAGCTCAAAGCCGACCACCCCGACACGCTGGTTTTCTACCGCATGGGTGACTTTTACGAGCTGTTCTTTGGCGATGCCGAAAAAGTCACGCGCCTGCTGGACATCACGCTGACCACGCGCGGCCAGACCGCAGGCCAGCCCATTCCCATGGCCGGCGTACCTTTCCACGCCCTGGAAAACTATCTGGGCCGCCTGATCAAGATGGGCGAGTCGGTGGCGATCTGCGAGCAGGTCGGCGAAATCGGCGTGGGCAAGGGTCCGGTGGAGCGCAAGGTCGTGCGCGTGGTCACGCCCGGCACACTGACGGACAGCGAGCTGCTCTCCGACAAGAGCGAAGCCATTCTGCTGGCCCTGCACACCGCCGGCCGCCAGCGCGTGGGACTGGCCTGGATGGCCATGACCCAGGGCCGCATTCACATGGCCGAATGCGCGGCCGATGAACTGGGCGCCTGGCTGTCGCGCATCGCGCCCAGTGAAGTGATCTACAGCGCCGGAGTCACCGAGCGCTTCGAGCAAGCCCTGTTTGCCGTCAAGCACAGCGGCGCCATCAGCTGCCCTCTGTCACCCCGCCCTGACTGGCAGTTTGACTCGGGTCTGGGCGAGCGCAAGCTGCTGGAGCTGCTGGGCGCGGCCAGCCTCAAGGCCTGGGAGGCCGAGGGTCTGCCGCTGGCCCATGGTGCCGGTGCCGCCCTGCTGTCCTATGCCGAACATACCCAGGGCCGCAATCTCACCCATATCCACGCCATCCAGGTGCAGCGTGACGACGAGCTGATTGCCCTGCCGCTGGCCACACGCCGCAATCTGGAGCTGGTCAAGACGCTACGCGGCGAAGATACGCCCACGCTGTTTTCGCTGCTGGACAGCTGCATGACCGGCATGGGCAGCCGCCTGCTCAAGACCTGGCTGCTGGAGCCAGAACGCAATCGCAAGGCCGCCATGCAACGCCTGGAAGCGATTGGCGTGCTGCGCGGCACCGGGGCAGGCATGGCCCCCTGGCAAGCCCTGCGCGCCGAGCTCAAGGGCGTGAGCGATGTGGAGCGCATTACCGCCCGCATCGCCCTGCGCCAGGTGCGCCCGCGCGAGCTGGTGGGCCTGTCCAAAACACTGGAAAAAGCGAAGCTGCTGGCACAGTCCGGACAGGCTCCGTCGGCCTATCTGACGCAGATCTTCAGCGACCTGATTCCGCCCGAAGGCTGTGCCGAGCTGCTGGCGCGCGCTATTCATGAAGAGCCCGCAGCGCTGGTGCGGGACGGCGGCGTGATCGCCACGGGCTTCGACGCCGAACTCGACGAGCTGCGCGCCATCCAGAACAACTGCGACGAGTTTCTGCTGGAGCTGGAAGCCAAGGAAAAGCTGCTCACCGGCATTCCCAACCTGCGCGTGCAGTTCAACAAAGTGCATGGCTTCTACATCGAGGTCACCAACAGCTACAAGGATGCGGTACCCGAGCGTTTTCGCCGCCGCCAGACGCTCAAGAACGCCGAGCGTTACATCACGCCCGAGCTCAAGGCTTTCGAGGACAAGGCCTTGTCGGCCCAGGAGCGAGCGCTACAGCGCGAGAAGTTCCTGTTCGAGCAACTGCTCGACCAGCTTCAGCCCCATGTGCCCCAGCTCACGCGCGTGGCCCAGGCGATTGCCGCACTGGACGTTCTGTGCACGCTGGCCGAGCGCTCTCTGACGCTGAACTGGGCCGAGCCGCAGTTCGTCAGCCAGCCCTGCATAGAGATCGAGGCCGGTCGCCACCCCGTGGTGGAAGCACGCATGGCCGAGACCTCCAGCGGCAGCTTCATCGCCAACCACACGCGCATGAATCTCAACACGCGCATGCAGATCATCACTGGCCCGAACATGGGCGGCAAATCGACCTATATGCGCCAGGTGGCCTTGATCGTGCTGCTGGCCAGCATGGGCAGCTATGTGCCCGCAGGCGCCTGCCGCCTGGGGCCCATCGATGCCATCCACACGCGTATCGGCGCCGCCGACGACCTGGCCAACGCCCAGTCCACCTTCATGATGGAGATGACCGAGGCCGCGCAGATTCTGCATTCGGCCACGCCCCACTCCCTGGTGCTGATGGACGAGATCGGCCGCGGCACCAGCACCTTCGACGGACTGGCCCTGGCCAGCGGCATTGCCAGCCAGCTGCACGACAAGACCAAGGCGTTCACGCTGTTTGCCACGCACTACTTCGAGTTGACCGAGCTGCCCGCCAAGGCCAAGGCCGCCGTCAACGTGCATGTCAGCGCAGCGGAGTCGGGCAGCGACATCGTGTTTCTGCATGAGATTCAGGCCGGCCCCGCCAGTCGCAGCTACGGTATCCAGGTCGCCAAGCTGGCCGGCATGCCCGCTGGCGTTCTCAACCATGCGCGCCATGCGCTGGAGGCACTCGAATCCCAGGCCGGCGAGAACGAGCTGCAGGTCAATCTGTTCGATGCGCCGGAGCTGGTGGACGCTAGCGCCGCGCCCAGCCCGCTGGACCAGGCCATGGCCGACGTCAACCCCGATGCGCTGAGCCCGCGCGAAGCGCTGGAAGTGCTCTACCAGCTCAAGAAACTGAGCACCAGCGCCGCCTAGGAACACGTTCCAAGCCTTGCGGACTCAAGCCCGGGCCTGATCTCTTCAGGCCCGGCTTGCGTTCAGGCCTCCAGCAGTTGCGGCTGCCGCTCCTGCTCGGACGGGCTGCGCTGCGGTACTTCACCCAGCTTGAAGGCAGACACCTCGCCCATCAGGCGTGCGGCCTGCTCGCGCAGGCTGGTCGCTGCAGCGGCCGACTGCTCGACCAGGGCTGAGTTCTGCTGCGTGGCATCGTCCAGCCCGGCCACGGACTGGTTGATCTCGGCAATGCCGCGCCCCTGGGTCTGCGAAGCATCGCTGATCTCCTCGATGATCCGCGTCACCCTGGCCACGGCGTCCAGCAACTCCTGCATGGTGGCGCCCGCATGCACCACCTGCTGCGATCCGCTGCCCACCTGGGTCACGGAGTCGGTGATGAGCTGGCGCACTTCCTTGGCAGCTTCTGCCGAGCGCTGGGCCAGGCTGCGCACCTCGGCCGCCACCACGGAAAAGCCACGGCCCTGCTCGCCGGCACGCGCGGCCTCCACGGCTGCGTTCAGCGCCAGGATATTGGTCTGGAAGGCGATGGAGTCGATCACGCCGATGATGTCGGCAATCTTGCGCGACGAGTGGTTGATGCCCTCCATGGTCACCACCACTTGCTGGAAAGCCGTTCCGCCGCGCTCGGCCACGCCGCGCGCCGACTGCGCCAGCTCGCCCGCACTGCGCGTGGCCTCGGTATTGGCCTGCACGCTGTCCGTCAGCACCGACAGCGATGCCGCCGTCTGCTGCAAGGCACTGGCCGCCTGCTCGGTGCGCTGACTCAGGTCCTGGTTGCCCTGGGCCACCTCGGAGCTGGCCACGGAAATCGAATCGGCGGCCTGGCGCACAGCCCCAACCATGCGCTCCAGCGACGAGACAAAGCGGTTGAAGGCCGAGGCCAGCGCCCCCACCTCGTCATTGCTCTCCACCGGCATGCGACGGCTCAGATCGCCATGGCCGTCGGCAATCTCCTCCAGCATGCGCGCCGCGCGCCCCACGGGTGCGGCAATCGCCCGGCTCACCAGCCAGATCACCAGCAGACCTATGCCGCCGCCCACCAGGCCGGCCACGGCCGAGGTCAGCGCAATGGTTCGCCGCACGCCGCCGAGCACCTGGGCCTCGGGCAGCTCGGCAATCACGTACAGATCCAGCTCGGGCACATAGGAGGAAGCAATCAGCTGCCGGCCCGACGGCGCCTCGTACATGGCATGGGCAAAGCGCTCGCGGTTCAGCAGCGCAGCGCTGAGCTCGGCGCTGAAGCCGGGCCGGTCCTTGAGCCAGTGCTTGCCATCCACCAGCACCGGGTCGCGGTGCACGAGAATGCTGCCGTTGCCGCGCACCAGGGAGACCGAACCGGACTCGCCCACCTGGTAGGCGCGCACGGCCTGCGCCAGCTCATCCACCGACAGGCCCAGGCCCGCAATGCCTTGTCTGCCCTGGCCCGCATCGAAGCGGACATTGATGAACAGCATATAGGCGCTGGAGCTCACGTCCTTGTCGATCTCCAGCACCTGCGACTTGTCGCCCGCCAGCAGCTCATAGAACCATTGGTCACCCTGGCCCTTGGGCGCCAGCTTGCGCATCGGCCCCTGCTCGCCGAAATACTGGCCCGTGGTTCCCGACACCCAGAACACCGATGAGGCCCCGGCCTGCTGCTTGACGGCCTGGGCGTATCTGGCCCACGCGGCATTGCCATCCTCGGGCTCGCCCGCGGCCTCCCAGTCCAGCACAAAGCTGTTGCCGGCCACCGATCTGGCCATGGCCAGCGGCGTGCCGATCTGGCGCAGTATGTCGTTGCGGATCTCCCCCACCACGGCCGGAAGCTCCTGCCCCACCACACGCTCGCGCAGGCTGGCGCCCGTCAGCACAAAACCCAGCGCCGTGGAAATCGCCACGAACAGCAGCAGGCAGCTCACCATGCTGGACATGAGCTTGGTCCGTATCGACAGGTTGCGAAATGCGTGCATGGGATTCCCTCTTCTAACCAGCTGTAAGCAAGTGTTCGATCAAGGGGCGGCATCTTCTCACGCATACAGGCGCTGCATCTCAGGGACTTCCTCAGCCCGGCCCCGCAGCCGTGCCTGGGCAGGGCATTGGCAACAGTTACAGGGCCGCCAACGGCACTATTAAAACCCTTCTAAAATCGCGTTGCAGCCTGCGTTTACAGCTATACATTCAGAAGCACTCGACGCTTGCTGCATCTGGTGTTCATACGTTTTTCATTATTGTCTCTATCACCCATGACATACTGCGTCGCCCTCAAGCTCAACGCCGGCCTGGTGTTTCTGTCCGACTCCCGCACCAATGCCGGACTCGACCAGATCAGCACCTTCCGCAAAGTCATGCTGTATGAGCAACCGGGCGAGCGCTTCATGGTGCTGCAATCTGCCGGCAATCTGTCCATCACCCAGTCGGTGCGCGAGCTGCTGGAGAGCTTTCAGCTGCACGACACGACCACGGACGAGATGCTGACCATCTGGAATGTGCGCAGCATGTTCGATGCCGCGCGCGTGCTGGGCGCGGCCGTGCGCCATGTGCATGAGCGCGAAGCCACGGCGCTGCAGCGCGCCGGGGTGGACTTCAATGTCTCCATGATTTTTGGCGGCCAGATCCAGGGCGAGCGCATGCGCCTGTTCCAGGTCTATTCGGCGGGCAACTTCATCGAGGCCACGGGCGAGACGCCCTACTTCCAGATCGGCGAATCCAAGTACGGCAAGCCCGTGCTGGACCGCGTCATCACCTCCGAGACCCCGCTGGACGAGGCCGCCAAGTGCGCGCTGGTGTCCATGGACAGCACGCTCAAGTCCAACCTCTCGGTGGGCCTGCCGCTGGATCTGATCGTCTACGAGAACAACCGCTTCGCCACGGACCGCATTGTCTGCCTGGACGCCGACAACCCCTATCTGCGCATGCTGCACGACAGCTGGGGCGAGCGCCTGCGCCATGTCTTCGATAGCATCGACGATCCGGCCTGGGACGGCGGCCAGACCGACACGCCGATTCGCATCCACAGCCCGCGCGCCCATCCTCTGGTCAAAGTGGGAGCACCTGCTGCATCACGCTCGGCCCATGGACTGGGTGCAGGCAATATTCCGCCCGCCGCGCTGCGCCAGCCCGTGGTGCCGGCTCAGGCTGGCCTGAGCATGGCCGATGAATACCAGCGCTTGCAGACGGCAGAGGAGCAGGCGCGCATGCAAAGACAGGCAGGCCTTTCAAGGCGCTAAACTGATCGACGCTCCGACGCCCCTTTGGGGCGTTTTTCATATCCAGCCCGCCTCTCATGTCCCAGCCCACTGCAACAACCGGCAAGCCCAACACCCTGCCCGTGGTCTTCGCGCACGCCAACAGCTTTCCCATAGGCACCTATCGCCTGCTGTTTTCTCTGCTGCGCCAGCGCGGCATCGAAGCCGGCGGCGTGCAGCGCTTCGGCCACGACCCTCTGCATCCCGTCACCAATCACTGGCCGCATCTGGTGGACGAGCTGATCGAATACATCGAGCAGCAGGTCGAGCGGCACGGCCAGCCGGTCTATCTGGTGGGCCACTCGTTGGGCGGCATTCTGAGTTTTCAGGCCGCCTCCAAACGCCCCGATCTGGCGCGCGGCGTGCTGCTCATCGACTCGCCCCTGCTGGGCGGCTGGAAGGCGAACGCCGTGGGCCTGGCCAAGCAGACGCAGATCGTGGCCTCGGTCTCCCCCGGCAAGATCAGCCAGCGCCGACGCACCACCTGGGCCAGCAACGAGGAGGCGCTGGAGTACTTTCGCAGCAAGAAGGCCTTTGCCCAGTGGCACCCGCAGGTGCTGCAGGACTATGTGCAGCACGGCCTGGAGGACGACCAGGGCAAGCGCAGCCTGCTGTTCAGGCGCGAGGTGGAAACCGCCATCTACAACACCCTGCCCAGCAATCTCAACAACCAGCTCAGGCGTCACCCGGTGCGCTGCCCGGTGGCCTTCATCGGCGGTCGCTCGTCGGTGGAGATGCGCCAGGTGGGCATGGAGATGACGCAGCGCATCACCCGCGGGCGCATCACCATGCTGGACGGCGGCCATCTGTTTCCCATGGAGCGGCCCGAGGCCACTGCCGCCGCCATCGAGGCTTCGCTGCTCAATATGGAGCAGACCATTCTGCAGAAATCTGCTGGCAGCACTCACAAATAAGTAGCATCTTGCGCTTTTCAGATAACAATCTAAGCATCAAAACTATCTGAAATTCAATCAGAACGAACGCTGCAAGCTATTAAAAAAGCCGCTTGCTATCACGCAAGCGGCTTTTTTGTGGGCAGCGCCAAGCCGCTCAATGGTGCCAGTCCACGATGCCGGTATAGGCCGTCACCAGCACGATGATGCCGAAAACGATGCGGTACCAGGCAAAGGGCACAAAGCTGTTGGTGGAGATAAAGCGCAGCAGCCAGCGCACGCACAGCCAGGCGCTGATGAACGAGAAGATCAGGCCCACGGCAAACAGCGGCACATCCGCCATGGACAGCAGCGCGCGCTCCTTGTAGAGGCTGTAGACGCCCGCGCCGATCAGCGTGGGCATGGCCAGGAAGAACGAGAAGTCCGTGGCGGCCTTGCGCGACAGGCCCATGAGCATGCCGCCGATGATGGTGGAGCCGCTGCGGCTGGTGCCGGGCACCAGGGCAAAGCACTGCACCAGACCGACCTTGAGCGCATCGAGAGCCGTCATATCGTCCACCGACTGCACGCGGGTGGCAGCGGCAGGGCGGTTCTCGGCCCAGAGGATCACAAAGCCGCCGAGGATGAAGGTCGTCGCCACGATGACCGGCGTGAACAGATGCTCCTGCACGTATTTGCCGAACAGCAGCGCCAGCACCACGGCAGGCAAAAAGCCGATGATGACGTTGAGCGCGAACTTCTGTGCCTGGCGGCTGCTGGGCAACTCCACCAGCGTGTCCCGGATCTTCTGCCAGTACACCAGCATCACGGCAAAGATGGCGCCGGTCTGGATCGCAATCTCAAACACCTTGGCCTTGCCGCCCACGAAGCCCATCAGCGAACCCGCCAGGATCAGGTGGCCGGTTGAGGAAATCGGCAAGAACTCGGTCAGCCCTTCCACAATGCCCATGATGGCGGCCTTGACCAGCAATAAAGTATCCACGCGAATCGTCCTTTGGATGCAGGGTTGAAGCAAA
>Ga0209370_1003432_pt1 | contig 10109 bp, 9 predicted proteins | sample AgamicAtPrz_FD_187164 | JGI IMG/M metagenome (GOLD analysis project Ga0209370, IMG submission 187164) | Agave microbial communities from Guanajuato, Mexico - At.P.rz (SPAdes) (version 2) | ecosystem: Host-associated > Plants > Phyllosphere > Phylloplane/Leaf | place: Guanajuato, Mexico... | reverse complement strand
GAACGCCTGTTCGTCTCGCAGACGGCGATCAGCGCCCGTGTGCAGCGCCTGGAGCAGCAACTGGGCTGCCAGCTGTTCGTGCGCAGCCGCAACGGCGCCAGCCTGACCGCCGATGGCGAGGCGTTCGTCAGCTATGCCAACCAGCTGGTGCAGACCTGGGAAGCGGCGCGCCGTGACCTGCCGCTGCCCCAGGGCTGCCAGCAGGTGCTGCATGTGGGCGCCGAGGTGAGCCTGGGCAACCCAATGCTGCTCGATTGGGTCAGCGCCCTGCACCAGGAACTGCCCAGCCATGCCATCCGCAGCGAGGTCAGCGATGGCGAGGCGCTGCTGCGCAAGGTGGAGATGGGCTTGCTCGACGCCGCGCTGGTCTACCAGCCGACCTATGGCCCCGGCCTGCAGGTCGAACAACTGATGGAAGAGAAGCTGATCCGCGTGCGCAGGGTCGATGCGCCCGATCCCTACATCTACATCGACTGGGGCGAAGCGTTCCGCCGCCAGCATGATGCCGCCCTGCCCGACCTGTCGCGCCCGGCCCTGAGCTTCAACCTCGGACCCTTGGCCCTGCAGTTCATTCTCGAGCACGGCGGCAGCGGCTATTTCCGCACCCGGGTGGTCCAGGCCTACCTGCAAAGCGGGGTGTTCGAGCGCGTGCCCCAGGCGCCGGAGTTCACCTACCCGACCTTCCTGGTGCATGCCCGCGAACGCGACAGCGAGGCGTTGCAGCAGGCCTTCAGCGTGTTGCGCCGGCTGGTGGCCGCTGGTGAGAGCGACTGGTCACAGCGCTGGGACCCGGTGATCTGAGCCCTGCACCGCAGCAGTGAGCAGGTGCCGCTTGAGGCCGGCGATCAGGTCGGTCTGGGTGATCACCCCCACCAGCTTTTCGTCGTCGAGCACCGGCAGGCAGTGCAGCCCCTGTTCACTGAGCAACGGCAACAGGCGTTCCAGCGGATGCTGGCCGCCGACACTGACCACCCGACGGCTCATCACCTGCTCCAGGCGCACCACCTTGCGCCGGAACAGGCCGCGCCAGCTGAAACACCCACGGGCCATGGCCGGGCCGACCAGGTCGCTGAGGCTGACGATCCCCACCAGGCGCCCTTCATCCAGCACCGGCAGGGTCTTGAGGTGATGGCCGGACAACAGCTTCCAGGCCTGTTCGAGGGTGGTGCGCGGGGTTGCCCACTGCACGTCGCGGGACATCACCGAGCTGGCGGTGATGCCGCCCAGGCTGCGGTGCAAGGCGTGCTGTTCGGTGGCCAGGATGATCCGCTCCAGCTCGTCACGGGTGACATCGACGAACTCACCGATCTCCACCAGGGCCTGGTCCAGGTCCCCGGCGCTGATGCCGACCCGCTCGCCCGGCAGCGGGTCGTGGGTGTGGTGCAGGTCGCGGCGCGGGGTCGCGCCCTTGGGGTAGCGCACGCCGGTCAGACGGTTGTAGAGCACCGCCACGCCGACCAGGATCAGCGCATTGAGCAATACCGGCTCGAGCAGGTGGTCACCCATGGCCACCAACCCTGGATCGGCCAACACCGCGCTGGCCGCCACGCCGCCACCGGGTGGGTGCAGGCAGCGCAGCAGGCACATTGCCAGGATGGCGATGCCCAACGCCGCCGCAGCGACCCACAACCCATCGCCGAAGGCGTGGCGCATGGCCAGCCCCACCACAGCCGCCAGCGCATAGCTGCCCAGCACGGGCCAGGGCTGGGCCAACGGGCCGGAGTGCACGGCGAACACCAGCACCGCCGAAGCGGCCAGCGGCCCCAGCAAGTGCAGGGCGACCGATGGCCCATAGGCCAGGCTGCAAAGATAGCCGGCGAGAAACAAGCCGAGCAGCGCGCCAAGGCCGGCACGCAACCATTCTCGGGGAGGGATGTTCAGCGGCGCCGGGAGCAGGCGCTGCAAGCGGGATTGGGGACGCGAGGCAGACATCGAGGCGGCTTGACGTGTTCTTTTGGTTGTAAAAAGAAAGCCCAGCGCGACCGGCCTGGGCCCTGTGTTGCGCAATGCAGTGGCGCGAGGGGGCTCCGTCCTTGGAGAGATGGAAACCGCAAGGTTTCGTGGCCGGCATTGTGCCGGGCGCAGGTGGCGCCGGGCCAATTCAAAAAACTGCGGCTGTACTGCAATTTTTTTGCAGGCTTGATCTGCTCCCTGGCAGGAGGGGCTTGGTTCAGCGGACCTTGCGGGGCAGCTCGATACTCACTCGCAACCCGCCCAGCGGGCTTTCCAGCAGCGCGATGCGCCCCCCCCAGGCCTCGACGATGTCGCGCACGATGCCTAGCCCCAGGCCGTGGCCATCGACCTGTTCGTCCAGCCGCGAGCCACGCTCGAGCACTTGCAGGCGTTGCGCCTCAGGGATGCCTGGGCCATCGTCATCGACCCACAGCTGGTAACCCTCGGTGGTTGGCGCGATGCCCAGGCGCACCTCGCTGTCGGCCCATTTGCAGGCGTTGTCCAGCAGGTTACCGAGCAGCTCCAGCAAATCCTCGCGGTCCCAGGGCAGCAACAGGCCCGGAGGCACGTCGCGCTCGAGCAGCAGGCCTTCGCCATGGATCATCCCCAGCGTCGCCAGCAGCCCGGGCAGTTCGCCATCGCAGTCGAACTGCGCGCCGGGCAAGGCATCGCCGGCCAGGCGCGCGCGGTTGAGTTCGCGGGCCAGGCGTTGCTGGATCTGCTCCAGTTGCTCGCGCATCTGCGCGCGCACCTCGGGCAACACCTGCAGGTGCTCGCTGGCAGCCAGGCTGATCAGCACCGCCAGCGGCGTCTTCAAGGCATGACCGAGGTTGCCCAGGGCATTGCGCGAACGGCGCAGGCTGTCTTCGGTGTGGGTCAGCAGGTGGTTGATCTGGTCCACCAGCGGTTGCAGTTCGCTGGGCACTTCGGCGTCCAGTTGTGAACGCTGGCCCTGCTGCAACTGGGCGATCTGCTGGCGCGCCCGCTCCAGCGGGCGCAACGAGCGGGTCACAGTGAGGCGCTGCAGCACCAGGACCAACATCAACGCCACCAGCCCCAGGCCCAGGCCGATCTGTTGCATGCGCCGAAAACCCTCGCGCACCGGCGAGTAGTCCTGGGCCACGCTGATCGAGATGTCCTGGCCGAGCCGCCGGTAGTCCCCGCGATAGGCCAGCAGTTGCTGGCCCTCGGGACCGAGTTCGTGGCCATCGTCCAGGCCGGGCTTGCCGGGCTTGGGCATGTCCATGTCCCACAACGACCGGGAGCGCCAGGTACCCTGGTCGAAATCGATGCGGAAGTAGTAGCCCGAGAACGGCTGCTGGTAGGCTGCCGACAGCCGTCGCTCGTCCAACTGCAGGCCGGACGGGCCACGCACCAGCGCCACCAGCAGGTTTTCGCTTTCCTTGCGCAGGCCCGCTTCCAGGTAGCGTTGCAGGCCCGCCTCGAACAGCCAGAGGGTCAACTGCGCCAGGGCCAACCCCACCACTACCAGTACCGCCACCAGGCCCAGGCTCAGGCGCGCCTGGATCGACTTCACGTGGCGCTCCCGGCGTACACGTAGCCCTGGCCGCGGCGGGTCTCGATCACGCTGCGCCCCAGTTTGCGTCGCAGGTGGTTGACGTGCACTTCCAGCACATTGGAATCACGCTCGGTTTCCCCATCGTAGAGATGCTCGGCAAGGTGCCCCTTGGACAGCACCTGCCCCGGATGCAGCATGAAATAGCGCAACAGGCGGAACTCGGCGGCGGTGAGCTGGACATCGACACCCTCACGGCTCACGCACTGGCGCGATTCGTCCAGGTGCAGGCCAGCCGCTTCCAGTTTCGGCTGGTTGGCCAGCCCCTTGGCCCGGCGCAACAGGGCCTGGATGCGCAACTGCAGCTCCTCGGGGTGAAAGGGCTTGCTCAGGTAGTCGTCGGCCCCGGCCTTGAGGCCTTCGATGCGCTCGGCCCAGGAGCCCCGGGCGGTGAGGATCAGCACCGGGGTGGCCAGGCCGCTCGCGCGCCACTGCCCCAGCACTTCGAGCCCCGGCAGCCCGGGCAGGCCCAGGTCGAGGATGATCAGGTCGTAGGGTTCGCTCTGGCCCTGGTACACCGCGTCGCGGCCATCAGCCAGCCAGTCCACGGCATAACCCTGGCGCTGCAGGGTGGCGGTCAGTTCATCAGCCAGGGGGACATTGTCCTCGACAAGCAGCAGGCGCATTCAGTCGTCTTCCTCGTCTTTGAGCAGCGCGCCGGTGCGGGCATCGAGCTTGATCTCGCGCACCACGCCCGCCGGGGTCAGCAGCTCGACCTCGTACTCGTAGCGCTCGTGCTTTTCTTCCAGTTCCGCCTCCAGCAGCCGTGCCCCGGGGTAACGCCCCAGGGCGGCTTCGAGCAGTTGCTCCAGCGGCAGGATGACGCCCTTTTGCCGCAGCTCCAGGGCTTCATCCTGGTCCAGGTCGCGCGCGGCGGCCAGCGAACAGACGGTCAACAGGGCCAAGGCCAGGTAGCGTGCCGTTCGCGGTAATGCAGGCATCAGTTGTCTCGCTCGTCCTTCAGGACTTCACCGGTCTTGGCATCCAGGGCCACATCCCATTCGGCGTTCTGGCCATCACGCAGGTCGACCTTGTAGATGTAACGGCCGTACTCGTCCTCGAGCTCCGAGTCGGTCACGGTGGCGCCGGGGTGCTTGGCCACGGCGGCGGCCTTCAGCTCGTCCAGCGGCTTGATGGTCTTGGCGTTCACCAGCTTGACCACTTCGTCGGGCTGCACATCCTTGGCGAAGGCGGCATTGGCACCGAAAGCGAGGGCGGCGGCGGTGAACAGGGCAGTCAAAGTTTTCATGAGGTTCTCTCCAGCGAGATGTGTAATTTGTCTACGGGGTTAATATTAACCACCGGTCCTTAACTCAACCTGAAAACAGCTGGCCGCATGATAGCGCAGCTCGCGGCCTTGTCGCGGCCACGTAGTGTGGTGATGGCATCGCGGCCTCGCGATAAAGTCCTATACTGCCCGCCTGCCCTGCCCGAGACCCCGCCATGAGCGCGATCCACCTCAAATACCCCGCCCTGACCTTCAAGGCCGGCCAGCGCGCCCTGCGGCAGATCCGCGAGCGCGGCCTTCAGGCCGCCGATGTCGGTGTGCTGCCTGGCGCCGCCGGTGGCCCCAAACCCTTGGGAATCCAGGGGCTGGACCTGGCGCTGTTCGGTGAATGGCTGCCGACGGCACCACGGCAACGGGCATTGATCGGCGCCTCGATCGGCTCCTGGCGTTTCGCCAGTGCCTGCCTCGACGACCCGGTGGCCGGTATCCGCCGGCTGGGCGAGCTGTATACCGAGCAGGATTTCGCCAAAGGCGTGACCCCCAGGGAGATCAGCCATAGCTGCCAGCGCATGCTCGACGACCTGCTGCAGGGCCGCGATGGGCAGATCCTCGCCAATCCGCACTATCGCCTGAACATCCTGGTGGTGAAGAGCCACGGCCAACTCGCCCACGACCACCGCGGCCGCCTGGGCATGGGGCTGGGCTCTGTTATCGCCAGCAACCTGCTGGGCCGCTCGCGCCTGGCCCGGCACTTCGAGCGGGTGATCCTGCACGATGAACGTGCCGCGCCACCGCTGGAGGCGCTCACCGACTTCCCCTCGCGCAGCCTGCCGCTGGACCTGGCCAACCTGCGCCACGCCCTGCTCGCCTCGGGTTCGATCCCGATGGTCATGGAGGGTGTGCGCGACATTCCCGGCGCGGGTGCCGGCACCTACCGCGACGGCGGCTTGCTCGACTACCATCTGGACCTGCCCTACCGCGGCGACGACCTGGTGCTCTACCCGCACTTCACCGACAAGGTGGTGCCCGGCTGGTTCGACAAGGCCCTGCCCTGGCGCAAGGGCGATGCCACGCGCCTGCAGAACGTGTTGCTGATGACCCCGTCGCCGCAGTACCTGGCCGCCCTGCCCTACGGCAAGCTGCCGGATCGCAATGACTTCAAGCGCTTCATGGGCGATGCGCCGAGCCGCAAGCGCTATTGGTACAAGGCCATCGCCGAAAGCCAGCGCCTGGGCGACGAACTGCTGGAGCTGATCACCACCGGGCGGTTGCAGGATCGGTTGCAAGCCTTGTAGCGGGCATGCTGGTAGACTGCGCGCATTCTTGATTCACACAGAGTTATGCCAGCGTGGAAATTTTCAAAGAGTTCACATTCGAATCGGCTCACCGCCTGCCCAACGTCCCTGCCGGGCACAAGTGCGGCCGCCTGCATGGCCATTCGTTCAAGGTCGCCCTGCACCTGACCGGCCCGCTCGATCCGCACACCGGCTGGATCCGCGACTTCTCCGAGATCAAGGCGATCTTCAAGCCGATCTACGAGCGACTGGACCACAACTACCTGAACGATATTCCAGGCCTGGAAAACCCCACCAGCGAAGTGATCGCCAAGTGGATCTGGGATCAGGTCAAGCCGCTGCTGCCGGAGCTGTCGAAAGTGCGCATCCACGAGACCTGCACCAGCGGGTGCGAGTACACCGGCGACTGAGCGGTTCACTCAGCCTCGCGAGGTGTAGGACGCCAACGCTGGGTAAGGGCGCTTCAGCACCTCCAGGCTGACGCGTCCTTGATATGCCGCAGAGCCGGTGTACAGATAAGCTTGTCGATATTGCAGGCGCCGGGTCACCGGATTGTCGTCGACATCCGTCATGGCCAGGTTGACGCAGCGCTCGCCCTGGATCAGGTCCTGCGGGTCCAGGCCCTTGAGCTGCCACATGTCTTCACCAATGTAGACCACCCACTCCGGCACCTCGCTGAGCCCCTCGTACATTCCCATGTAGCCGACGACATCCGTATCCAGATAGCTGTTGACGATGTCGAGATTGCCTCCGATGTCACCACTTACAGGGCGAACCTGGTAGTAGTAGCGCCCACCGCGCTCATAGACGCCAAACCAGAACAGGTCATGCAGCGTCCCCCCGCCATGCCCCTTTAAAGGCGACCAGGGCTCCAGCGTTCCCTCACGGCTTTCGATGCGCAGGTAACCATCTTCGCCGTCGCCACGCTCGAGCCCTACCCAAATGGGCTTGAGCAACGGGCGGGAGGCTCGCCATTGGAAAGGGTCGATACGTTTGCCATCCGCTTGCCACCACCAACGGGCAATGAATGAAAGCTTTGGTTGAAACCTGAAATAGAACGCCATCTGCTCGCCACTCCGCGCGGTATTCAGAGGCCACGCTATTGAGCTACAGGCATCGGCGTCAGAGGGAAGCCCGCTACCCTAGCGCGCCCTTGAGAAAGCTGGGTGCGATGTAGCGCTGGTAATGCGCCTCGGACAACAGGAAGAATTCGCGATCGATGGCATCGCGCAGCTGTGGCAGCTCCCAGTCGCGGAACTCCGGCAACAAGGCCATGCCGTAGGCCTCCAGATCGCGGATCATCCGCGCCCCGCGGGCGATCAGCTGGTAGGCCCAGCAATATTCCGACTGCTGCGCCACATAGCGGATCGAACGCTGTTCGAGCTGCTCGCGCAAGCGCGCTTTGTCGAACACTTCCAGCTTGGCCATCATCACCTGCACCAGCAGTTGCTCCAGGCGCAGCCACACGGCGCGCTTCTGCTCGTCGTCGTAGCCGTTCCAGTGGATCACTTCGTGGTGGAAGCGCTTGCAGCCGCGGCAAACCAGGTCTCCGTAGACGGTGGAACAGAGGCCGACGCAAGGCGTCTTGATGGATTGGTTGGACATGTAAAAACAACGGCTTGGCGGTGGAACATGGCCCCATGTTAGCCCTTTGTCTAACCAGGGTCACCCGTTAAAGTCTTCTTCGCCGCCTTACTTTCGGCTAATTTTTGCCGTAGAATCACTCCGCCTTTTCAAGGCAACCATGTCCGTTGGAAGCTGTTTTCAAAGCGTCACGAGCACAGTTCATCCGGTAGAACGGCGTTGGCCCTGTCCATGCGAGCGCATGGCCACGGCCAACCCCTCATCAGCCTTCCGTTCTACAGGCGTAAAACTTTGAAAACAGCTTCTGTAAGGATTCTCTGCGACCCTGGCTTGCCGGCTCAAAAAGCCGTCCTCAGCGCATGGGTGCAGGAGAATGCTGGATGAGCGTCCCGGACTCCCTTTAGGGACCACTGATGAGGGTAATAACTGTGCTTGAAGCCTACCGCAAACATATCGAAGAGCGTGCCGCTCTGGGTATCGTGCCCCAGCCGCTGAACGCCGAACAAACTGCAGGCCTGGTCGAGCTGCTGAAAAACCCGCCGGCCGGCGAAGAAGCCTTCCTCGTAGACCTGATCACCAACCGCGTTCCACCAGGAGTCGACGAAGCCGCCTACGTCAAGGCCGCTTTCCTCTCCGCTGTCGCCAAAGGTGAAGCCAAGTCGCCGCTGATCGACCGCAAGCACGCCACCGAGCTGCTGGGTACCATGCAGGGCGGCTACAACATCGAAACGCTGGTCGCGCTGCTGGACGACGCCGAACTGGGCGCCGTCGCGGCCGAACAGCTCAAGCACACCCTGCTGATGTTCGATGCCTTCCACGACGTGGCCGAAAAAGCCAAGGCAGGCAATGCCCACGCCAAGGCCGTGCTGGAATCCTGGGCTGCCGGCGAGTGGTTCACCTCGCGCCCGGCGATCGCCGACAAGTACACCCTGACCGTGTTCAAGGTGCCTGGCGAAACCAACACCGACGACCTGTCCCCTGCCCCGGACGCCTGGTCGCGCCCTGACATCCCACTGCACGCCCTGGCGATGCTGAAAATGGCCCGCGACGGCATCGAGCCGCAGCAGCCAGGTTCGGTCGGCCCGCTGGCGCAGATCGAAGCGGTCAAGGCCAAGGGCTTCCCGGTCGCCTACGTCGGTGACGTGGTCGGTACCGGTTCCTCGCGTAAATCGGCCACCAACTCGGTGCTGTGGTTCTTCGGCGACGACATCCCGTATGTACCGAACAAGCGCGCCGGCGGCTTCTGCTTCGGCACCAAGATCGCTCCGATCTTCTATAACACCATGGAAGACGCCGGCGCCCTGCCGATCGAGTTCGACTGCACCAACCTGGCCATGGGCGACGTCATCGACGTCTACCCGTTCAAAGGTGAAGTGCGCCGCCACGGCAGCGACGAACTGGTCACCAGCTTCGAGCTGAAGACCGAAGTGCTGCTGGACGAAGTCCGCGCTGGCGGTCGTATCCCGCTGATCGTCGGCCGTGGCCTGACCGAGAAAGCCCGTGCCGAGCTAGGCCTGGCCCCATCGAACCTGTTCAAGAAGCCAGAGCAACCTGCCGCTTCGACCAAGGGCTTCACCCTGGCGCAGAAGATGGTCGGCCGCGCCTGCGGTCTGCCGGAAGGCCAGGGCGTGCGCCCAGGTGCCTACTGCGAACCGAAGATGACCACCGTCGGCTCCCAGGACACCACTGGCCCGATGACCCGCGACGAGCTGAAAGACCTGGCGTGCCTTGGCTTCTCCGCCGACCTGGTGATGCAGTCGTTCTGCCACACCGCGGCCTATCCGAAGCCGATCGACGTCACCACCCATCACACCCTGCCAGACTTCATCCGCACCCGTGGCGGCGTGTCGCTGCGCCCGGGCGACGGCATCATCCACAGCTGGCTGAACCGCATGCTGATGCCTGACACCGTCGGCACCGGTGGCGACTCGCACACCCGCTTCCCGATCGGTATCTCGTTCCCGGCAGGCTCGGGCCTTGTGGCCTTCGCCGCTGCCACCGGCGTCATGCCGCTGGACATGCCGGAGTCGATCCTGGTGCGCTTCAAGGGCAAGCTGCAGCCTGGCATCACCCTGCGTGACCTGGTCCATGCCATCCCTTACTACGCCATCCAGAAAGGCCTGCTGACCGTCGAGAAGAAAGGCAAGAAGAACGCCTTCTCCGGCCGCATCCTGGAGATCGAAGGCCTCAACGACCTGACCGTCGAGCAAGCCTTCGAGCTGTCCGACGCCTCGGCCGAACGCTCCGCCGCCGGTTGCACCATCAAGCTGCCGGAGAAGGCTATCGCCGAGTACCTGCAGTCCAACATCACCCTGCTGCGCTGGATGATCGGCGAAGGCTACGGCGATGCCCGTACCCTGGAGCGCCGCGCCCAGGCCATGGAAGCCTGGCTGGCCAAGCCTGAGCTGCTGTCGGCCGACGCCGATGCCGAGTACGCCGAAATCATCGAAATCGACCTGGCCGACGTCAAGGA
>Ga0209370_1003431_pt1 | contig 10109 bp, 8 predicted proteins | sample AgamicAtPrz_FD_187164 | JGI IMG/M metagenome (GOLD analysis project Ga0209370, IMG submission 187164) | Agave microbial communities from Guanajuato, Mexico - At.P.rz (SPAdes) (version 2) | ecosystem: Host-associated > Plants > Phyllosphere > Phylloplane/Leaf | place: Guanajuato, Mexico... | reverse complement strand
GAATAACAACATCTTGTGGTGACAGATGAACAGTGGTTATCTGCATTTTCCGGAGTTTGATCCGGTCATTTTCTCAGTAGGACCTGTTTCGCTTCACTGGTACGGTCTGATGTACCTGGTGGGCTTCATTTTTGCCATGTGGCTCGCGGGTCGTCGCGCCAGCCGTCCTGGCAGCGGCTGGACCAAAAACGAAGTTGAAAGCCTGCTGTATGCGGGCTTCCTCGGCGTGTTCCTCGGTGGCCGTATTGGGTACGTATTGTTCTATAACTTCCCGGTATTCCTGAACGATCCGCTCTATCTGTTCCGCGTCTGGGACGGCGGCATGTCCTTCCACGGCGGCCTGATTGGGGTGATCCTGGTGATGGTGATTTTTGCCAAACGCACCAAACGCAACTTCTTCCAGGTGTCCGATTTTATCGCGCCGCTAATCCCGTTTGGTCTCGGGGCGGGCCGTCTGGGCAACTTCATCAACGGTGAGCTGTGGGGCCGCGTCGACCCGAGCGTTTCCTTTACTATGCTGTTCCCGGGCTCGCGCGCGGAAGACATGGCGCTGCTGCCGTCGCATCCTGAGTGGCAGTCCATTTTCGATACCTACGGCGTGCTGCCGCGCCATATGTCTCAGCTGTACGAGCTGGCGCTGGAAGGCGTGGTGCTGTTTATCATCCTCAACCTGTTTATCCGCAAACCGCGCCCGATGGGGGCTGTCTCCGGCCTGTTCCTGATTGGCTACGGTGCATTCCGCATCATCGTCGAATTCTTCCGCCAGCCGGACGCACAGTTTACCGGCGAGTGGGTACAGTACATCAGCATGGGGCAGATCCTCTCCATTCCGATGATTGTCGCGGGTGCCATTATGATGATTTGGGCGTATCGTCGTCGTCCACAGCAACAGATTTCCTGAGGAACCATGAAACAGTATCTTGAACTGATGAAAAAAGTGCTCGATGAGGGCACGCCGAAAAACGACCGCACCGGTACCGGTACGCTCTCCATTTTTGGCCACCAGATGCGCTTCAATCTGCAGGAAGGCTTCCCTCTGGTGACGACAAAGCGCTGCCACCTGCGCTCGATCATTCATGAACTGCTCTGGTTCCTGCAAGGCGATACCAACATAGCGTATCTGCACGAAAATAACGTCTCAATCTGGGACGAATGGGCAGATGAAAATGGCAACCTGGGCCCGGTTTACGGCAAGCAGTGGCGCGCATGGCCAACGCCTGATGGCCGCCATATTGACCAGATCACCACCGTGATGAACCAGCTGAAAAACGATCCGGACTCGCGCCGCATCATCGTTTCCGCCTGGAACGTCGGCGAGCTGGATAAAATGGCGCTGGCACCGTGCCACGCGTTCTTCCAGTTCTATGTGGCGGATGGAAAGCTCTCCTGCCAGCTCTATCAGCGCTCCTGTGACGTGTTCCTCGGCCTGCCGTTTAACATTGCCAGCTATGCGCTGTTAGTTCACATGATGGCGCAGCAGTGTGACCTGGAAGTGGGCGATTTCGTCTGGACCGGTGGGGATACCCATCTCTACAGCAACCATATGGAACAGACGCATCTCCAGCTGACCCGCGAACCGCGTGCGCTGCCGAAGCTGATTATCAAACGCAAACCGGCATCAATCTTCGATTACCGCTTTGATGATTTCGAGATTGAGGGCTACGATCCGCACCCGGGCATCAAAGCGCCCGTCGCGATCTGATGCGATAAAGCCTGACACAACCGGTGCTGTTTAGCGCCGGTTTTTTTTCGCCTTTCTCCCGTTTCCCGAAGCGCTATCCAGAAAGCCTGCAACGCGCTGCAACTCTCCCACTTCTCCGGATGACGTCTCGTAAAACGAGGATCCGATACTCGTCATGTCCACGGCGCTTCGCCACACTCCCGGTATGAAAAAAGAGAACGGTTTTACGCTTATCGAAACGCTGGTCGCCGTTTCGCTTGTCGTCATCCTTAGCGCCTCGGGCCTGTACGGCTGGGACAGCTGGCAACGGCAACAGCGGTTGTGGCAAACCGCCAGCCAGGTGCGAGATTACCTTCTGTTTCTGCGCAACCATGCCAACCGCCACAACCGCGACCATCAAATTACCCGTCAGCGGACGGGGGACCGGGACTGTCTGGCGAGCTCTGCCGTGCAAGGCTGTGAAAAGGACAGTCCCTTTGTGCTGATTCCACTCTGGCCTGAGGTCACGATCGGCGAGGTCACGCCGTCCCTCGGGTTCTACGGATTACGGGATACGGCATGGGCGGGGCGGATACGCGTTCAAAGCCGTGCTGGAGAATGGTTGATTATGGTCTCAAATGGAGGACGCATCAGGATGTGTCAGGTCTCTGAGGGAGGTTCATGTTGATGAGGCAGCGCGGTTTCTCACTGACAGAAGTGTTGATTGCCACGGCGATGAGCAGCCTTTTGCTGATAAGCGCATCGCGTTTTTTACCCGGGCTACAGCGGGCCGTATTACTGCAATCCGGCCAGCGAGAGCTGGAAGAAGAGGTCTGGCAACACCTGTTCGCCCTCGGCAAACAGCTTCAGCGTGCGGGGTACTGCGCGGGAAATTGCCAGGGACAGGCGCTGGCGATCGGCAGGCAGGGGAGCTGCATCATTGTGCGGTGGGATGCCAACAGTAACGGTCGCTGGGATAGCAGCACATCAGAAAATGATAGCACCGGTTTTCGTCTGGAATCGGGGGCGCTGGAAACCCTGCGTGGCGCGGCGTCGTGTGAAGGAAAAGGGTGGGAAAAGCTCACGGACCCGGACAGGCTTGCGATCGCGCATTTTGTCGTGAGGAAAGTGGAACATGCCGGTTTTGCGCCAGAGGTAAATATCGAACTGGCCGCGAGACGTAAAGGCGATAAAGGGGAACCCTGGCAGGCGTTGTATACGGTCACGGGGTATAACCTGTGAGCCGTCAACGCGGGATGTCTTCGCTGGCGCTGGTTCTGCTTTTACTGGTGCTCGGTACCCTGATCCTGACGGGGCTAAACCAGCAGGTCACAACGTTCAGTGCGCTCGTTGGCGATGAGAGCCGCTCGCTTCAGCAGCAGGCGACGGCGCAGTCCGCGCTTGAGTGGGGACGTGTTCAGCGCTGGGCGCCAGAGCTACAAATCCAGTGCAAAACGACATCGACATGGCGAGTGTGTTTGCGTCAACTGAGTGAGGCGCGTGTACTACTGATAGCTAGCGGCAACGACCTGCTGCTCTGGCGTGCAGGAGAGATCGTCGACGGGAATGTGCGCTTTTCGCCTCACGGCTGGAGCGATTTTTGTCCTCTTAAGGAGAGCGCGTTATGTCAGCTGCCGTGAGCAGAGAAAAAGGGTTTAGCATGGTTGAGGTCCTGCTGGCGATGATGCTGCTGGTGGTGGTCGTGACCGCACTGTCGGGGTATCACCGGGCGCTGGCGGCGCGGTTCACCGCATTTAACCAGTATCGCCAGCTCTGGCACCATGCCTGGAACCAGTCTCAGCTCTCAACAAATGTTCTTCCTGCAGGCTGGCAGGCCCGTCGGGGGCAGACAACGCTCGCAGGATGTGTCAGCATCACGGTTACACTTATTTCTCCTCTGGGGCGGCGTGGTGAGTTAACGCGTCTGCATTGCCCGGTTAGCCAGTAGTCGGGAGCGTCTATGTTAAGAATCTACCACTCAAATCGTCTGGATGTGCTGGAAGCACTGATGGAGTTTATCGTTGAGCGCGAGCGGCTTGACGATCCTTTTGAGCCTGAAATGGTGCTGGTGCAGAGCACCGGTATGGCACAGTGGCTGCAAATGTCGCTTTCCCGCAAGTTTGGTATTGCCGCGAATATTGATTTTCCGCTGCCGGCGAGCTTCATCTGGGAGATGTTTGTCCGCGTGTTGCCGGATATCCCGGAGCAGAGCGCGTTCAACAAGCAGGCCATGAGCTGGAAGCTGATGGCGCTGCTGCCGGAAATGCTGCAGCACGATGAATTTGCCATGCTGCGTCACTACCTCAATGACGATACCGACAAGCGCAAGCTGTTCCAGCTGGCGTCGCGCACCGCCGATCTCTACGACCAATACCTTGTTTATCGCGCTGACTGGTTAATTCGTTGGGAAGCGGGCGAGTTGGTTGAAGGCCTGCCGGAGGCGCAAATATGGCAGGCCCCGCTGTGGAAAGCGCTGGTAGAGCATACGGAGAAACTGGGCCAGCCTAAGTGGCACCGTGCCAATCTCTACGATCGGTTTATCTCGATACTTGAAAATGCGTCGGAGCGCCCGGCCCGACTGCCGTCACGCGTATTTATCTGCGGAATATCCGCATTACCCCCTGTCTATCTGAAAGCGTTAAATGCGCTGGGTAAACATATTGATATCCATATTTTGTTTACCAACCCTTGCCGACAGTACTGGGGGGATATCCTCGACGAACGCTGGCTGGCGCGGCTGGTGGCCCGCCAACGAAAACGCCTTTTTGAAGAACGATCCATCCCGCTGTTTAAAGACGGCTCGACGGCCGGGCAGCTTTTCGATGAAGACGGTATTCAGAACCTGCCCAATCCGCTGCTTGCCTCATGGGGAAAGCTGGGGCGTGACTACATTCACATGCTTTCAGACATCACTTCCTCAGGGGAAGGTGACGTGGATGCCTTTGTTGAGATCGCCCCGGACAGCCTGCTGCATAATATCCAGTTAGATATTCTGGATCTGGAAAACCGTGCCGTCATGGGTGTGACGGCGAACGAGTTCGAACGCAGCGACAATAAGCGAAAACTGGATCCTGACGATCGCAGCGTTACGATCCACGTTTGTCACAGCCCGCAGCGTGAGGTCGAAGTGCTTCACGACCAGCTGCTGGCGATGCTGCAGGAAGATCCCGACCTGACGCCACGCGATATCGTGGTGATGGTGGCGGATATCGACAGCTACAGTCCCTTTATTCAGGCCGTCTTTGGCAGCGCGACGGGCGAGCGATACCTGCCTTACGCGATATCTGACCGTCGTGCCCGCCAGTCGCATCCGGTATTGCAGGCGTTTATCACTCTCCTGTCACTGCCGGATAGCCGGTTTATCTCCGAAGATGTCCTGGCGTTGCTGGATGTTCCCGTGCTGGCCGCACGCTTCAACATCAATGAAGAAGGGCTGCGCTACCTTCGTCAGTGGGTTAACGAGTCTGGCGTACGCTGGGGGATCGATGACGATAACGTTCAGGAATTCGAGCTTCCCCCTACCGGGCAGCACACCTGGCGATTTGGCCTGACGCGTATGCTGTTGGGCTATGCCATGGAAAGCAGCCAGGGCGAGTGGAATGAGGTGCTGCCTTACGATGAGTCCAGCGGGTTAATTGCTGAACTGGTGGGGCATTTAGCATCGCTATTAATGCAGCTTAACCGCTGGCGATATGCGCTGTTGCAGCCGCGTCCACTTGAAGAATGGCTCCCGGTCTGCAGGGCGTTACTCAATGATTTCTTCCTGCCGGACAATGACACCGAAGCGGCGATGGCGCTCATTGAAACCCAGTGGCAGGCTATCATCGACGAAGGTGTGAATTCTCACTACCACGAGGCCATCCCGCTCTCGCTGTTGCGGGATGAGCTGACGCAGCGGCTTGACCAGGAGCGAATTAGCCAGCGTTTCCTGGCGGGGCCTGTCAATATCTGCACCCTGATGCCCATGCGTTCTATCCCGTTTAGGGTGGTCTGCCTGCTTGGCATGAACGACGGTGTGTATCCGCGCGCGCTGCCGCCGCTGGGGTTCGACTTGATGAGCGCAAACCCAAAACGGGGCGATCGTAGCCGCCGTGATGATGACCGCTACCTCTTCCTGGAAGCGCTCATTTCCGCGCAGAGTAAGCTCTATATCAGCTATATCGGTCGTTCCATTCAGGACAACAGCGAGCGTTTCCCCTCCGTACTGGTGCAGGAGCTGGTGGACTATATCGGCCAGAGCCACTACCTACCGGGAGATGAGGAGCGCAACTGTGATGAGAGCGAGCAGAGGGTGAAAGCCCATATCACCTGTTTCCACAGCCGCATGCCGTTTGACCCGGTGAACTATATTGCCAGCGAGCGCCAGAGCTACGCCCTTGAGTGGTTGCCGGCGGCGAAAAAGGAGGGGAATGCGCATACCGATTTCATTCAGGAACTTGACCCGCGCCCTATCGACACTCTGACCTTCGAGCAGCTTCAGCGGTTTTGGGCGCATCCGGTGCGCGCCTTTTTCCAGCAACGACTGCAGGTCAACTTCCGCTCTGAAGAGAGCGAAATTCCTGAGGCAGAGCCGTTTACGCTGGAAGGTCTGGAGCGCTATCAGTTAAATCTGCAGCTGCTGAATGCGCTGGTTGAAGAGGAGGATGCCGACAAACTTTACCGCCGCTACCGTGCTGCAGGGCAACTGCCTTACGGAGCGTTTGGGGAGATCGTCTGGGAGGCGCAGTGTCAGGAGATGACCGCCCTGGCAGAGCGCGTACGAGCGTGCCGACAGCCAGGGAAAAGTATTGAAATCGATCTCAACTGCAACGGGGTACAGCTCACGGGCTGGTTAACCCAGGTTCAGCCGGATGGGCTGCTGCGCTGGCGGCCCTCTATGCTCAGCGTTTCCCAGGGTTTGCAACTCTGGCTCGAACATCTTGTCTACAGTGCGGGTGGGTATAAAGGCGAAAGCCGGATTTTCGTGCGCAAAGAGGGCGAGTGGCGCTTCCCGCCGATGGAAGCCGAGCAGGCGTTAGGGTATCTCTCTTTGTACATTGAGGGCTACCGCCAGGGAATGAACAAACCGCTCCTGTTACTGCCGGAAAGTGGCGGCGCCTGGATAAAAGCCTGTTATGACGCGCAGAATGATGCGATGTTAACGGATGAGGCTTCGCTGCAGAAAGCACGCAGCAAATTTATGCAGGCCTATGAAGGAAACATGATGGTGCGGGGCGAAGGGGATGATGTCTGGTATCAGCGTTTGTGGCGAACGCTCGAGCCAGAATACCTGGAGGCTATCACGGAAGAGGCGCAGCGCTACCTGCTGCCGTTGTTTAAATTTAATCAGTCCTGAGCGCTGTATAAAAATTGCGCAGATAAGGGTGTTCATTTATGATGCATTTCTTATCACGGACTGATGTACCCAAAGAATGAGATGTTGGCGTGTCCAGCACGCAGTTTGTTAATGATGTAGCCGTGATAAAGAGGTCGTAATGCCAGGCAGCACCTTGTTTAAAGCGTTTGTTTTGTTTTTCGCCCTCTGGGCACCCGTCACTCACGCAGACTCCGGTTGGCAACCCGTTCAGGAAACTATCCGTAAGAGCGAAAAAGATACCCGTCAGTATCAGGCTATCCGCCTTGATAACGGTATGACCGTGCTGCTGGTTTCCGATCCGCAGGCGGTGAAATCCCTCTCGGCGTTAGTGGTGCCGGTTGGATCGCTGGAAGATCCTGAGGCGCATCCGGGGCTGGCGCATTATCTCGAACACATGACGCTGATGGGCTCTAAAAAATATCCGCAGCCGGATAGCCTTTCTGAATTCCTGAAAATGCACGGCGGCAGCCACAACGCCAGCACGGCACCGTACCGCACGGCCTTTTATCTCGAAGTCGAAAATGACGCGCTGGCAGGGGCGGTTGATCGTCTTGCCGATGCTATCGCCGCGCCGCTGCTGGATAAAAAATACGCCGACCGCGAGCGCAATGCCGTCAATGCGGAGCTGACCATGGCCCGTACCCGGGACGGTATGCGTATGGCGCAGGTCAGCGCCGAGACCATCAACCCGGCGCATCCGGGCTCACGTTTCTCGGGCGGTAACCTGGAGACGCTGAGCGATAAACCGGGAAGCCCGGTCATTGACGCCCTGCATGCGTTTCGTGACAAATACTACTCCGCCAACCTGATGAAGGCGGTTATTTACAGCAACAAACCGTTGCCGGAGCTTGCCGGACTGGCTGCACAAACGTTTGGCCGGGTGCCGAATAAAAATATTGACCTGCCGAAGATAGACGTACCGGTTGTCACGGACGCGCAAAAAGGGATCGTCATCCACTACGTCCCTGCCATGCCCCGCAAAGTGCTGCGCGTTGAGTTCCGCATTGATAACAACACAGCCCAGTTTCGCAGTAAAACCGACGAGCTGGTGACCTACCTGATTGGTAACCGCAGCCCGGGAACCTTATCTGACTGGCTGCAAAAACAGGGGCTGGTGGAAGGGATCCGCGCCGATTCCGATCCCGTGGTAAACGGCAACAGCGGCGTGCTGGCGATCTCCGCCACCCTGACCGACAAAGGTCAGGCCAACCGTGATGAAGTGGTGGCGGCTATCTTTAGCTACCTCTCTTTACTGCGCGAGAAAGGCGTCGATAAGCGCTATTTTGATGAACTGGCGCACGTGCTGGATCTCGATTTCCGTTACCCGTCCATTACCCGCGATATGGATTACGTGGAGTGGCTGGCGGATACCATGATCCGCGTGCCGGTGGCGCACACGCTCGACGCGGTCAATATTGCCGATCGTTATGATGCCGAGGCGGTAAAAGCGCGCCTGGCGATGATGACGCCGCAAAATGCCCGCATCTGGTACATCAGCCCGAACGAACCGCATAACAAGACGGCATACTTTGTTGATGCCCCTTATCAGGTAGACAAAATCAGCGACCAGACCTTCGCCGACTGGCAGAAGAAGGCCGGTGAGATTGCGTTGAAGCTGCCGGAGCTGAACCCCTATATCCCGGATGATTTCTCGCTGATCAAAACGACTAAGGATTATCCGCACCCGGAGCTCATTATTGATGAACCGACGCTGCGCGTGGTGTATACCCCAAGCCGTTATTTTGCGAGCGAGCCAAAGGCCGATGTCAGCGTGGTCCTGCGTAACCCGAAAGCGATGAACAGCGCCAAAAATCAGGTGATGTTCGCGCTAAATGACTATCTGGCCGGTATCGCGCTCGATCAGCTCAGCAACCAGGCGGCCGTGGGCGGGATCAGTTTCTCCACCAACGCCAACAACGGTTTGATGCTTAATGCAAATGGCTATACTCAGCGTCTGCCTCAGCTTTTCAAGGCACTGCTCGAGGGTTACTTCAGCTACACGCCAACGGAAGAGCAGCTTGAGCAGGCTAAATCCTGGTATGCGCAGATGATGGATTCTGCAGAAAAGGGCAAAGCTTACGATCAGGCGCTTATGCCGGCACAAATGCTGTCGCAAATACCTTATTTCCAGCGTGAAGAACGCCGTGCCTTGCTGCCATCAATCTCATTAAAAGAGGTGCTGGCTTACCGTGACTCGCTAAAAACCAACACGCGCCCGGAGTTTCTTATCGTCGGCAACATGAGCGAAGATCAGGCCAAAACGCTGGCAGAAAATGTTCGCACGCAGCTCGGTTCGAAAGGGGACGAGTGGTGCCGTAACCAGGACGTGCTGGTTGAGAAAAAACAGAATGTGATCTTTGAAAAAGCGGGGAGCAGCACCGATTCCGCGCTGGCCGCGGTGTTTGTGCCAACGGGCTATGATGAATTCGCAAGCTCTGCGCAGAGCGCCGTTCTGGGTCAGATTATTCAGCCGTGGTTCTATAACCAGCTGCGCACAGAAGAGCAGCTTGGCTATGCGGTATTTGCTTTCTCAATGAACGTGGGGCGTCAATGGGGGCTGGGCTTCCTGCTGCAAAGCAGCGACAAACAGCCGGCCTATCTCTGGCGCCGCTATCAGGCGTTCTTCCCGCAGGTGGAAGCAAAACTGCGGGCCATGAAGCCGGAAGAGTTTGCTCAGATCCAGCAGGCCGTCATCGCGCAGGTGATGCAGCCGCCGCAGACGCTGGGCGAAGAGGCGTCGCAGCTGAGCAAAGATTTCGATCGCGGTAATCTGAAATTTGATTCGCGTGATAAAGTAGTGGCCGAGATAAAACAGCTGACGCCGCAGAAGGCTGCCGATTTCTTCCATCAGGCCGTGATTAAGCCGCAGGGCATCACTATCCTGTCTCAGGTTTCCGGTAGCCAGAACGGGAAAACGGACTACGTGAACCCGAAAGGCTGGAAAGTCTGGAAGAGCGTCAGCGCGTTGCAGCAATCTATGCCCTGGAGTAAGAAAGAATGACCGATACCGCTGAGTCCCTTGATCCCTTACGTTTACCTCTGCAGGGTGAACGATTGATTGAAGCCTCAGCGGGAACGGGAAAAACCTTCACC
>Ga0209370_1003426_pt1 | contig 10119 bp, 9 predicted proteins | sample AgamicAtPrz_FD_187164 | JGI IMG/M metagenome (GOLD analysis project Ga0209370, IMG submission 187164) | Agave microbial communities from Guanajuato, Mexico - At.P.rz (SPAdes) (version 2) | ecosystem: Host-associated > Plants > Phyllosphere > Phylloplane/Leaf | place: Guanajuato, Mexico... | reverse complement strand
AAGGAGAAGGCAAGTTCGAACGAATCAGTTGGAAGGAAGCCATCGAGACCATTACCTCGCGGTGGACCAATTTAATAGAATCTAGCGGACCGGAAAGCATCCTTCCCTACAGCTTTTACGGAAATATGGGCCGGCTTAATGCTGAGGGTATGGACCGCCGCTTCTTCCATCGCCTCGGGGCTTCCCGCTTGGATCAAACGATCTGCTCTGCAGCCGGATCTGTAGGCTATAAGTATACGATGGGCGGCAGCATTGGCATCGACCCGGAAGATACGATTCATTCCAAGCTATTCCTATTTTGGGGGATTAATGCCGCCAGCACCAACATGCATCAAGTCGCCCTTGCCCAAAAAGCCCGTAAACAAAACGGTGCCAAAATCATCGTTATTGATGTTCTCAAAAATCAAACTGGTAGATTAGCAGATTGGTTTATTCCGATTTTACCTGGCACGGACAGTGCCCTCGCTTTGGGGATGATGCACATCCTATTTGCCGAAAACCTGGTCAACCAAGATTTTTTAGAAAAGTATACAATCGGTCACAAGGAACTGCGTGAGCATGTCATCCAATACGACCCAAGCACCGTTTCAGCAATCACAGGTGTCCCAGTAGATGATATATACAAACTAGCCCGAATGTACGGTGAAACATCACCAGCATTTATCCGCATCGGAAATGGACCACAGCATCATGACAATGGCGGCATGTTCGTCCGGACTGTCTCCTGCCTTCCAGCCCTTACAGGCCAATGGCTTGTCAAAGGAGGCGGCGCAATCAAAGGAAATTCGGCCTATCTGGCACCGAATACCGCGCACTTACAACGACCGGAATTATTGAAAAATAAACAAACCCGCGTGATTAACATGAACGTACTGGGCGACACGTTGCTCTCACTAGACCCACCCGTGAAATCACTCTATGTGTACGGGTCTAATCCTGCCGTAGTCGCACCTAATTCCACTAAGGTCAGAAAAGGTCTAGCGCGTGAAGATTTATTTACGGTGGTTCATGATTTATTTTTAACAGAAACGGCCAAATATGCGGATATCGTTTTACCTGCGACATCCTCCTTTGAAAACACTGACATGTACACATCGTATTGGCATCATTACATTCAGTTGCAGCAGCCGATCATTGAACCATTTGCTGAGTCAAAATCCAATGTTGAGGTGTTCCGATTGCTTGCCAAGGGGATGGATTTCACGGAACCACTTTTTCAGGAAACGGAAGCGGTGATGATTACACAAGCCTTGGATAATCCGCGCAATCCTTATTTAAACGGGATTAGCTATGAATCTTTAGTGGAACAGACATTCATGAAAGCCCAGGTAAAAATGATATTCCCTGGCACACTTGAAACCCCTAGTGGAAAAATTGAGTTATTTTCTGAAAAGATGAAAGAAAATGGGTACCCCCCATTGCCAACCTACGTACCTTTAGAGGATGATGGGAACCACCGATACCAATTTGTTCCAGGCCCAAATCATAATTTCTTAAATTCTACCTTTTCAAACAATCAAAAGCATATAACATTGGAAAAAGAGCCGAAAGTCTATATGAATCAACTTGATGCCTTAACGGAGGGAATTGAAGATGGCGATACGGTTCGTATCTGGAACCAGCGTGGTGAATGCGAACTGAAGGTTTCTGTAGGGGACCAAGTCTTGCCAGGAGTCGTGGTAACGCAAGGTCTTTGGGCCGATACAGACGACTCGAAACAGCTAGTAAATGCACTCACTCCCGACCGTATCGCCGATATGGGCGGCGGCGCCACCTTCTTCTCTGGGCGTGTAAGTATATCAAAAAGATAAAAATGGTGCCTGACACCATCTTGGGTGTCAGGCACTAACTTTTAACTCGCCTTATAACCATGCCCGATCATCTCGTGGACATTGTGCACGGTGACGTAGGCGTGTTTATCTGTTTCTTTTATAATACTTTTCAGCTGAACGATTTCCTGCTTATTGATGACGATGTATAGAACTTCTCGGTTCTGTCCTGTGTACCCGCCACGGCCGTCGAGTACTGTCAGCCCGCGCGACATCTGACTCGTAATGTTGGCCAACACCTGCTCAGGCTCATTCGAAATAATCAGCACTGCTACCTTTTCATCCAATCCCTCGACAATGAAATCGATCGCTTTCGCCCCAATAAACACAATCAATAACGTATACATTCCTTTTTCTAAGCCAATGATAAAAATCGACCCAACTACGACTAAAATATCAATAATTAACATACCCTTACCAATGCTCCAGCCTAACAATTGATTGGCCAATCTTGCTAAAATCGTCGATCCTCCAGAGGTTCCTCCTGTCCGAAAAATCAATCCCAGCCCTACACCGACCAGCAAACCCGCAAACATGGATGCCAAAAATGTATCCTCGGTGAGCCGATGTCCAGCATCCTCAGTTAAATACAAACACAACGAGCAGGCGGCAATCGAAATCAGTGTATAGACAAAGGTTCTTTTTTCAAAAAATTTGTACCCAACTGCTAACAGCGCCACATTCAAGACAAAATTCACGATACCGGGCGACCAATCAAACAAATAGTGGGCAATAATCGTTATCCCTAAAATACCGCCTTCTGAAAGATGATTAGGAATCGTGAAATAATTAACCCCTAAGGCAAAAATGAGCGCTCCTAGTAAAATATAAAAAATATCCTTTAACGTCCTCTTCATAAAAAATCCATCCTTTATTTGTACCGCATATGACCTATCTTACCCTAAGAATTAATAGCTATCAATTCACATTTGTGCCCAAAAAAACAAAAAAATACTGCAAGAATAAAATCCCAAAAAGCAGTGAAAAAGCAATCAATTGCAGCATGTTACTTCTTGATAGAAGGAAATTAAAATCCCCAACCGTGAATGTGGCAACAATATGATCGAGAAAATGATAATTTCTCAGGATCTGTCTCAATTGATGAGTTGTTCATCACTCTTGAATTTAGGAAATATCAGCATTTTCAATCGGATGGATAATGAAGGCTCCTGTTAAGCCACGGATAGCAGCTATAGTGGCCGTCACCAGGAAAACAACCAGAATGCTGCCCATGATTTTTCCAAGCCGTTTCATTCCGTTCATATTTGGGTATGCTTTTCACAGGTACATATTGAAGGGTTGTGGAAGGTTTGAGATTATTCTATAAAACTTCGATTTACACTTATCCTGCTAACTACCATTATTGCAGGGGGGCGGCAGGTTTGATATTTGGACCGTAGGCTGCACTTGTTAAGCCATTGGGGGATTTATTTTTAAATTTAATGTTCGTGATGATCGTTCCATTGGTGTTTTTCAGCATCGCGTCTGCGATTTCAATTTAGGTACACAGGTAAATGAGCAAATAAGTCTAAACCTTGAATTTTATTAACCAAACATGATTCAACAAAAAAACCACATCCCTTATAATTCTACAAATTCCAAACGCGGACAAGCGCGGATATTGTCTATTTTTTTGTATTTATATTCATTTATTAATAGATTCCACTTCCATACAATTAAGATAGAAACGGAGGGATTATTTTGAAAATATTCACAAAAGTACTAATTGCACTAACACTGTTCCTAACGATCCTCATGCCCTTTCAAACGGTTTCCTACGCAGCTTCTACATCTTCTGCAACCGTAAATACGAAAGCACTTAATGTACGTGAAAAGCCTACAACTCACTCCAAGAAAAAAGGCGTCCTTAAAAAAGGCACCAAAGTGACGGTTTATTCGAAAACCAAAACAGGCTGGTCACAAATTAAATACAAATCCAAAAAAGCGTATGTTTCCACAAAGTATTTAAAGTTCATCTCCAAACGGGCTAGCTTCCTGCTCGATAAAACCAAGGTCTATACTTATAAAGGGACGGAAGGATCCTATCAATTAATCCCTACTAGGAAAAAATATGATTCATGGGACATTTGGTACTACGCTACTCCTTCTGATAAGCAAAAATTCATTGTCGGTGAAGATAGTAAAGGACTCTATACCGGGTATATTGACTCCGAATATTATATCGATATCAAATATCCTGCGAAGGTCGGCCAGAAATGGGATATCGGCTATGAAGGAGACGGACAAGCACGGATTACTTCCATAAAAGAGACCGTGAAAACACCAGCCGGTACGTTTAAAAACTGTATCGAGGTAAAGGAAGATTCCGGGTATATTTACTACTATGCGAAAAATATCGGGCAAGTAAAAACGGTTCGAGACGGAATAACAGTCATGGAGTTAGTGAGTTTGAAGAAAAAATAACCTTATTGATACAAAACAAACAAGGTAACTCTTCACCTAAGGGAGTTACCTTGTTTTTGTTCTTAGTTTTTTGTCTTTTTGAAATTCTGATAGACGCAAATCTTTTTTAATAGGTTTTGCACCTGTAATATTCTAATTTGGTTAGTGTCTTAAATGAACCTACCTCAGTGGCCCCAATGTTGATTTAAAACTGCTGTTGTTGGTGCCATTTCCAGGCATCCTCAATGATTCGTTCTAAGTTCCGTTCCGCCTTCCAGCCAAGTTCGGAATTGATCTTTTGGGAGGAAGCGACAAGCATAGCTGGATCACCGGCACGGCGGTCGGCCATTTCGACGTTCGCCTCTTTACCTGTTACTTTTTCACATGTTTCAATAACTTCCTTTACCGAATAGCCAAGACCGTTGCCAAGATTATAAATCTCAGTTGACTTCTTCCCGGTTAATAATGCTTCTAGGGCAAGGATATGCGCACTCGCTAAATCAGTGACATGGATATAATCACGAATACATGTACCATCAGCCGTATCATAATCAGATCCGAAAACAGATATCTTCTCCCGCTGCCCTAACAGCTGTTGAAGGACAATTGGGATTAAATGAGTCTCTGGGTCATGACTCTCGCCGATTACTGCTGATTCATGGGCTCCTGCTGCATTGAAGTATCTTAGAATCACATAGTTTAGTCCATAGGATTTCGAGAAATCAGATAGAATTTGTTCAATCATCAGTTTGGAATGTCCATAAGGATTAATCGGTCTGGTTGGAGTTGTTTCATCAATAAGTTCCACATCTGGAATTCCATAGGTAGCAGCAGTGGAAGAGAAAATAAAGTTTTTTATATTGTTTTTGATCATGACTTTTAACAAGGTAAGCGTAGCCGCCACGTTGTTCTCATAATATTTCAACGGATCAACAACAGACTCCCCTACCAAACTAAAGGCTGCAAAGTGCATTACGGCCTTGATTGGGTAACTTTTGAAGATCATTTGTAAATCCTCTTCATTACCTAAATCACCTTCAACAAAAACCGCACGGCTATCGACAGCTTCACGGTGACCGGTTGATAAATTATCGAGGACAACCACTTCTTCTTTTTCAACTAATTCCTTCACAAGATGGCTACCAATGTAACCTGCTCCGCCAACGACGAGAATCATATTCATTTCCCCTTAGCTAGAATTTCAATTACTATCTTTATTATAGCATTTTGTCGAAAAAACAACATAATTTGTGCAAATGCATTAAAAAGCGGAGTGGTCAAAAAGGGTGTCAGGCACCATGTGAATTTTTCACATGGTGCCTGACACCCAACCTTAATTTACGCTACTTGCCCTTCAGTATTACGTTTTCTTCTCTTTTTATCTGCTTTGAGGACTTTCATGGATAGGTAAATGCCTGAACTGGTTAAAAAGATTAACGCGATCGCCACTAAGTCGACCAGCCATTTTACATTCGTTGTGCCGATTTTCCCTTCGTGGAGACCCCTGATAATCCCTGTGATTGAAGTAGTTCCGCCTTCACCGCCGGCTCCAGGTCGGCCTGGGAATTGAGTTAGCACTGCCGCTTGACCAGTTTGGCCTGTTTGACCGTTTGAGTTTGCGTTCGCTCCATTTTGTGCTTGGGCTTGACCTTGAGTTGTGCCTTGGGTTTGTCCTGAATTGCTTGTTGTTCCTTGTGGCATAGCTTCTCGATTAAACTGTCCTGGCTGGAAATTACCTTTATTTCCTTCCATTTGGGTCTGGCCGATCAGCCAAGGTTCATTCATCAACAATCCCGTTACCGACTCGATTAAAATAAAGATAGAGCAGATTAAACCGATCCATAAGTGTGCTTTTCTTGTTTTTTTCATATACATTCTCCTCGTTTTTAAGCTTTGTTTTGACTATTTCGTTTAAAGTGTGCTCTACTCTGTCTAAAATCCTACTGATAGCGAAGTGCCTGAATCGGATTCAATTTAGATGCCTTATTGGCTGGGAATACTCCGAAGACCACACCAACAGCAAGTGAGAATAGGAACGATGACAGAATTACGGTTGGTGAAAAGGCGATACTTAAACTCATCAGAGATGAGACCATTTTTCCTACCCCTAACCCAAACAGAATTCCAATCAAGCCACCCATCGAACTTAGCACCACAGCCTCAATTAAAAATTGTAAGAGCACATCTCGACGTTTGGCGCCAATTGCTTTTCTAATCCCAATTTCTTTTGTTCTTTCTGACACTGACACAAGCATGATATTCATGATGCCAATTCCGCCTACTAGCAAGGAGATACTCGCAATTCCGCCCAGCATCATGGTCATGGTGTCAGAAACCGAACTCATCGTGTCCATCACATCCTGCTGATTTGTGACACCATAATAATCGCTTTTCCCAGGATACATACTGGCGAGTGCCATTTTAACCTCGTTCATCACGAAATCCATCTGATCCTCGTTTTTACCCTGCAAATAAACTGTGCTAATAGTCGTACTGCCAACTAAACGCTGACCCGTGCTCAATGGGACAATGACCACATTATCCCCACTCTGCCCGAGAGAGCTTCCTTTCGAAGCCAGTACTCCGACTACTTTGAATGAGGTGCCTGACACCTGAATGTATTGTCCAATCGGATTCTCTGTACCGAAAAAGGTACTAGCTGTTTCCGAACCGAGTACGGCAATCTTTTGGCGGTACTCGACATCTAAATCGGTAATAAAGCGCCCTTGAGTGACCTTCGCATCACGAACAGATGAATAGGCCGCATTTGTTCCTGTTAAGGTAATCTGAGAGGAGGTCCGCTCTTTTTTCACATAGACCCGGCCAGAAACAACCGGCGCAACAGCTTTCACACCATCGATCTCACTTAACTCACTAATTTTATCCTCCGTTAGTTCAATATCGGTACTATAGGTATTTACCGTCAAAAGGTTGGTTCCCAATTGATTGATTTGACTCGTGACGTTTTTCGCTGATCCCTGGGCAATCGAAACTAGGACGATAACTGACGAAACTCCAATAATGATCCCAAGCATCGTCAAGACCGCCCGGAGTTTATTGCTTCTGATACTCCGCAGCGCCATTTTAATGGATTGCAACATTCCCAAGGAGGACACCTCCATTCTCAAAGAGTTGGCCGTCTTGAATACTGACCATTCTTTTTGCTTGTTTTGCGATTTCTAGATCATGAGTGATTAAAATAATCGTATGCCCTAATTCATTCAGTTCCTTCATTAAAAGGAGGATCTCTTTGCTAGTTTTACTATCAAGGGCACCGGTTGGTTCATCGGCGAGGAGAATCGACGGCTGGCCAACCAAGGCTCTCGCAATCGCCACCCGTTGTTGTTGTCCCCCCGATAGCTGGGTCGGCAGGTGGCCGGCGCGATCCTTCAAGCCGACCTTATCCAATCCGTCTAATGCCCGCTCACGCCTTTCACGTGTAGGTACGCCGGCGTATAACAAGGGTAATTCCACATTTTCGAGTGCGGAGAGCTTACCTAATAAGTTAAAGTTTTGAAAAATAAACCCGATCTTCCGATTCCGAATCGTTGCTAAACTATTGTCATCCATTTTTCCAATATCTCTGCCATCGAGGTGATAAGTCCCTTTATTAGGCCGATCAAGACAGCCCAGCATGTTCATTAGGGTCGATTTCCCTGACCCAGACGGACCAATGATGGCTAAAAATTCACCCTTTTGGATTTCTAATGATACATTATTGAGGGCATGGACCATTTCACCGCCCAGCCGATAGGTTTTCATCATATTTTTTATTTGAATGATCGGTGTACTCATTAATTGCCACCCTTTCCGCTTTGCGCTCCTTGTCCATTTCCTCCCGGTGGCATGCCTCCGCCAGTCATAGCTCCCATGCCGCCCATGTTACCTCTCATCATACCGCCTTGGCTGTTAGACGAGCTGCCTGTGGTAAGTTCCGGTAATTGAATCGTTTCACCTGCGGTTACTCCTTCTGTTAGTTCTACATATTCATCCGTAGATATTCCTGTCTTTACCGTCTTTTGTTGGCTTGTGCCTGCCGTTGCATCGGAACTTGAATCCGTCGAAGCCCCAGTCACAATCACATATTTTTCGTTATTGTTTGTATAAACTCCATCGACAGGAACATAAAGAGCATTTTCCTTACTTTGAGTTAAAATACTAGCTTCCGTACTCATCCCGACTTTTAAATTTGTAGGTTTATCAATGTGAATGGTGACATCAAAAGTCGATGTTCCGTTCGCAGAAGTTCCCTCAGCAGCAATCGCCGTTACCTTTCCAGTATAAGTAGTATCAGGATACGCACTTACAGTTAAGCTGACCGTCTGCTTCTTTTTAATTTTTGTAATATCTAGCTCGTCCACTGCGACAACGGTTTGTAGATCCTTGTAATCGGTTAGATGGGCGACCACCTGACCATTTGTTACCCGTTCTCCTTCTAAAACAGAAACCGTTGTAATCGTACCGTCAGCAGGAGCGGTAATCGGATCGCTATCATCCGTGAAGGTAATTAATTCATCCCCCTCACTTACTTTGTCTCCAGCTGAGACCAACACTTCATCGATTTCATCATTATCATCTGTTGACTTAATATCTTCACTTGTTACTGGTTCAACCGTCCCTGAACCACTAATCTTCACTTCCAGCTTTCCTTGTTGAACCACAGCTGTTCGAATTTGCGTGGACGCCTCCGTATTCACCGTTTTCGATTTATAATACTGAAACCCGACAAATCCAATAACCAAAACACTCACAAGTATCCAAATCACTTTCTTCAACAATCTCGACTCCTTTACTCCCCACTGCCATTACGCCTCAGCCAGCAGGGAAATGTTTTATTTGATGAGCCTATTATCTTGTCTGTTCCTTAAGTTATCCTTAAGATAAAAAAAGGGTGTCAGGCACCATGTGAAATTTCACATAGTGCCTGACACCTAACTTGTTTGTTAATTTCTAATTCACTTTAATGGTAACAGTAGTGCTTTTATTACCTGCCTTATCGATAACAAATATCGTTAAGGTTGTATGTTTTTTCTGCGTTTTAATTTTTACTTTGTAATTTCCCTTTGCATCTACAACTGCTTTGCTTACATATTTTTTTCCATTATAAACATAGACGGTTGAGCCAATCTCTGCTTTTCCTGTAACAATAGTAGATTTATAGGTTACTTTATTTACAGAAGGTTTAGCGGGCGCTGTCTTATCGACAACTTTTATACTCTTTGCAGTGCTTACGTTCCCAGCTTCATCTGTCACTGTAACCTTTATTTCTGTTGCGGCATGTTGCCTAGCAATTACAAATTTATAATTACCATTTTTATCAACAGTGGTACTCTTTTGATATTTTCCATTTACATAAAGCTTAGCCGTCGCATTCGCTTCTGCTTTTCCAGTAACTGATGTGGATTGATCCGTTACTTGGTTAATCGTTGGAGCAGCGGGAGCTGTGAAATCTGGCATATTTGTAAATGACGGAAGTCCAGCGATATAACCAACACCGCCTGTTTTATTGATACCAATTTCTTTTTCCATTGCGCTCTTTAACTCTTCTTTATTAACGGCAGTAATAGCTTTAGCGTCTAATTCATCGCCAGGATGTTGGAAGTTACTCATAATATAAGAGAAACCATTACGATCATCAGCCGCGAACAATCCAGTCGATTCTGCTCCTGCTGGGTTCGATAAAATACGTGTTAACTCTTTCGTATCGACATTATAAGCCCATACAAAGTTATTCGTATGCTTACTGCTATCTTCCCCAATAAATAAGGTTCTCATTTCTTCAGAGTAGCTTAAATTGTCAGGACTAGCTACTTTATCTACATTCGCTGTATTACCGTATGTATCAGCCGTTGCAAGGTCTTCACCTGCAAGTAAGCCTGACATCGTT
>Ga0209370_1003425_pt1 | contig 10121 bp, 7 predicted proteins | sample AgamicAtPrz_FD_187164 | JGI IMG/M metagenome (GOLD analysis project Ga0209370, IMG submission 187164) | Agave microbial communities from Guanajuato, Mexico - At.P.rz (SPAdes) (version 2) | ecosystem: Host-associated > Plants > Phyllosphere > Phylloplane/Leaf | place: Guanajuato, Mexico... | reverse complement strand
TTGATCATCAAGAGACCGGGCGTGTCCACACCTTGGGGAAACCATCTTTCAAGCTCGCTCATCCAATGCTCGGCAAAAGTCTGCTTGTCATCCACGAGCGACGCATTCCCTTCGATTGCAATAAAAATACCAGGTTTGCCGAACAGGCTGGCACGAGCGGTATAAGTCAGAGCTACCTTCGGATCTGCCTTGATCTCGATAACCTTTTGTGACTGCTCGAAGCAGAAGAACCAAGTGTCCCCCACATAGTCAACGTCGCCATTGTTGCTCATTGGTCGGCTAGCGATGCTTCCATCTGCCTTTTTTGTCGAAAGCATGCCGAAGTCGATATCCTTCAGTTCGTTCGAGATATCGTGGAGCGTCAAAGTCATCGGGCTCTCCTGTTGGCGGTTCCTTGTCCCAACAGCGACAGGACGAACAAGTTCCTACCGCCCGAGCGACGCACATCTCCGCTACGGTTCGCTAAAACCGGTCGCAGCAATGCGTGATCGCCCTTCAGGGTCGTTGCGAAAAATCAGTCCGCCCCGCGCCTTCGATCGGGCCGGCACATAGTCGAGTGTTGTCTCAACGGTCTCGATGACGTCGTCTTTGGCGGAAATTTCACCACGCACCACGACGGTGGCTGCAGTTCGATCGCCCGTATTCTCTACATCGAACATGACCAGGTACCCCTGGGCGCGCCCAGCGCTGCTGACGATCGTCACCGAGAGATCCGGGGGTCCATTACCCTGCGTCACTGCATGATACCCTATCCAACCAACAAGTATCATGACCAAGAGCGCAGATACGGCACCGGTCGCCCATTCGATCCAATGCGCCTTGCGATTTTCAATGTTGCCTGCTTTGGGTGGCTTTTCCATCAAGTTACCTAAAGGATGAGCCGCGCGGCAGCTGCGCCGATTGCGCTCGGGAAGGCGAGAACCGCCGCTACGACAATTGCTTGAGTTGGATCGAGTCCGTCCAGCCGGTGGAACGTCCAGAGGCAGTAAAGGCTGATCGCAAATGCTATGATGTAACCCGGGAGTGTGAAGCGAATAAGGGCATGCCAGCCAGGGGTGTCCTCACCGAGTTCATGGCCGCCTGTGAAAGACAAGGCGTAGACGAAGCCATGCATTAGGAGGATCGACGCCGATATCGCGGCAAGGGCGTGCCACAGTGACATCTTAAAGGAAATCAGGATCATTTCTTCGGTTGGCGCGACGTTGAGGCCAAGAAACACCGCCCCAACAACCATCAAAAAGAGCTCGCCACCGTATCCATCTCCCCGGGTCGCGCCGATTGGATCCTTCTCGTCCTCGCTGCTTTCGGTTTGGGTCCCGAGTTCGCTGCGGCCGAGCAAGGCGCCAATGCTGGCTGGGACGGCTTGGATTGCGATTATTCCAAACATTTCTGACAGAGCTTGGTCAATCTTTAGGACGCCGATGAGGAAAAGAACAAAGGCGCTCGCACCGGTGCCGAGACAGTAGGCAATGCTTGCGTCTCGCAGAGCTTCGCGCCAGGTCGATACATTCTCAAATCCGATCCGACGTGCAAGGAGGACAAGCAGCGGAATGTTGACCAGTAACAGGATCAGCAGCCGGGAGCGGTCGATGTAAAACCCGAGTTCCCACATTTCCATTGTGAGGAACATCGGCAGCGCAAAAAGCAGTGCGCCGGCAAAGCCGCGTGCCAAGCCCGTCGCAAAGCGGCCATGGTCAAAATCGGCCCGTGTCCCGCCCTTGGTCATCTTTTCCCCCTCAACGCTGCTGCCCGCCTCAAAGTGGGCTGCAGCATTTCTCGCTGAGAAAGGTAACGTCGAGAAGCAGCACAAGTTCCTGATGCTCCAGCCGCCCAAGAATTCCCTCGATATCAGCGCTTCTTGCTTGCATCGATCAAGTGCGCATCGCACCCGTTCAGCCGTCCGCGCCAGGTGATCGCGACCGGCCCCGCTCAGGCTTTCGCATTGGAACAATAACAACGTCCGCGCCTTTCCACCGGGTTGGTAGCCCTTGGGAAAGGGAGTTTTCGTGACGTCGGAGCAATAAGCGATGCCCTTGGGTTCTTTCGACAAGGAAGGGAGTGAAGATATCTTGAGAGCGAGGCTTGCCGCCATCGTGGAGTCGTCCTTCGATGCCATCGTCAGCAAGGATCTCGATGGTACGGTGCGAACCTGGAACAGCGCAGCTGAGCGCATGTTCGGCTACTCAGCCGAGGAGATGGTCGGGCGATCAATCCTGACGATCATCCCCACCCACCTTCACGACGAAGAGCAAGATCTGTTGCAGCGCCTGCGCAAAGGGAAACGGATCGAACCGTTCGAAACCGTCAGGCAACGCAAGGACGGCAGCTATATAACCGTTTCGCTGACGATTTCCCCGATCCGCAACTCTAAGGGCCGCATCATAGGAGCATCGAAGGTTGCGCGCGACATCACGTCCGCAAAGGACCGTGAAAGGCAAATTCGCCTGCTTCTGCGGGAGGTCAATCATCGGGTCAAGAATCACTATGCCATCATTCTTTCAATGATCAGGCAAAGCAGGAGCGAAGAAACGGAACCTGCGGCTTTCCAGCGAGACCTTGAAAACCGCATCTGGGCCCTCTCGGCGTCCCACGACCTAATCGCATCGGCAGACTGGCAAGCAACGGATTTAAGGGGCCTGGTTGAAAAACAGATCGAAGCTTTTCATGCCGAGGAAGTGTGTGGGATCTCCGGCCCCGACATTGCGCTTGCGCCAGCTGCCATCGAAAATCTTGGGATGGCGATCCACGAATTGGCCCTGCACTCTTCAAAGGGTGGCGTGTTGCGGGCGGGGAACGGTGCGATATCGATTACTTGGGAGCTGGCTCCGTCCCCGGCGGGTCTTGCCTTCTCGATGCTCTGGGATGAGCGTCTTGGCCCTGAAGATCGCGACTATCAATTGCCGCAGTCGGGTTTTGGCGCGGTCGTGCTAAAGAGGACAGTGCCGCAATCCCTCAACGCAAAGGTAGAATCCGCCCACGGAGACGGATTTGTCCGCTGGCGATTGGTCGGCCCCGCGGAACGCCTCCTGGTCTGGCCGCGCTTTTCCCTCTGAAACCGTCTCGGCGGACCGTGCGGTTTCACCAATATGTGAAAGGCGCAGAAGATGGCGTGCCAGTACGCAGATGGAAAGAGATGGGGGTAGCCATAGTTGAAGCTCGTAAGTCCGCCCTCTCTATTTTTAAGCAGAGGCTTGAGGCTGATGTATAAACAAACTGTTTGTCATTTCAAAAGTTTGTACGCTTTGGGAGCCAGGCCTGATATTGCAAGATGGAATCAGTGCGAATCCGTCTGGGCTGGTTGGATTTCGACGTCGGGAGAAGCGGCCGCTGCGCCAGATGGTCTTCTCAATCCAGCCACGCACCACCCGCAAACGACTACTGTTCCGCTCAACAATTGTTAGTTCCCCGGAGTCTGAATGTCCGCGACCGCAACCAGAAGACCAAATTGGAGTTGGCGTTCCTTCCGCGCGCTTTTGGGTCTAGAACCGGGCGTGGCCTTCGTTTTAGCGGGCACTCTTTGCTTTTTTGTCGCGAGCAGCGTCGTTGCCTATCTCAACCTGGAGGCCTTGCAACGGGGCAATGAGAGGATCGTCCAAACCCACGTTGCCATTGTTTCCCTCGACGAACTGCTGGCGCTTGTGCAGGATGCTGAGACAGGTCAGCGCGGGTTTTTGTTGACCAATAGCGGCAGCTATCTTGCCCCCTACAATGCGGCAGTGGGCGCCATCCGACCAAAACTCGATCAGATCGACCAACTGACGGCGAGCCATCCTGGCCAAAGTCAGCGGCTGGCCGCTCTCAGGCAACATGTGGACGCCAAACTCGCCGAGCTTGGGGCGACCATCGATCGGAGACGGGCTGATGGTCTTGAGGCGGCGATCGCGATGGTGAATTCCGATCGCGGCAAGATGGAAATGGATGCCGTTCGCGCGCAGATTGCGGCCATGTCGGACGCAGAGCTTGAAGTGCGCCTCGATCGATTGGCCGAAATGGGAAGCGCGCAGAAGACGGCGCGGCTCAGCACTCTTCTTTCTGCTTTTCTCGGAATCGCTTTGACCGCAGCAATTACCCTACTCATTCGCAAGACCACGATCGCCCGGCGCAGGGATGAGTGGCTCCAGGCCGGTCAGGTCGGATTGGGGGCGGCGATGATGGGCGACCAGTCTATCGAGCAGCTGAGTAAAAGTATTCTCGACTTCCTGACGCCTTACGCGGGCGCCATTGCCGGAGCGATATTTATTCGCGGTGATGGTTTGTTCCGACGGGCTTGCGTTCGTGGCGTTCCGCTCGAGGCGAACCTGCCGATGACGGTTCGGCCTCGCGAAGGCCTCTTGGGCCAAGCGGTTGCGGACGGTGGTTCAATCGTGGTCAACGATGTCCCGGATGGTTATTTGGTCTTCGGTTCTGGACTTGGGATGGACAAACCACGCCATCTCGCAATTCAGACGGGAAAGGTCGACGGTTCTGTGAATTCAGTGATCGAGCTCGGCTTTCTTGCGCCGATCGACGAGACTATCGTCACCCTTCTCGACCGCGCGTCGGAGGCAATAGCGATTGCCGTGAAGTCAGCGACCTATCGCGGCCAGCTCCACAGCCTACTGGAGGAAACGCAACGGCAGTCAGAGGAACTGCAGACGCAAAGCGAAGAGCTGCGCGTTTCGAACGAAGAGCTCGAAGAACAGGGGCGGGCGCTAAAGGAATCTCAGGCGCACCTTGAGCAGCAGCAGATTGAACTTGAGCAGACCAATGCTCAACTGGAGACACAAGCTCAGCGCCTTGAACTTCAGCGCGACGAGCTGGAGCGCGCGAATGTATCGATATCGGCCAAGGCAAAGGAGCTAGAGCAGGCAAGCCGATACAAATCCGACTTCCTTGCCAATATGTCCCACGAACTGCGCACGCCACTCAACTCGTCTTTGATTTTGGCTAAGTTGCTTGCAGACAATCCCGATGAGAACCTGACCCAGGAGCAGGTGAAGTTCGCCAAGACGATCCAATCCTCGGGCAATGATCTCTTGAACCTGATCAACGATATCCTCGATCTTTCCAAGATCGAGGCCGGGCATGTGGAAATTCGGCCAGAAACCGTGTCGCTCGAGCGACTGGCCTGCAACCTTCGCCAGGTGTTTCTGCCGTTAGCGACGGAGAAGAGGCTCGGGTTCTCTGTTGAACTTGCGAAGGAATGTCCGATCAGCATCGAGACCGATCCGTTGCGGCTCGAACAGATCCTTAAGAACTTGCTTTCAAACGCGATCAAGTTCACCGAGGCTGGCAAGGTCAACTTGGTTATCGGCTCGGCCGGCGGCGGCGGCATCAGCTTTCGTGTCAGCGATACCGGCATCGGGATTGCACAGGAACACCAGAATACGATCTTTGACGCGTTTCATCAGGCCGATGGCACAATCAGCCGTAAATATGGCGGTACCGGCCTCGGTCTTTCCATATCTCGGCAACTGGCGCGGCTGCTGGGTGGGACAATCACGCTCGACAGCCAGGTGGGGAAGGGTAGCACGTTCATTTTGTCGATTGCCGAACGCTACAAGCCGGCCAAGCAAACACCTCTTGAACCACGCGCAAATACGCTACCAACAGGCGCTCCCGCCTCAAAGGTGGGTGCAGCAACGCCAGTGACGATCCGCCGGATCGAGGATGACCGCGACGTTCTGAGCGATACGAAACGCGTGTTGCTGGTTATTGAAGATGACGACACTTTTGCCGCTATCGTGCGCGACCTGTCCAGGGAGATGGGTTTCCAGGCAATTGTCGCGTCAACGGCCAAAGAGGCACTCTCACTTGCTAAGGAGTTCATGCCAAGCGCCATCGTGCTCGATATCGGGCTGCCGGACCAATCGGGCCTGGCGGTACTCGACCGGCTCAAGCATGATGTCTTAACCCGCCATATCCCCATCCATGTCGTGTCAGGGAGCGATCATGCCGAGAGTGCCTACTCCCTCGGTGCCGCCGGTTATGCCATCAAGCCCGTCAATCGAGAGGAATTGGTCAAAGTTCTGCAGAAACTTGAGGCGCGGTTTACGAAACAGATGCATCGCGTTTTAGTCGTCGAGGACGATCCGGTTCAGCGTGAAGCAGTGGCAAAACTGATCGGCACCCAGGACGTCGAGACGGTGACCGCCAGCACCGCCGCCGAATGCCTTGACCTCCTGAAGCACCAGACTTTCGATTGCATGGTGCTCGACCTGTCATTGCCGGACGCCTCGGGATATTCGTTGCTGGAGACGTTAAGTTCACAGAGCGCCCATGGCTTCCCTCCTGTCATCGTTTATACCGGACGTGAACTTTCGGCGGACGATGAGCAGAAGTTGAGGCGCTACTCGAAGTCAATCATCATCAAGGGGGCGAAATCCCCCGAGCGACTGCTCGATGAAGTGAGCTTGTTCCTGCATCAGGTAATATCCGAACTGCCGGACGAACAGCAAAAGATGATCCGCAGGGCGCGCAACCGCGATGCGCTGTTGGAAGGGCGACGCATTCTCGTGGTGGAAGACGATATCCGAAACGTCTACGCGCTGACGAACATTCTCGAACCGCGCGGTGCGATCGTTGAGATCGCGCGCAACGGGCGCGAGGCGCTGGTGGCTCTGGAAAAAGCTTCATCCGACCCCGGCCGTCCAATCGAACTCGTGCTGATGGACGTCATGATGCCTGTGATGGACGGGTTGGTTGCAACCGCTGAAATCCGAAGGAACCCGGCCTGGAGAAAGTTGCCAATCATTGCGCTGACTGCCAAGGCAATGCCCGACGACCAGGAGCGCTGCATCGAGGCTGGGGCAAATGATTACATGGCCAAGCCGTTGGACGTCGACAAGCTGCTGTCGCTGGTGCGTGTATGGATGCCCAAATGACCGAAGCCGCCGCCGTGGAAAAGGTGGAAGACATCGAGATCCGGCTGCTGCTGGAAGCGCTGTTTCTCAAATACCACTATGACTTCCGCAATTATGCGATGGCCTCGATCAAGCGACGTCTGAAGAAAGCGCGCGAACAACTGGGGTTCGAAACGTTCTCGGCGATGCAGGAGGGACTTCTGCATGACCAGGCAATGCTTCCGCAATTGCTGCGCTTTCTGACGGTTCAGGTAAGCGAGATGTTTCGCGATCCGAGCTATTTCAAAGCGATCCGGGAAAAGGTTGTTCCCCACTTGAGGACCTACCCTTCCTTGAAGGTGTGGATAGCTGGCTGCAGCAGCGGCGAGGAGCTTTATTCGCTGGTTATCCTGTTCCGGGAGGAAGGCCTCGAGGATCGCACGATCTTCTATGCCACAGACATCAGCCATGAAGCGCTGGAGGCGGCCGAAACCGGCGTCTACGCACTCGACAGGATACAGCTTTTCACAGAGAACCATCGCAAGTCGGGTGGAAAGTCATCGTTGTCGGACTACTATCAGGCGGCTTATGGCAAGGCGCTGTTCGATAAGACCTTGCGCCGCAACGTCGTTTTTTCGGATCACAGCCTGGTGACCGACGCCGTTTTTGCAGAAATGCACCTCATTTCTTGCCGAAACGTCATGATCTACTTCGACCGCGCACTTCAGGATCGCGCCGTGGGGCTTTTCAAGGACTCGCTGGCTCGCAAAGGTTTCCTTGGGCTCGGCGCCAAGGAAAATTTGCGCTTTTCCTGTCATGCCGATGCGTTCACGGATTTCGTGCGTGAGGAGAAGATTTATCAAAGGCGTGCCGAATGACGCCAGTAAAAGCCCAAGCGGTGACCATCGGCGCTTCGGCGGGGGCTGTGGAAGCACTTTCGGCCATCCTGCCGGCGCTACCGCAAAGCTTCCCGTTGCCCGTGATCGTGGTCGTCCACGTTCCATCCGATAGGCCGAGCCTTATGGTCGACCTGTTTCGTGCAAAATGCCGGTTGCCTGTCGAGGAGGCCGAGGACAAACAGTCGCTTGAGACCGGCACGATCTATTTTGCGCCCCCGGACTATCACCTGCTCGTTGAAACGGACAGGAACCTGTCCCTCTCCTCGGATGAGCCAGTCCTCTTCTCCCGCCCATCGATCGACATACTTTTCGAAAGTGCGGCAGATGCCTTCGGGCCGGCGCTCATTGCGATTGTCCTGACTGGTGCCAACCGTGATGGCGCTGACGGCTTGGCGGCTGTCCACGAAGCGGGCGGGACGGCGATCGTGCAAAACCCTGAAGGCGCTCACGCTCGCGCCATGCCCGAAGCTGCAATCCAATCATGCCCGAGCGCTCTTGTCCTGTCGCTCGATGCCATTGCCGAATACCTGAAAGAGGTCTGAGAATTATGGAGCCCGTCCCGTTTCTACTGGTCGATGACCTCGAGGAGAACCTCATATCGCTGGAGGCACTGCTTCGCCGCGACGATCGCGTTCTCATGAAGGCGCGTTCGGGCGACCAGGCGCTTGAGATCCTGCTTGGACAAGACGTGGCGCTCGCGCTCGTCGACGTTCAGATGCCGGGTCTCGACGGTTTTGAACTTGCCGAATTGATGCGCGGCAACGAGCGCACGCGGCATATTCCCATCATCTTCGTGACGGCGGGTATCGCGGATGGCCGACGCCGTTTTCGCGGCTACGAGGCTGGCGCGGTGGACTTCATTCAAAAGCCGATTGAACCGGACATACTGTCCAGCAAGGTTGACGTGTTCTTCGAACTGTACCGGCAGAGGCAGCAACTCGCCGCTCAACGCGATGAACTCGCTGCCCAGGCCCAGGCGCTTAAGCACGCAGCGGAGCATAAGGATATCCTGCTGCGGGAAATCAATCACCGCATCAAGAACCTGTTCAGCCTCACCGCCGGGTTAATCTCGGTGAGCGCCAGGCAAGCAACAACCGTTTCCGACCTAGAGGCTGATCTGCGGTCTCGACTACACGCGCTGTCTCGCGCCCATGAGCTTACACTGCCCGATCTCGTTGGGGAGGACGATCGTGGAGACATTGCGACCACGGTTGTGGCGTTATTGAAGGCGATCGTTGCGCCACACGACCACGCCCACGGCTGTCGCATCCGGATCTCCGGGACGGACGCGCCCCTCGGCGACAAAGCGCTGACGTCAATGGCGCTCCTTCTGCACGAACTGACCACCAACGCCGTCAAGTACGGTGCCCTTTCCGGGCCTGCGGGGCAATTGAGCATCGACCTCTCGACGATCGACGAAGAGCTTCACGTCAAATGGAGTGAGCACGGATCACATCCCTTGCCCGAGGGCTCGGAGAGGACGGGATTTGGTACGACGTTGGAGAAAGCGGCAATCTTGGGATTGAACGGATCGCTGGCGCGAAATTGGCGGGCAGATGGGCTCTGTCTGGCGCTCCGCATTCCGCTGGCTAGTCTAAAAAGCTGATCATTCAACGCACGTTTCAAATGCGGTGTCTGCCACAGAGCTGCTGGGGGCCTCACTCGAAGGGACACTCGGGCAGAAACAGTCTTTCGCCATGCGACTCAACGCTATTCGGGCTTGAATTCCGCTCTGCCTGCCACACCTACACTCTACCCGGGCCTGCTGACGACCAACGGTCGGTGTCGCAGTTCCTATCGAAACTGAGCCTGTACGGACTCGTCCAAACGGGGCGCCTATGAGCCAACATCAACCTGCCGACGATACGCCCTGGGTCAAGAAGGCCGACGAGTTGGAGGCGCTCTTCCAATTGACGGACGGCCTATACCGCGCAAAGTCCGAGACCGATGCATTCGATGCGACATTCGATGCAATCGAGCGGGCGCTGGGATGTTCGCGTGCCTCGATCCTGCTCTTCGACCACCATGGAGTGATGCGTTTCGTCGCTTGGCGCGGGCTATCGGAGGGCTATCGTCGGGCAGTTGATGGACACTCGCCGTGGAAGCCGGGAGATCGAGATGCGGTTCCCATTTTCATAAGCGACATAGAGCTTGCTGACGAGCCTCAGTCGCTAAAGAACACCATACGAGGAGAGGGCATCCGCTCCCTCGCTTTCATTCCTGTGACCGTTGATGGCATCGTCGTTGGCAAATTCATGGCGTACCACGATGTCGCTCACGTCTTTACGGCTGACGAAGCCACCCTCTGTCTCACGATCGCCCGTCAACTCGGGTTCAGCATCGAACGGAAGCAATCAGAAGAAGCGCATCAACGTGCCGAAGAGGGGCTTCGCCGCACCAA
>Ga0209370_1003418_pt1 | contig 10145 bp, 5 predicted proteins | sample AgamicAtPrz_FD_187164 | JGI IMG/M metagenome (GOLD analysis project Ga0209370, IMG submission 187164) | Agave microbial communities from Guanajuato, Mexico - At.P.rz (SPAdes) (version 2) | ecosystem: Host-associated > Plants > Phyllosphere > Phylloplane/Leaf | place: Guanajuato, Mexico... | reverse complement strand
CATTTCGGTACATATTAGTGATCTCATGATGAGCATCCTGGATAGATAACCGAGTTCCAGGCACCACTTCTAATGATGTACTAACATTACCAAGAGGAATTTGATCAATTGACTTCCCTGGCTCTTGTTTTTGTAGCTTTATCGACATGTGATTTATCCTCATAATCCATTCAATCGAACATAGAATTTAAACACAGCACCATAGAAATAGCCGTGAGAGAAAAACTCTACACAAGTAGCTCTAATAGTGGATGCAAAGCATATTAACCCATAACTTGTTGGTTATGGACGTGATTGAGTAGCGCCTTGTATCTCTTCATATTAAAACATGATGGATGCGAGTAAATCCATAAGACCACAGCATTGTTGTATAGCATGATTATTTAAATATATACTCCAAAAAAACGTATAAAAAACAAATAATATAGCATATTCTGCTAAATTTATAAATTTAGCAGAATATAATTCTGTCAATTGAACCGCAAGATTATCCTTATATTGTCTCTAAGGGTGCTTTATGGGATTTTCATAATAAACAACTCATGATTTTATACGCATTATTTTCAGAGAATTTACTGAATTATATAAAATCGTTCAAAACGACGAGTAAAACCTCCCCCGCCCAGTAGAACACTTATGATTTCAGGTCGTTCGATGAGCTATTCCTGATAATTATTTTTAGAGTGAGGAACAGGGGAATGTGGTGAGGAAGTTGATCCGGCGAGCCAGTAGAGTGAATCATGTGCTGAACATTAACTGTTATCAACTCCCAACATAATTTATCACTAAACGCACCAACGGCGGAAATCCGTTGGCATCGGCAGGGAGTATTTTTAATCGAGTGTTTGTCGAAATGTTTTCAAGCCAATCAGTATTACTACCATCGTTAAACCCATAAGAGGAAATATGTCAGGAAGCAAATCATTAAGCGTATAACCCTTCAGCATTAATCCCTTTATAAGGCGTATAAAATAAGTCAAAGGCAGGCATGAGCCGATAACCTGTGCCCAAGCTGGCATGCTAATAAATGGACTGATGAAACCAGATAACATGACGGAAGGGATGAAATAAAAAGATGACATCTGTAGCGCTTGAAGCTGATTTTGAGCCAAGCTAGAAATGCTTATGCCTATCGAGAGACATAAAAAAATATATAAAATCAGCACAAAGATAAGCAGAAAAACATTACCAAGCATCGGAATGTTAAATAAAAAGACAGCAAAAATAAGAATTATCATAGATTGGAATATCCCAATAATAACATAAGGTGTAATCTTACCGAGAATCACCTCCAGCCCTGTCACTGGTGAGATTAGCAGGTTTTCCATTGCTCCATTTTCTCGTTCGCGGGTAATCGAAAGAGCGGTCATTAAAATGAGCGTAGTGCTTAATATCGAACCAATAATCCCAGGTATTGTGTTATACTGTGTAATCCCTTCCGGGTTAAACATACGATGAATAACAAGCTCAATGTCTTCACCTTGTTTCGCCACAACGCTATGCACCGAATCTGGCAGATCGTGGCTGAACATATTTTTTGATGCCTGAACAATTGCACTCAGTGCATTCCCAGTTGTCATGGGGTCGATCGCGTCTCCTTGAATCAGGATCTGCGGTTTCTCTCCACGGAGTAGTTTTTGGGTAAATCCTTTCGGGATGGTTATAATAAAAATGACATCGCCCTTGATAAAGGCCTGCTCAGCCTCTTTCTCAAAAGCAACTGGCAGCATATCGAAATAGTCGGTGTTTTGAGCAGCAGTGACAAACACCTGCCCCATCCGTTCGGTGTCATAATTAAGCAATGCGGTGGGAATAGTTCGCGGATCCATATTGACCGCATACCCCAAGATAACCAGTTGCAGCAGTGGAGTGAAAAATACCATTCCTATGCTAACCTTGTCTCGTCGCAGTTCGTTGATTTCTTTTAACACGATGCCGAACCAACGTTTAAGTGAAAAGCGAAATATAAAGTTATTCATCGTTTGTTTTCATTAGTAAGGTAAACGCATCTTCTAAGGTGGTTTCCACCTGGCGAATCTCATAACCATCAGGTACGGTGGCGAACAATGCAGCTCTGAGTCCGGCCTGATCCCTTCCTGTTACATGCAATGCATTACCAAAAATAACTGTTTGTTCAACACAGCTGTAACGATGCAGCTTTTCTTCCAGCCGTGAGAGTTGATGGCCGCGAATTTGTAGAGTCGTCAAATTCTGTGCTGCGATTATCTCCTGCGTCGTGCCGCTTGCGAGCAGCTGACCGTAAGAAAGGTATGCAATTTTGTGGCAGCGCTCTGCTTCATCCATATAGTGGGTACTCACCAAGATTGATATGCCATCGTTGGAAAGTTGATGCAGCGTTTGCCAGAATTCCCGGCGGGCCTTAGGATCTACTCCAGCTGTAGGTTCATCAAGAAATAGCAGCGAGGGCTGATGCAGCATACAGGCCGCCAACGCCATTCTCTGCTTCCAGCCACCGGAAAGCTCTTTTGCAAGTTGATGTTGACGAGAGTCTAATCCTAAATCTGAAAGGGTTTTTTCCACTTTTTTTCGGGGATCGTCCAACGTATACAAACTGGCGATAAACATCAAATTTTCGCGAATCGTTAGACTACCCCACATGGAAAAATGCTGTGTCATATAGCCAATGTGCTTTTTGATGGTATCCCGTTCGGTAAAGATATCCATATTCAGACAATGTCCGCTACCTGAATCTGGCGTCAGAAGACCACACATCATGCGTATAGAGGTCGTCTTCCCGCTGCCATTTGGACCGAGGAAGCCATAAATATCACCCTTCTGTACCGTGAGAGAAAAATCTTTAACCACATGCTTTTCGGCAAAAAATTTATTCAATTTATGCACATCTATTGAGAATTCATTCATCTACAACAGGCCTCACCTCAACAGGTTGACCCAGCTTAAGCGCCAGAGCAGCTTTCTCATCCGGGGCGGCTTCCGCCATAAACAGCAGCTTTTCTCGTCTGGTGGTACTGTAAATTACAGGTGGAGAGTACTCAGCTTGGGCACTAATATAATTGATACGACCGGTTAGAGGTGTCGGGCAACCATCGCAGAAAAAATTCACCTTCTGCGCCAAAGCTACTGAGCCAAGCTCCTTTTCCGGAACGAAAAACCGCACCTTTATATTTTTTGGTGGCAGAAGGCTGATAATTGGATTTCCGGCTATAGGGCGTTCACCAGCATTATATATGATATCGAAAACCACCCCATCCTGAGGAGCAATTATCGTATTCTGTTGTGAATTCCATCTGGCTTTTTCAAATTGTAGTCGTGCAGACTCAACACGCAGTTGTTGCGATTGAATTTGATCTTTTCGCGCCGGAAGTTCTCGAGCTCTAAGCTGGTTGCTCAGTTCATCTACCTGAGCTTTTTTTTGCGCATAGTCAGCCTTTATAGTATCCCAATCGAGTTTCGAAATGACTTCAGACATATACAATTCATGATTACGTTCCATATGTATTTTGGCCACGCTGGCTACTGATTTAGCCTGCTCCAGCCGGGAACGAATAATCGCCAACTCCTCTGGCCGTTCGCCAGACTTCATATCTTGTAGCAGGGCCTGCTCGGCCTGATAATTCTTTTCGCTGAGGTTTAGTGAATTAACCAAAGAGAAGCCCTCCATCATCACCAGCGTCTGACCTTTCTTTACTTTACTACCTTTACTGACCAATATTTTGTTTATTTTTTCAGTGCTATTGTGAGAAAGATAAATAAAATCTCCGCTGGTATACCCTGAGAACCCTGAAGAGGATGCACCATCGCATCCTCCCAGACAGAGAACCGCGGCAATCAAACCAGTTACTTTGGTTAAAAAATTCATTGATAAATATCCACCCGACTGCAGGGACAACCTGAACTATTAATTATTTGTGAGTAATGAAGTCAAAATATTGGTTCACACTTCCCCGACCAGTAACTCCGATGTTGTGGCAGCGAAATGTTTTGAATACATACACTTTAATTTTTTTATCTCACCTAAGTTCAGTGCGGCAATAGAATGGAACTGATCGTCCTTAATAAAACATACAACCCTTGATCCTCCAGGTTTAAACCATTTTGTCGCTTGTTTGTAGGGCCAGGGAAGAGGATGCCCTAAATTATTCAATTTATTGTTCAGTGTTTTCCAGTCTTCAACTATATCAACTCCTGAAAAGAGGTCCAGCGACCTTGGGTTCGACAGATAATAACGATTAATCGGATGGCAAATCTCACCGCTCTCTTCGGACCAAGTCTGGTAAAATGCCATTATAAGGTTTTGGGCAGCTTCAGGATATGATTGTGGTATTGATAGGACGCCCAGCACATATTTATATTGCCTATAATCACCTAAAAAACAAAATATACCCTGCCATAATAAATTCAACGCATTAGTCTTTTGATATTGACTCTGTATAAAACCACGGCCAATTTCAACACTATCATTCAACTTGGTGATAAAGCTCTGGTCGTAATTAAATAACCTGTGGCTGTATAACCCTTCAAGGCCAAAGCGGGTAATTTGCTCCCTGGCACTCGTCAAACGATAGGCCCCAACAATTTCCATATCACGCGAATCCCAGAGGATAACGTGAGTATAATAATCGTCATAAATATCGTTATCCCGAGGCGCGCCGGTTCCGGCCCCAATCGCACGGTAACACACTTCCCGCAGGCGACCCAGTTCATTTAAAATAGAAGAGCTGGCACTGGCTTGGCGATGATAGAGGTATAGTAATTTACCATCGGACATTTTTTTAAGCACTTTGCACTGATTAAGTGCATCAACCAGAAGAGCCCGGTTCTCTGGCTCGGCGATACCCGCAATGACCGGTAACTTATTTGGCGAGTATTTTGTCATTTGCAGGAGATGGTTTTTGATCTGCTTGGCAGTATATTCAGAATTCTTATTAGACAAACTCTCGTTATGAAGGTCGATCTGCTTGCCAATTTTAAGCAGCAGTGTACCTCCACGATGTTTCATGCATTCTCGCGTTAGCATCAAGTTAGATATTGGCCGGTAGATGTTGGCGGCTAGATAGTAGCTGAAACTGTTTCGCCCACTAACATGAATAGGCACCAGGGAGGCTCGAAATCGCCAGGCAAGGTGTACAAAACCGTGATGCCAGGCGGATTCACGCAGGCCACTCAGCGAAAAACTGGCAATCTTACCGGCCGGAAATATGATCAGCACTCCGCCATTTTTCAAGTGTTCACTGATCTCTTTAAACTGTTTACGGCTGAACTCCCCCTGCATATTACGAATGCCGATAGTGATATCTTCTACCTCAGGAAAGGCAACCTGTAACAGGTGGTTGGCAAGGATTTTGATATCTTTTCGTTTCATCGCCACGGTATTAATGACTGCGATTCCATCAACTACGGTTGGGTGGTTAGCAATCACTATCGTGGCACCGGTAGCTGGAATATGGTCATAATCGCCAGGATGGAGTTCTATTCGAAGTTGTAACGCTTCGATCGCGCTTGATACCCAATCTAACCCCTTTTTCTGGTGAATCATGGCGAGGAACGATGACACTTCCTCATTATTAATAGCCCATTCAAACAGACGGCGTTTCAAAGGCGAAACAACCTGGTTAGGGAAAAACTCTGCGAGAACGCGATCTACAATATCCATAGCTAACTTCCTTTAGTAGCGTCAACTGCGCCTGATTAGCTTCAGTGGTTAATATGAAGTCTTATTTGTATTGCTCTATGGAAACAGGATAAATTTGGTTGTACAATTTAAAGTTTCCATAGCAAATCGATAACAAATCTTTTTCTTAATGCGAGATATTCATGGCCATAAAAGTATCACATCTTCTGATGCTAGCTTTGAAAACCACTACAACACCTTGTTAACGTAAAAGATTATTTTTTATTTAATACGAAAAAAGGTCATTTGCAAAGAAAAAAAAACATAATCGACATTTATTTTAACTAAATCATTTGCACTAAGGAAACATTTATTTACTCTGTCACCTGCATTCTCGATGCAAAAGAGTAATGTTAAAGCACTTAAAGCAAGTGCTTATTTTTACTAAGAGTGTTGCATCAGAATGAAATATACACTCTACTACATTTGCAGGTGCTTTCCCTAAAGAAGCCTCCGGTTCTACTAGTTCGCTTTTCTTTTTAAAACTCAACATGGTTTCATAAAAAAGATGAAAGAAATTTATTGTTTGATTCATGTGTTTTTACGCGACCATTTCCGTGCTACTTGGCAGTTATGCCGCCAAAGTCTATGTCAGATAAAAATAACCAACAATCAACTCATATTACTATCATTGGTTTTTATTTCCATCGGAATAGGGGGTGCAATTTCAGGCATTGTTTGGGTATTAGACCTGTGGTCTTTTCTGTTTTATTAACTAACATGGTCACATTTAGACGCATAAAAATTTCAAGCGACTGATAAAAATCGGCACTGTTGCAAAGTTAGCGATGAGGCGATCTTTTTGTTATCGAAAGGTATTACATTTCAAACTCTCTGCTTACCAGACGCATCACGCCCAGGGGGGATCACTATAATAAAATGCTGAGGCTTGGCCTTTGCGCAGTGCACGCATCGCCTCAATGCCTTTGATGGTGGCGTAAGCCGTCTTCATGGATTTAAATCCCAGCGTGGCGCCGATTATCCTTTTCAGTTTGCCACGATCACATTCAATGACGTTATTCCGGTACTTAATTTGCCGGTGTTCAAGGTCTGACGGGCACCGACCCTCACGTTTGTGCAGGGCAAGTGCACGGCCATAGATTGGCGCTTTATCCGTATTGATGAATCGTGGGATCTACCACTTCTTCGCGCTGTTTAATATCTTACCCAGAAACCGGTATGCCGCTTTGCTGTTGCAACGGGAGGAGAGATAAAAATCGACAGTGCAGCCCCTACTGTCGACGACCCGATAAAGATACGCCTAACAGCCATTGACCTTCACCTAGATTTCATCCATATACCACGGGCAAAGATCGGAAGATTTACGCCAGTACCAGCGGAGCCGTTTTTCCATTTCAGGCGCATAACGCTGAACCCATCGGTAAATCGTGGAGTGAGCGACATTCACTCCGCGTTCCGCCAGCATATCCTGCAGTTCACGATAACTGATGCCATATTTGCAGTACCAGCGTACAGCCCACAGAATAATGTCACGCCTGAAATGTCGACCCTTGAATACGTTAATGATGAGCTTCACTGGTTAAAAATACCGCAGATTTTATTAGCATTACGATCTTTGCAACAGTGCCTCTTTTCGGCCGCGCTGGTAAGGGTTCGACGCTCAACGGAACGGTTTCACACGTTAAGGCTATTTTGTCCGACAAATAAAAATATTATGGACAGTGAAAAATGTACCTAGAATAGTGATTTTTACTCGGGAAATGTCCCTTAACGGACACCACTGTCCGTTAATCGATTTTTCAAACAACCTTTCTCGCCTAATGCGAGTTTTTGTTCGACTGAGCATCAGCCCTCTTGTTATAACGGTTGCAGCAGGCCATGACAAGTCGCAGCCGTCAGGCTACCTACTTGAGTTACACAGGGTCTTTAACGTACGGGCACAGCTGCGTGTCGCCGGATTGGGTTTCGGTAACATCCTCCACCTCATCGTGTCCATCATAAATGATGTTCAACAATGCCCGTGCTCGCAGATAATTTTGTCGCGGATAGCCCGGGAGAAAGCCAATACGCTATCCGCACTTGATTTTTTGAAATCACCTAAATCTACCCCCATCTTAGCAATAACTATGCGAGAAGCAGGGTCAACATAAACCAGCTGCCCGAATAAACCACCAGAGAAGAAATCACCTTTTTTATCCAGGGCAGGCCACCAAGAGTAGCCAAACCCCACGGTTTGTACTTCATTATGATTGAGTTTTCCTTCAGGGTAATCTACTGGTTGTGTAGATTTATTAATCCATTCCGGAGACAGTATCTGACGGTTATTCAACATGCCATTATTGGCATAAATCATGCCGAAACGCGCATAATCCCGTAATCTGGCATATAAGCCACTCCCTCCGAGTTCATTACCTTGATGATCTATCTGAATTTGCGCTGAAAATTCCATGCCCGCCGGTTTCCATATTTCATCTTGCACAAAATCAGATAAGGAAATTCCGGTTGATGCACGAATTGCCATAGCAATAGCACCAGCATCAAGATCATTATAGTTATAGAGGTCTCCTGGTTTATGATTGAAAAATTTTTCTTTAGTTAAAATATAATCCTCAATGCCATTCCATGGCATGTTAAGATAAGTAATCATATTTATTGTATCAACATCTTTATCAACATTAATCCCAGAACTCATAGTTAGCGCTTGTTTAAATGTTACATCACTATAAGCTGAGTTTTTAAGCGTTTCGGAGTAAACATCTAATAAATCATTTTCACTATTTATTTTTTGATTTTTTATCGCCACACCAAGAGCTGCCGACGTTAGCGCCTTGGTGATTGAGTAAGCAGGGTATAGTGTGTCTTTTCCATTAAATAATGAGTAATTTTCATAAACTATATTATCGCCATGAATAACTATTATTCCTTGCGTGTTTGTTTTCGACATGAACTCACCAACAGTTGTTTGCTTCCCGTTGTCGGTAAAAGTAATTTCTTTAAACTTTATGCTGGTAGGTTGGTGATTTAGTTTAAAAATATTATTCGGGTCATTATTTATAACTTTATTTATAAAAAAACCTGGAATTTGATAATTACTGTTGTCTAATGTGCCGTTATTCTGACGGGCATTAGCTATGTCCGGCGAAAAAAGAAGAATTGTAATATTTATCGCAATCAGGTTTTTTTTAGAAATTTTAAACATACATTTTCCTCAGTTAAGTCCAATAGATAATATCTCTGATTGGTTGGATTTGATGTATAATCCCCGGCTTTGAGGTGCTTTCATGGCCAGCGTTAATATTCATTGCTCCCGTTGCAGCTATACCCTATCCATGCACCAACGCCATACAGGTCAGTTCGCACTAAGCGCTGCAATCAAAAGAACTTCGCTTTTCCTTAGCGGGTGTGATTGCAGAAATCACCACGGAGCCCCTGATACACCGGTAGATTTTGAAAAACCACGCAGAAGTTTTGGTTCCGGGTGAGTAGACCCGTCGGTTACCCGGTCGGGCCCTTCTTCAGAACTCCAAATGAAATAATAAAAACGCCCAGCATTGCTGGAGATTGCATTAAATTTGCAATAAATCTCTCCCATTCCTTGCGGGAGTGAACTTTCTCCTGCCGCGATGGAAGACAACTAACAATAATTATTGTCTACGTATTATTAAATAAAATACGTGGTAGTGTTAATGAATTATTTGTGATTTATAACTGATGAAGCTGATTCCCCTCCAGATTTTTGCAGAAGAGTCTGCTACCGGTGGAGTGACCTTATTCCTTCCGAAGGCATAGCGCAGCCTGAATGAGGGGAGGCAGGCCATAAGAAGTTGCATTTTTTACCCTGTCCGGCACCTGAGCCATGACCAGCTTTTTCTGTCAGTTCTTCCCTGTCATGGGGCAGAACATGTCTGAACCATCATTCCGGCAGCGCCTCAATTTAAACGGTTTTTTCAGCACCCTGCCATGGTTAATGCTACAGAGCGCCATCATGAGCATAACCATATTAATATCATGAAAAATTCAGGTTTCCGGTTTTATCAGATGATTTAAGGTTTTTTATTTTTAAAAGGAGAAATTCATAGAGGTTAAAAAATAACGGTGGGAGTTACGACTGTCTATAATTAGTAACCGGGCTTGGCTTTATACTGTCTGCCTCAGCATTTGCGGAGAAGGAGATTATTTATGCTGAAAAAAGCTGGCAGGCAAAGTTGAAAACTATTACGAACCGTTTACTTCCGGCGTCGGATGGCGGTATTTATACTATCGGGAGCTTTGATTGCACTCCTAGGGGTCAGTTTGGATATCGAAAATTATTGTACTATAAGGGCTTCCCCGGCATGTCAACGCCGGTATGCAAAGTTTCTGTCTGCTCTTCAGTAAAAATAAAGGGGAGAGACTGCGGTACTATAAACGGCCATGATGAATCGAGCTCGATTCGGACCCTGATGAAAGACGCGCGTGAGGTTCTTGTTCGTTAAGCGGATACGTATATCCTACAATAGCCAGATAGGCCTCACGGGGTCTAACCCTTTAT
>Ga0209370_1003414_pt1 | contig 10164 bp, 8 predicted proteins | sample AgamicAtPrz_FD_187164 | JGI IMG/M metagenome (GOLD analysis project Ga0209370, IMG submission 187164) | Agave microbial communities from Guanajuato, Mexico - At.P.rz (SPAdes) (version 2) | ecosystem: Host-associated > Plants > Phyllosphere > Phylloplane/Leaf | place: Guanajuato, Mexico... | reverse complement strand
TTGATCTACAGCAGTGGATTGTTCAAAGTTTGGCCTTTCATCTCGTGCAAAAAATGCGTAATATACGCCGCCTTGCAGTCACAGTATGGTCATTTCTTAACTCATGCGCATCGGACACCACCAGCTCAGAAATCGCCTGATCGCAGCGCCAATGGCAGGTATTACCGACCGGCCGTTCAGGACGTTGTGCTACGAGATGGGAGCAGGATTAACCGTTTCCGAGATGATGTCGTCTAACCCACAAGTGTGGGAAAGCGATAAGTCCCGTTTGCGGATGGTACATGTGGATGAGCCAGGTATTCGCACCGTGCAAATTGCCGGAAGCGTGCCTGAAGAGATGGCAGACGCCGCGCGTATCAACGTGGAAAGTGGTGCCCAAATTATTGATATCAATATGGGTTGCCCGGCCAAGAAAGTGAATCGCAAGCTTGCAGGTTCAGCCCTTCTGCAATACCCCGACCAGGTGAAGTCAATCCTGACGGCGGTTGTCAGCGCAGTGGACGTTCCTGTTACGTTAAAGATTCGCACGGGTTGGTCGCCGGAACACCGTAACTGTGTAGAGATTGCCCAACTGGCCGAAGACTGTGGCATTCAGGCCCTGACCATTCATGGACGCACTCGCGCCTGTTTGTTCAACGGTGAAGCTGAATACGACAGCATTCGGGCAGTTAAGCAGAAAGTTTCCATTCCGATTATCGCGAATGGCGACATTACTGACCCGCTTAAAGCCAGAGCTGTGCTCGACTATACGGGAGCTGATGCTCTGATGATAGGACGTGCCGCTCAGGGAAGACCCTGGATCTTTCGGGAAATCCAGCATTATCTGGACACTGGGGAGCTGCTTGCCCCGCTGCCTCTGGCAGAGGTTAAGCGCTTGCTTTGTTCGCATGTTCGGGAACTGCATGACCACTACGGCCAGGCAAAAGGGTACCGAATTGCGCGTAAACACGTCTCCTGGTATCTCCAGGAGCACGCTCCAAATGACCAGTTTCGGCGCACATTCAACGCCATTGAGGATGCCAGCGAACAGCTGGAGGCGTTGGAGGCATACTTCGAAAATCTTGCGTAATGAAATAAAGAGCTGACAGAACTATGTTCGAACAACGCGTAAATTCTGACGTACTGACCGTTTCTACCGTTAACTCTCAGGACCAGGTAACTCAAAAGCCCCTGCGTGACTCGGTTAAACAGGCACTGAAGAACTATTTTGCTCAACTGAACGGTCAGGATGTTAATGACCTGTATGAGCTGGTACTGGCTGAAGTTGAACAGCCACTGTTGGACATGGTGATGCAATACACCCGTGGTAATCAAACCCGCGCTGCCCTGATGATGGGCATCAACCGTGGTACCCTGCGTAAGAAATTGAAAAAATACGGCATGAACTAATTTCGATTAGCTAACTGCTTGTTTAAAAAGGCGCTCTTCGGCATGGGGAAGCGCCTTTTTTATCGCCCAAATGGGCGACCGTCAACCTTTGTAAACCTTCTCGTTCCCCACTTTTCAACGCCCGCTTTTCGTGTATATTTCCAGCACCTTACAGGCTCTCTTTTCGCGGAATGACACATGATTCGTAAATACTGGTGGCTGGTCGTTTTTGCTGTCTCTGTTTTCCTTTTCGATGCGCTGCTGATGCAGTGGATTGAACTGATGAGCACTGAAACCGATAAATGTCGCAATATGAATTCCGTAAATCCGCTAAAACTGGTGAACTGTTCAGAGCTGGACTAACCGCTCCCCCCTGCGCCATCCCTGCTATCACCTAATAAAAACAGGGATTTAAATCACTTTTCGTCATTTCCTGACGATGATAATGTCTGTGCCCTTTCCAACCGCTCTTGCTTAACATCCCCCAACGAGTGAACAGACCATGCTGGTTAGCCAATACAACCAAATCCTCGTCGTCACCTCCTTTGTTGTCGCCATTCTTGCCGCCTATACCGCACTGAATATGGCTGCGCGCGTTGCCGGTAGCCAGGGCGTCGCTGCGCGCGTCTGGTTGGCAGGCGGCGGGGTGTCGATGGGGATTGGCGTGTGGGCGATGCATTTCATCGGTATGCTGGCGATGGATCTTTCCATGAGCATGAGCTACAACGCGGCCCTGACCGTGCTTTCGATGGTTATCGCCATCAGCTCGTCGATGTTCGCCCTGTGGCTCGTTAGCGGTGAGCAGTTGCGTCTGCACCGGCTGCTCCCCGGCGCAGCCGTGATGGGAGCGGGCATTGTTGCCATGCACTACACCGGAATGGCTGCACTGGAAGTCACACCGGGTATTGTCTGGGATAACACGTGGGTGGCCATCTCTGTGGTCATTGCACTGGCCGCGTCACTGGCCGCTCTTTGGCTGACGTTCCGTTTACGACAGGAAGCCGCACAAATGGCGCTGATGCGGCTGGGGGCGGCGATCACCATGGGCATCGCTATCGCTGGTATGCATTACGCCGGCATGGAAGCCGCCCAGTTTCCGGTGTCGACGATGGTCCACCATCATGGCATTAACGGTAGCTGGCTGGCGGTACTGGTAAGCGTGGTCGCGCTTGCTATTTTGGGGATCACATTACTGGTGTCGATGTTCGATGCCCGCCTTCAGGCTCGTACCTCGCTGCTGGCCTCATCGCTGGCAGAAGCTAACCGCGAGCTCGCACAGCTGGCGTTACATGATACGCTGACGCGTTTGCCCAATCGCATTCTGCTGGAGGATCGTCTCGATCAGGCTATCAGCAAGGCCGATCGCGAGGGGAACGCCTTCGCGCTGATGTTTATGGATCTCGATGGTTTTAAAACCGTAAATGATGCCTACGGTCATGACGTCGGTGACAAGCTTCTGGTTGCCGTGACTCAGCGCCTGCTGTTGCAGTTGAAAGGTCAGTACACGCTGGCGCGTATCGGTGGGGATGAATTCGTCCTGCTGGCCGAAACTGACAGCCCGGATGATGCAGCCTCACTGGCCAATTCACTGGTGCGCGTTATTGATAGCCCGTTCCATCTCGATCCTTACGAGCTGATAGTCACCCTGAGCATTGGCATCGCGCTCTATCCGCACGACGGCAACACCGATCGTGAACTGATGTTTAACGCTGATGCGGCGATGTATCACACAAAGCATATGGGTCGCAACGGTTATCACTTCTTCCAGCCGTCAATGAATTCGCTGGCGCAGACGCATCTTCAGTTGATGAACGATCTGTGGCAGGCCATCGACCGTAATGAGTTACGCCTGCTATATCAACCTAAATTCCACGCCCCTGCCGGGCCAGTAATTGGGTTTGAAGCGCTGTTACGCTGGCAGCATCCAAAACAGGGATTATTGTCTCCGGAGCTGTTTCTGCCGCTGGCAGAGAAAACCGGGCTGATTATTCCCATTGGAAACTGGGTCATCGACGAGGCCTGCCGTCAGCTGCGTGAATGGCATCTTCAGGGCCACACGGACTGGTCAATGGCGGTGAATCTTTCTACGTTGCAGTTCGAACAGCCGACGCTGGTTAAAACGGTTCTCGATTGTCTGACGCGCCATAGCGTACCGCCCGGTATGTTGATCCTGGAGGTGACTGAAACTACGGCGATGAGCAATCCAGACGAAAGCGTTCGCGTCCTGACAGCGCTGACGGATGCGGGCGTAAAAGCCTCGATAGACGATTTTGGTACAGGTTACTCAAGCCTGCTCTATCTTAAGCGGCTCCCCGCCTGTGAGTTAAAAATCGATCGCGCTTTCGTGAAAGAGTTAAGTGGAGAGAGCGAAGATGCAACGATTGTCTCGGCGATTGTCGCTCTGGCAAAAACGCTGAATCTGAAGGTTGTGGCGGAAGGGGTGGAAACCGCAGCGCAGCAGGCGTTTTTGACAGAACTGGGATGTCATACGCTACAGGGTTATCTGCTGGGCAAACCGATTACCGCGCAAGCGATTACGGAACAGTGCCAGCACGGGGAGATGTCGCCACCCCGGACGCCGTCATGAGGCCGTATCGTAAACCACTGGCGTCACTCGGGTGATATGCAGCGTCGCCAGAATATTATCCACCAGCGCCGGCGCCTGTTGGTACAGGTTGAAACTGTTGCTGTTCATGAGCCAGTTTTTGATGACACCGCTAAAAAAGGCGTGGAAAACTATTACCGCCAGTTCAATATTCGTTTGTGACGAGATGATGTTACGAGCAATGCATTGCCTCAGCGTCCTGCGAAGATAATCATCGTTTAAACCGATCCGCTTTCGTATTTCACATTCTGAAATCACATCGTCATGAAATTCACACTTATGATACAAAATCTGTAGAAGAGCATACTGTCGGGGATTGCTTGCAATATATTGCAACCCAACAATAAATTGTTCACGAAGCATTAACAGCGGGTCATCTTTTTCGGAAAGCATTAACCTGTCACGAATCATCTCACGCAGCGGTAATTGCTGTTCCCAGATGGCGTTAAATATTTCCGCTTTACTCGAAAAATGCCAGTAAACTGCCCCGCGAGTGAGTTGCGCAGCATCGGCGATGTCGGTGAGCGTGGTGTTAGCCACGCCCCGCGTCGCGAATAGCCCGATAGCGGCTTCAATCAACTGCTGACGGGTCTTTTGAGCCTCTTCTTTCTTTTTACGCGCCATAGCCTGCTACTCATTGCTCATACGGTTAATACACTACCAAACGTAATGACGGGGTCGGATAAATAAAAGTATTCATCATAACCGATTTTCATTTTGCACAAAAAAAGTCAATTTGCTTAATTTATAATTCAGTCAAATAAGTTCAATGCATTGCATTCACAAAATATATGAATAAAGCGAATCCAAAACATTTACGCTGGTTATCCTGACAGAAATTGCATATTGAAAGTACTGGGCCAGATTCTGATTTTTACTTTTTAATGCCCCTCCAGCACGTATAAATTAAAAAACATTAAATACCCTCATTATTATACGCAGCTACATTTTTATTTTTGCCTCATACCCTCTCACCGATTCACGGCAATTATCGGTTTAGGGGTAGTTTAAGGAACAGTAATGACGACTCATTTCAGACGCTTACCCTTATCCGGTTTCATTGTCTGTGCAGCACTGCTCGCCGGGTGCGATGGGCAGGAAAACTCACAGCAGCATGCGCAAGCCCCTCAGGTGAATGTTCATATTGTCAAAAGCGCGCCGCTGGCCGTAACGACTGAATTACCAGGCAGAACAGATGCGTATCGTGTTGCGGAGGTTCGTCCCCAGGTCAGTGGTATCATTCTGCACCGTAATTTTACCGAAGGCAGCGATGTCAAAGCGGGTGAATCCCTTTATCAGATCGATCCTGCCACCTATCAGGCAGCCTACGACAATGCGAAAGGTGAACTGGTAAAAGCGCAGGCGGCGGCAAACATTGCCCATCTGACGGTGAAACGTTACGTTCCGCTGGTCGGTACGCAATATGTGAGCAAGCAGGAGTACGATCAGGCGGTGGCAACCGCTCAGCAGGCGGATGCGAGCGTCGTTGCCGCGAAGGCTGGCGTTGAAAGCGCGCGGATCAACCTCGCCTACACGAAAGTCACATCGCCAATCAGCGGGCGCATTGGTAAATCCAGCGTTACTGAAGGGGCGCTCGTCACGAATGGTCAGTCAACTGCGCTGGCAACGGTTCAGCAGCTCGATCCAATTTATGTCGACGTGACCCAGTCCAGCAGCGACTTTATGCGTCTGAAGCAGACAAGCCTGCAAAAGGGCGACACCAGCAGCGTCGAGCTGCTGATGGAAAACGGCCAGCCTTATCCGTTAAAAGGAACGCTACAGTTCTCTGACGTCACGGTAGATGAAAGTACCGGCTCAATCACCCTTCGCGCCCTCTTCCCTAATCCTCAGCATATGCTGTTACCGGGTATGTTTGTCCGTGCGCGCATCGATGAAGGTACGCAGCCGGATGCCATTCTTGTTCCCCAGCAGGGGGTAACCCGTACACCGCGCGGGGATGCCACCGTGCTTGTGGTAAACGATAAAAACCAGGTGGAATCTCGCACTGTCGTTGCACCGCAGGCGATTGGCGATCGGTGGCTGGTCACGGAAGGTCTGAAAAACGGCGACCGCGTCATCACCAGCGGCCTGCAAAAAGTTCGCCCTGGCGCCACCGTCGTGGCTATTCCTGATACCGCCGCTACTCCAGCCAGTTAAGGGATATCGACATGGCTAATTTCTTTATTCAACGGCCTGTTTTCGCCTGGGTACTCGCCATCATTCTGATGATTGCGGGCGGGCTGGCCATTTTAAAACTGCCGGTCGCGCAATATCCGACCATTGCGCCACCCGCGGTTGCGGTGACAGCAACCTACCCTGGCGCGGATGCCCAGACGGTACAGGACACGGTGACGCAGGTTATCGAACAGAACATGAACGGAATCGACAATCTGATGTACATGTCGTCCACCAGTGATTCTGCCGGTAACGTCACCATCACTCTGACGTTCGAGTCGGGTACGGATCCTGATATCGCGCAGGTGCAGGTTCAGAACAAGCTTCAGCTCGCCATGCCGCTGCTGCCGCAGGAAGTGCAGCAACAGGGGATCGGCGTGGAAAAATCGAGCAGCAGCTTCCTGCTGGTTGCGGGCTTCGTGTCGGATAATAAAAACCTTACTCAGGATGATATCTCCGACTATGTTGCTTCTAACGTAAAAGATGCGATCAGCCGTACTTCCGGCGTAGGTGACGTGCAGCTGTTCGGTGCGCAGTATGCCATGCGCATCTGGCTGGACAGCAACGCAATGAATAAGTACCAGCTCACGCCGCTGGACGTCATTAACCAGCTGAAAACCCAGAACGACCAGATTGCGGCGGGACAGCTGGGGGGGACGCCATCTGTACCGGGTCAGCAGCTGAACGCCTCAATTATTGCTCAAACGCGCCTGAAATCGCCGGAGGAGTTTGGCCGTGTGACGCTGAAGGTGAACCAGGACGGTTCAATGGTCCACCTGAAAGACGTGGCCCGCATCGAGCTGGGTGGTGAAAACTACAACATGGTCACCAAAATCAACGGGCAGGCCGCGACGGGGCTCGGGATCAAGCTGGCGACAGGCGCAAACGCGCTGGATACCGCTGCCGCCATCAAGAGCAAACTGGCGCAGTTGCAGCCCTTCTTCCCGCAGGGCCTGAGAGTTGTCTATCCATACGACACCACACCTTTCGTGAAGATATCAATTCATGAAGTGGTGAAGACGCTGTTTGAAGCGATCGTTCTCGTGTTCCTGGTGATGTACCTGTTTCTGCAAAACCTGCGGGCAACCCTTATACCGACTATCGCGGTACCCGTGGTGTTGCTGGGTACTTTTGCGGTACTGGCTGCGTTCGGTTTCTCCATTAACACCCTGACGATGTTCGGGATGGTATTGGCGATAGGCTTGCTCGTCGATGATGCCATCGTGGTGGTCGAGAACGTAGAACGCGTGATGGTGGAGGACAAGCTGCCGCCAAAAGAGGCGACGCAGAAGTCGATGGAACAAATCCAGGGCGCTCTGGTGGGCATTGCCATGGTGCTTTCGGCGGTGTTTATACCGATGGCATTTTTTGGAGGCTCTACCGGGGCTATCTATCGCCAGTTCTCGCTAACCATCGTCTCCGCGATGGCCCTGTCGGTGCTGGTCGCGCTGATATTAACGCCAGCGCTTTGTGCAACCCTGCTCAAACCCGTTGCCAGCGAGCATCATGAAAAGAAAGGTGGCTTCTTTGGCTGGTTTAACGCGCTTTTTGATAAGAGCGTGGAGCACTACAGCAACAGCGTAAGCGGTATTTTACGTAAGACCGGGCGCTATCTGCTGGTATACGTCATCATCGTCGGCGGCATGGCAGTCCTGTTTCTGCGCCTGCCTTCCTCCTTCCTGCCGGAAGAGGATCAGGGGGTGTTTATGACGATGGTTCAGCTGCCGGCAGGGGCGACGCAGATGCGCACCCAGCAGGTGCTCGATCAGGTTCAGGATTATTATCTGACGAAAGAGAAAGCGAACGTTGAATCGGTCTTCACCGTAAACGGCTTTAGCTTTAGCGGCCAGGGCCAAAACGCCGGTATCGCGTTCGTCAGCCTGAAGCCCTGGGAAGAACGACCGGGCGATGAAAACGGCGTTAGCGCCATTGTCAGCCGTGCGACGAAAGCGTTCAGCCAAATCAAAGATGGCCTTGTATTTCCGTTTAACCTGCCCGCGATTATTGAGCTGGGCACGGCGACAGGCTTCGACTTCGAACTGATTGACCAGGCAAACCTGGGGCATACGCAACTAACGCAGGCGCGTAACCAGCTGCTTGGCATGGTGAGAGAACATCCAGATTTACTGGTCCGCGTGCGTCCTAACGGCCTGGAGGATACGCCTCAGTTCAAGCTGAATGTCGATCAGGAGAAAGCACAGGCGTTAGGTGTGAGCGTATCTGATGTTAATCAGACCATCTCAACAGCACTGGGTGGCACCTATGTGAATGACTTTATCGATCATGGACGCGTGAAAAAAGTTTACGTACAGGCTGACGCTCGCTTCCGTATGCTGCCAGGAGACATTAACGGCCTGTATGTGCGTAGCGCCAACGGCGAAATGGTGCCTTTCTCTGCCTTTAGCAGCTCTCACTGGGTGTACGGTTCCCCCCGTCTGGAACGTTACAATGGGATGCCGTCAATGGAGATCCTCGGTGAGTCTGCGCCAGGCAAAAGTACCGGTGAGGCAATGGCGTTGATGGAAAGCCTTGCGTCGAAACTGCCTTCCGGCATCGGCTACGACTGGACTGGGATGTCTTACCAGGAACGTCTTTCCGGTAATCAGGCTCCAGCGCTGTACGCCATTTCGCTGATAGTGGTGTTCCTGTGTCTGGCTGCCCTCTATGAAAGCTGGTCAATTCCATTCTCGGTCATGCTGGTTGTGCCCCTGGGGGTGATCGGCGCGCTTCTGGCTGCATCGGTGCGCGGGCTGAACAATGACGTCTACTTCCAGGTTGGTCTGCTTACGACAATTGGTTTATCCGCCAAGAACGCCATACTGATCGTTGAGTTCGCCAAGGATCTCATGGATAAAGAAGGCAAAGGGATTATCGAAGCCACGCTGGAAGCCTCACGTATGCGTCTGCGTCCTATCCTGATGACTTCCCTGGCATTCATCCTTGGCGTTATGCCTCTGGTAATCAGTAGTGGTGCAGGAAGTGGGGCACAAAACGCTGTCGGTACGGGCGTGATGGGCGGGATGCTGTCAGCTACGCTGCTGGCCATTTTCTTCGTTCCTGTTTTCTTTGTGGTTGTCCGAAGACGGTTTACAAAGCACAAGGATTAATGAAAAATTAAAAGGCACCTCGGGTGCCTTTTTTATTTACGGAAAACAACAGAATAAATATATCGGTCCTTCACATTTTCTCCATTAATTATCTCCACCCGCTCCTTTTCTCCATGATTTTTACAATCCACACAAATTGAGATTATTCACCGTTCTGCATGGTATTAGCACGGTGGTAAAATAATCATCAATTCGTTAATTGCCGCATCGGCTCTGAAGCGAATAAGCGATTATTTTGAGGTAACATCATGAAAAGATTCCTTTCCGTTGCACTCCTCGCTGCGCTGCTTGCTGGCTGTGCGCACGACTCTCCATGTGTACCGGTATACGACGATCAGGGCCGACTGGTTCACACCAATACCTGCATGAAGGGCACCACCCAGGATAACTGGGAAACAGCAGGTGCGATAGCCGGTGGCGCCGCGGCAATAGCGGGCCTGACGCTGGGTATTGTTGCCCTGACTAAATAAGGCTTTCAAAAGCGCGGCGATGTCCGCGCTTTTATTTTGTTGTGATGTAAGCGCTTATATTTTCCATTCTGGCTTTACCCGCTATTAACTCTGTTTAATACCCTACTACGCTTTCTGCTTTACACAGTTAACCCTGCCAGTAACCTCACTCCTGCTGCGTTTCGATTACTTTATATATACGCTCTATTTTGCCAGCTAAACGCATAGGTATACGCCGATATGTACGAATTTCGCGTGAGGGATTAACGAAGTGAGGGATTTAACAGACGCATAACGCAAAAAGGCCATCCTTTCGGATGGCCTTTCTACTTGTTTGATGTCTGGCAGTTCCCTACTCTCACATGGGGAGACCCCACACTACCATCGGCGCTACGGCGTTTCACTTCTGAGTTCGGCATGGGGTCAGGTGGGACCACCGCGCTAAAGCCGCCAGACAAAT
>Ga0209370_1003410_pt1 | contig 10178 bp, 9 predicted proteins | sample AgamicAtPrz_FD_187164 | JGI IMG/M metagenome (GOLD analysis project Ga0209370, IMG submission 187164) | Agave microbial communities from Guanajuato, Mexico - At.P.rz (SPAdes) (version 2) | ecosystem: Host-associated > Plants > Phyllosphere > Phylloplane/Leaf | place: Guanajuato, Mexico... | reverse complement strand
TCTATACTCTCGTTCTCGCTTGAACAGCGCGTTGTTCGAAACGAACTTCGAAGCGGCAGACAGCGAATCAAAACGGGGAGCGCAAGCTCCCCGATGAGATTCCAGGAAACCGAAGAGAAGCCGGATCGAATCCCCGAAGGGGGTATAGCTCAGCTGGGAGAGCGCTTGCATGGCATGCAAGAGGTCAGCGGTTCGATCCCGCTTACCTCCACCAAACTTAGGTTTGCGTGGCGCGCGGTTCAAGGAAGAAGGTTCAGTCCCCTTCGTCTAGAGGCCTAGGACACCACCCTTTCACGGTGATTACAGGGGTTCGAATCCCCTAGGGGACGCCAAGTTTTCGAGCTTGGTTACTGACTGAGATTGAACGTGAAAATCGAAAATTCTTCGGAACTCGATTTGAGCGTTGTCAAAATCAGGTATAGTAACGAAATCGACGCGAAGAAGCGATCAAGTCATTGATCGAATCAAAGCGAGACCAGTTTGATGCGAATGAATCGAAAGATTCTGAGTATCTGGAGTGGTAGTTCAGTTGGTTAGAATACCGGCCTGTCACGCCGGGGGTCGCGGGTTCGAGCCCCGTCCACTCCGCCAACACAGTTGAGGCTCGGGCAGCGTACCGATTCGATGCGTCAGCATTCGGGGGTATAGCTCAGCTGGGAGAGCGCTTGCATGGCATGCAAGAGGTCAGCGGTTCGATCCCGCTTACCTCCACCAGATTTCTTCGGAGTCTGGCTTGCCGGTACGCACTGACCGAGTCACGGCAAGAAGGTTCAGTCCCCTTCGTCTAGAGGCCTAGGACACCACCCTTTCACGGTGATTACAGGGGTTCGAATCCCCTAGGGGACGCCAAGTTTGACAAGGCTTGGCTGCATCGCGGTTCTGAATGGAATCGATGGCTTGCAGCGAAACTTGTTCGCGAACGATATCGACGCGCTCAACAGCGTCGAATCTGGAGTGGTAGTTCAGTTGGTTAGAATACCGGCCTGTCACGCCGGGGGTCGCGGGTTCGAGCCCCGTCCACTCCGCCAATATTGAAACCCTGTCGATGCAAATCGGCAGGGTTTTTTCTTTGCCCGTTCCGGCTTCATTCCGGTTAAGGCGGGTCACGCCCGCACAATATTCAGAGGTCCGGATATTCGCGCTTGCGCTGGGCGGTATAACTCCACCAATCTCTGGGCGGGGCGCCGTTCATGAAATCGACGGCCGCCATATAGGTATCCAGCACGCAGGGATCGTGTCGCTTGCCGGTCAGTTTGCAAATCCGCTGATAGAGCGCAAATGCATCGGCGCCGATGAGGTCCGCAGGTTGCCGAATCCCCATCGATTCAAAATCCCGAACCATCGCGGGACCGATGTTGGGAATCTGCCGCAGCGTGAGGCATTCAGCGGCCGAAGCCGCTTTCGTGTGCGTCTTTCGCGCAGCCATGCGGCACTCGTACCCGCTCAGTGAAACCCGCCGGAGCGGATCAATCCGACGGCCAGGCCTTCGATGGCGAACTGCTCATCCGGCGTGACCTCGATCGGGGCGAAATCGGCGTTCTCCGACAGAAGTCGGATGCCGTCCGGATGGCGTTGGAAGCGCTTCACGGTGACCTCGTCACCCAGGCGCGCGACGACGACCTGGCCATTGCGCGCTTCGTTGATCTTCTTCACGGCCAGCAGGTCGCCGTCCATGATGCCGATGTCCTTCATGCTCATGCCTTTCACGCGCAGCAGGAAGTCCGGCGCCTTCGAGAACATCGAGGGGTCGACGCTATAGTGCTGCTCCACATGTTCCTCGGCGAGGATGGGCGCGCCGGCAGCGACCCGGCCGACCAGCGGCAGCGTCAGTTGCGCCAGGCTCGCCAGCGGCAGGGCGAACTGGCTGTGCTCCCGGGCGCGGTTGACTTGGCGCAGCGCGGTCGACGGCAGGCGGATGCCGCGCGCGGTGCCCCCCACCAGTTCGATGACGCCTTTGCGGGCGAGCGCTTGCAGGTGTTCCTCGGCGGCGTTCGCGGACTTGAAGCCGAGTTGCTGCGCGATCTCGGCGCGCGTGGGCGGCGAGCCGGTGCTCTCGATGCTGTCGCGGACCAGATCGAAGATCTGTTGTTGGCGGGCGGTGAGTTTGGGCGGTGTATCCACGAGCACAGGCCTTTATTCCATGGAGGACTGGTTGGAATGCAAAACGGCTTCGAGGGTTCGAAAGCCGCCTGAGAATCCATCCAGCATCTGGATTTTTATACAGGAGACGACAAATTGCAAAGCGCGCCCCAGACCCTCGTGATCATCGGCACCGGCGGGACGATCGCCGGCGCCTCCGGCAGCGCCACGGACAACATCGGCTACAAGGCGGGTTCGCTGTCGGTGGAGTCGCTGGTGAGGGCGGTCCCGGCGCTCGCGGCGAGGTCGCTGGAGGCTGAACAGCTGGCCCAGCTCGACAGCAAGGACATGGATCACGCCACCTGGGCGCGGCTGGCGAAGCGGGTGCGGGAGCACCTGGACCGGCCCGAGGTCCGCGGCGTGGTGATCACGCACGGCACCGACACGCTGGAAGAGACTGCCTACCTGCTGCAGCGCGTGCTGGCGCCGGAGAAGCCGGTCGTGCTGACCGCCGCGATGCGGCCGGCGACGGCCATCCAGGCGGATGGTCCGCAGAACCTGCTGGACGCCGTCGCCGTCGCCGAGAGCGAAGGCGTGCGAGGTGTCGTCGCCGTCGTGGGGGGACAGGTCTGGTCCGGGCTCGAACTGCGCAAGACGCACAGCTACCGGCTCGACGCCTTCGAGGCCGGGCCTGACGCCGGGCCGCTGGCCGTGGTGGAGGAGGGCGTCGTGCGGCGCTTCCGCGACTGGCCGGCGGGCGAGGCGCTCGGCGCGGCGCTGCTGCCGGAGGACGCGACCCAGTGGCCCTGGGTGGAGGTGCTCGCCAGCCATGCGGGCGCCGATGCGCGGTCGCTCGAGGCCTGGCGAGTGGCTGGTCTCCAGGGGCTGGTGCTGGCGTGCACGGGCAACGGCACGGTGAATCAGGCGCTCGAGGCGCCGCTGCGGGCGCTCAAGGAGGCCGGCGTGCCCGTGTGGCGGACGACGCGGTGCGCGCAGGGGCGCATCGTGGGCGCCAGCGATGAGCCCGCCGCCGCGCTGTCGCCGTGGGCGGCGCGCGTCGAGTTGATGCTCAGCCTGCTGCAACGCTGAACCACAGCCGTCGCGAGGACGCTTCGTCAGTCGCGACGGAGCGAAGCGTCGACGGCTGGACCCATGAATGAAAAAGCGCCGGCATGACCGGCGCTTTTCTTTGTGCTCGACCCGGTGGTGACCGGGCGCCGCGGAAGGCTTAGACGATCGTCAGCGTGACGTCGACGTTGCCGCGGGTGGCGTTCGAGTAGGGGCAGACCTCGTGGGCATCGGCCACCAGCTTTTCCAGCTGGGCGCGGTCCATGCCCGGCACCGAGATCTTCATCGCCACGGCGATGCCGAAGGCGCCCGGCTTGTTGGCGTGGGGGCCGATGCCGACTTCGCTGGTGATCGAGACTTCGGCCGGCAGGGCGACCTTGTTGCGGGCCGAGACGGCCTTCATCGCGCCGATGAAGCAGGCGGAATAGCCTGCGGCGAACAGCTGTTCCGGGTTGGTGCCGGCGCCGTCGTCGCCGCCCAGCGCCTTGGGCGTGGACAGCTGGACCTTCAGGCGGTCGTCGGACGATTGCGCGGTGCCGGAGCGGCCGCCGGTGGCGGTGGCGGTGGCGGTGTAGAGGGCTTTTTCGATGGCCATGTGGGGCTCCTTGGTGGTGAGGGGAAAGAACGCTTGGGGTCAGGGGTTGCCGTCCTCGCCGTCGCTCTCCGTGAGCGCGGCGGGATCGGCGGCGGAATCTGCGGCGAGGTGGGTCAGCAGGTTGATGCGCAAGGCCTGCAGACGGCGTGTCAGCGATTCGAGCTCGGCCGGCCCGCAGGCGCTGGCGCAGGCCAGTTGCTCGGGAATGCCGACCGCCTGATCGCGCAGTGCGCGGCCGGCGGCGGTCAGATGGATCTCGACGCGGCGCTCGTCGCCGCGGGCACGCTGGCGCTCGATCAGCGCGCTGGCCTCGAGCCGCTTCAGCAGCGGCGTGAGCGTGCCGGAATCCAGGCTCAGACGCTGCCCCAGCTCCGAGACGCCCAGGCCCTCCGTTTCCCACAGCACCAGCATCACGAGGTATTGCGGGTAGGTCAGGCCCAGCGGCGCCAGCAGGGGCTTGTAGAGCTTGGTCATCGCCAGCGAGGTCGAATACAGCGCGAAGCAGAGCTGAACGTCCAGCTTCAGCCAGTCGGTGCCGGCGGGCATCGAGGGCTGGCCGCCAGCGGTGCTGACGGCGGCAGCGTCCTTTTGGCTGGGAGGGATCGTCTTCGGCATGGGACGAAATGTAGCGAGCAATTCAATTGCGTGCAATTGAAATGGTCTTTGTCCGCTGTTGAGGCGAACTATCGATGCCTGGGGCGAGCGCCGCCAGCACGGAAAAAGGGGACGCGAAGGAGCCCCACCCGTCCGAAGCCGCTCATTCGGAGCCACCCGTTCGACGCCACCCGTTCGAAGGTCTCGGTGAGATCACCCTCTCCCGCGTTGCGGGAGAGGGAGGGGTGAGGGCAAAGCCCTGCGCAGATTGCTGAGCGCTTGCGAGCGCTCAGCCTGCGGATTGAATGGCGTCGACTTGCTCGCTCAGTTCCAGCCAGCGCATCTCGGCTTCGTCGATCTCATCGCCGATGGCCTTCAGGCGCTTGCCCGCGTCGGCGATCTGCGCGGGCGTCTGACCGGGATTGGAGAGCTGCGCTTCCAGCGCCGCGCGTTCCTCCGCCCAGGCCTTCATCTTCGCGTCGATCTGCTCCATCTCCTTGCGCAGCGGGCGCGTCTGCTCATTGAGCTTCTGACGGGCCTGGCCGCTGAGCTTGCGGTCCTCGCGCTTGACGGGCGCGGGCGCTGCGGCGGGTGGCGGCGCGACGGCCGGGGCCGGTGCAGCTGCAACGGGCGGTGCCTCAGCCTTGCCAGTGGCCCGCGCCTCGCGAATCGCCTGCTTGGCCTGTTCCTTCGCCAGCTTCGCGGCCTCCTTGGACTGCTCCAGCAGCCAGCGCTGGTAATCGTCGAGGTCGCCATCGAAGGGCGCGAGCTTGCCGTCGGCCACCAGCCAGAACTCGTCGCAGACCTCGCGCAGCAGCGCGCGGTCGTGGCTGACCAGCATGACGGTGCCTTCGAACTCGTTGAGCGCCATCGACAGCGCCTCGCGCGTCTGCAGGTCCAGGTGGTTGGTCGGTTCGTCCAGCAGCAGCAGGTTGGGGCGCTGCCACACCAGCATCGCCAGCACCAGCCGCGCCTTCTCGCCGCCGGACAGGCTGCCGACCTCCTGGTTCACCATGTCGCCGACGAAGCGGAACTGGCCCAGGAAGTCGCGCAGTTCCTGCTCGCGCGCATTCGGGCTGACCTCCTTGGCCAGCCGGATCATGTGCATCAGCGGCCCTTCGTCGGGCCGCAGCACGTCCATCTCCTGCTGCGCGAAGTAGCCGATCGACAAGCCCTTGCCCTCGGTGATCGTGCCGCCCATCGCGCGCTGCATGCGCGCCACCGTCTTCACGAAGGTCGACTTGCCCTGGCCGTTCGCGCCCAGGATGCCGAAGCGCTGGCCCGCCAGCACCGAGCGGTCGATGCCGCGCACGATGACCTTCTCGCCTTCGTCCGTGTCGTAGCCCACCGAGACGGTGTCGAACATCAGCATCGGATTGGGCAGGTTCAACGGCTCGCGGAACTCGAAGCTGAAGTCCGACGCGGTGAGCACCGGCGCCAGCTTCTCCATGCGCTCCAGCGCCTTGACGCGGCTCTGCGCCTGCTTGGCCTTGGAGGCCTTGGCCTTGAAGCGGTCGATGAACTTCTGCAGGTGCGCCATGCGCTCCTGCTGCTTGTCGAAGGCCTGCTGCTGCTGGAGCATGCGCTCGGCGCGCATGGACTCGAAGGCGGTGTAGTTGCCGCCGTAGCGATGCAGCTTCGCATCGTCCAGATGGAGCGTGACCTTGGTGATCGCGTCCAGGAATTCGCGGTCGTGGCTGATGATGATCAGCGTGCCTTCATAGCGCTGCAGCCAGGCTTCCAGCCAGACCAGGGCGTCCAGGTCCAGGTGGTTGGTGGGCTCGTCCAGCAGCATCAGGTCGGACGGGCACATCAGCGCGCGCGCCAGCTGCAGCCGCATGCGCCAGCCGCCGGAGAAGCTGTTCACCGGCGCATCGACCTGCGTGCCCTTGAAGCCCAGGCCCATCAGCAACGCCTGCGCGCGGGCCGGGGCATCGAGGCTGCCGGCGTCCATCAGCTGCGCGTAGGCATCGGCGATCGCGTGACCGTCGTCGGCCGCTTCCGCCTCGGCCAGCGCCTGGCGGGCGGCCATCAGCCGGATGTCGCCCTCGAGCACGAACTCGGTGGCCGGCATGTCGGTCTCGGGCATGTGCTGGGCGACCTCGGCCAGCGCCCAGTGGCGCGGAATCTCGACGTCGCCCTTGTCGCTGTGCAGCCGGTCGGTCAGCAGCGCGAAGAGGCTGGACTTGCCCGCGCCGTTGCGGCCGACCAGGCCGACCTTCTCGCCGGGCTGCAGCACGACGCTCGCATCGTCCAGGACGACCTTGGTGCCGCGCCGCAGCACCACGTTGCGCAAGGTGATCATGCGGACGCTCCCTCGGCGCCGAAGCCGGCGGCCACCAGCGCCTCGCGCGTCAGCAGCAGCACCTGGTCCTCACCGGCCGAGGTCTCCAGCCAGGCTGCTTCGAGCTGCGGGAAGGCACCCTCGAAGAACGCGCGCTCGTTGCCGATCTCCAGGACCAGCACCGCATGCTCGTTCATGCGCGCCGGCGCGTCGGCCAGCAGGCGGCGGATGAAGTCCATGCCGTCATCGCCGCCGGCCAGCGCGAGTTCGGGCTCGGCGCGGTATTCGTCGGGCAGCGCGGCCATCGACGCGCTGTTCACATAGGGCGGATTGCAGAGGATCAGGTCATACGCCCCCTGGGCCGGCGCCAGGCCGTCGCCCTGCAGCAGCCGCACGCGATCGCCGAGTTGATGGCGCTCGACGTTGATCGCCGCGACCGCGAGCGCGTCGGCGCTCAGGTCGATCGCGTCGACCGACACCTCCGGCCAGGCCATCGCCGCCAGCACGGCGAGGCTGCCGTTGCCGGTGCACAGGTCCAGCACGCGGGTGGTCTGGTCCGACAGCCAGGCATCGATGGTCGCGTCGGCGAGCAGCTCCGCGATGAAGCTGCGCGGCACGATGGCGCGCTCGTCGACGTAGAAGGGCACGCCCTGCAGCCAGGCCTCGCGCGTCAGGTAGGCGGCCGGCTTGCGGGTGGCGATGCGCTGCTCGACCAGGACCTCCACCTTCTCGCGGCCCGCGTCGTCGACGGGCTCGCCCGCATGCGCGTCGAGCGCGTCCAGCGGCAGGTCCAGCGCCCACAGGCTCAGCCAGGCGGCCTCGTCGAAGGCGTTCGTGGTGCCATGCCCAAATGAAACGCCCGCCTCGGTGAGGCGGGCGGCCTGGGCCTCGATCAGTTCCAACAGCGTCACAGCAGCAAATTCTCCAGCGTGCGGCGGTAGATGCGCGTCAGCGGCGCGATCTGGTCCAGCGGCACGTATTCATCGATCTTGTGGATGCTCGCATTGAGCGGTCCGAATTCCACCACCTGGGGGCACAGCTTGGCGATGAATCGCCCATCCGAGGTGCCGCCGGTCGTGGAGAGTTCGGTGGTCACGCCGGTTTCGGCCTCGATGGCCGCGCTGATCGCGGCCGACAGCGCGCCCACCGGCGTCAGGAAGGGCTCGCCCGAGAGCGACCAGTCCAGCGTGTACTCCAGCCCGTGGCGCTCGAGCAGCGCGTGCACCCGTTGGCGCAGCGTGTCGGGCGTCGATTCGGTCGAGAAGCGGAAGTTGAAGTCCACCACCAGCTCGCCGGGGATCACGTTGCCCACGCCGGTGCCGGCGGCGATGTTGGAGATCTGGAAGGTCGTCGGCGGGAAGTAGGCGTTGCCGCCGTCCCACTCGGTCACCGCGAGTTCCGCCAGCGCCGGCGCGGCCTGGTGCACCGGATTGCGCGCCAGCTGCGGATAGGCGACGTGGCCCTGGATGCCGATCACGCGCAGCTTGCCCGACAGCGAGCCGCGGCGGCCGTTCTTGACCGTGTCGCCGAGGCGCTCGACCGAGGTCGGCTCGCCGACGATGCAGTAGTCCAGCCGCTCGCCGCGCGCGCGCAGGCGCTCGACGCAGACAACCGTGCCATCGCGCGCCGGGCCTTCCTCGTCGCTGGTCAGCAGGAAGGCCACGCTGCCGCGGTGGTCCGGATGCGCGGCGACGAAGGCCTCGGCCGCCACCACCATCGCCGCCAGCGAGGTCTTCATGTCCGCCGCGCCGCGCCCGTAGAGGCGACCGTCGCGCACCGTGGGCACGAAGGGATCGCTGCTCCACTTGGCCAGATCGCCGGTGGGGACGACATCGGTGTGGCCGGCGAAGACCAGGACCGGCGCATCCGCCGCGGCGCCGCGGCGCACCGCCCACAGGTTGCTGACGCGGAAGTCGTCCGGTCCGCTGTCCATCCGTTCGAGCGCGAAACCGGCCGCGGCCAGCCGGGCGCCGATGAGCTCCAGGCAGCCGGCATCCCGCGGCGTCACCGACGCGCGGGCGATCAGCTGCTCGAGCAGCGCAAGGGTGTCGTCGTCCATGGGATCAGGGGAGGCCGGCATCAACCCGGCTGCACGTCCAGCGTGATCGAGGTGAAGTTGGCGGTGTCCTCGGCCGGCTCTTCCTTCTTCGACGCGCCCGGGCCACCCGGCTTGACGCCGGGACCGTCGTTCTGCAGGCGCCAGAGCAGGTTGGTCGGCGAGTCGGCGAAGGCCAGGCCTTCCTCGCGGGTGATCGTGCCCTCGGTGATCAGCTTGGCGAAGTGCTCCTCGAAGCTCTGCGAGCCTTCGGCGATCGACTTCTCCATCGCCTCCTTCACGCCGGCGAAGTCGCCTTGCTCGATCAGCTCGGCGATCAGCTTGGTGTTCAGCAGGATCTCGGTGACCGGCACGCGGCCGCCGGCGGCGGCGCGCACCAGGCGCTGGGAGATCACCGCCTTCAGGCCCGCGCCCAGGTCGTTCAGCATCGCCGGGCGGGACTCCGGCGTGTAGAAGGACATGATCCGGTTGAGCGCGTGGTAGCTGTTGTTGCCGTGCAGCGTGGCGACCACCAGATGGCCCGACAGCGCGTACGAGATCGCCGCCGTCATCGTCTCGCGGTCGCGGATCTCACCGATCAGGATGCAGTCCGGCGCCTGGCGCAGCGCGTTCTTCAGCGCGGTGTTCAGCGAGGCGGTGTCGCGGCCGACCTCGCGCTGGTTGACCAGCGAGCGCTTGTTGGTGAACAGGTATTCGATCGGATCCTCGATCGTGAGGATGTGACCGGTCATCGTCTGGTTGCGGTGCTCCAGCATCGACGCGAGCGTGGTGCTCTTGCCGGTGCCGGTGGCGCCGACCATCAGGATCAGGCCCCGCTTCTCGGTGATCAGCTTGCCCAGCACGGGCGGCAGGGTCAGGCTGTCCAGCGTCGGGATGACGTGCGGGATGTGGCGGAACACCGCCGCGATCGAGCCGCGCTGGCGGAAGCCCGAGAGCCGGAAGCTGCCGACCTTGGGAATCGAGACCGCCATGTTGAGCTCGCCATTGGCGTCGAGCTCGGCCAGGTGCTGCGGGTCGAGGACCTCGGAGATCAGCGCCCGCGGCTGGGCCGGCGTCAGCAACTGGTCCGACAGCTGCAGCATCTGCCCGTTGATCCGGATCAGCACCGGCATGTTGGCCGACAGGTAGGTGTCGGACGCGCCCTTCTCGGCCATCAGGCGCAGGATGCGCTCCATGTTTCCCGTGCTCATGCGGTCTCCTCCGGACGAATGCTTTTCTTCAGTGGGGGGCTCAGGCGCGCAGGAGCTCGTTGATGGAGGTCTTGGCACGCGTGCCGGCGTCGACCTTCTTCACGATGATCGCGGCGTACAGGCTGTACTTGTCGTTCTTGGGCAGGCTGCCGCTGATGACCACCGAGCCGGCCGGCACGCGGCCGTAGGAGACGGTGTCGGTCTCGCGGTCGTAGATCGGGGTGCTCTGGCCGATGTACACGCCCATCGAGATCACCGAGTTCTCCTCGACGATCACGCCCTCGACGATCTCGGAGCGGGCGCCGATGAAGC
>Ga0209370_1003408_pt1 | contig 10187 bp, 7 predicted proteins | sample AgamicAtPrz_FD_187164 | JGI IMG/M metagenome (GOLD analysis project Ga0209370, IMG submission 187164) | Agave microbial communities from Guanajuato, Mexico - At.P.rz (SPAdes) (version 2) | ecosystem: Host-associated > Plants > Phyllosphere > Phylloplane/Leaf | place: Guanajuato, Mexico... | reverse complement strand
ACGACGAAGGCCTGGCCAGGCTGGTCGACTTTCACCTGCGCCAAGGCACCCACGGGCTGCTGGTCGCCGGCACCACGGGCGAAAGCGCAACGCTCGACTTCCATGAACACATCGGCCTGATCCGACGAGTGGTTGAACGCGTGCAGGGCGAGATCCCGGTCATCGCCGGCACCGGTAGTAACAGCCTCCAGGAAGCCATCGAGCTCAGTGCCGCAGCCAGGCAGGTCGGAGCCAAAGCCTGCCTGTCCGTTCACGCGCCCTGACCCCGCAGCCCGGCAACCATCCTCCCTAGGAGCGACACCATGAAAACTCTGCTCTGCCTGCTTACCCTGCTCGCCTGCAGCAGCGTTCACGCCCAGCAAGTGTTGCGTTTCCTGAGCTGGCAGGACTACTTCGACCCAGAGGTGATCGAGGACTTTCAACGCAGCACCGGCGTGCACGTCGAGTATCAGGGGTTCACCACCGCCGAAGAATTGATGCAGGCCATGCAGTCCAGTAAGGCCTATGACGTGATCGTGCCCTCGCACTTCATGCTCAAGGAGCTGGTGGAGGCCAACCGGCTGGCGCCTCTGGACACCAGCCGCCTGGCCCACTACAAGCAGTTCGATCCCTGGTTGCTGTCGATACTGGCCGGCCAGCCGGCGGCCAATGGTCATGTGGTGCCTTACCTGTGGGGTTCGGTGGGCATGGTGGTTAATGCAAAAATGGCCCAGGCCGCCTACGGGGCGCCATTGCCATCGAGCTGGAGCCTCTTGTTCGAGCCTCAGCAGGTGTCGCGTCTGTTCGGCTGTGGCGTCGGCTTGATCGATGCGCCTCAAGAAGTGGCCTCGCTGATACTCAACTACAAGGGCCGCAACCCGACGGTCAGCAGTCCGCGACAGATCGCCAAGGCTCTGCAGCCGCTGGAGCCGCTGATGCCGAAGTTCGCCGAACTGGACAACTGGGCGTACATCGATGCACTGGCCCAGGGCAAACTGTGCCTGGCCATGAGTTGGAGCGGCCATGCCCTGCGGGCGATCGAAAGAAATCCGGCGCTGAATTATGTGATCCCCGATGAGGGCGCCGCGATGTACATCGATACCCTGGCCATCCCCGCCAATGCGCCCAATCCGGAGCTGGCCTATCGCTTCATCGACTTTCTGATAGCGCCGCAAAACGCCATTCGAAACGCCCGGGCCACGCACTTCTACCCGCCGCTGTCAAGCGACTCACCCGCCATGCAGCAGTTCGCTGCCGAGTATCCGCTGCAGGTGATGAGCAGCAAGCAACGGCGCGCCAGCTACCTGCTGGAATCCCTGAGCGGCGCCCAGCAGGCCGCGCTTGAGAGTACCTGGCAGAAGCTCAGGGCCACCCGCCAGTAGCGGCATGGCGCTAGTCGCCAAGTCGACTAGTGTCTATATGACAGCTAGCGAAGCGCTGGTCGGTGCAGCATTTTCACGGGCACCCGCTCATGAAAAGGACCGCTACGCCGATACCCCGAAAGACCCCATTGGTGCGCATTCAGCAGCCCTGAACGGCGGCCCATTTCAGAGATAGCGCCATGTTCAACTCGATGTCGATTCGGCTGAAAATCGTTTTGCTCTCCGGGCTTTGCCTGCTTGGCGTGATCGCCCTGATCGTGGGGATGAACCTCTATCAGAGCAGTCAGAACAACCAGCTGACCGGCACCTCCAGCCGCCAGATGCTGACCGACAGCGTCGAGAATCTGCTCGAAGCGCGTGCCGCCGAACAGGCGGTCAGGCTGCAGCGTACCTTCAGCGAAACCCTGGTGGTTGCCACGGGGCTGGCCGATCAGGTGCGCGATCTGCGCGCCCTGGCCGCCAAGGTCGGTATGCCTGCCAGTGAACTGCGCGAAGCGATCAACCAGAACATCAAGACCACCTTCGAGCGTAATACTCAGGTGCTGGGCGTCTGGCTGGTGTTCGAGCCCAATGCACTGGATGGCCGCGATGCCGAGTTCGTCGGCGACGAGGCCCGCGCCTCCAACGAAACCGGCCGTTTCTCCAGCGCCTGGACGCGCAGCACGCCGCAGCCGATGAATATCATGATCACCGAAAGCGACATCAACAAAACCGAGTTGAGCATCAGCGGCACGCCCTACAACGCCTGGTACACCTGCCCCCGCGAGCGCAAGGCCGCCTGCCTGCTGGAGCCTTACGCCGACACTCTGGAAGGTAAGCGTCTGCTGATGACCTCGCTGACCATCCCGGTGATGGACGGTGACAAGGTCGTTGCCACCCTGGGCGTCGATCTGGAACTGGCCTCGCTACAGGCTGCGGCCAGGGACGCCCAGCGCGGGCTGTTCGACGACGCAGGCCGGGTGCTGATCGTTTCCCCCAGCGGCACCCTGGCCGCCTACAGCACCGACGATAACCAGATCGGCAAGAGCATCGACGAGGCCCAGGGCGACGAAGGCAAGAAGATTCTCGCCGCCGTGGGCAACAGCGCGCCAAGCACCCTCAAGCAAGACAACTTCATATACGCCGTGTACCCGGTCAGCCCCATCGCCAATGCCAAGCCCTGGGGCGTGTCTATCGGCCTGCCCGAAGAAGTGCTCTTGGCCGATGCAGTGAAACTGCAGGGCCTGCTCGATCAAGCCCAGACCAGTGGCACCATCAAGGCACTGAGCGTGGCGCTGGTCGCCTGCCTGATTGGCCTGATTCTTATCTGGCTGACCGCCTCCGGCGTGACCCGGCCGATCAACCAGGTGGCCCACATGCTCGAAGACATCGCCAGCGGCGAAGGCGACCTGACCCAACGCCTGCGCTACAACAAGCGCGACGAGCTGGGCGAGCTGGCCAGCTGGTTCAACCGCTTCCTCGACAAGCTGCAGCCGACCATCGCGCAGATCAAACAGAGCATCACCGAAGCGCGTGCCACCGCCGACCAGTCTTCGCACATCGCCAGCCAGACCAGCGACGGCATGCAGATCCAGTTCCGCGAGGTCGATCAGGTCGCCACCGCCTCCAACGAGATGAGCGCAACCGCCCAGGAGGTCGCCGGCAGCGCCTCCAACGCTGCCGAAGCGGCCCGCAGGGCAGACGAATCAGCCCAGCAAAGCCGTACCATCATCGAGCGCAGCAGCAAGGATATTCGTACCCTGGCCGACGAAATCAGCAAGGCCGTGACTGAAGTCGAAGCCCTGGCGGAGAACAGCGAACAGATCGGCTCGGTACTGGAAGTAATCCGCAGCATTGCCGAGCAGACCAACCTGCTGGCGCTGAACGCCGCCATCGAAGCAGCCCGCGCCGGCGACAGTGGTCGTGGTTTCGCGGTAGTGGCTGACGAAGTGCGCAACCTAGCCCGCCGTACTCAGGATTCGGTCGAGGAAATCCGCCAGGTCATCGAGCGCATCCAGGGCGCGACCCGTGGCGTGGTCACCACCATGCACACCAGCCATCAGCACGCGCAAACCAACGTCGAACAGATCCAGAACGCTGCTCAAACCCTGGGCCGGATCAGCGATGCGGTATCGGTGATCAGCGACATGAACCTGCAGATCGCCAGCGCCGCCGAAGAACAGAGCGCCGTGGCTGAAGAAGTGAACCGCAACGTCGCCGCCATCCGCACCGTGACCGAAACCCTGACCGAGCAAGCCACCGAGTCGGCGAAGGTCAGCAACCAGCTCAACAACCTGGCCAACCAGCAGATGAAACTGATGGATCAGTTCAAGGTGTAAGGGCGCAGCGGTGCGCCACGCGAAGCCTGGCTACTGATAAGCTTCCCCGCGTGGCGCCTGCTCACGAAAAAGATCAGCGAGCCGATAACAAAAAATATTATCCGCGCAGTACGGCAGCTGGACTCCTCGCTGACATGCTGCTCAATGCAGAGATAGCGCCATGCTCAACTCGATGTCGATTCGGCTGAAAATCGTCTTGCTTTCCGGCCTTTGCCTGCTCGGCGTGATCGCCCTGATCGTCGGCATGAACCTCTACCAGAGCGCCGAGAACAACCAGCTGACCAGCACCTCCAGCCGCCAGATGCTCAACGACGGTGTTCAGCGGCTGCTCGAAGCCCGCGCGGCCGAGCAAGCCGTCAGGCTGCAGCGCAACTTCGGTGAAAACCTGCGGGTCCTCACCACCCTTGGTGATCAGATCAACGATCTGCGTGCCCTGGCGCAAAAAACCGCCATGGCGCCAGGCGACCTGCGTGAAGCAATCAACCAGAGCCTCAAGACCACCTTCGCGCGCAACAGCGACCTACTGGCCATCTCGCTGGTGTTCAATCCCAATGCTCTGGATGGTCGCGATGCCGAGTTCGTCGGCGACGAGGCCCGCGCCTCCAATGAAACCGGCCGCTTCGCAGGCGCCTGGACACGCAGCACCAATGAGCTGTCGGGCTTCGTCAGCAGCGAAGAGGAAATCAACAACACCGAGCCAGGCATCAGCGGCAGCCCCTACAACGCTTGGTATACCTGCTCGCAGGAGACCAAAGGCGTCTGCCTGCTGGAGCCCTATGCCGACACGCTCGAAGGCAAGAAACTGCTGATGACCTCGCTGACCATCCCGCTCAAGGATGGCGACAAGGTCATTGCCACCCTGGGCGTCGATCTGGAACTGGCCTCGCTGCAGGCCGCAGCCCGAGAAGCCCAGCGCGGCCTGTTCGACAACGCCGGCCGGGTGCTGATCGTCTCCCCCAGCGGTACCCTCGCCGCCTATAGCACCGATGACAACCAGATGGGCAAGAACGTCGGTGAAGCACAGGGCGAGGACGGCAAGAAGATTCTCACCGCAGTGGGCGGTCAGGCACCCAGCGTGCTCAAGCTGGGCGACTTCATGTATGCGGTCTACCCGGTCAGCCCCGTCGCTGGCGCCAAACCCTGGGGCGTTTCCATCGGCCTGCCCGAAAAGGTGCTGCTGGCCGATGCGGTGAAGCTGCAGGGCCTGCTCGACCAGGCGCAGACCAGTGGCACCGCCAAGACGTTGGGCGTGGCAATGATCGCCTGTCTGGTGGGCCTGATACTGATCTGGCTGACCGCCTCCGGCGTTACCCGGCCGATCAACGAAGTCGCGCATATGCTCGAAGACATCGCCAGCGGTGAAGGCGACCTGACCCAGCGCCTGCGTTACAACAAGCGCGACGAGCTGGGCGAACTGGCGAGCTGGTTCAACCGCTTTCTCGACAAGCTGCAGCCGACCATCGCGCAGATCAAACAAAGCATCACCGAAGCGCGCGCCACCGCCGACCAGTCCTCGCATATCGCCAGTCAGACCAGCGACGGCATGCAGATCCAGTTCCGCGAAGTCGATCAGGTCGCCACCGCCTCCAACGAAATGAGCGCCACCGCCCAGGAAGTGGCCAGCAGCGCCTCCAACGCTGCCGAGGCGGCCCGCGGGGCAGACGAGTCAGCCCAGCAAAGCCGTACCATCATCGAGCGCAGCAGCAAAGATATTCGTACCCTGGCCGATGAAATCAGCAAGGCCGTCAACGAAGTCGAAGCCCTGGCGGTGAACAGCGAACAGATCGGCTCGGTGCTCGAAGTGATCCGCAGCATCGCCGAGCAGACCAACCTGCTGGCGCTGAACGCCGCCATCGAAGCAGCCCGTGCCGGAGACAGTGGCCGTGGCTTCGCGGTGGTCGCCGACGAAGTACGCAACCTGGCCCGCCGCACCCAGGATTCGGTCGAGGAAATCCGCCAGGTCATCGAGCGCATCCAGGGCGCCACCCGCGGCGTGGTCACCACCATGCACACCAGCCATCAGCACGCGCAGGCCAATGTCGAGCAGATCCAGAACGCCGCCCAGACCCTGGGCCGGATCAGCGACGCGGTATCGGTGATCAGCGACATGAACCTGCAGATCGCCAGCGCCGCCGAAGAACAAAGTGCGGTAGCCGAAGAAGTGAACCGCAACGTCGCCGCCATTCGCACCGTGACCGAAACCCTGACCGAGCAAGCCACCGAGTCGGCAAAGGTCAGCAGCCAACTCAACAGCCTGGCCAATCAACAGATGAAATTGATGGATCAGTTCAAGGTGTAAGGGCAGCGGGACCTTTTACTCGGTCAGTTTTCAGAAGCGGATAAACAGAGGCCCCGGCGGACACACCGCCGAGGCTTTTTCAACCAAGCCCTCAACGGCTACTTACGGCTTGCCCGTACGCTTCGCAGCCTCCTTCTCGGCCTCCTCCATCGCTGCAGACATCAGCCCGGAACACACCAGCACGCCGGCGCCCTTCGAGAGGCATTCATAGCGCTGCTGATCCTCGCCAGAACTGGTGGTGCAGTCCTGCAGACTGATCCGTTGCTCCACGCCGCCCAGATTCTTTTGCGCCTGGGCGTATTCGGCTGCGGTGATGCGCCCGGCGCTTTTGCGTTCCTCGGCGATCTCGCGCAGGTTCTTGAGATCGATGACCGTCCAGCGCATCGCGCTCTGGCACATTTCGCGCTTCGATGTCTTGGCAGGAACAGCCTCAGCTGATGCTGCCTGAACGGGGGCGACAGGGCTGGCAGCTCGCGCTTCACCGGCATATCCCGGCTTGATGGTTACCGTCTCGACCTTCGGCTGGGCCGGCGGCGGCTGGCTGCCGAAATGCTTCTGACCGTTCTCGTCCACCCAGGTGTACACCTGGCTCAGCGCCTGGGCAGACAGGCTGCACAGCACGAGCACGGCAAGCATCTGGCGAATGAGCATGACGGTAAATCCCTCTACTGAACGCGAGCTGCGCTGCCGGCAATCTAGAGCCGGACACTGGCTTTGCCAAGGGCCGACCGCGCTGCCTGGTTTATATCTGCGAGCTGTTCCATAAAGTTGCGCAACGCAGCGGGCAAGACTGCATACAATGCGCATCCGCTTTCAGCTCCGCACAAGGACTCCGCCGCCATGGCCTCCCCCGACAAGCAGAAAAAACGCGCCCAGCGGGCCAAGACCAAGGCCAAGCAGAACCGCATGGGCAAGCCCAAGGCGCCGGTCATCCACCCGGTGCTGGCCAACCCGCTGATCGACGAGCCCTTCGATGACGTGGAGATCGACCTCAGCACCTTCGACTTCAAGGACATCGAGGAAAACGGCTTCGACCCGGCTCACTTCGACGACCTGTTCCAGGCCATGCACAAGGCCGAAGCCATCAGCCTGCTCGCCCTGTGCCTGGTGTTCCTGCAATACCCGGTGCTGGAACTGGTCGTCGCCGAGGAAGACCCGGAAGCGGCGACCGATTTCATGATGGGCCTCTTGATCGTCTATCGCGGCCTCTTCCATAAAGAGGACGAAGACGCAGCGGTCAAATGGATCGGCAGCGAGACCTTCCAGTCGGCCTACAACGAGGCCTCGGAGATTCTGCAGAAGAAGAATGCGCGTGGCGCGCGCGCCTGAGCACGCCGCATTCAGGCGCCCCCATAAAGCCCGGCTTGGGCCTCACGCATAAAGATCTCCAGCGTCTTCGGGCCTATGCCTTCGAAGGCCAGCAAGCGTTGTGCGAAATCATGCCGATCGGTGCTTTGCCGGTGAATGGCGGTAATGCGGCCGTCGTACTCGGCCAGCAGTTTGCGACTGAGCTTGAGCAGGCGGTCAGCCGTGGAAATGTCGTAGCGCACGTAACGCGCCTGCCCGAGCAACCGCACCAGTTCCAACTGGCTGCAGCGGGCGAGCCTGGCGGGCGTGTCCATCCCGTGTTGCTCGACGAGGATTCGATAGGCCCGTTCGGCGACCGCCTGCTGGATTGGTTTGCCGAACAGAAAGCTCGCCAGCAGCCATTTGAACAGCGCCTTCTCGTCCGCCCCAGCGAGGCCCGTAGCCAGCCCCAGCTGCTTTGCAGTTATGCGTTTTTCAGTCACCGAGGCTGCTCCCTTTCCTGGCGCGCGTTAGCGACCGCCGTCTAAAGAGCAGACCACGACCAGCGGGCAGCGCTCAGCTGATCTGCCGGACGCGCCACGGTGACCGAAGCTGGTCAGATCTTGAAGCGCGACACCACCGTGCGTAGCTCACCCGCCAGGCGCGACAGCTCGTCGGCCGTCTGAGCGTTCTCCTCGATGCCTTCGATCAGCACCACGCTGCCGTTGCGAATCTCGATGACGTTGCGGTTGATGTCCTCGGAAACCGCGTGCTGCTGCACCGCCGCGCTGGCGATCTGAGTGTTCATGCCGACGATCTGCTCTACTTCGTCATTGATCGCGCCCAGGCTCTTGGCCGCCTGATCCGCCGACTGCACGCAGGCCTGGGCCTTGTCCTGGCCGGTTTTCATCTGCTCCACGGCAGCCGACATGGCCTGCTGCAGCTCCTGGATGATGCGGCGGATTTCCTCGGTCGAGCCCTGGGTGCGCGACGCCAAGGTGCGCACTTCATCGGCCACCACGGCGAAACCGCGACCCTGCTCGCCGGCGCGCGCGGCTTCGATGGCGGCGTTGAGCGCCAGCAGGTTGGTCTGCTCCGCGATATTACGGATCACTTCGATGACCCCGCCGATCTCCTGGCTATGCACCGCCAGCGCCGAGACTTTCTCCGCGCTCAGTTCCACCTCGCTGGCCAGTGCCTCGATGGTCTGACGCGTTTCGCGCATTACCGCCAGGCCGTTGGCCGACGCCTGGCTGGCCTGCCCGGCCGCCCGTGCGGCGCCTTCGGTGTTCTGCGCCACGTCGGCGACACTGGCGGTCATCTCGTTGATGGCGGTGGCCACCTGCTCGGTTTCGCCCTGCTGGCCATTCATCGACTGCTTGGCCCGGTCGATGGACGCGCCCAGGCGCAATGACGCCTCGGACACCGCGTGGGAGCTGTGCTCCACCTGGGTCAGCGAGGTGCGGAAGGCTTGCACCATCTGGTTGAAGCCATGGCCCATGTCGGCCATTTCATCCTTGCCGCGCACCTGCACCTGAGCGGTGAGGTCACCCTGGGCTATCCGACGGGTGGCATCGAGCATCTCGTCGATGGCCTTGCGCATGGAGCCGTAGATGCCGGCGAACACATAGGCCACCAACAGGCCCATGCATACGAACATGGCCAGGATCAGCGCGCGGTCGGATTCACGTTCATGGGTGCGGTGATCCAGGGCAGCGGTCAACTCCTGCTGCAGCAAATCCTGAGCCTTGTACAGATCGGCCACCACCGCGTTGCCATTGGCCGCCAGGCCCTGCACACCGCTGATGGTGCTGCCGGTATCGGCGAGCACGCGGCCAAGGTCGGCGCGGAAGCTGTCCAGTGCCTGCAAAGCGCTGTCGATCGGCGCCTTCAGCCGATCGGCCAGCGCCGGTTCGTTGCGGCGCAGCAGCATCAGGCTTTGCAGCAGCTCCTGGCGGATCTGCAGTTCCTGCTTGAGCAATACCCGCAGCGACGAGCGCGTGCCGGTACTCAGCGGCTGGCCTTCACGCAGCCCGCTGGCCAGACCGCGCAACTGGCCGACCACGTTGATCTGCCGCGGCAGGCGCAGGGTGCTCTGGTCGATCATGAACAGCGAGTCGTAGTCCTCGTCCAGCACCATGCCGGAGGTGGCGCTGATCAGGTAGACGAAATTCAGGGTTTTGCCGATCTGGTCGTTCCAGGCATCGAAGATCGCCGACTGGTCGGCATTGCCCTTGGCCTGCTCGATCAGTTGAAACGCGTCGGTACGCAGGCGCGCTACCCGGTCACCGGTTTCCAACGTGGCGCCCAGCTCGCGGTCGATAGCCTCCAGCTTGGTGAACGCCTCCTGCAATTTCGCCTGGTTGGCGGCGAGATCGCCCTGGCCACTGGCATCGCCACTGAGCACGCGATTGGTCAGGGCCCGTTGCAGCATCGACAGCCGCAATACGGGGGTGACATCCAGCAGGTAGCGCTGGCCCACCTGCTCACTGCGGATAGTGTCGATGCTGGCATTGATCTGGTTGATGGCCCGCAGGCCCAGCAGGGTCAGTGGAATCAGCACGATTACGGCGAGAATCGCGAATTTGACCGGGAAACGCAGGCGACTGGTCAGGTGCATGGCAGGAGCAAGGATAATCATGGTTTTCTCACTGATCTCATCGGATCGGCTTGGTGTTTTTGGCGTTCACAGCGGCTCGTCTGGTAACCAGCCCTTGTGCTCGTACTGCCTGGGTACGCCTTCTTTTGGAAGGTCGCCCACCCAGAATGTCAATAAGCCATTATTGGCGATATGCCTGTGACAACCGGCCTCCAGCGTGGTTGCAACAAAATATTTCTTCCGATAGCCCTGCAAGGATGCACCCTGGCACTCAGGTCGGTGGCGACCGAATCGCTGCCGCTACCAGCCTTTCGGCGCCTGCA